>ERZ889078.409-NODE-409-length-38940-cov-64.085971_pt1 | contig 38940 bp, 36 predicted proteins | sample MGYA00521266_ERZ889078 | MGnify/ENA primary metagenome ERZ889078 (study PRJEB32303, sample SAMEA104408618) | aquatic metagenome | biome: Brackish water; feature: Pelagic; material: water | place: Baltic Sea | collected 2014-06-16T06:34:00 | depth 76,534 m ... | reverse complement strand
TTGCTTTTGCTTTTGCTTTTGCTTTTGCTTTTGCTTTTGCTTTTGCTTTTGCTTTGTGAAACTTAGTGCTTCTTCGTGGAGCTTGGTGTTAGATTTTTTTAAACCGCTAGCAAGATGCTTACATTACTAAGTGGCGTTTCATGAATCAAATGTTTTGGAGGACGTTTCTACAAGTTGATGAATTGTTTGTAGTTCCCCTTTAGTGAGATTACGCCATTCGCCGACAGGAATATCCAAGGTCACATTCATTATCCTAACGCGCTTAAGCTTTGTAACGTCGTAATCCAGCGCTTCACACATTCTGCGAATCTGGCGATTCAATCCTTGCGTTAAAATGATTCTAAATTTGAATTTTCCCATTTTTTCAACAACACATTTTCGCGTGATGGTATCAAGAATCGGGACACCCTTTCCCATGCTTTCTAGAAATTCCGACGTGATGGCTTTATCCACCGTTACGAAATATTCTTTTTCATGATGATTTCGAGCCCTCAAAATTTTGTTTACGATATCGCCATCGTTCGTAAGAAAAATAAGCCCCTCGCTTGGTTTATCCAGTCGTCCAATCGGAAAAATGCGCTTGGGATAATTGATAAAATCAATGATATTATCTTTTTCCGCTTTTGTGTCCGTCGTACAAACGATGCCAATTGGCTTGTTAAAAGCGAGGTAAACCAATGGCTCATTCGGTTTTGATATGATGACATTGTCAACGCGGACAACATCTCTTTCGCTGATTTTTGTCCCCATTTCAGGAATAAGGTCATTAATCGTTACACGACCTTCTTCAATGAGTTTATCAGCCTCTCGCCGCGAGCAATAGCCAACTTCGCTAAGATATTTATTGATGCGGATTGTCTGTGTTTCTGTCATATTAAAATCGTGTTTAAGCCGTCTTAAAACCAGCAATTAAGGAGAAAATACGCATCCCAAAAAAGGAGGAGCGTCCAAAAGGAAAAGTCGCGATTAACGAATGGTTGCTAAGTGTGCTTTTAATACACCGATTGCTTCAACAGGCGTTGGGTTCTCATTGTTGAGAAGCGCTAAATAATAGGACACGTAATCACCCAATTGCACCAATGAAAAAATCTTGGACAAAAGATTTTCACCCTGCGTATGAAAGAAATAAACACCCCCAGCGTAATGAGCCAACATCTGACCTGTTTTATCCATGCGGGCAATGACGCGATAATGGTCTTCGTCTTCATCAACAAGATGCACGACAGCGATATTTTTCAAGAGTTCAGGATTTTGTTTCCAACCCACGATTTCGTTATGATTCATTTCAGGATATTGATAATGATAGGCCAATGTTTTTGCGTTTTCGCAAATTTGTCCCTTCCAGCGCGCTGCGATGGGAGCCAAGAAACCAGGGCCACTAAACACGGCAACGATTTTTTCATGTAAATCACGTGCGATAGAATAAGCGTGTCCGCCAATTTCATCAGGAGAATATTGGTGCGTGCGGAACGTTGCTTCTTTTACGGCATCTTCCATCCATATATCAAGGGGAATATCAATGAGTCCGAGTTTCCATAATGCTGTGATCTGCGCCAGAAATAAAAAGCCAAATGCAGCACGGGGTTGTAATCCGTCGGGAATCGTAATCAAATCAGCTTTTTGTTTTTTAGCAATGTCAGAAATCTGCCCACCACTAGAGACAATAAGCAATTGCGCGCCTTGTTTTATAGCGACATCTAAAGCCGACAAGGTCTCCTCAGTACCTCCAGAATACGAAACCGCTACAACGAGTGTCGACGCATTCACCCATCTCGGAACATCGTAATCACGATTAATGAACATAGGGATTTTGCTAAATTTTTGCGATAAGCCTACTGTGACTTCACCACCAATTGCCGAACCTCCCATTCCAAGGATAACAACTTGCTGAATATTTTTCCCCTCGAGCTTTAATGTTACGACACGTGCAATATCATAAGCCTCTTTAATTTGTCGAGGGAAGCTTTCGATGGCTTCCAGCATTTTTTCTTTATCCAATGAATTGATGAGGTAATGTAAATGGTCCATGATGGCAACATCTCCTGTGTTTATACTTTAGTTTTTTCGCTTAAGAATAAATTCTGTTAATGCGATAAGTCCCTGATCATTTTCTAAATTAGCGTTTTTAAGATAGTGTATTGAATCATTGAAGTAATTATTAATTTGTATTTTTGCTCGATCAAACGTTCCGCAACTTTGCATCCAGCCCAAGATTTTTTCCCGTATCAATTCAACGGGAGCATCACTTCTGTTTAAATCGTTTCTCTCTTCCTTTTGCAAGGGAGTGAGATGGTCAATCATATCGAGCCAGAGCCATGTCATTTTTTCATTATCAATATCGCTTCCGAGACTTTTACCCATATCTTGTGCCGACGATGTAAGTTCTAAAAAATCGTCCTGCATTTGAAAAGCGCGACCTAACTTGAGACCAAAAGTCCCTATCGCTTCAATTTGCTTCGAACGTGCCCCTGATAATAATGCCCCCATTTTGCATGATAAAACCAATAAAGCACTGGTTTTTTCATCAATCATACGCTCGTAATCAAGGCGAGAAATTGTATTGTCTCGTTCATTTTGCATGTCACGCGCCTGCCCAACGCAGACATCCATTGTGGCTTTATTAAATAGCTTGAGGGCTTCTGAAAATTTTTCAGGCTGAAGTGTCTCCAATAATTGATAGGCATAAATAATGAGCGCATCTCCCACCAAAAGTGCTTGATTGTGGTCAAATTTTTTATGAACCGTTTCCTGGCCACGACGCATTTCATCGCCATCCATAATATCATCATGAACGAGTGTGGATGTGTGAAAGACCTCGATGGCCGTTCCAATATTAACAAAATCTTCCCAATTTTGACCAAACGCTTCAAGCGTTGCAAAAAACAGAGCCGGCCTTAGTCGCTTGCCTTTCGCCTCTAAAGCATAAGCCATGGGAGAGGTTAAATAATCGGGTGCTTGAGGATAATCGGTTTTGGAAAGCTCCTGTTCAATGGCATTGCGCCACAGTTTTAAGGCTTTATTCAAATCGTAAGTCAATCAGTTTTTCCTAAGCAAAGCGGTGTTACCAATAAATGATTTTAGCGAAGATTGTCCTGTCGCAAACATGCTGGTTTTTAATGTTAATTGCCAAGTTTCTAATTTTTGTATGATGGCTTTTGCGCCGCTTTTATCCGATGAGAGCAAAATTGACCGTGCTGATGCGACATGTTTTGCACCGAGTGCCAATGCAACGGCGGCTGACATGGCGTCATTAATGCCGCCACTGGCCACAAGTGAAAGTGAGCCTTTGTAATTCTCTAATATATAGGATGACGTTTCGCCCCAATTTGAGAAAGAAGAGGCGACTTCTTTTTTAATATCGTTTTCGGGCAAGCGTTGTTCTTCGACTAAGACCCAATTTGTGCCGCCGGCACCTGCAATGTCGGCCATTTTTAATCCCATGGATTCCAAGCGATACAATAAATTTAGCGACAATCCCATGCCGACTTCTTTTACAATGATGGGGAGAGGGAATTCTCGAATCCATTGTTGTAATACGCGTTCACCACCTGCAAATTGTGTATCGCCATCCGTTTGAAAAACTTCTTGTAAAGGATTTAAATGGACGGCTAAAGCGTCAGCGCCTATTTGAGTACAAAGCGTCGATACTTTTTCGATACTTTGTCCTTGAATTAATTGGGCTAATCCGATATTCGCCATAATGGGAATATGAGGCGCAGTCTCTCTTGCTATGGCATAGGTCGCAATTTTTGACGCGTCTTCCAAGGCGGGGCGAATACTGCCTAAACCCAAAGGAATATTGAGATGATGGGCCGCTTTTGCCAATTCGATATTGAGATTTTTTCCCATTGTTTCACCGCCCGTCATACACGAAATAATGAAAGGTGCTGAAATTGTTTTCCCTAAGAAAGATGTTTCGGTTGAGACATCACTAAAATTTATTTCGGGCAATGCATTATGGATAAATTGCCATTTTTCAAATCCAGCGGTTTTCTGAGAAGTAATCGTAGGGCTTAAGGCGATACGAAGGTGGTCCTTTTTGCGTTGATCAATGACCTTCGTCAAGTTCCACTTCTCCAATGGATTGGATTTTATCAATAACTAATTTTTGGATTTCTTCCATGCGTTCAGCTGTTTTAGCTTCGAAACGGCATACAAGAACTGGTTGTGTATTGGAGGCGCGTACGAGTCCCCAGCCATCACCAAATTTTATGCGTACACCATCAACGGTAATACAGTCATATTTTGCATTAAAATAAGCTTCGGCTTCGGATGCGATGCGGAATTTCTCCTCATCATTGATGCAATTGAGGCGAAGTTCCGGTGTTGAAACATATTTAGGCAAGGCATCGACAAGCTCGGAGAGTGTTTTGTCTTGGCGGGATAACAATTGCAGCATGCGAGCGCCATTATAGATGGCATCATCGTAGCCATAGTAATCATCGGCGAAGAAAAGGTGGCCGCTCATTTCACCTGAAAATGGTGAATTTAGCTCGAGCATTTTGTCCTTGATGAGTGAATGCCCGGTTTTGTACATGACGGGCGTTCCGCCGTATTCGGTGATTTTTTCTTCGAGAGCTTGGGAGCATTTTACATCAAAAATTATATGGTCCGCTTTTGATTTGATGACTTCTTTCGCGAAAATTATCATTTGATAATCGGCCCAAACGACATTGCCTTTTTCATCAATAAGTCCTAGGCGATCGGCGTCTCCGTCGAAGGCGACTCCTGCATCATAGCCACCTTTTTTAATTTCGGCTTTGATGTCTAAAAGATTTTTCTCAACGGTTGGATCGGGATGATGATTGGGGAATGTTCCATCGATTTCGCAAAAAAGTGGTGTGACTTCGCAGCCGATTTTCTCATAGAAATCCACAGCGCAAATAGAGGCAGCGGCGTTTCCTGCATCCACAACAATACGCATGGGACGATCGAGTTTAATTTTTGCTGGGACATGATCCATATATTGAGGTAGAATATCGTAGGTAGATGACTGCCCCGCGCCGATTTCAAAGTCATCTGCTTGAATGAGATTGAGCATATCTTGAATACTGTCGCCGAAGAAAGGGCGTTTGTCGTATGTGAGCTTAAAGCCATTGAATTCGGGTGGATTATGACTTCCGGTAATTTGGCAAGCGCCATCGACATCATCCATCACAAAAACAGAATAATAATTAATAGGCGTTGGTAAAATGCCAATATCAACGACATCCAGACCCGTCGAAAGGACACCTTCCATGAAATAAGATTTGAGGAGAGGCGTCGTTGTACGAACATCACCGGAGAGGCTAATTTTTTTGCCACCGCGACGTTTAACGAGGGACCCAAAGGCTTTTCCGAGTGCAATAACGACCTCTTCAGGGAAATCAACGGCGACTTCGCCACGAATATCGTATTGGCGAAACATGTATGGATTGATGTTCATAAACTATTTTTCCTCTATTTTTTTCATAGCGAGTCTAACATTGCCATGATATTGGTTTAAGAATTTTTTTGCCTCTTCTACAGTAGAATTTGTTTTGTGCATGATAATGGCAACTTTCACGTAGTTATCGGCTTGCTCTAGAAGAGCTGTCGCTGTTTGGTAATCTGTTTGCGTAATACTTGAAATAATGCGTCGTCCACGGTCTACTAATTTATTGTTCGTTGCCTTTAAGTCCACCATCAAATTTTCATAGACTTTACCCGCTTTAATCATGGCTGTTGTCGAAATCATGTTAAGAATTTGTTTCGTGATGGTTCCCGCTTTCATGCGTGTAGAGCCTGTTACGACTTCTGGGCCTACCTGCGCTGAGATTAAGACATCGACATTAATTTGAATATGTTCTGGTGCGACGCAGGTGAGAAAAATTGTTTTTCCACCTAAATCGTGTGTTCTTTGGAGGGCGCCGAGAACAAAAGGCGTCACACCACTTGAGGCGATTCCCATCAAAACATCAACCGACGAAATATTTATTTCATCCATGAGTTTTGCGCCGTCTTCAGGAGAATCTTCGGCGCCTTCGATGGCGGTGCGCAGGGCGACATCACCACCAGCAATAAATCCCTGCACAAGCGTTGGAGGAGCGTTGTAAGTCGGCGGAATTTCGGAAGCGTCCAAAACGCCCAAGCGCCCACTCGTACCGGCGCCGACGTAAATCAGTCGTCCGCCTTGTGCCATTGCATCGACGACCAAGTTTGTTGCATGGGTAATGTCGGGGATGATGTTTTGTATGATTTCGGGGATTTTTCGATCCTCATTATTAATTATCGTAAGAATATCTTGAACGGATTTTGTGTCAATATCTTGACTCGCGGGATTCCGTTGTTCCGTCAATAAATCGGCATGTTTTGGTTTATTCATTTTCTCTCATGTGGTTTGTTTTGGCTTGTTATCACAATCTAGCATATAAAATTTATGTTAGGGAATGGAAAGAGTTTTTTGAGGGATGAGGAAAAAGAGTGAGGCTTCACACATGAAAAATGATATTTGATTTAAGAATATCGATTAACGAGTGTTGATTTCAGAAAAATACGGCTGTTATATATATTTATAATTCATAATTTGTAATTCTTACAATCCTGTTTTTCTATGAAACGTGAGGAGATTTTACCACAGAGTTAGCAGAGATTTACACAGAGAACGCAGAGAAAATTATATGGGATTTAAGAATATCGATTAACGAGTGTTGATTTTAGAGCTTTTTACTATGAAATTGCATGGGACTCTTCTCCGCCAACTGGCGGAACAGAGTGACAGGCTTTCTTTTCTTCGTGGCTCCGTGACTCTGTGTGAGTTTCGTGCTTTTACTTTTCTTTGTGCAACTTAGTGCTTCTTCATGGAGCTTGGTGGTAGACTTTTCCCGCAAGCAAAATGCTTACGATATTTAATCTAACTTTATCAAATTATCTTAATAATGTAACGGACTTGGAAATGTTGATACTCCCATTCTCACCGCGAATCATATAAACACCTGACGGAACATTTTCGCCAGCACCATTTGTCCCATTCCACATAAAGTTTCTCGTCCCCAGGGCAATCTCGCCCGAAAAAACATGAGAAACCCATTCACCACGAATATTAAAGACATTAATGTTTAGAGACGTTGCATCCTCTTGCGATAACACACTAAAATACACGACAGGATTAAATGGATTTGGATATACATTGCTTATGGAAATAGTTTGAGGCATTATTTCAGGTTTTGAAATATCAATTATTCCGATAGGTTCGTAATTTGTCAGGGTAAAGTCATCAATAATAAGGTGTCCTGTATTGTCATCACTTAAAATACGAATCTTGATATTGTCACGCTCATCATTGATGTCATAGGAAAATAGTGTATAGCTTTCGCCCATATTAAACGCTTGTGTAACGACATCTTCCCAAGCACCGCTATTAAGAGATTTTTGCAGAATAAAGTCATCGTCGCTATCGCCGGATCGTTGATAATAATAAAACGATACAGTTCCCACGCTATTTACAGACGGCGTGGTCACGTGTGCGTTGGGCGTGTCATCATTGATCGCGAGGCACAAATTCCCGCTAAAAGGCGTCCCCAAGGTGAAATTTCCCGCAGCAGACATCTCCCAAACGCCGCTTTCTAAAGTGTAATTCCCCGCAATGTAAGACGAGCCGCTTCCTGTTTCAAAGCCCTCAATAAAATGCGTTTCCGTACTGCCGCCACCGTTCGTTGTTGTAAGCGTCACGGTAGAGATGCCTGAAATGCCGCCCGAATTAAATGCCGCGATTCCAAAGGTGTACTGTGTTTCAGCGCTTAATAATGTCACATCGTATTGTGTGATGTCTGAAGCGACACTGTCGCGAAGTTGCGCATCCTGATAGATATAAAAACCGTTTTCGTCGTTGGCGTTATCAGTCCATGTAAGTGTTAAACTTGCGCTGGTGATATTACTCCCCGTAACACTATTCGGTGCATTGGGCGCGGTACCGCTGCCAGTGATAAACGAAAGGTTCGAAATGCCTGATTCTCCATCAGCATTATAGGCTGAGACACCAAATAAATATTCGGTGGAGGGTGAAAGACTGACAATAGATATTTCATAACTATTGGCGACTAAGGTGTCCACGCGAATGGCATCCATATAAATATAAAAGCCGAATTCATTGTCGGCTTCATCGGTCCAACTAATTGTCACCGAATTTGAACTTAGGTTATGAAGTAGCAAGTTTGAAGGCGAAACAGGCATATTTCCCCAAACACTGTTGACATATTCAGGATGATCGATATAGGGATTCCGATTGCCTTGAATGCCGTAAATAGCATCATTTCTGTCGATTTCTTTTTGACTGATAGGGTCATCAACATGCCATCGCATCATCATGTCTAATGCCCACGGTTCCAGCTGTGAGCCATTCACCATTGGCGATCCTGGCCATCCTCCATCTTCGCCATAATATCGCGTGGACATATAGAAATAATTTCGTGCAAAGTCGCCTTTATAGGCATCAATGGGTTCGAAAACGGTTCCAGAATATCCCAGTGTTACACATGCTCCAAGCTGGCTCCCATTTTGGCTTGTCCATGTCGCCGTCCCGACTTCGCCATAAGGATAATTGCTTCGCATCCCATTGACATAGCCATCCGTCGGAACGAGATGAAATAAATCTGTGTACATAGGCGCCGCATCATTAAACCAACTTTTAGGCCATGAGTGTTCACGATTATAGCAGCTTCCTTCGCCGCTATAATTGCCACACTGATCCGAAACAAATGTGTATTCGTAGGGCGGCGATTGATTGGGAATATCAGAATACATATCCCAAACTTTGCCGTTGGGTTTCTGATCTGTCGTTTGAAAATCAGTCCAAAGTTGGGCATAGGTTCGGGCATTGTGATTGTCTATGATGTCATGTAAGCTGGCTTGTAGTGGCTCTTGAATGAGACCTTGCGCCGAGTCGTAATATCCATTGGGAATATCAGCAAAAATAAAGGTCGAAAGAAGGAGAGCGGTTAGGTAGTATTGAAATATGTGTGTGATTTTCATTTGTGTCTCAATTTTTTCTTTAGCATAGAAATTTTGTTTTGGAATACAAGGACATAGATAACAAGAAAGAATGAAGACTTGTTAAAAAATTAATCGTATTAGACATCATAAAACATGATGATGCCCAAAAGCTTGAAAAACCGTCTTCGAATAATCGAAATTATTTTTTAGAGAGTAGGGATTGTCCCCAGGTGACTAAACTGCCAACAATGACGCAAGCCAAGCCAATTGTTGTTGAATAAAGAACGAGAAAAAGGAAATCGAGTCCAAGATTTAAGCCGATGTAGACCTGTCCGCCTTGACCCCACGATTTAATCATGGCTTGTGCATTGTCCAATTCACCGGCGAATTCGAAAGAAACAATCCCAGCAGGAGAAGCGGATGTTTTAAGTGGCCCGCCTGTGAGTTGAAGCCCAATAACGACATTAATTGTCAGTAATATTAGTATGCCAAATGTACGATTTTGTGACGATTCCGAAATCCATTGAAAGGGATGTTTTGTGCTCATACGAGACTCCAATTTTTAGGGGATATTATTCGATTAAAGGTGAATAAGCAATAGCGTTAATGGCATTCCAAAATGCTATGGGCTGGCTCCACGAGGTATCGATATCCATTATATAATGTATAAGCACCATAGATAATCACCGAATAAGCAGCGAGTTTTGTCATGATATTTCGGAAGCTCATTTTTTTTAAAAGCCCGATAAAAAATCCAAGACTAAAAAGTGCAGGTATGGTGCTGAGACCAAATATTGTCATAACGATTGCGCCATAGAAGGGACTTGCGGTACTGGCTGCAGTGATAGCAAAAAAGTAAACAAAACCGCAAGGAAGGAGACCATTGAGCATGCCTAAAAGGAAAAATCCAAAGAGAGATTGTGTTTTGAGGAGGGCTCGAAAATTCTTTTGATACCAAGAAGAGCTTGAAAACGTATATTCCAAAAGTGAAAGAAATTTGATTTTACCGAGAAGCGACAAACCAGCCAAAACCATGGCCGTGCCTGCAACAATCCAAAGAATCCCATTTGTCGTATTATTAAAAACAGCAACACCGCCTAAATATCCAAAAATACTACCCAGAAGTGTGTAAGTGACAACGCGACCTAATGAGTACAATAAGTGGGAAGCACTTTGCTTTGTTTTGCTCCAATTTTTTTCCAGATTTTTCGTGGAATAGGCAATAACGATACCGCCGCACATTCCCACGCAATGGCCAAATGAGCCGAAGAAAGCAATGGTAATGATGGATAGGAAATCAACGGTTTCCATTTAGTTCATCCATTATTTGTTTTCGTTTATCCAAATTTGCCAATGTCTCACCGCGTTCCATGTAACCTTGCATGTCGTTAAATGAAACAAACCTAGCTCTTTTCGACATATAAGCGCCAAATCCGTAAGCCATCGGTGTAATGTCGTTGCGGCTGTACCACGCCATTTTTCCATCAATCCATCGCGTAGAATCTTTTGCCCAGACCCAAATCACAGCCTCATTCTGAAATCTTTCAGTTTTGAGAAAGAGCCATGATGCCATGCCGCCGTGGTCATGAAAAAACCAAGTTTTACCGTCGGAAGCAATGACTTGTGAGGCGTATGTAATGTCATCGATAATCATTCCGCATTCGCTATCTTGAAAATGATTGAATTCAATTTCAATGGGAAGTTTCGTAGTGTTGCCTTCGTAAACAACCGTCATGCGTTGGACATTTGCTAAGGATGTGAAAATTGTGACGATCCCAACAATCAGCAGTAAAACGATTAAAAGTGGTATTAATTTTTTCAAAATATAGGGGCGATGTCTTTGTTAGTTAACAAGTATATGATGGCTCATAAAATAGTCTGTTTCATTCATGACCCATTTAAATTTAGCAATCCAAGGGCCTTTTTTGAGGGAATTAAGATTGAATTGAGCGTTGCCAGTTGAAGACAATTCGACTTTTGACTTGATATCCTGCCTACCATCTGCGGGATAATAAAAAATGATTTCGCCAGATTGAAATTCTGGGATTAACGCAGAGGGGAATTGCACATTAAGTTGATTGCTTTCGCCATTAAATTGAAAAACTGGTTTCAAAGGAAGACCTGAGGTTCGATTTTCTATATCAATTTGTTGTTGATAATCTTGGCCCTTTTCATAGTACTCAGATTCGACCAAATTTATAGGCAGACTAAAAGTCCAAATTGCGAACCCAATAAAAAAAGACATAAATATGACCAGAAAGGATACAATGCCCCACGGCCAAAAGTTATTTTTGATCCAGTTTATCATTCGTTTTCGGGTCCCATGAAGTTTGTATGAACGGTTTCAATTTTACGATCTCCAAAAAAGACATCTATGACAATTGTTGTTCGGTAGCCTGTAAGTTCTTGATGTTTTAAATCAACAAAAAATTGACCTTTCCCAATTTGTTGAGGCTCAACTATAATAGCATTTCCTTGGATAACAATGTTTCCTTCGGGTTCGGCGAGTTCAAAACGAATCGGCATGACATCAAAGGTTTTATTAACGACTTTAACCGTATATAAATTGCGAATAACCTTGCTTGGCAATTCATAATATAACGAACCTGCTGCTCTTAGGATGGAGGCTTCCACATCAGAGCGAGTAAAAAGCAATAGAGAGAGGACCGCAATAAGTATGATGAGAATAGCCGAATAGCCGTATGCGCGGGACGTCATTATTTTGGTCTCACCTGTTTCGATGCCATAAGATGACGCGTAACGAATAAGGTTTGGTTCGCGACCTATTTTGGTCATGATATTATCACAGGCATCCATACAGGCCGTGCAATTTACGCATTCTAGTTGAGTACCATTGCGAATATCAATTCCCGTTGGACAGACGTCGATACAGTGACCGCAATCGATGCAGTCCCCTTTCTCACTATTGGGATGCTTTTCCAATTTTCCACGAGGTTCGCCGCGCACGAAATCATAGGAAATAACGATGGATCGGTCATCTAATAATACTGATTGGAAACGTCCATAGGGGCACACCATTGTGCAGGCTTGTTCTCTAAATTGGCTAAATACATAGTAGAATGCGAGGGAAAATAGCATCATGACCATTAGCCCTTGCATATGACTATTGATAGGGTCAGTAATGATATGAATAAGTTCATCAGAGCCAATGATGTAGGCTAAAAGCGTATTTCCGATTAAAAAAGATAAGGCAAAAAAGATGACATGTTTGATAGTTTTTTTAAAGATTTTTTCAATGTTTAAAGCTTGCCTATCAAGTTTGCGTTGATTGCTGGCATCGCCTTCTATAAAGTATTCTATTTTTCGAAAGAGCATTTCCATAAAGACGGTTTGAGGGCAGACCCAGCCGCAAAAAAGGCGACCAAAAATAGATGTAAAGAGTAGTATCGCAACCACGCCTGTAATCATGGCTATGACGAATAAATGAAAATCTTGTGGCCAAAAAGCCATCCCCAGAATAATGAATTTTCGTTCTAAAATATTTAACAGAAGAACAGGTTGACTATTGACTCTCATGAAAGGTCCCGCAAACATTAAAAATAAGAGAACATAGGAAAGCCATGTTCGGTAGTTATAATATTTACCTTTGGGTTTTTTAGGGTATATCCACGTTCGTTTGCCGTCTTCGTCTATAGTAGCGACTCTATCTCTATATCCTGCAGAATCTTGATTTGCGAGTTTGAGATTGTCCTTGCTATCCATCAATATGTGCCTTTCTGCATGTACTTAAAAATACAACAAAAAGGGAGCCATAAAATGAGTTTCCTCTCATCAGCTCCCTTTTTTAGAACGATATTTATTCTTCTGATTTTGTCCCTTGGGGTCCTTTCGCAACTGCAGGAGTCGATCCAACTAAGTCACTTAAAATGTAACTAGAAACTTGTTGAATTTGTTCATCACTGAGAATCTCTTTCCATGGCGTCATCCCTTTTGTAAGGACACCCACATTAATCGTATTGATTAAATCCGCCATCTTGTTACCATGGATCCAATAATTATCCGTCATATTAGGTCCAATCATACCTCCACCATCTACGAGATGGCAAACAGAGCAATTTGTAATCCATATTTCTTTTCCTGCTCTACGACTCGCCTCGTCAGTCAGTAATGCAAAGGTTTGTGCAACGGGTTCGGGAGTGGGAGCGCTCGCTAAATCACCTGTATTTGCTTTGCGTTGCGTAACATTATCACCCGAATAGGGTGATTTATAACCAATCCCACCGCCTGATGTCATTTCTGTCGCTGCTTCAGTCTTATTTACCATCGCAAGGTATTCTGCTTCTTGCAAATTACCGGCGCCAAAAAAATGGTAATAAAATATATACACAAGCCCAAAAATGACTGTAAGTAAAAATAGATTTTTCCACCATGGTGGTAAATCATTGTCATATTCTTGGATACCATCATAATCGTGATCCATTAATTCATCTAAAATTTGTTTCGCCATGTGGCTGATCTCCTATTCGGGTCTGTCGTCTAAATCCAATGGAAGATTTTCCATATTATGGATATATGAGCGACTCATTTTGAATAATACAATTAATGCTCCAATAAAGAAGCCAACAAAAATAAGTAAAGAGAGGACCTGCCAAATCTCATAATCAGTTGATTTCTCAATAACATATTTCATCATTTTAGTAACGCATCCCTTGATTATTTACCAGTGTCTAAATGGGCGCCTAGTCCTTGTAGATAGGCGATTACTGCTACAATTTCACGATCCCAAGTTGTTTGGACACCACTTGACTTCAAGTGTCCAACAATAACCTGGGCATCGGCTTTAATATCCGCCATTGCTCTATCTTCATATCCTTCTGGATATGGGACGCCAATTTTTCGAAGGCCTGAGATTTTTGCACCGATTGTGCTATAATCAGTTTCATTTTCAATGAGCCATGGATAAGGAGGCATTATCGAACCTGGAGACATCGTTCTTGGATCTCTCATGTGACTAAAATGCCACGCATCAGGTTTTTTCAATGGACCTGCAGCGCCTTCGCGAAGTAAATCGGGTCCCGTACGTTTTGAACCCCACAAGAATGGGTGATCATAGACAAATTCACCCGCTTTTGAATATTCGCCATAACGCGCAACTTCATCACGGAAAGGTCGTATCATTTGTGAGTGACAGTTATAACAACCTTCGCGTATATAAATATCGCGACCCGTGAGTTGAAGCGCCGTATATGGTTTTACTGATTCGATCGTTGGGATATTAGATTTAACAACAAATAGTGGAATCGCTTCGACAAGTCCGCCAATTAAAATAACAACAGTCGATAGAATAAAGAATTGTATCGGACGACTTTCAATCCAACGATGCTTATAACCGGTGGTGGTCTCGGCTTCACGATTAAGAACCAAGGGTGCTGCTTCAGCTGCTTCTTCAGGTATGAATGTACCTTGCTTCGTTGTTTTAAAAACGTTGACAGCCATCAGAATAGCCCCTGATAAATAGAGCGTTCCACCAAAAGCACGCATCCAATACATAGGAATAATTTGAGTAACCGTCTCTAAAAAGTTCGGATACATGATATTGCCTTCAGGTGTGAATTGTTTCCACATCAAACCTTGCGTAATGCCTGCCCAATACATTGGAATAACCCAGAAGAGGATACCTAATGTTCCAATCCAAAAATGCCAATTAGCCCATTTAACGGAATATAATTTTGTTCCATATAGACGTGGAACGAGCCAATAAATCATACCAAACGTAAAAAATCCATTCCAACCGAGTGCACCGACGTGAACATGCGCAATGGTCCAATCCGTAAAGTGGGAAAGGGCATTCACATTCTTCAATGAAAGCATAGGGCCTTCGAAAGTTGACATACCATAAGCGGTAATGGCCACGACCATAAATTTGAGGACAGGATCTTGACGAACTCTATCCCAAGCACCACGTAGAGTCAAAAGACCGTTTAACATACCACCCCAGGAAGGTGCTATGAGAACAACGGAGAAAACAGTTCCTAATGTTTGTGCCCAGTCTGGTGTTGAAGTGTAAAGTAAATGGTGAGGACCGGCCCAAATATAGATAAAGATTAATGCCCAAAAGTGAACAATAGACAGACGATAGCTATAAACAGGACGCTGTGCGGCTTTTGGCATGAAATAGTACATGAGTCCCAAAAATGGCGTTGTAAGGAAAAATGCGACAGCATTATGGCCATACCACCACTGTATAAGCGCATCTTGAACACCTGCATAAAGGGAGTAGCTTTTTGTCAATGTAATTGGAATTTCCATCGAGTTACCGATATGTAAAACAGCGATCGTAAAAAATGTTGCGATAAAAAACCAAATTGCCACATAGAGATGTTTTTCCCGGCGTTTCATGATTGTTCCAATCATGTTGATGCCCCAAACGACCCATATTAAAGTGATGGCGATATCAATTGGCCATTCTAATTCTGCATATTCTTTACTTGTCGTAATACCGAGAGGCAAGGTAATAACAGCAGCAACGATAATTAGATTCCATCCCCAAAAATGAATTTTTGAGAGTGTATCATTAAAGTTCCTTGCTTTCAATAAACGTTGGATAGCATAATAATATCCCATAAAAATCGCGTTTCCTACAAATGCAAAGATTGCTGCGTTTGTATGAAGTGGACGAATTCGACCAAATGTCATCCAAGATATACCAAGGTTTAATGCAGGCCATGGTAGCTCTAAAGCTATTGTGAGACCTACGGTAAAAGCGGTGATACTCCAAACAACAGTGGCGATGAAAAACATGCGTACGATCGAATTGTCGTAGTTAAATTTTTCCATTTCCATTGACTCTTTCTCCTTCTTTTGTTTTCTCTCCAAAAAACTGTTTATCGTACACATCACTCGAAACGCCATCGTCAAAAAGCATTCGCACGGAGGGTGTATAGTTATCATCATATTGTCCTGAACGCACCGCCCATAGAAAAGCGATAAGAAAACCAGTCGCAACGAAAAGGCTAAAACCCATAAGTAAAAACATAATATGCATTAGTTTAACCTTAACATCTTGGCTTTAAAAATAGTTGCAAATGTCGTAAAAGCAACGACGGTTACCGAGCTAATAGGCATAAGGATGGCCGATATTAGCGGTGATAAATGTCCCGTCACCGCAAACGAAATTCCTATCACATTATAAAGTATTGAAATCCCAAAACTTATGAGAACAATATTCATCGTCGCTTTCGAAAAATGTAAAAATTTGGACAGATTGGGAAGTTCATCTCCTGACAAAATTGCATCGCATGCAGGGGAAAACGAACCAATATCATCTGTAATTGCGATACCGACTTCGCTGGCTTGTAAAGCTCCGGCATCGTTGAGACCATCACCAATCATAAGCACAGTTTTGCCTTCGCTTCGAATTGATTGTATAAAGTCCATTTTATCTTGAGGCGATTTTTCAAAGCCAAGTTTATCACTCCCTCCAAAAATATTCTCCAACTCACTTTGGCTTCGATTCACATCTCCTGAAAGGAGGAAGAGGGAATAATCACGAAAAAGATTTGAAATGACATCCCGTAAACCTGGACGAAAATGATGTGAAATGGCGAAATATCCTTTGTAATCGCCATTAATGGATAAAAAGACGTGGGATTTTTTGGCTTCGACATCAACACCTTCGATGTTCGTATCAATCCATTTTGCAGATCCAAGCATAATCTCTTGTTTTTGGACTTTCGCTTTCAATCCTTTTCCCAATTGTTCTTCAAAATTGGAAATACCGAAATATTTCGAATCTTTAAGCACGTCAAAAATTTTTAAGCTTAATGGATGCGTTGAATGCCGAACGACCGATTTTACCCAGGATTGTTCCTCCTTATTAAGGATGTCTCCTTTGAACTCGATATAATCTAAATTGGATTGCGTCAATGTACCCGTTTTGTCAAAAACAATGGTGTCAATTTTAGTTAGTGCTTCAATGCTTTCTATATTTTTTATGTAGAAACGATGTTTAGCAAAAATGCGCATGGCCGATCCAAACGCGAAAGGAGAGGACAATGCCAATGCACATGGACAAGCCACAATAAGAACAGCCGTAAACGACTTAACAGCAATCGCCGTATCAATAGAGTACCAGTAAACAAATGCTGAAAAGGCGATTAATAAAATTGAAAACGTAAAATATTTTGAAAGTTCATCGACTTTTTTTGATAATTGAGGACGTCGTGATTTTGTAAAAATATCATTATTCCAAAGTCGAGTTAGATAACTTTGAGAAGGCTCTTTGAGGATTTCCATTTCAACAGCGGCCCCAATATGTCGCCCGCCAGCATAAATCATGTCTCCATTCATTTTTTCGATGGGATCACTTTCTCCTGTAACAAAACTATAATCGACATGGGATATTTGCGACATGAGTATGGCGTCAGCAGGTATCAATTCCTGATTCCGCATCAAAATTCTATCCCCTTTTTCCAAAGTTGTAACAGGGACGATGGTCTCATGTTTATCAATAAGTTTTGTAATAGCGAGGGGGAAATAGGATTTATAGTCTTTGTCAAACGATAATGCATCATAGGTTTTTTGTTGAAACACTTTACCAATAAGTAAAAAGAAAACAAGACCCGTAAAAGAGTCCAAGTAACCTGCCCCCGTTTGAGAAATTATTTCATAGACGCTACGACTAAATAAAATACCAATGCCCAAGGTTATGGGGACATCAATATTGATGTCTTTTTGCTTTAATCCACCCCAAGCAGATTTAAAATAATCAAGGGCTGAATAGAAAAAAACGGGCAGTGAAAATAGAATACTTAAATAACCAAAAACCATTTTGAAAATAGGGTCAACTTCACCCGTTCGACTGATATATTCAGGGAAACTTAAAAGCATGACATTACCGAAAGCAAATCCCGCAATACCAATTTTATAATAGAGTTTCCGTTGAACATGCGAACGCTCTTTCGATTCGATACTCTCAAGACTTATCTGTGGTTCGTAGCCTATCGACGTCAAAAGCGCTGCTAATTCACTTAAAGAAATCAGCTCTTGATTAAATGTAATCGACACCTCTTTACGAGGGAAATTAACGACGGATTTGAGTACACCTTTGTGCAAACTATACAATTTTTCTAAAAGCCATATACAGGACGCACAATGCATTGTTGGCGTTGAAAAAGTAACGGTACTCATTTTTCCGTCACGAAATTCCAAAAGCTGGCTGGTAATCGATTCGTCATCAAGATATGAAAATCGACCTTCTACAATGTCAATATTAGGTGTAATACCAGCTTTTTTATCAATTTCATAATATTCGCAAAGGTCGCTACCGTTCAAAAGTTGGAAAACAGCTTTACAGCCATTGCAGCAAAAATATTTATCACCGATAAGGATGGAATTGTCCGAACAATGCTCTCCGCAATGAAAGCAGTGTTTTTCACTCACGCCCATAGAGCCATCCTCTTTGAGGGGCTGATACGGTTTTATATCAATTGCCATGAGATTTCACTTCTGATTGAACCTTTGAACCGGGAAAGCGATTATTTCTCGCCAAAAGATTTTCCCCTGCGAGGCTTGCCATTGTCTTCGTGCTTAAAATCTGTTTAATGGATGTATGAACATCGTCCCAAACGCAATGGACAGAGCACGTGTCGGAAAAAATACATGCACTATTATCGACCGTACACACATTGACACTTATGGGGCCTTCCAAAGCTTCTACTATCTCTAGCATCGTGATATCTCCAGCGTCACGCGCAAGTTGAATCCCGCCACCTTTTCCTTTAAAAGAGTTGATGTAATCTAATTTTTGGAGCTGAGTTGTAATGGTGTGGAGAAATTTTTCGGGGATATTTTGTATCCTCGCAATTTCTTTTACCGAGATAATTGTACCCACGTCTAGCTCAGATAAATAAACAATGAGTCGAATCGCGTACTCACTCGCGCTATTGAGTTTAAATGGCATTTTGACTCTGCATGTTTGGAAAATAAACTTATAATTCTACCAATCCAATAGAATTATAACAAAAAACACCTAAATATAAGATTGATGCAGTCATACAATAAGAATGTGTGGTAAGTCTCTGGAGCTATTTCTGTAAAAAAGAATGCACACTTTTGTTTAATTCCGTTTTCTAAAATACCTTGTGTATGCAAAAAAAAAAAACTTATATTGGACATGTCTCAAAAGCAGAGCGAACACGTGTTAGATTTGAAAAGAGCGATGGGAGTATTGAATATTTTTCAGTACATAGGTTAGTTAAATCTAATACAAGGAGTTTTTATGAAGAATTTTCAAAGAATATTGATTCTATTATTAATTAGCGTTTTCATAACAAATCAGAGTGTCTATGCCTGTCGATTGTTTGGTTCTGTAGCAGATTTTGGCTATGAATTAAGTGGCAATAATAATGAAAATGATGGCAATCAAATAAGAACATATTTGGAGCTTAATGATTTCAGAGGGCAAGGTGATGATGACCATCCAAATGGCTGGGGGATGTTATTTTATTCAGATTTAGGTAGTGGTACCACGAGGTATATGGAGAAATTTAACAGTTCCGTTCAAGCAAATGAGTATAATTCAGGTTTTTCTAATGCTAGAAATATACTTATAGGTGAAGGGCAAAATACAACAACAATATTAGCACATGTTCGAAGGTCTAGCTCTGGTGCAACAGGTATTCCTGATCCACACCCCTGGATAATGGAATATAATGGTGCTACATATACCTTTGCACATAATGGGACGATTAATGACAAAGTTGGATTAAAAAATATCATTGGCGTAGATTGGATAAACGATCATGGCGGCTTACAAACCTTTGGTCATGGTGCTTGGGAAGATAATTTGGACTATGTTGTAGATTCCGAACTTTATTTCTTCTGGATTATGAAAAATGTTGAGGAAAGCAATGGCGATATATTGCAAGGTATTCATCAAGCACTTTCATCTACTAGTTTTACTAATATCATAAATCATTCTACTGAGAGTTTGAATTTTCTTTTTTCCAATGGTGAGGCCATTTGGGGGTATCGTAAAGCTCAAAATAATGAATCCAATAACGTGGACTTACAGCATACGCTATATTATTGTGACTCTGATTATGAAAATGCTCAACAGGGTTTATCTTTCCATTTAAAAACAATCACTTCTCAAGAGACACTCAGTCAAAATTTTGGTGCATGGGTTAATATACCAAATGGCACACTTGTTTACTTGCCTCGAATAGGAGATATAGAGGTATATGATAACTTCATTTATCAAGATATGGCAGAAACAAAAACTCTACATTCCAGCTGGAACTGGGTGGGATTTCCAGTATTAGGAGATATTGAAGGTACTAATGTTGTCGACGTGCTGCAAAATGTAGCTCCCGATGCGCTTCAAATTATTTTGAATGGTGGTGTTAATTCAAGCTATCAAGATGGAGTATGGTCCTCTCCAATCAACATTAACAGCAAGCAAGGCGTTAAATTGAGGATGGCTGAAACATATGCGGTATATCCCTTATACACTGTTGGGGACAAAATAGCACAAGATGCAAGTGTTACGTTATCCCCTGGCATTAACTGGGTTTCCTATTTTGTAAATGAAACACAATCACCCTTCGACGCATTACCCGCCACTGTTTTAGACAATATTTCTTCTATCCGAGGACAACACTGGTATATGTACAAAAAGGGAACACAGTGGTATGGTGCAATGCCTTCAGGTTGTGACGGACCCGAGCCAAGTGAGAGCTGTCCATTGTTTGTCTACGGTCAAATGTACGAGCTGAATTATACGGGATCAACCAGTACAGACTTTTCCTACAACTATAATGGCGGTATTGTGCGAGGTGTGACAAAAGAGGGTACAATATATCAGTACGAGGAGCTTGATGACTATACAGCTTTGACGATTGAAACCGTTACGGATCCTGAATCTGTTATTGAAATTGCTGCATTTATAGGCGATAAATGTGTTGCAGCAGAACCCGCAAAGGGCTTTCCTGTCTATATGCAAATATACAATGGTGCAGACTCGATGGACGATCTTTCATTCCAAATTGTTCGTGATGGTGGTTTAGCCAAAAGTATTCCTGACAATGGGACCCCAATAGGGCATGACAATATGTTTAAAGAGCACTATAAGCTTGCTAAAATGGATAGAGATGTGACAGATGATGGCTTTGTTCTTTATAAAGCCGAAATCGAAAAAAGTGATGAAGTGATGATTATGGAAACATCTCTACTTTCAGCCTATCCAAACCCTTTTAACCCCAGCACTACATTGCGCTATGCATTAGCCAAACATGAACATGTTTCAGTTGTCATTTATGACATGAGTGGTCGAGTCGTTGAAAATCTATATCAAGGTCAACAAGATAGAGGTCAATATGAACTCACATGGAACGGTAGCGATGTGGCGTCAGGGATGTATTTTGTCGTATTTAAAACCTCTGACTATCAGTCCACACAGAAAGTGATGCTGCTTAAATAAAAAACACATGGGTATAAATGATAACATAAGAGATAAAATCAAAACATGAGAATAGGAATCAATTCCCCTCCTTTTTTAAGGAGGGGTTGTTGCTGAGGTTCTCGAAGTATGTCCCGACGCTATGGGTCGGGACGGGGTGGTTTAAAGGCTACAAAACTACAAAGGTGCTAAGAATAATGGGATTTAAACGTTGTAAGCTCAATTGTCATGCTCTGTATTTAATCCTAATCATGATGTTTCCTTTCTCAATCCAAGCCACCACTTGGATAGTCCAACCCGAAGCTGGGGGTCATTTTGTACGGATTCAAGACGCTATAGATGGCTCCAGTCAGGGTGATACGATTCTGGTAGAACCTGGGACTTATTATGAGAATATCAACTTTAATGGAAAAAATGTGGTTTTAACGTCACGCTATCTTTATACAGAAGATGAGAATTATATCAGTACAACCATCATAGATGGCAATCATGAAGGACGAGTGGTAACCATAACTAGTGGTGAGAATCGATCTTGTCAACTCATTGGATTTACAATACAACATGGTTTTTTAAACCCGGGACCTTATGACCATCCCGCTATGAGCTACGGAGCTGGTATATGGATAGACGAGAGTAGTCCTACTATAAAAAATTGTATAATAACTGACAATCATGGTTTGGGGTTTTTCACCGGTGCTGGGCTCGCGATAGAAGAGGAGGCAAATCCTTTGCTATCAGGACTCAGTATTCACGACAACACTGCTGGCTATATGGGTGGAGGTTTAATGATTTTTCATACGAGTAATCCTGAATTTGACCCGATTCATAAATGTAGTATCTATCATAATTACTCAGGGGCTCAAAATGACATTTATCTGGCGGAGCGTTATTCAACTAACTTATTTATTCCATTGGATACATTCTCAGTGGGTCAGGCAGATGAGCACTTTGTTGGTTTATCCCCAACGTTAACACTGAGTGTAGAGCATGCGTACTTTGAACCTCTTGACCATAATTTTTATGTGAGTCCTGATGGAGATGATAATAATAGCGGTGTATCGTTTTCAGAGCCTTTAAAAACAATACAATATGCCTTAAGCATCATTGAGAGTGATAGTTTAAACCCCCATACGATTTACCTAGATGAAGGTGTCTTTGCCCCATCCACAGGACAACATTTTCCACTCAATGCAAAGAGTTACGTTAATATACAAGGGGCAGGCAAAGATTTAACGGTTTTAGATGGAGAAGATGTTGCCTCACTCATTTTTGCTCGTTATGATAATTATTATACAATATCGCGGTTGGGGATTACTCGCGCTCCTTTCATAGCTGTTTTAAGGTCTATAACACTTTATGAAAACATTGGTGGTAAATATAGCAACTTAAAATTTACAAATAATAGTGGAGGAGCTATTGTCATGGGGAAGTACAGTTCCGATGATTCACCACATCCAACAAATGATTCAATACTTCTGGATAGTTTAGAAATGATTGACAATTCCTGCAGTTTGTTGGTACATATGGCGCATCATGCAACATGTGTATTTAGCAATAGTTCTATACGCAACTTAACGCCAGCCTATGATGAGGTATGGGAAATGTATTTGGGCTTACCACTTTATATGGATATGGTGGCAGGTGAAAATGATAAGCACATTTTACGAAATATCGAAATCACGCAAAATCATGAATACTATACAAGTTTCTATTATAATAGTAGTGCAATAGCGATTGAACACACCACAGCCGAGCTGATTAACTGTACCATAGGTGATAACACGAGCCCCGAAGGTGCCGCACTCGTTATGTATGATGCGGAGGTAACGGTTGTAAATAGTATTTTGTATGGCAATAGTCCTACGCAAATATTACTGGATAACCTCTATGGGAATTCAAGAAATACGCTTACGGTGCAGAACTCACTGATAGAAGGGGGTCAATGGAACGTGATGGGCATGGGAGCCAATACACTTAATTGGCTAGAGGGCAATATTGACGAAGACCCATTGTTTCAAGGAGGAGATGTTAATCCCTACTATTTAACAGCGAATTCTCCAGCAATTGATGCGGGAACGGACTTTTTTGTTTGGGAGGGTGATACTCTTTTAAATTTAAGCCCTGATGATTACCGAGGACTAGCACCTGATATCGGTGCGTATGAGTATGATGAAACCAATGATGTTGTTGAAATGGTAGTTCCTACATCATTCAAATTGTATGGCAATTACCCGAATCCGTTTAATGGCGTGACGCATTTATCTTTTTATGTACCGCAAGCAGGTGATGTAAAATTGACAGTTTATAATATTCAAGGTCAAGAAATTGAAAAGAAAGTCCTCACATATTTAAGCTCAGGTTCTCAAACAATCGCTTGGGATGCGAAAGATTTACCTTCAGGACTCTATCTATACGAGATCGCAAATGCGGGTGTAACGCTTTATGGGAAAACACTGCAAGTAAAATAATTATGAGTGCATAAGTCTTTTGCTTGTGAAAAAAAGATTTAGACTCCCTTCCTTTTTTAAGGAGGGGCGGTTGCTGAGCATGTCGAAGTATGCTCCGATGCTATGGGTCGGGGTACAGGGTGGTTTAAAGGCTACAAAACTAAAAAGATGCTAAGAATAAAATGGCCCAAACATTTTTTGGCTTTTGTTTTTCTTCGTGAAACTCTGTGCTTCTTCGTGTACTTGGTGTTAAATTTTTTTAACCACAAAACGATTCCTAAAGCTCTCTAAGGACTCCTCAAGCCTTTAAAAAAAGTAAGGTAAGCATCTTCATTCAGCATTGTTCGAAAAGTGTTGCTGGAACACATTCAAAATGTACTTTCCTCGGCGAATGAACTATAATTGCTACGAAAGGATTCATATATGAATACAAAAAAAACGGAGTCAACTGGAGCAGAAAATATTAGATGGAATCTTGATCAATTATTCTCTGGTTTTGATGATTCTAGCATTGAAGCAACTCTTAATACCGCCACATCTGACGTAAAATCTTTTGTTGAAAAATATAAAACCAAAGTCGCGACGCTGAATTCAATGGAACTCAAAATGGCTTTGGATGAGATGGAAGCATTACAAGGCCCGCTTTATCGATTAAGTCAATATTCTCATTTAGTATTTTCGACAGATACGGCTGACAATCAGGCAAAAATGCTCATAGCAAAAGTACAAGAAGCAGGTTCAAAATTAAGCAACGAACTCGTCTTTTTTCATCTTGAGTTTGGTGCTCTACCACCCGATATTTTTGCTAAACATGCGAAAGCGCCAGAACTTAAAGATTACATCTATAAACTCGGAAAAGCTTACAAAAATGCGAAGTATAACCTCAGTGAAGCCGAAGAAAGAGTCATCAACTTAAAAGATTTGACCGGTAGTTCCGCTTTTCAAAAATTATATAACGAATATACCTCCAGCTACTCTTTCGAATTTGAGCTTGATGGTGAAATCAAAAAAATGAATGGTAGCGAATTGCGGTCGATGCGCATGAATCCTGACGCCAGTGTTCGTAAAAGAGCCATGGAAACCTTCTTTGCAAGACATGAAAAAGACGGCCTTATCCTTGCCTCTATTTATAATAATATTGTAAAAGATAAACATATCGAAGATGAGTTACGGGGTTTTGAAGAACCGATTTCTGCTATGAATATTCATAACGATTTGACGAAAGAGGCTGTCGAAGCGCTTCATCAAGTTACAACGGAATCCTACGCGTTAGTCAATCGATATTATAAGCTCAAAAAGAAAATTCTTGGACTTGAAAAATTGACATTGGCCGACATTTATGCTCCCATGCCTAGTTCCAGCAAATCCTATAGTTTTGATGAGGCAAAAGCGCTGGTTTTGGAAGGATTCGCTCAATTTGATTCCGAATTCTATGACCTCGCTAAATCTATGTTTGACGAAAATCGCATTGATGCGCCTACAACGCCAACGAAACAAGGCGGAGCCTATTGTTCAAGCTCTACGCCCGATTTAAAACCTTATGTATTTCTAAATTTTACAGGCAAAGCAAGAGATGTTTCGACGATGGCTCATGAATTAGGACATGCCATTCACGCCATGTTAAGTTCAAAACAAAATTTAGGAAATTATCATTCAATTTTGCCGCTAGCCGAAACCGCTTCAATTTTTTCTGAGATGGTCTTAACCGACTATTTCTTGAAAAAAGAGACCGACAAAGACGTCAAAATTGCACTATTGACATCAAAGTTAGAAGACATTCTCGCCACAAGCCATCGTCAAAATATGTTTTCTCGTTTCGAGATAAAAGCTCATGATGCAATTGGTAAAAGTTTATTGAGTGCTGAAGACTTGTCCGCGCTTTACAAAACTGAATTGGAGAAAATGTTCGGTGACGCCATTGATTATACACCTGAGTATGAATGGGAGTGGTCGTCAATTCCACATATATACAATGTACCATTTTATGTCTATGCGTACAATTTTGGAAACTTACTCGTATTTGCGCTCTATCAACAATATTTGGAAATGGGCGTAAGTTTTATTCCGCTTTACAAAGAGTTTTTGAGTAGCGGAAGCTCAAATAATCCAGTCGAACTTGCACAAATCGTCAAAGCTGATATTACGAATCCCAAATTTTGGAGAAAGAGTATCGCTTATATCAAAAAACTTATCGATGAATTGGAAGCGCTCGTTTAACATGATTAAAAAAGAAACGCTCCTTTCGGAGCGTCGGACTGAAGATGCTATCTTCAGTGATGTTGGGTTAATGTAAATCAAATTATTATAGAATCCATAAAGAAGATGGATACATATTGAAAAAGCCAACTGAATGGTAATCAGTTAATAAAAACGGAGCTTTTTAGCTCCGTTTTTATTTAAGCATGTTGTCCTGCAAGCCAACCACTGGACCAAGCCCATTGAAAATTGTAACCGCCCAACCAGCCCGTAACATCAACAACTTCTCCGACAAAATAGAGACCCGAAACGAGTCGAGATTCCATGGTTTTGGCGGAAACTTCCTTACAATCGACGCCACCCGTTGTGACTTCAGAACTTCGATAACCATCCGTTTCATGAGGAATAATACTCCAAGATTCCAAGGTTTGAGCAATACTGCGAAATGCTTTGTGAGATGTCTCTGCCAATGTTTTTTCTAAATCAAAACTTTCGAAAAATACGACCACCATTCGCTTTGGAACAAGAAGTGACAAGATAGATTTTAGTTTGCGTTGTGGATATTTGGACTGGTATTCCAGCAATGTTTCAAAGACCTGCACATCAGGTAAAAGGTTGATGACCAAACGCTGTCCGTGTTGCCAATAGGATGAAATTTGCAGTATAACAGGACCGCTCAAACCTTTGTGAGTGAAAAGCAAATTTTCACGAAAAGAGTGTTTCTCGATGCTCGCAATAGCATCAAGAGCAATACCAGATAACGATACAAACTGCTCCGATTGTTCAGGACTATAAATAAACGGCACAAGTCCAGCCTGAGGTTCCCAGACATGATGCCCAAATTGTTTTGCAATCGTATATCCGAATGAACTGGCACCGATAGACGGAATCGACAGTCCGCCGCTTGCAACAACGAATGCTTCAGATTCATAATGTCCTCTAGAAGTCGAAACAGTGAATAAGGCATTATCATTTTTCATAATGGATAATATTTTTGTTTCTAAGGCAATTTGAACATCAACATTTTCACACTCGCGAATAAGCATCTCAACGATGTCGCGTGCACTCTTGTCACAAAAAAGTTGTCCATGCTCGCGTTCATGAAAGGGAATAGAATGTCTTTGAATTATCTCCAAAAAATCGTTTTGCGTAAATTGTTGAAGTGCAAATTTGCAAAAATATGGATTATGAGACAGAAAATTATCCGTTGAGACGGTGCGATTTGTAAAATTACATCGACCACCACCTGAAATTAAAATTTTCTTTCCGACGTTATTTTCATGATCAATAATGAGAACGGAACGTCCACGTTTTCCGGCTTCTATTGCACACATGAGTCCGGAGGCTCCCGCTCCGACGATAATGACATCATAATGCGTTTGATTCAAATTCATGCACTGAATATAAAGTAAGTTTTATAATAAATATCAATGAAACTTCCCCATTCTCCTTTAAAACCCAAAAAAGACTATATACTATCGAGTTCATATAATATCTTGCTTGAGAAACGAGGAGTTGAAATGAGAATTATTTCTTGGAATGTGAACGGAATTAGAGCGGTTGTAAAAAAAGGGTTTTGGGATTGGTTTAATCAGGAACTTCCAGATATTCTTTGTTTCCAAGAAACTAAAGCGCAACCCGACCAATTGGATGATGCATTAATTAACCCACCAGGATATTATGCAAGCTACCATTCAGCCGAAAAAAAAGGATATAGTGGCGTTGCCATGTGGAGTAAAGTTAAACCTCTCAGTGTCGAATCAGACATCCTTGAACCAGAATTTGATGATGAAGGGCGAACGATTTGTGCTGAATTTGAAGACTTTTACCTCTACGGCGTCTATTTCCCTAATGGACAAAGTCGCGATGACAGACTGCACTATAAACTCCGATTTTATGAATCATTGCTTAAGCACATGAAGAAAAAAATGCAGTACAAACCCATCATCGTTGTGGGTGATTACAATACGGCGCATACATCAATCGATTTAGCGCGACCCAAAGCAAACGAAACAGTAAGTGGCTTTCTTCCTGAAGAACGCGTTTGGGTTGATGCCTACCTCGATGCGGGACTGGTCGATACGTTTCGCAAGGAACATCCTGATATGGCTGGCTATTATTCTTGGTGGTCGTATCGTGCAAACGCCCGTGTCAATAATGTTGGATGGAGAATTGACTATTTTTTGGTGGATCAACGACTTGAATCAGTCGTCGAAAGCAGTAATATTTATCCCGACATTACCGGCTCTGACCATTGCCCGATAGGATTAACACTCCGTAAATAAGCGATGCCCGAACTTCCAGAAATACAAACCATTGTAGATTCCATTCGACCTTTACTTGTGGGTAAACGAATCGACCACATTCTTTTCTTGTTAAAAGAAACCTCTATGCATGGGAGACTTTCTCATTTCGCAAGGCATCAAAAAATTATAGACGTCTATCGTCGAGGGAAATATATCGTGATGCAATTGGAGCGTGGACATATTGGTATTCATTTACGAATGACGGGCAAATTCATTTCATCTTATAACGCAATTACCGAACCGACACATATAAGAGCACGAATTCACCTCGAAGATGGGTGTATTTTATATTTTCAAGACCGGAGAAAGTTTGGGAAGTTTTACTGGATTCCCGATCGGGAGAAATTTTTTGAGAATATTGGCTTTGAACCGTTGTCGGATGAATTTACTAAAGAAAAATTTATTTCTAAAATTCGATCGAAATCGAGGCAAATTAAATCCTTATTAATTGACCAATCAATCGTTTCGGGTTTAGGCAATATTTATGTGGATGAAGCGCTATTTAGGGCAAAAATTCATCCTTCTTCTCAATCGAGTTCTGTCCCAGAAAAACAATTGAATTTATTATTTAAATCCATTCGGCAAGTACTCAAAGAGGGTATTGCGCTAAAAGGGCTCACCATTAAAGGTTACGAATATGGCCCCGGTGATTCAGGATATTTTCAAAGCCGATTACAGGTTTATAGCAAAAAAGGTGAGGATTGTCTTGAATGTAGTACAAAAATTGAAAAAATTAAAGTTTACAACAAGAACACTCATTTTTGCCCAAAATGTCAGATATTATTTACTAATTAGGTAATTCGAGACGATTATTTAAAAGGCGGTTTCGCAGTTCTTCTTTTTCTTCTGCTTTGGAACGAGCGAGTTGTACAAGTTCATATATTTCAGAAGTCGGCTTTAAATCAAATGTAATTTCAGCTTCAACAAGAGCATAATCGTACCATTCTTTTCGCATAAAGGCGAGTGCTAAAAAATGATGAGCGCTGGAGTGCTTGGGTTCTATCTGTGTCGTTGCTTTAAATTTGATGATGGCTTCATCAAGAAGCCCCGTTTTATAATAGTACTCACCCTGTTCATACAGTTTTTCAGCGCGATTGGTACACGATAAAATGCTAACTAACATAATAACAGTTATTAAACCCATTGTTATTCGTTTTATATTTGTGTGTCTTCTGTCCATAAGCTTAGCTGAACAATATAGTTTTTATTAATATTGTCGCAATTCTTTCAGATATGAATTATGCAGAATTTGGACGAATTGTCTTCACATGTGATATATAATACATCAAACCAAAAAATATGAAGAAAAGGGAGACCCAATAGATGGTTTGATAGCTCCAAAAAGATACGAGAATCCCAGAAATAATAATATATAAAAGTAGGACAGGGGCAAGCGCAGAATCAACAGACGCATAATAAAGTTGCCGATCTCCTTTTTCACCTGCGAATTCGTAAACATAAATCATAAACGAAGACTGTTGGGCACCCATCGCCAAACCAATACAGAAAAATAATAAGTTTCCAGCCCAAGGAGTATCGAGGAAAATTGCGATTAAAAGGGCTAACAAATGCCCAATAAAAAAGAAACTTACGACAATTTTACGATTTATTTTGTCTGAAAGGAATCCAAAAAGAAGGCTAAAAATACTCGTTCCCATTACGAGAAAAACCGTAAAAGTCCCAGCTGTACTTATGGACAAGTCATAGCGAGCTTGCATATCAATCGCATAAAAAGCGAGTGGCATTACAAAGGCGCCGCCGAGCATTCTGGCAAATAGATAGTTTCTAAAATTCACATTTTCTTTAAAAATTATTTTTAAACCCGCAAGAATAGGTGTCCGTGGTTTTGCCTCGGGCTTAAAATCTTGAAGCATTTTTTGATTACTCAGAAACCACGTGCCCAGCAGGCTAGAAAATAGCATTATGACAAATCCTAATCCAAAATTGCGTGGGAATGAATAGCTCGAATTTTCAAGAATATAATGAAGCACAACGCCACCCATCATACCCATTATAGAATTGAACGAAAATGTAATCCCAAAAAAACGACCCCGATGGGAAGGTATTGACGCACTGGCTAAAAAATCAGCCCAAACAGGAATAAGAATGCCGACAGAAAGTGAGAATAAAAACCAAACAACGATATATAACCAAACGGAAACAGCGGGGGAAAGTTGAAAAATAAAAAATAGAATAACCAATAATGAAATTGGAATTGCCATAAGATAATGGAGCGTGATATTCAGTTTTCTAATATCGGTGTGTTCACGAAACAATCGTACGGCAAAAAGTTGAGGCAAACCGAGTAAAAGAATAAAACCGCCTGGAATCATACCAATCAACGCTGGCGGTGCATCCAAATTTTTTAAGATTACAGGGACAACAGAATTGATATTATGAAAAGCGGTGGCAAAACCCCATAATCCCTCGCCCAAAATATTGAAAATGAGGTTACGATTATGTTGTTTTAGATGATTTGACATTAAGCTTTAATGAGACCCAGGAGAATCGAACGCAATTTTGTTTCTGCATCATCGGAACGACTTAAAAGAATAATGGGAACCGTTGCACCAACGATTACACCCCCGACAAGGCAGGATCCAATAGCGCCAAGTCCTTTTACCAAATGGTTCGCAGCCGTCGTATTGGGCATAATGAGAATATCCGTTTTTCCGGCTATTTTTGATGTGATGCCTTTATGCACGGCTGCATCCGAAGACAAAGCAACGTCTAATGCAATAGGACCTTCGATTAAATAGGAATCCTGAAGTGCATGAGCGACCTCGGCAGCAAGGACGGTTTCAGGAATTTTCGGATTAACTTCCTCGACTAAAGCCATCATACCGATTGCAGGATTTGTAATGCCAAACCGACTTACATAGTCAGATGCATTTTGCACAATTCCTACCATAGAATCTTTGTCAAAACTGATATTAATACCGCCATCGCTCACGAATAGCAGCCTTGGATATTGGGGCGATTCAATAACGGCAACATGGCTGAGAAGTGCACCTTGTCTTAAGCCAGTATCACGATTTAAAACTGCTTTTAAGAGTGTCCCAGTTGGGATGTTGCCTTTCATAAGAATGCGATTATCGTCTTGACGAACAAGGGAAACCGCATCGAATGCTGGATTGTCCGAAGGAAAAATCTCAAACATTTCTCGAGAATTGCTTTGTTCTAAAAGGTTTTCGATGATGTCTTTATTCCCGACTAAAATGAAATTTGCCAAGCCTTTTTCCACAGCCATTTTAGCGGCGTCAATCATAACGGCATCGGTCGCGTTGACTAAAACAATGGTCTTTTTCGTTTGTTGCTTAATCTTGGATTCAAGTTGGCGAAAAGATGTTATCATGCATCACCTCATAATGATGTTGTGTGTAATAAGTGCTAAATGAGCAATTTACTAAGATACATTCCAATTATGACGCCTAAAATGGAGAGCGTCGTATTGAGAAAAATGTTGAGTGCCGAAGTGATTAATTGACCCGATTGATAGAGGGCATACGTTTCCAAACTAAATGTAGAAAAAGTCGTAAATGCGCCTAAGAAACCAACGATTAGAAAAAAACGAAGCTCATTGGGAAGATGTGTTTTTGTGAGTAAAACAAAGGTAAAGACGCCGACGAGAAACGAACCTATTACATTAACGCCGAGCGTCCCAAATGGGATTTTAGTATGCATTTGATTCAAAATACTGCCGAGAGTATAGCGTGCGATAGCGCCTAAGAAACCGCCAAACCCTATCCATAACCAAATCGGGAGTTTTAGAGACATCACAATAATTTACTCAATGATGTTTTCTTCATCAGGAATAAAACTTTTTCTCCCCACTAAATAGTAAAGGGAAATGGCGAGAGCAATCATCCCGAATAAAGCCATCCAAGGGAAGCCCGATTCGGGAAAAAATATGTAAAAGTCATCACCGTAAAGCCCCAGAAAAGTGATACCTGAAAAATTGTTGATACTATGTATTAAAATTGAGGCAAGAATATTGCCCGTTTTCGCGACGACATACCCTAAAATAAGGGAAATTAGAACAATTTCTATGACGGCTGGGATGTAAAAAAGATAGGCCGCATGAAAAAGCGAAAAGACAACGGCTGGGACAACAATACCAGGGATAAGTGATTGATGATTGGCCGTTATGGATTGCTGCAAAACACCGCGGAAAAGAAATTCTTCCGTAATTGAGGCAAAAATAACGCCTCCGAAAATAACTAAAATGTATTGAAGGGGCGATTCCCACATGACGGAATCATTGATGCCCTTAAGAAACTCCGGGATTTGAAAGTAATCAACCGTCGATTTTGCGATAACTTCTTGGAGGGCTAAGACGCCAATTGCCATGAGAAACACCATCCCCCATGTTTGGAGATTGAGTTTTTTTAGGGGAAGAATATGATGAAACTTTACTTTTTTGATGTTCATTACAAGCATCAAAGGACCAAGAATTAAAGCCTCTCCGATTGCCATTGCTAAAAGTTGGAGCGTTTGTGAATCGTTGATTTTGGCAAAAAACCCTTGAAGATACGTCCCGAATAAAAGCCCGGCTATAAGGGAAAATATGGTAATGAGAAAAGCGTCTTGTTTAGTAAATACATAGAGTCTCATGGTTTGAAGCTAGATAAGAATCATGAGGATACAAGTATGAAAATTTACGGTGTTATTTTTCAAATATTCTATTTTTATGCAAAGCTCGAAAAATTATATTTTGGATAAACAAAGAGGAGTCATCTTATTCTATAAGAGAATAGGAGCCCAAAAGACCCTGAGCCCAAACGGAATAAATATGATTCCTCGTTTCCAGCTTAGTTAGCGTTTCCTCCAACGGGGTTATTTCTTAATTCAGCCGCACACAATATTGCGTTGAGCATTTGAGAATAATCCATTCCGCCATGGCTGCTCATTTTGGCCAAATGTCCGTCCCAACACCATCCCGGGTTAGGATTCACTTCGAGCAATTTTGGCTCGCCTTGGCTATTGAGACGCCAATCAAATCGACAGTAATCTTTGCAGTCCAAGCGTCTAAATAGTTTTAGACTATGATTTATAACTTCCTGCTCGACAGCTTGAGGTAGCGAAGCCCGAATCGATCGCAGCGTTTGCATGTATGGTGAATCCGTCATCCATTTCGCTTCATATCCGCAAATTTTAGGCAATCCTTCGGGCAATTCTGAGTAATCTTCTTCAATAATAGGTAGAACCGTATAATTGTCTGAGTTGCCAATTATGCCAACAGATATTTCGGCACCTGTTAGAAACTCTTCAACTAAAATCGGATTATTATAGTCAAATTGTGTTCGAATTTGAAGGATCGCATTTGCGAGCTCTTCAATACTATATGCGACATTTTTTTGTGTAATGCCGAAACTTGAATCGCCAAAATTCGGTTTTGCAATAACAGGGAACGGAATATTGAGTTCATAGAGATTCTCTTCAGCGGTGATAACAAATGCGTCCGCGACAGGGACACCAATTTCCGTTGCGATTCCGCGTATCAACGATTTATCATAACAATAAGCAAGGGTTTGCGGGTTTGATCCCGTATAAGGAAACCGCATGATCTCCAAAAGTGACGGAACGTGCAATTCTTTTTTAGCGTCATTTTCGAATCCTTCATCACATAGATTAAAAACCAAATCAACCTTGCCTTTCAGCTTCTGCAAATCCGTGATAACGGTACTATGATTATTAATATAGCTAAACTTATAATTGTCTAATTTGCTCAATGCAATTCTCAATTTTTCGATGGTTTCGAAATCATCCGAGTCAAATTTCGCATCAGGTTTTATGATGTCTTTTAGCTTTGGGTCACCTAATATAACAACGACATTCTTGATGGCCTTTTTACTTTTTTTCGGCGTCCATTCTTTTACAGCGGAGGTCGTTAAAATAAAGCGATTCGCCATCATGCCTAAATCTTGATTGCGTATTGAGTCGACGGCAAGATTTCCATGGGACTCTGTATTTTTAAAGCCGACATTCTCAATTAATTGGGCCAAAATTTCTTTGGTGTAAAGTCGTTCGGCATAAAACTGATCGACCACAACACCCTTTTCTGTATGAGTGACAACCTCTCGTGAAATGAGTCTTTCGTTATCCGACGCAAGAGAGCGTTCCCGACAGACAAAGTATTTTTTATCAATCCATTCCCAGCTTCTCGCCGTAAAATTATCTCTTAAAAATGCACCATCGGCTACATCCATTAATAATTTTCCGTTGGGTTTTAGAATTCTAAAGACTTCTTTTAAAATTTTCAGGTCGTCTTCGGATGTTTCAAAGTAACCAAAACTATTCCCAAGAATCGTTACAAAGTCAAACGTGTCGGTACTGTAAGGAAGTTTACGGGCATCACCTTCTTTAAAATTGATAGAAAGCCCTTTTTTTCGCGAGGCACTTTTTCCGCGTTGAATAAGGTAACGAGACCGGTCAATGCCGAAAAGATTAAATTCACCGCACTGGCCTAATTCGATAAGGTGACGACCCTGACCACATGCGAGATCGAGGAGGGAATCACCATTTTTTAGACCAAGAATCGTTTTAAATAATTCAATTTCATTTTTTGTAATGACATCATCTTCTACGACATCTGCATCGGTTTTGAGATAAATGGCATTAAATATTCTTTTCCACCATTCAGGATGCAAGTGTTGTTCAAGATTGTCAACGGGGCCCATTGTTTTCGCGGGTCGGCTAGGGGGCTCCTTTTTAAGTTGAGCTTCTGTGTTTTTTGCCAATTTAACTCCAAAAATAATTCATTAAAGTGTGATTATAAAGCAGGCCGAAAGTCTCTCGAACCCATAAAAAAATATTTCCCCCATTCTGGGAGTATACACTCATATCAATAAGCTTCCCTGCCTCCAACTATCATAATATATTTACTTTACGTTGAAATTACCGCTCAAAAAAACGCAACTAAATAGCTGTTCTGAAACCATTATTTTCAGTGTGGATAAATAGTATGATTGTTTTAATGTCTCTGCGCATAATGGTGAATATACAAAACAAAAAAACCACAATACACAACTAATATTTAAAATTGAAAAAAAGTTAATGAAGGTATATAATTCTTTTAATGTTATTCCACAAATGGGCCGTTTTGTTTTTCTTCGAACCTCGAAAGCATTTTCGCTGTTTGGAGATTCAGTCGCGACTTAAACATAGATGTCCAACCCAAGAGGTAGCCACTTAATCCCAGTGTTTGTCTCGCCCATGTGTATAGATTAAACCTATCAATGTGATGGATTATTTTGCCGTCTTTAAATTCGAAAGTTGCATCAATTCGATTGTGAATTTTACGCCCTGTCGCTGGAAAAATGTAATGGGCTTCCCAATGAGCTTGACCTTTAATCTCATCGCATCGGATGTCCGAAAATTCAATTCTGAATTGTGCATTTTTCTGGTTTTGACAAAGCATTCGCCACAAATTTTTCGCTTTATCACTCTTTAGGATGCCAAATGCTGGGTCTTCAAATTGTATATCATCGTGATAACAGGCAATCATAGTTTCGCTATCTAATTCGCTAAATGCTTGGTAAAATTTTTCTATAAGGGATTTCATGAAATATGCAATTCTCAAAATTCCTATGGGTAATTCGATACAGCTGTATCATAATATGTGATTTCCATGGGAGCGTTTTCGTCACTTAATAATCGATACAAATAGGGATTGTGTAAGACATCTGAAACAGCAATATTTTCGTTATTAATGTCACATTGCGCCAATACCCCTCGAATGCCATGGCTATAATCGGCATACCAATTTACATGACCACTAAAAAGTGGTTGAATCGGAACGCCTGTCGTATAATGCCATCCATAAATAACGACTTTATTTAAATTTTCGGCAATACGATTGGAAAGGATTACGTCTTTTTTGTGTCCCGAAACCAGGGAACCTAAGGGATAATCGTCTATGAAGGCATTTCGCTGATTAAGAACCATCATGTTGTGTTGGCTAAAAACCGGCATGGTAATCATCGCATCGCTTGGCGGGATGGGATTCGGCGATAATTTTACAGAAGCAGCAGACCAGATTAAATCCACCATTTTTCGTGTGGGCAAAATACCACCTATTTCATCCATTACTTTTTGGGCAAGGATGGGTGTCATAGGCATCAAAAAATAGTCACTATTTTCACCAATTGCAAGATAGTCAGGCATCACATAAATCGTTACGTTATAAAGGCTGTCGTCAATATTTTCGCTAAATTTGACGGGGATTAATTCTTGTATTAGAAAAGCAGGAATATTGCCGTTTTTGATTTCGTTAAAGATGGCTTCCTCCCGCGTTTCAAGATCAAACGTTTGGATCGAAGTGGCAAAAGCCGATCCGTTGAGAGCCGACGCTTGTCTATCGTTAATGCGAAATGACAATGGGTTTTCGTCGATGGGCCTATGAATCGTTTCTTCGCAAGCCACCAATGTAAAAAGGGAAAGTAGCGTAATTTTGATGGTTTGATGCCAGTTCATAGTCATTATCGATTGCTTTGAATATAGACCGAGTCTCAATATTACCTCAACACTTTTCCTCCCAAGAAAATGCTTCGACAGGTCTCTCGGGACTTAATTTCTCCCAATGAGTTTTTCAAAAGTTTTAAAAATATGGCTGAGCAATCAAGCTACCCATCTTCCGCTGCTAAACCAGGCAGTATAAAAGATGAGAAATAAAATAGATGTCCCTATAAAAATCAGTCTCTTCGTATAATTGAGTCGTATTAATACTCTTGAAAGGATGATATAAACAGGGAAAAGAATTGCCATATGCCGAGGAAATGACATAAGTACATTGCCGTCGGGGCCCGATGTCGCGAGGGAAAAAATCAATCCTGAAATGAAATAGATAGCAATGCTCTTTCGTATATAAAACCAGCCGTATATTGAAATGGCGACACTCGCCAATACGAAGGTTGTATTTTGAATGGAAGACACTTGATAAAACCAACCTATATGCATATTTCTACCAGAGAGGACTTCTTCTAAACCATTAAATAGCGTCATCCACGGCCATGAAAAAGAGCGATACCATTCGGATGCTTGTAATGTTGCGTAGGTATTTAATCCATTCATTACGTTAGTATAATTGCCAATAAATGCCAAGTAGCTCAGCATTCCCATTGGTGCAACAAGTGCTCCTATTATGAAATGCATCCATCGTGAATTTGAAAATTTTCGCTGAGATATAAATTCGACAATATAAGGGATCGCTAAAATAGGAGCCAGGGGACTCGTTCCTCCCGCAAGGGCGATGGCTATACCGCTCAAAATAAACCGACCTCGCAGCGCAAAATACACCGACGTAATGGAAAGAAGAAGGAACATCGATTCTGGATAAAATGCCACAAAGTAGAAAGACATGGGGAAGATAGACATCACAAAAACACTATAGAGCGCTTCATCGTTATTATATTCAAATTTAACGAGTTTATACAAAACTAAACAAGCGCCGATAAAACAGAGCCCCGATATAGCGAAGCCAATCCATAATACCGGAAGCATCGTATATTTTGCTAAAATTCCACACAACAGAGGATAAAGCGGAAAAAAAGCTCTTTCAATTCCATCAGCTTGATATCCATTGAGGGCAATTTTTTGGAAATAACTTGCGTCCCACCGAACAAGCCATGTTTGGATGCCTGAACCAAATTCTTTTGGTGATGGTAATAATGAACCGCCATAACCAAAACTGTTTTCAGCTAGATGGACGCCTAAAAAACCTGCAAAAAGGATGATAATAATTGCCGAAAAAGCAATGAATACTACTTTTTCCCATTCCCCTAGTTGTGAGAATTTTGATAGAATCATTTATTCAATACATCGAAACGCCATGAGAATCATAGCTCACTGGAAGGTTCATATTTCCAAACCTAGTTACTATCCGTAAATGCACGTAAGTTTTTAACGGCAAAATCAGGGTATTCACTTTCGGTATACAGGGATGATGTGAATTCCAACTCCCAGCCTGTTTTTTCGCCTGGCTCTAAAGCAAATGTAAAGGAATATCGATCTCCACCTAATTTAAAATCGTAGGTGTTGTCGGCATAGAAATCGCCTTCGATGTACCAAACAGCGTAATATGTTGTGGTGCCTGTATTTTCTACGATTCCTCGTGCCGTCAGTCGAGTCGTTTCGCCAATAATTTCAGTCACTTCAAACTGAGCAGTCGTATATTCTGTAACATCATTTGACCCGGTAATACTCGGTGAGTCGATACATCCCGCCAGCAATGCTGTGAGACACAAACTTATATATAATGTCGTTTTTTTCATAAGATTCTCCTCAAATCAAGTTAAAGCCTTATTCTTTTGAATGCAAATTGTAAACCTTGTCTTGGTAGCCATCATAAAAATTTGCTATAAACACCGTCCCGTCAGAAACCACAGCCACATTGATAGGAGAACCATATTCAGCATTATGAGCTGTCTGTATGAATGTATGCGGTCGTTGAGCAGAGCTTGTATCAAACAACCCTATTCGTATCAGAATAATTATGTTAACACACCTTTTCATCATTCACTCCTCAATTATCTTGTCCATTTAATGAAGGTTTAACCTCGTTTAAATTCTAAGTAGTCGCTGCTGAAAAAGGTCCAAAATCACTCTAACTTGTCTGTAAATA
>ERZ889078.406-NODE-406-length-39019-cov-9.693948_pt1 | contig 39019 bp, 25 predicted proteins | sample MGYA00521266_ERZ889078 | MGnify/ENA primary metagenome ERZ889078 (study PRJEB32303, sample SAMEA104408618) | aquatic metagenome | biome: Brackish water; feature: Pelagic; material: water | place: Baltic Sea | collected 2014-06-16T06:34:00 | depth 76,534 m ... | reverse complement strand
AGGGCGTTTGAGTTCGCCTTTCTGCTCGACGCGCTGGAGGCGGAGCGCGAGCAAGGCATCACCATCGACAGCGCGCGCTCGTTCTTCAAGACCGACCAACGCGACTACATCCTGGTCGACGCGCCTGGGCACGTGGAGTTTCTGCGCAACATGGTCTCCGGCGCGGCCCGCACCGAGGCGGCGTTGCTGCTCCTCGACGCGCACGAAGGCATCAAGGAGAACTCGCGGCGGCACGGCAAGTTGCTCAGTTTGCTGGGCGTCAAGCAGATGGTGGTGGTGATCAACAAGCTCGACCTGATCGATTTTGATCAGGGTCGCTTCGAGGAGCTGGTCGAGAGCTACGGCGCGTTTCTCAAAGAGTGCGGCATCACCCCGACACACTGGGTGCCGGTGAGCGCGCGTGGCGGCGAAAACGTTGTGTTTCGGTCCGAAAAGCTGGACTGGTGGCAGGGACCGACGCTGCTGGAGGCGCTGGAGAGCCTGAATCGCTCGCCGAGCTTGGACAGAGGGCCGCTGCGCATGCCGGTGCAGGACATCTACAAGTTCAATCGGCACGGCAATGACGAGCGGATGGTGGTGGGTCGCATCGAGAGCGGTCGGCTGCGTGTTGGCGATGATGTCGTGTTCAGCCCGAGCGGCAAGCGCTCGCGGATCAAGGCCCTGCGGCAGTTCTCGGCGCCCGATCCGATCTCGGCGATGGCAGGCGAGAGCACGACGATCGTGCTGGAAGACGAGCTGTTCATCCCGCGCGGCGAGGTCATGCACCACCCAGAGGCGACGCCGATCACAGGCCAGCTGCTGACCGGCCGCATCTTCTGGCTCGGTCAGCGACCGCTGCGTGTCGGCGCGATGTACGGGCTGCGCCTAGGCACCGCAGAGCTGGAGTGCGAGGTCGTTTCGATTCCGTCGTCGACTGACGCCGCGACGCTGACGACGCTCTATGATCGCACCTCCGTGGAGCGCAACGAGATCGCGGAGGTGCAGCTCCTGTTGACGCATCCGATCGCCGCTGACATCGAGGGTGGTTGTCCGCAGACCCGGCGCTTCGTGCTGCTCGACGGCTACGATCTGTGGGGCGGCGGCCAGCTTCTGACCCTGATTGCGGTGCCGCGAGAGGGTCGCCGCGCCGTCGATTTCCTCCCTGATTTTCAATGGAAAGCGCAGCCCGCCGGGGTCGACCGCTGGCAACAGCTGCGGGGGCATCGCTCGGGGCTCATCGTCATCGCGGGGGATCGCGACCAAGGCAAGGCCGATCTTGCCGTCCAGGTCACCGAGCGTCTCGTCGCCGACGGCATGCACGCCGTGCTGCTCGACAGCGCCAACGTGCTCGCTGAGGCGCCGCGCGACACCAGCATCGACACCGCGCGGGCGCAGCTCGCCGAGCAGCTGCAACGCACCTTGACGCCGCTGCTCAGCGCCGGGCTGGTCGTCGTCGTCACAACCAACGTGCTCGGGCTCGCGGATCACGCCTTTTTGCGGGGTTCTTTCGCCGCGCCGCAGCTCACGGTCTTGCTCAGCCCAGATCGAAACGCCAGACTGGTCGACGCCGACATGCAGGTCTTCGGCGCGTCCGACCGCACGCAGACGCTCGACGAACTCAGCGCGCGCGTCAGCACACTGGTCCGCTAGGGTCGCCCGGAATAGGCGGCGCGGCTGCGGGCGTTTCAACGTCAGGAGCACCCCACGCGCATGCCTTTGCCCATCCAACCTCGTCGCCGCGCCGCCCTGCGCGCCGCATCACTCTGCGCGCTGCTGACGCTGGTCGCCTGCGCCGCGGTGGCTTGTGGCGGGTTGACGCAGACCGTGCGCCAGCTCGATCCCGACAAGATCAAGCTGGACAAGCGCGCCCGTCAGGACGTTCGCGGTACCGGCGCGACGCTCGAGGTGCCGACCAGCTTTGAGCGGGCCGCCGATCGGGTGTGGACGCTCAAGCAGCACGGCGGCCTCGTGTTTTTGCTGAACGTGCGGCGCACACGCACGCCGGAGCAGGGGGCGGAGCGCTGGTTCAAGGAGAAGATCGCGCTGGTGCAACGCAGCGGTCAGGCCGGGATCACGGCGAACGAGCCGGTGGAGCTCGGCGACTTGGTGGGCCACTACATCGAGGCCATCGATCTTGTCGGCGCCAATCGGCAGGTGCTCTATCAGGTGGTCGTTGAGGTCGAGGATGGGCTGTACGTCGCGTCGCTGTACGCCCCGATCGCCCTGCGCAAGAGCCACGGCGAGGCGCTCGCGGCGACGGTGAAGTCGCTGCGCGTCGGTCGCTGATCAGGCGAGAATCCAGGCTTTCAGTGACCACCGCCGCCGGGTTTGGCGTTCCAGATGCGGAGGCAGAGCAAGAACCCGATCACCGCGAAGGGCAGCAGGAACATCGGCCAGTAGCTCCAAGATTGTGAGGTCAGATAGCCCAGGCTGAGCGACTGCACGCCTGTGCCGAGGTAGACGAAGCCGTCGATCACGCCGACCGCCGTGCCCGCGCCCTTGCGACCGCCGAAATCCATCGTGGCGGTGCCGGAGAGCAGGCCGTGGGTGCCGATGACACAGAGGCTCATCAGGAACACCACCGTGCCGAGAAAGAAGGGCGACATCGGCAACACCGGTCGCACCTTGAGTTTTCGCTTGTCGCCGGCGCGCTGCGTCATCATCGGATCGGCGATCTTCACACGCAGCATCTTCCCCGCGCGCAGCACCAAGGCGGGGATGAACCCTTCCGAGGCGGCCGAGGTGCCCTCAACCCCTGATTTCGTGGTGCAGATGCAGCGTTTGGCGTCCCACTTCGAGTCGATGCAGCGCGCCGGCCAGCACTTGACCGCGGCAGAGGCGTCCGCCCAGCCCTCGACCTTGCGGCCGCCGAGCTCACGCACCTCGTCACCGGCCAGCAGCCCCGTTCCAGCCGGAGCGTCACCGACGACGTTGCCCGGTACTGCGAGCGTGAACATCATGATGACGGTGCACAGCGCGAGCATGGCGTACAGGCCACCTGCCGCGGGTCCACGCCGGGACTGAAAGACCAAGTCGGACACCCAGCCCGCGACGTTGCCGCCGACCACCCCTGCCACAAACAGGATGCCGCCCCAGCCGCCTTGCACAAAGGGCGCAAGGAAGGCGAGCACGGCCAACGCGGCCAGGAAGGCGCGACGTTTTCCGGTGGCCTTCGAGGCCAAGAAGCCGGAGACCGCGGCGACGGCAAACATCACCCCGATCAGCCACATGTGCGTCCACTGGCCGTAGACCAGGGCGTGATGGTTCGGCAGCACCCAGACCTCTTTCGCGTAGATCGGGAACCAATGCATGACGCCGTTGCGCAGCACGCCGGTGCAGAACTCGATCAGGGCGATGGTCAGAATCACCGGGTGGGTCAGGATGCGCTTGAACAGCACGAGGGTGGGCACCGGCTCATCGGAGGTGTCGCCGCTCGACGCGTCGCCGGTGTCGAAGCGCTTGTGGCCCGCATCTGTGGGCTGATTGCGCAGCAGCGCGAACTCGACAAAGAACATGATGCCGAGCAGCACCGCCGGCGCGGCGAAGACCACCCACTGGCTTTTCGGCCCGATATTGTCGGTCGCGAGGTGGAGCAGCCAGCCGTTGACGGTGAAGGCCAAGAAGATGCCCGATGAGATCATCGTGCCGAAAATGCCGGAGAACCCGCCGCGTTCGCTGACGTGGAACCAGTTTGAGTTGACCTTGACGATGGAGACCGCGCCAAAGGACTGAAAGTACATGTTGACGGCGTACAGGATGCTGAAGGTCAGCACCATCGTGTCCTTGCCCGTCGTGGGATCGATGAGCAGGTCATGCAGGTAGAAGGCCATCGCGAGGTTGGCCACCGCAGCGCCCGCCGACGCCAGCAAGATGCCGAGCCGCCCGCCGAGCCGGTCTACGAGCGGGCCGTTGAGCAGGAACGCAAAAGCGTAGCAGAAGGTGCCGGCGGCGAAGATGATGCCAAAGTCCTCCTTCGTCATCAGGTCGCCGAGCGAGGTCTTCGCCACCGTCAGATTGTAGCGGCCCATGTAGAGGAACGCGTACGTCAGCCCCATCGGAAACCAGTTGAGGAATCGACGTGTGCGAAACGCGGGGCTGTGCGCGGTGAAAGTCATGGCGCGTATCTCCAGGGTGATGAGAGTCGATCGCATAGCGCGTCGTCGCCGCTTCTGACAAGGGCACGCGCCGGCTAGCCCGGTGATCGGGGCCAAAAGCGCCGGGAAAGGCTGCGCGATGGGGTTCTCAGGCCGCCGAGACCGTGGCAGCGTAGGGCCATGAACGCTACTGCACCTGATCGCCGCCCCCTGATCGCTGGCCTGCTGCTCCCCGGAGCGGGACAGGTGCTGCGGGGCGATCTGGTGTCCGGATTTGGCGTGCTCGTGGGGACGGCGTTTTTTTGGATGGCGGCGGTCGTCGAGTTGATCGTCGCCAATCAGAGCGGCTACCCGGCGCCGCTGGTGCTCACGGAGGCGCTGGCGGGCCTGACGGCGCCGCTCACGATCTTGCCGCAGTTGGTCTACGCGGCCTTGTGTGCGCTGACCTTGCACATTGGCGCAGCGGTCCTTGCCGGACGGCGGTCGTAGCGTTGCCTGTGCAGCCAAGCCGGCGCATGCTGTTGGCTCGCGGCGAGACCGCGGGGAGGCTGTGCGCGCATGCGAATTGTTGAGAAGCCTTGGGGCCACGAAGAGATCTGGGCCGAGACGGCGCGATACGCCGGAAAATTCTTGATCATCCGCGCCGGCGAAGAGCTCTCGCGCCAGTATCACGAGAAAAAAGAAGAGACGGTCTGCGTGCTGAGTGGGCGACTGCGGCTGGAGATCGGCGCGCGTCCGAACGTCGTGGTGCAGTACTTGGACCCCGGTGAGGCATTCCATGTCGCCCCTGGGACCGTGCATCGCTTCGCGGCCGATGACGTCGACGTGCGCCTTGTTGAGGTCAGCACGCCTGAGCTCGACGACGTAGTCCGCCTCGAAGATCGCTACGCACGCTAGGAACGCTCAACCTCGCGCGCTTGTCCGACGCGATGCCCGCAGGTATCTTTCTGCACACGCGCGCAGGGCTGGCCACACCTCGGCCATCTGCCACCAGGAGGGCTGATGTCCGACGCTACGCCGACGACCCTGCAATCCCCGACCCGCGGCGACGTGGTGAAGCTCATCGCTCAGCTGCGGGACGACCAAACCAGCGAGGTCCGCGCTGAAGTCGCCGATCGCCTCGTCGTCTTTGCAGCCCATGAGCGCCATCCGCGGGCGAAGGGCGCGCTGCTTGAGCGTGCCGCGAACCTAGTCGGCGCCGCAGATCCAGAGCGTGAGCTCCTGCTGCTGCGTGAGGCGTTTCGACAACACCCCCGTTTTGAGATCGGCGAGCGGCTGTGTCAGGCCGCCGAAGATGATGAGGCGCTGTCGCGGCTGGGTCGACTCGGTCATCTGTTCGACGCCGTAGCTGCCCTGGCGCCGGAAGACGAGCGATCGTGGGCCCTGCTTCGGGCGGCGCGGGCCCACATCAGCCTCGGACATGGCACCCGAGCCGTGCTTGCGCTCGAGGCCCTCGACGCCCTCGGTGAGCCCGTGGAGGCCATGGCGGGCGAGCCCGGAGAGCTGCGCGAGATCGCGGCGTCGCAGCGCGAAGATCGCCATGAGGTGCTGACCGCAAAACGCATGGAGATCGCTGAGGCGACGGGCACGCAGCGGGGCGCCGTTTTGCTGGAGTACGCCCAGCTGCTCCTCGCCGGCGACGAGCCGCTGGCGGACGTGAGCGCCGTGTTGGCGGACGCCGTGGACTCTGGCGCCGAGCCTCAGGAGGCCGCGCCGCTGTGGGCCGAAGTAGCTCGTGCGGTCGGCGATCCCGAGATGTTAGGCCGGGCGCTCGCGGCGTCACTCGATTGCGAGCAACCCATGCACGAACGTCTGCGCACGGCAGACGAGTTGGCCAATCGCTTTGAGGTCGACCAGCGGCAGCCCGACGTGGCGCAGCGTGCCCTCGAAGTGCTGAGCGAGGCGCTCCCCGACGATCTGGGGGTGCAGGCGCGTCTGCTGGCCCTGCGTGCGATCGGCGGCGAGATCGCGGCCTCGCTGCAGCTCGATCAGCTGCGTCTTCACACGGTGAAACAGTGCGATCGCGACGGCGAGGCGTTGGTCTGCCTGGCGCTGGCACGCGTGGCGATCCAGGGTGGCAACGACGATCAGGCTGAACGTTACATGCGGCGTGTCCGCACCCTGGATCCTCGCAACAACGTCGCGCTCGACTTCTTTGAAGCGCGATTCCGAGCCGCGGGCGACGTCAAGCGTCTGTACATGGTGCTGAGTCATCGGCTGCCGGGCGCTGCAGGCGAAGAGGCCGTGCGCATCGCCCGCGCCATGGCTGAGCTGGCTGAAGGCGAGATGGACAGCCCTGATCGCGCGATTGAGGCGTGGCATCGTGTGCTGGCGGGCGCCCCAAACCACCCCGAAGCGACGGACGCGTTGGTCCGGCTCTATGGGGCGAACCAGCGCTGGACCGAGCTGCGCGATGTGCTGGAGCGACGCGCCAATCAAGCCGAGGCCGCCGGGGACGAAGAGGCCCTGGCGGACGCGCTGAGTCGCCGTGCTGACTTGCACGGAAAGGACGCAGCGCTCGCCGATCCGAGCGCTCACGTGACGCTGCTGCGCCGCGTCGCGCGGCTGGACGTGGAGCGACCCGGCCTCGATGAGGCGTTCGATGAGGCGTTGGCGGCGGTCGAGGCTTGGCAGGAGCTGGCGGAGCGGCTCGCGCTGCGCCTGAACGATCCTGACCGCGGTCGCGCGGCCGCGCGCACCTTGCTGCGCATCACCACCGAGTCCTACGACGCAACGGGGCTCGCCACGCGCGCGCTCAACGCGCTGGTAGCGATGCGGCCCGCGGGATCGACCGCAGCGGGGTCGACCGAAGGCGACGACGCCCACGATGACCCAACGGCACATGACCCTACGATAGATGACAGGGCTATTGAGCAGGCTGCGCGCAAGCTCGGCGACGATCGTCATCTCGTGACGGCGCTGACGTGGCGCCGCCGCCACAGCGACGATGACGCTGCCGTGACGGTGCTTGAGGAGGCCGCCGCGCTGGCAGCCTGGGCGCTCGACGACAAGCTGCTCGCCATCTCCCTGTTCGAAGACCTGCGCGAGCTACGACCCGCACACCCTGCGGCCCTGCGTGGGTTGAGTCGCCTGTACGGCGCGGTTGGACGCGCGGACGAGCAGGTCGGCGTCCTAGAGGTCTTGCTGGACGATGACCGATTGTCCGATGGCGAGCGCGGAGATCTGCTCGAGCAACTCGCGGGCGCTCATGCCGAGGGTCGCGGCGACCTCAGCGCGGCACAGTCTACTGTGGCGCGCCTGTTGACGCTCCGTCCGACGTCGCCACTCGGTCAGAAGCTGGCCCAGCGTGCGGCGGTCGCAAGCGGTGACGTCGACAGCCTGCGCGCCGCGCTTGGCGATGGCGACGACGCCGCCGAGACGTTTGTGTCGCAATTGGAGGCGATGGCGGCAGACCTTGAGGGCGTCGCCGCGGTCGCGCCGTTGCGCGCTGCAGCGCAGTCCGCAGCCCTCGAACTCCAGCAGCCCGAGCGCGCTGTCGAACTGTGCGGGCTCGCGCTCTTGCACACCACGGACAGCGAAGACGACGAGCTGGCGACCGCCGTGGCGACTGAGCTGCTCGCGCTGGCCGAGTCTGCCCAGGACGACGCCTGGCTTGAGCAAGCCCTCGCCACGCTGGCCGCGCGCGGACCAGCCCGTGCGAGCACCCGACGCCAGCTCGCCGAGCGCGCCGAAGACCGGGACGACTGGGGCGAAGCGCGCGCCGCGTGGCAACAGGCCATGGCTGACGCGGCGACGGCCGATGACCTGATCTCGGACACCGATCGCCTCTGTGAAGCCGCCGAACGGGCCGGTGAATCCGAAGGCGTCGTCGCCGCTGTGGCCGCCGCGGTGGCGCGACTGCGCGACGCCGCTCCGGACGCAGCCCAAGCCGCCCTCATCGCCGTGGCGGCGTGGGCGGCGGGCGAGGGTGTCGATCTCGACGCCGCGCTCGAAGCGATTGACGCCGAGATGTCAGCGGCGACGTCAACGGCGACGGCGGATAACGCACACGTCGCGCTGTTGGTCGCCCGCGAGCGACTGCTCGTGGAGCAGGGCAACTGGCCGGAGGTCGTCGTGACCTTGGAGCGCCTCGCGCAGACGCTGCAGGGCGAAGAGAAAGTAGAGGCGCTGCGCCGCGCCGCGGGCATCTGCGACGGTGTGGCCCATGATCCCACGTCCGCGGCGCGGCTGTACGAGACGATCGTATCACTCGCCCCGAATGACCCGGATGCCTGGTCGCAGCGGCTGGCGGCATGTGAACAGGCAGGGGACGAGCCAGCGCTCTGCGTCGCCCTGGACGCCTACCTAGCGACCGCAGTCGGCGGCTGCGAGGCGAGAGCCGCGGCCGCGGTGCGACGCATCGAGCTGGCGGACGTCGACGACCACGCGACGGTGTTGCGCGCTGCTGCGGCTATTTTGCCGGCCGCAGCGACCGCGGAGCGCCTGTCTGACGATGAGGAGCTCGTCATCGCGATCTTGGCCGGACGCCTCGATCTGCCCGAACAGGCGCAGGCCGCGGCGACGCTGTTGCTGCCGACAGCTCGAGCGCACCAGCGCTGGGACGAGGTCCTTCGCTGCGTCGAGGTGCTGAGCGCCGACGCCGAGGTGGGTAGCCCCGAACATGTGGCCGCGCTCCTCGACCAAGCGGACCTGGCGCACGGGCACGCCGACAACGGGCCACTCGCGCTCGCGAAGGCGGCCGAGGCGGTGTCGTTCGCCCGGACCGATCTGGCCGTGTGGACACGCGCCTTGGCGATCGCAGATGCCCGCGCTGACAGCGGCCTAGACGCGACGCTAGATGCCGAATCGGGCCTCTCGGCCGGCGCTGCGCCGAACGACGCGCTGCTCCGCCTTGTCGCGACACGCGCAGCGACCAGTGGCGACGCCAAACGCGCCATCGCGGCGTGGACGGCGCTGCGCGCGCTGGCCCCCGCGGCGCTGGAGTCCTACGAGGCGCTGGAGGCGCTGCACCGAGACGCGGGCGACCTTGATGCGGTCGCTGACGTGCTCACATCGCGCCTCGCGGCCGGCGCGGTGGATCCTGCCGGCGCGGCGCCGGACGAGGTTGAGCTGACGTGGCTGCGGCTCTCGATGCTGCATGCCGACGAGCGTGGCGCGCCGCAAGACGCGGTCGCTGCGCTGAAGCGTGGCCTAGTGACGTTGCCGGACTCGGAGCTGCTCTGGGCGGCCTGGCTGGAGCTCGCCAGTGGCGATGTCAAGGCGACGCGGGAGGCCCTGGAGGCCCGCCTCGCGGCGTTGACACAGGGCACGAACGCGGCGATCGGCGCGCCCGGCGCCGACAGCGGCACCGACAGCGCAGGCGACTCCGCGGCCGCATCGGCGGCGGTGATCGTCGGGATCCATCGCGATCTGGCGACGCTGCTTGAGGACGAAGACGGCGCCGCGGCGACGGGCCACTGGATGCACGTGCTGGCGCAATCGCCAGACGACGCGGAGGTCGCAGCCCGCGCGGGGGCGGCGCTGCTCTCGCAGGCGGATCCCGGTTTGCCCGCCACAAGCCACGCGATGGCGGAGACCATCGCTGCACGACTCGAAGCCCTGGGCCAAGACGACTTGCGGGACGCGGTGCTTCAGGCGTGGGCGGCCGGCGCCGAGACCGCTGTGGCGGTCACGCTGCAGCTCCGGCGCGCGGCGGCGGACCCCAAGCTCGCGTTCGAGCGACTCGCTGGCGCGCTGATCACGTCGCCCGGACAGACAGCGCTGATCAACGCGCTCGACGAAGCCGCGGACGCGAGCGGCGTCAGCGCGGCGGCGCGGGCGGAGGCGTGGGCGGAGGCAGCGGCAGCGGCACCCGAGGCCGCGCGGCCGGGCCTACAGCTGCGCGGCTTTCGCGCGCAGGTGGAAGATGAGGCCACCCGCGAGGTCGGCCTCGCGGCTTGGACCGCCTTGTGGCGCGACGCCCCGAGTTCGGTCGTCTTTGACGATCTCATCGCGGCGCTCACCGACGCGGGACAACCTGTTTCGGCCCAGACGCTGCGATTGGAGCGCTTGGAGGCCGCGCCGGCCGGCCTGGACGTCCGCGCCGAGCGCACCAGCCTCGCGGCGGCCTTCGCTGCGAGCGGCGATCGCGACAGCGCTCAGGCGCAGCTGCAACAGCTCGTCGTTGCCGACCCGACCGATGCCGACACGGTCGCAGCCCTGCGGGCGCTGGCGGAGTCCGATGACGAACGCAACGAGGTTGACGGTCTGCTCGCTATCGCCGCGGACGAGATCGCAGACCTTACGGCGCGCAACACCTTGCGCCGCGATCTCGCGGAGCGGGCGTTGGCGCGAGAGGCTTGGCACGAGGCGGCTGAGCTGCTGGACGCCGCGCTAGCGGACGCGCCCGAGGACGATGAGGCGTTCACGCTGCGAGACCTCGCGCTAGGCGCCATGGCACCCGACGTGGCGGGGCCGCGGCTCTCCGCCCACTTGAGCGCCGCCGTCGCGCGATCGGCGACAGAGCCGCAGCGACGCGACCTCCGACTGCGCTTGGCGGACCACGAGGCCAATTACGGCGCCGGGCCAGCTGCGGCGTTCGTGGTGTTGCGAGACGCGCTGGCCGAGGCGCCAGCCGAAGAGCGGATCGACTTGCTGATGCTCGCCGTTGCGACAGGGAGCCTTGAGGCGAGCGACGCAGACGTGGCTCGCACTGCGTCCGAGGCGATCTCGGCGCTGCTGCAGACCGCCGCCAGCGACAAGGACGCCGCGTACGCGTCCACCGCGCTGCGGACGTTGGCCCGTCGCCAGCCGACACCGGAGCTAGCTGTGGTCGACGCCCTGCGAGCGGCGGCGATCGCGCCATCCGAGGAGGATGAGCCACTGCTACGTCAGCTGTGGCTGGACGGCGCGCGCGCCCCCGAGTTGGTGGACGCGTTGCTGCTACACACAGCCGAGGCCACGGCGCGAGTCGAGCTCCTGAGCATCGCGGTTGAGGTGCACGGGCCAGCGATCAACGAGGCCTGGCTGGTGGCCTGGTCCGAGGCGGATCCGAGCGCGCTCGCACCGCGCGCGATGCGATTCGCGCTGGCACCGACGGACGGTCAGCGCTGGCAAGCGTTGACCGGCGTCGCCGCGCCCGACGCCGTCTTGGACGCACTGCTCGGCAGCTTGGAGTGGGCGAGATCGCCGAACGACCAAGCCGAAGTGCTGATCCGCGCAGCGGAGTTGGCTGCATCCGCCGATGACGCCGAGACGGCCGCGGCCTACCTCGGCATGGCGTTGGAGCACCGCGACGACCCGGCCGTGCGCGCGCAGCGTCGCGACCTGTTGCTCGCCGCAGGCGCCAACGAGGGCCTAGCGGACGCGCTGGAGGCCGAGGCGGACGCCAGCGAAGACCCCGAGCAGCGCCGCAAGCTGCTCACGCAGGCGCTTGATCTTTGGACGGGTGGGCTCGCCAATCCGGGTCGTGCGGCGAGCGTCTTCGCGCGTATACGGGCGCTCGCGCCGAACGATCCGACGCTGCTGGTCCGAGGCATCGCGCTGCAGCGGGCGGCAGGCGATCCGAGCTGGCGAGATGCCGCTATCGCCGCGGTCAACAATCCAGAGACGACCTCCGCCGTCAGCCGCCGCTTAGCGGTCGCCGCCCACCTCGCGTCCGATCAAGCCGAAGCTGCATTTGCAGTCGCAAAGTCGGCCGTGGACAGCGATGGCGCAGCTTCCCTCGGCGACGAGCTGGTCCTGCTCAGCGAACAAGCGGAGGAGTTGCCAGCTAGCGACGGCCTGCTCGTGCTGCAATGGCAGCTGGAGTTCGTCGACGCCGAGGCGGCACCCGAGGAGTGGGCGTCGCTGAAGTTGCGTTGGCTCACGCGATGCGATGACACGGCCGATCAGCTCGCCGCCTTGGACGCGCTCATCCATCACGCCATGGGTCCGCTGGGCGACGCCGACCTCGCCGCAGACTGGAGCATCCGGGCGCTGCTGTTGGCGCCGCACGACCGCGAACGCGTGATGATGACCCTGGCCCACGCTGACACGGACGCGCGGCGCGACGCGGTGCTGCCGGCCGCTCACCATGCGTTGGCGGTGGCAGGCGACGACGTCGAAGCCGATCTCGCGGCGTTTGCTGCGCTGCTGGACGTTGATCGCCCCGGCACAGTGAGCGCCGAGCTCCTGGTGGCGCGAGCCGCCGCGGACCCCACCCTGGCCGGTTCGGCTGTGTCGGCGTTCACGGAGCTGTTCACCGAGCGCGGACTCCATACATCGCTCATCGATCTGCGCCGCGCGGCGCTCGTGGGGACCTCTGGGCACGGTCGCGTCAGCGGCTTGATCGAGCTCGCAGATGCGGTGGCCGAGCAAGGCGAAGTCGCGTCCGCCATCGCTGCGCTTCTCAACGGTTGCGCCGATGTCGACGAGCCAGAACTGCTGATCGAACGTGCCCAGACGCTGGCCGAACAGGCGGGCGACCCGAAAGCTTTTGTTGAGGCCGTGGAGCGAGGCCTGGGCGGCCGCCTCTCAGTCGACGCCGCGACAGAGGGCCAGTTGGTCGCGGCGGCCGCCGGCAGCGCCGCCGCGGACCTCGAGGATCCAAGTCGGGCGGCCGATTTGTATAACCACCTCTGGGAGCGCGACCCAGACAACCTGGATGCGCGTGACGCGGTGTTGGCGTTTCGCCGGGCAGCCCACGAGCCCGCGCGCCTCATCGACGAGCTCGATCGGGCGCTGATGCAAGGCGGCGAGGGGCTCGCTGAGCTGCGAGTCGAGCTCGCTGGCCTGTTGGTCGATGGCTCCAAGCGAACCGAGGAGGCCATGCGCCACCTCGAAGCGGTGCTCCGTGATCAGCCAGCTCACGCGGAGGCCGCTGCCACGCTGGAGCGCATCGCAGACGGTTCCAGCCACGTCGCGGCCGCCTTGCGGGCCCTGGAGCTCACCTACCGCGCGCAAGAGGATTGGTCCGGTGTGACCAGCGTCTTGCGACGGCGTGTACTTGAGGCGGGTTCTGACGCGGCGGCGACGCGACAGCTCAGCGCGCTGGCAGAGGTGCTGGAGAACCACGTGATGGCGCCCGGCCTCGCCGCAGACGTCTGGGCCCGTCTGGTCCTGGTCGAGCCGACTCGACTGCGCGTGCGCTCCCTGTTGCGGCTGGCGCCGGCCGCCGAGGACCAGTCGCAGCTCACCGCGGCGCTGGATGCCGCCCTTGGTGCGACGCTGACGTCGCGCGATCGGATCGCCGTCCTGGAGACCGCGCTAGCGGCATCGACGGACGACGTCGCGCGGACAGAAGCGCTGCTGCGCATGCTCATCGCGCAGGCGCCGAGCCGCGAAGCTGCGTGGGAGCGACTCGATACGTTGCTGGAGGAGGGCAATCGTTGGGAGGAGCTGGTCGACACACTGCATGTCCGGATTGCCACGACGAAGTCGGACGCAGACCGCGTCGGCCTACAACACCGGCTCGCCGGGTTGGCCCGCGCGAGCGGACAGCAGACGGCCGCGATCGACGCCTACGAAGCCATCGCTGCGGCCGATCCGACGGACCCCGATCCGCTCGAGGCGCTGGTCGAGATGCTGGAAGATGGCGACCCTGCCAAACAATGCGACGCGCTGGAGCGCTGGGCGACGCGGCTGCCCGCGACGAGCCCCGAACGTGGTGAGGCGCTGATCCGCGCGGCTCGCATGTGCGCAGGTCCCCTCAACGCGCCAGACCGCGCCGCAGCCCACTACCTCCAAGCCTTCGACCTCAATCCGACCGACGATGAGGCCTTCCACTTCGTGGAGCGTCACGCCGCCGGCAATCCGACGCAGCTGCAGCGGCTCTACAGGCGGCGCGCCGAAGGTGTGGCCGCAGGGCCGGCGCGGGTCGTGGTGCTGCGCAAGCTGGCCAACGTCTGCGTGGAGCTCGGCAAGACTGGGGAGGCCCGCGCAGCGCTGGAGACGGCGCTGGCCTCAGACGAGCGCAATGAGGTCCTGCAACGCGAGCTGATCGGCATTTGTGAGGACGCAAACGACGTCGCGGGTTTCCAGCGCGCCGCCACACATCGACTGAAGTTCGATGTGCCGCGGGTCGAGCGCGTGATGCTGGTCAGGAAGCTGGCACGGCACGCTGTGGAGCAGGGTCAACCTGCGGACCAGTGGCTCGACGAGCTGAAGCTGCTCGCGCCCGACGACCCCGAGCGATCCGCGCTGCGGGGACTCGTCCAAGCCAGGAGCGACGATCCGGAGACCGCCGCCGCGGGTCTGGAGCGGATGGTCGACCAGACGCCCGATGATGCGGCCAAAGTCGACCTCCTGTGGCGCCTCTGCGAGCTGTACGACGGCAAGTTGGCGCAACCGACGCAGGCCCTCAGCGCGTTGCAGCGACTCCTGCAGATCGCCCCAGGCCACTGGCTCGCCAACGAGAAGCTGTGCACGCTCTATGCCGCGCGCGGGAGTCAGGAGGCGTTGGCGGAGAGCCTGCGCCACTGGGCCACGGCGACGGACCCCGCGGATTCAGGGCGGGCCGTCGTGCTCGCACAGCTCGGCGCTGTGTACTTGCAGCTCAACCGTGGCGCCGAGGCCGTCGACGTGCTTGAGGAGGCCTACGCGCTGACGAAAGACGACATCACCATCAATCTGCCGCTGGCGATGGTCTGGGCGACGTTGGGTCGCTTCGAAGACGCCGCTCGCCTGCAGGACTGGGTGGTCGATCGCTTGCGTCGGACACGTGATCGCGCGCAGTTGCCTGCCGCCGCCGCCCGCGCGGGCATGCTGTGTGAGCGTGTCGGGCGCCACAAAGACGCGCTGAAACACTACCGTACCGCGCTGAAAGGCGCGCCGGGTGACGTCGATGCCACCCTGGGGCTAGCGCGCGTCAGCTCGCTGCTGGGTGACGACAATCGTGCGATGATCGAGTTTGAGAAGGTCGCGACCATGGGGCCGCGTCATGCCCAGAAGTCGGACCGCGCACAGGCGCTGCTGGAGATTGGGCGGCTTCACAAGAAGCTCGGTCGCTCGTCCCAGGCGCGACTAGCCTTGAACCGAGCGCTCGAGCTGCAGCCCGACCTTCGCGACGCGATCGACGCATTGCGGGACGCGTAGTCCCCGCGACGCGATCGCCAACTCAGAACAACCAGGAGACCTCATGAGAGCGAGCCACCGTGTGGCCATCCTCGGCGCGACAGGCTACGGCGGCGCCGAGCTGCTGCGACTATTGCTGCCCCACCCGAGCGTCGAGGTGACCAACCTCGTCGCACGCGACAACATCGGTGCGCGCGCCGACGCCGTCATCCCGAGCCTCGCTGGTCTGACCGATCTGCAGATCGAAGACATCCCGCCCGATCAGGTCGCACCGAACGTCGATCTCGTCTTCCTGGCGCTGCCCCACCGCGTGAGCGCGCTGATCGGCGCACAATACGTCGACCTGGGCGTCAAGGTGATCGATCTGAGCGGCGATTGGCGACTGCTCGACGCCGATGCGTACGCGGAGTTCTACGGCGCACCGCACCCCCTGCCGGACCGAATGGGCTCGTTTGTGTACGGCATGCCCGAGATGAACCGAGACGCCATTCGAGGCGCCGACCGCGTCGCAAGTCCGGGCTGTTTCGCCACCGCCACGACGCTCGCCCTGTTGCCCTACGCGCGCGCAGGCCTGCTCACCGGGCGCGTGCGTGTCAGCGCGGTGACTGGCTCGTCGGGGTCCGGCGTTCGCCCGAGCGCGGGCACGCACCATCCCTATCGCGCCGTCAATCTGAAGCCCTACAAGCCGCTGACGCACCAGCACACCCCTGAGATCGAGCAGAGTTTGCGGCTCTCGGGCGCCACCGACGTGACGATCGATTTTGTCCCGATCTCAGCGCCGCTGCCGCGGGGCATCCTGACGACCTGCTTCTTCGACGTGCCTGCGGAGCTACCCAGCGCCGCCATCCACGCCGCGCTGCGCGACTGCTACGCCCACGAGCCGCTGGTTCGGGTAGTGGAGGGGCGCTTGCCCGAGGTGGCCAGCGTCAAGGGGTCGATGTTCTGCGACGTCGGGGTCTCGGTCGGCGAGGTGGTGAGTCAGGGCAAGCGGACGGTCGTGGCCCACTCAGCGCTCGACAACCTCATCAAAGGCGGCGCCGGTCAGGCCGTTCAGTCCATGAACCTCGTGCTCGGCTTGCCAGAGACGACCGGCATCGGACAGCCGGCGCTGTGGCCATGACAGCGGCCCTGGCCGGGCGGCGCGTGCTCGTAAAGATCGGCGGCGCGGCGCTGCTTGCACCGGACGACCGAGCCCGTATCGCTCGTGATCTCGCAGTGGTCCATGCCGCCGGCGCGCACCTGTTGATCGTCCATGGTGGTGGCCCGCAAGCGACAAACCTGGCGAAACGTCTCGGCCACGAGCCGGAGTTTCGGGGCGGGCGGCGCGTGACCGACGCGGCGATGCTCGAGATCGTCAAGATGGCCCTGGTCGGCCAGGCCGGCACCGACTTGCTCGCCGCATGCTTGGCTGCTGGGCTGCCAGCGGTCAGCACGTCGGCCTCGTCCGGTCGCTGCGTGACGGCGACACGACGGCCGCCACGTGGAGTCGCTGGGGAGGCCGATCCGGTCGATTTCGGTCTGGTCGCTGACGTCGCCGCGGTCAACGGCCACCTGCTTGAGACGCTGTGGCGCGGCGGCTTCGTGCCGGCGCTGTCGTCGGTGGTCATCGATGAGGACGGCCAACCGCTCAACCTCAACGCCGACACCTTGGTGCGCAGCCTGTGTGATGCGCTGCCCTTCGACGACGTGTTCTTCTTGGCTGATGTCCCCGGCGTGTTCGCTGATCTGGAGAGACCCGAGAGCCACCTGCCCGTCGTCCAGACGAGCCAAATCTCGGCGCTGATCGCGACTGGCGTGGTCCAGGGCGGCATGATCGCGAAGCTGACGGAGATGGCGGGCATCGTCTCCGGAGGCGTCCAAACCGCCTGGATTGTGGGCTTACACGAGCCCGCGCCCGTCTCAGCCGCGCTCGCCGCCAGACCGGGACGCAGAACCGCCGTGCGGGCGCCACAGCGCTAGGATCGCCCCGTTGCCCCAGGCAGCGCTCCGCGGTACATAAGCGGCGGAGGTCTCCCGTGTCGCGTCTCACCCTTCGAGCTTGGACCTTGGCTTGCAGCGCGCTGTTGATCGGTGTCTTAGCCGCCAGCAGCGCCTCCGCCGTGGTCGTGGACCGTAAGATCGGCGTCGGCTACGAGCAGACTTTGACCGCGCTTCCCGAAGTCAGCGGCACCAGCGTCGGCACGCCAGACGTCTCCGCATCTGGGCTCGTCTTGCAGTACTGGACCAGGAACGCGGGGTTTGAGGCCATCCTCGGCGGTCGCACCAAGAGCGTCGCGAACACGCCGCTCGCCTGGGCCGCCTTCATGGCGCTCGGCGCCCACTACAACGTCTTCCGCGCGCCGAAAGTCAACTTGTCCGCAGGTCTCCGTTTCTCGGTCGGGCTGTCTCGCTCGGTCGACGCCGTCAAGAATACCGCTGAGGCGATCCACGTCGGCTTCTCCATGGAGGTCCCGCTGCGCGCCATGTTCTTCTTGAGCGAGCACTTCGCCATGACCGGCGCTGTCGGCCCCGTCCTCGCGTTTGGCAGCGCCGCCGGTAATCCACTGACCGGGCTGGGCGACACCACCTCTTTTTCGCTCTTCCGTGGCGGATTTTCGGGTGGGCTCGGCTTCGTCGTCTTCTTCCGTTAGTCACCAACGCGGTGCCGTCTCCGCACCTCTGGGGTTCCTCAATGCTGCGTATCGCCCTGCTTCCTGGAGATGGCATCGGGCCAGAGGTCATCCACGAGGCGTGTCGTGTGCTCACCGCTGCGTCGACCCGCTTCGACATCCCGTGGACGTCGGAGCTGTTCGATCTGGGCGCGGAGCGTTACCTGCGCACAGGCGACACGCTGCCCGAGGCCGACTTCATCCACCTGCGGGACGACTTCGACGCCATCGTCGTCGGTGCGTTTGGCGATCCGCGGGTGCCGAGCAACCTGCACGCCAAGGACATCCTGCTGGGGTTGCGGCAGCGACTTGATCTGTACGTGAACCTGCGCCCAGTGCAGCTCGTCGACGCGCGCTTGTGCCCGCTGAAAGATCGAGCACCCGCCGACATCGACATGGCCATCGTGCGCGAAAACACCGAGAGCGTGTACACCGGCATCGGCGGTCACCTGCGCAAGGACACCCCGCACGAGGTCGCCCAGAGCGTCATGATCCACACCCGGATGGGCTGCGATCGCCTGCTGCGCTATGCCTTTGAGCTCGCCGGGCAGCGTCGTGGCGTGCTGACGTTGTGTGACAAAGCCAACGCGATCCCTCACGCCCACGGCATCTGGCGCCGCGCCCTGGCTGAGCTGGCGCCGCAGTTTCCTGAGGTCACAGCGCGCACGCTCTACGCGGATGTGGCCGCGATGCGCATGGTCACGCATCCCCAGGAGTTCGACGTCATCGTCGGCGACAACCTCATCGGCGACATCCTGAGCGACCTAGCGGCAGCGTTGGTCGGTGGACTCGGCCTAGCGCCGTCCGCGAGCTTACGTCCGGGGGTTCACGCCCTGTACGAGCCCGTCCATGGCTCGGCGCCTGACATCGTCGGCACCGGCAAGGCCAACCCGCTCGCCGCCATCCTCAGCGTCGCCATGCTACTGCGCGATTTCGGGCACGTGGACGCGGCAGACGCCGTGCAATCGGCCTGCACAGCGGCCGTTCTGGCGACGGAGACCACCCCCGATCTGGGTGGCAACCTTGCAACCGCTGAGGTCGGTACTTACATTTGCGCGCAGGTGGCCCACGCCTAGACGCGACGCGAGGGCGACGCGTGCACCGACCCACGCGCGGACCGCCGTCAGCCAGCCAAGCCTCTCATTCTGGAGCACGCCATGCGTTCGGACGTCGTCGACGGTAAAATCGCCTTTCCCGGCCGAATCCTGTTCTTGTACGAAGACCTCGCCCTAGTGCGCGCGCAGCTAGACGGCGTCGAGGTGCCGTGGGACGCCGCCCTCGCGCGCATCGACAACATCTCCACCGATGAGATCACCCCTGGTTGGGTCTGTTTCTACTTCGATGAGACGCTCGGAGAATACAGCCTCGTCGGGCTACGCGGCGGCGTGATCAAACACATGGACATCGCCCGCGGCGGCTTCTCCGTCATCGTCTCCGGTAAGTCCAAGGGCTGCGGTTCCAGCCGCGAGACGGCGCCCTACTCAGAGCAAGCGGCCGGTATTCGTCTGGTCATCGCCGAGAATATCGAGAAGATCTACGGCAACAACTGCCAGAACATCGGCCTGCTCACCTCAACCGACTTTGGCCTGATCCCGAAGATCCTGAACGGCGAATCGGTTGCTTTGTCGGCCTTTACGCAGGGTCTCGACCCCGTGGCGACGGACATCGTCGAATCCGGGGGGCTCTTTGCATACAACCGACGGCGTCTATCTGGCGAGGTCGTTCCGCCGACGCTGACGACCCCGGCGCGGCCGCTGAATCTGGTGGAGAAGATCATCGCTCGCCACGTCATCGTCGATGCCGCCGCAGGCACGGTGGGCGTGCAGGCCGTGCAGCCTGGCGACGCGGTGTTTGTCCGGACGGGCATTCGCTTCTCGCACGACTACACCACGGCGATGGCGCAGGCCTCGTTCAAGGCTGCGCTGGGCGAGGGCGCGCGGGTCAACGAGCCGTCGAGCATCTATGCGTTTCGTGACCACTTGACGTTTCTCGGTGACGTCATGAGCCAGCAACACCGCGACATGGGCTTGCTCGATAAGGCGACCGCCCTCGCGACGATTCAGCGCGCCTTCTGCGCCGAGCAGGGGATCCGTCTCTACGACGAAACGGCCGACGGGACGGGGTCTGAGGCGATCTGCCACAACGCGGTGCTCGAAGATCTCGCCCTGCCAGGCGACGTCGTCGTGGGCACCGATAGCCACACATGCACGGCGGGGGCGCTCGGCTGTTTTGCCTTCGGTGTGGGCAGCACGGACATGGCCAACACTTGGTACACCAAGGACATCCGCGTCAAAGTGCCGGAGTCCGTGCGCTTCGAGTTGACCGGTGAGCCGAGCCCCGAAGTGACGGCGAAAGACATCATGCTCAGCATCATGGCGCTGCCCTACATTCGGAACGGCCAGGCGATCGGCAAGGTCCTCGAGTTTGGCGGCCCCGGTGTGAGGGCGCTGCCCATGGACGAGCGCGCCACCTTGACGAACATGGCGGTGGAAGCCGGCGCGACGTCCGGCGTGATCGCGGCTGACGACGAGGTGCTGCGCTATCTGGCGCAGATGCGACCGGGGCTCGACGTCGAAGGCCTGCGCGACCGTCTGCTGCTGCCTGATCCGGGCGCAGCGTACGCCGAGACGTTTCACGTCGATCTGACCGATCTCGCGCTGATGGTCGCGACGCCGGGTGATCCGCGCAATGGCGTGCCGTTGTCCAGCCTGACGACGCCGATCGCCATCGACATCGCTTATGGTGGCTCCTGCACGGGCGGCAAGATGGCCGACATGGACATGTACGCGTCGGTGCTCGGCGCCGCGCTCGAGCAGGGCCTGACCGTCGCGGACGGCGTCGAGCTCTACATTCAGTTCGGAAGTCAGAAGATCAAGCAATATGCGGTGGACAAGGGCTACCTGGCGCTCTTCGACCGGGCCGGCGCCCACACCATCGACCCGAGCTGTGGCGCCTGCATCAAGGCGGGACCCGGCGTCTCACGCGAGGCCGGCCAAGTCACCGTCTCCGCGATCAACCGCAATTTCCCGGGTCGCAGCGGCCCGGGAAACGTCTACCTCGCCAGTCCGCTCGTCGTGGCCGCGTCGGCGATCAAGGGTCGGCTGGCGTCGCCCAACGAGATCTGGGGCGCGACCGGGTCGGCGGGCGAGCGCCGCCACACGCCTGCGCCCGTCTGAGGCGCCGAGTCGACGTCGACATGCAGGCGCGAGCCCGGCTCGACGTGGGGCCGGCTCGGTCCCGTCGCGCGCGGCGCCAGTGCCTGCGAGTCCGGCCGACCACGACCGATCATGACGTGACAGCCCGCGGGGCCTGCGGCATTCTCCGGCGCATGCATGTCACCCGCCCTCACCGCTGTTGCGCCGTCGTTCTCCTCCTGGTCGCGTGCGCCCTGCCGGGTGTGACGGCGACCGCCGCGACGCCCAAAGAGCAGGCCCGCAGCGTCGACGTAGGGGTTCGCGCGGCGCTCGAAGCGCGAAAGGGCGGCCAGTTCAAGCGCGCGTTCGACCTACTGGCGGCTCTGGTCGCCCAGTTTCCAAAGAACGCGCGGATCCGACACGAGCTGGGCGTCTTGTACGCCGTGCACGGCCAATTTGACCTCGCCTCGGCGCAGCTTGGCGAAGCGCTACGCCTCGACCCGAACCTAGTCGCGGCACGCCGAGGTGTCGCCGAGGTGCTGCGGGCGTCGAATCGCTGCGGCGAGGCCCTGCCCCACTACGCCGCGCTGCTCCGGCAGTCGACCCAGCGGCCAGTGGCGCTGCGCGGATTGGCCCTGTGCCGCGAAGCGACGGGGGACACGGTCGGCAGCCGCGCCGCGCTCGCGCAGCTCACCCGCGATCACGGCGACACGGACGCCGGCCGCTGGGCCAAAAGTTACCTGCGCCTCGTCGACGCGGCGCCCAAAGGACGCATCTCGGCCGCCACCGCGGAACGCGAAGGGCTGCTGCATTTCCGGGCCAAACGCTACGCTGAGGCGGGCGCTTGGTTCGAGCTGGCGTGCCGTCGCGGGCCGTCGGCGGATCGATGCTATCGGCTCGGCGTAGCGCGCCTGGGCGAGCGCGATTTCCTCGCCGCCGCCATCGCGTTCCGGCAAGCGCTGCAGCTCGACGCTAAACACCTCCCCACCCTGTCTGCTTGGCCGACAGCCGCGCGCAAGCTGCGACAAGAGGCGCGTGGCGGTCTTCGCGCCGACTTCGCCGACAGCGGGCGCGCTCCGGCAGCCCTGCGCGTAGCCGCGGCGTTGCGCGACGACAACCTGCTGCTGGCGGAGCAGATCGCATCTGCCGCGATCGCAGGCGGTCACAAGGGCCGTGTGGTGCGGCTGCTGCGCGCGGAAGGGCGGCTGCGCAGCGGTCAGATCACGGCCGCGGAGAAGGACGTGCGCGAAGTGCTGCGTGTAGCGCCCGGCCTCGTCGTCGCGCGCCACTGCCTCGCTGCCATCTACGTACGCAAACACCAGCCGGCGCTGGCGCGGCCATTCGCTGGCCTGCCAGCACTCCCCACGCCGCCGGCCGGACTGAGCTGGCCTGCCACGGCCAACCCCGACGCCGATCTGGCTGGGTTTGTACGCTGGCGACACGCTGCCATAGACCACATGCTGCGCCGCATGAGCGACCCTGGGCTGAAGCCCTACCCCGCGTTCGTGCCGCCGACGCCCCTGAATCCAGAGTCGATCCGGGCCGCGGTCCCGCCCGCGCCGCTGGCAGCGCCGCGACGACGGCGTGGCAGGTGACGGCGCTGAAGGTGACATGACGATTCAGCCGCCCCCTGCCGGGCCGACGCGCGTCCGCGGCTCCGTTCTGACACCGACCGCGACCGGTCGGGTGACGCTTCGCGATGACGCCGTCGTGGTGCTCCGGAACGGCCGCGTTGACGCAGTGCGGGCGCCGATCGCTGGCGACCCGCCCGCAACCGACCTGCTGCTGCTGCCTGGCTTTGTTGACCTGCATTGCCACTGGCCTCAGAGCCATGTGCGTGGGCAGTTCGCTGGCGCGCTGCTGCCCTGGTTGCGCGAGTCCATCTGGCCCGCCGAAGCTGCCTTCAGCCAGGACGACGAGGCCCGCCGGCGCGCCGCCACGTTTGTGTCGGCGCTGCTGCGCGCTGGCACAACGGCCGGGATGTTCTTCGGCCCGCCCTTCCTCGCGGCCTCGCTTCGCTTTCTCGACGTTGCACCGCACGGCATGATCGACGGGCCAGCCATGATGGAGGTCAACTGTCCGTCGGCGCTGCAGACGCCGGCTGGGGAGATGATCGCCGCCATCGCGCGGTTGCCAGACGCGACGAGGCGCCGGCTGACGATCGCCCCACGCTTCGCGCCGAACCTGACGCCGGCGGGGCTCAGCGCCTGTGGGCTGGCCGCTACGAGCCTGCGTTTGCGGGCGCAAAGCCACCTGAGCGAGAACCTCGACGAGGTCGCGTGGGTCGGGCAGCTCTTCCCGGAAGCGAACAGCTACACCGACGTTTACGACCGCGCCGGGCTCCTGGGGCCACACGTCGTCATGGCGCACGGCGTGCATCTCAGCGACGGGGAGCTCGCGCGCCTCGCCGAGACGGGCACGACGATCGCGCACTGTCCGACATCGAACGAAGCGCTGGGGAGCGGTCGCATGCCCGTCGAGCGGCTGCGTGCCGCCGGGGTGCCCTGGGTCCTGGCGACGGACGTCGGCGCCGGTCCACAGCTGAGCCAACTGCATGTGATGGCGACGTTCCTAGCCCAGCACGCAGCAGCAGGCGTGACCGTGACGGCGGTGGAGGCCCTCGAACGGGCGACCTCGATCCCAGGGGCTTGGCTCGCGAAGGGCGACCCAGCGCTCGCCGGGCTTGGCACGCTGGGCCAGAACGCCCCGGCCCACATGACCGCGTTTGCGCGGCCGCAGGGCGACGATCCAGAGGCGGTGTTGCGGGGGCTGCTGGCGCAAGGTGGTCCCAGCTACGAGTCCGCAGCACGCGCGGTCTGGAGCTGGGGCGCTCAGGTGGTGGGCGCGTAGCCCAAAGCGCTACAAGTTGCCGAGCTCGCGCGCCTTGTCAGGTCCGACAGCCGCGTCATCCACGTCGGCCGCACCCGAGAGGTGTAAGAACTGCTTCACCTGCGCTTCAAGCACCTCATGGGCGCGCTTTTCGGCCAGATTCAGGCGATATTCATTGATGATCTTGAGCTGCTGCGCCATCCAGTTGGACCAGCACGGCGCGCAGACCGAACCTTGAATCTCAGCCTTCAGATCGCCGCGAAACGGGATCCGTCCGGTGATCGCCGGGCCCTCCTGTTTGCAGGTGACACAAGTGACGGTGGGGTTGCTCATGGCGTTCTCCAGATTCGGTGGGGACCGTCCCAACGACAGACGAGTCCTCTGATAGATGGCCCGGTCGCCTTGTTCGCCGTGATCGGGTCGAGTCGCGTCGGCGGCCCCCGGGTCCGTGCCCCGGCGGCATAGCTGTGATCAAACCATACGGCAAGCGTCGCGGCCTAGAAGTCCCGTGGCAGCACGGTCGCGGTGTGCCAGACGAGCGACCCGCTTCACGACGCAGCGCGTCATCTGTGCTTGACGAGTTCCCCTGCTGCGCAGAGACTCCGGCTCCTCTTTAGGGCGGCGGTGTCGTCCTGATGGGCCCTAACCGCACGGAGCGACTCTATGAGCGAGCGTAAGAAGATCGTCTTGGCCTATTCTGGCGGCCTCGACACCTCAGCCATGCTGCATTGGCTGAAAGAGACCCAAGGATACGACGTCATCTGCATGACCGCAGACGTTGGACAAGGCGGCGGAGAGCTGACAGGGCTCCGCGAAAAAGCCCTCTCGTCCGGTGCCAGCGACATCTTCATCGTCGACTTGCGAGAAGAGTTCGTTCGCGACTACGTCTTCCCAGCGATCCAGGCCAACGCGGTCTACGAAGGCTACTACCTGCTCGGGACGGCGCTCGCGCGACCGGTGATCGGCAAGGCCTTGATCGACGTCGCCAACGAGGTCGGCGCCGTCGCGATCGCCCACGGCGCGACGGGCAAGGGCAACGATCAGGTGCGCTTCGAGCTCACCGGGTACGCTCTGAAGCCGGAGATCGAGGTGATCGCGCCCTGGCGTACGTGGCCCTACAAGGGCCGGATGGACCTCATCAACTACTGCAAAGAGCACGACATCGCGATCGAGGCCTCCGCTGAGAAGCCCTACTCGATGGATCGCAACCTCTTTCACATCAGCTTTGAGGGCGGCGTGCTGGAAGATCCCTGGTACGAGCCGCCCGAAGACATGTTTCGGCTCACGGTCGACCCCGTCCTGGCGCCGAATACGCCGGAGTCGGTGGAGATTCGCTTCGTGGACGGCATCCCAGTCGCGGTCAACGGCGAGGCGCTCGGCCCGGTCGCGTTGCTCGAGAAGTGCAACGAGCTCGGCGGCAAACACGGCGTCGGTCGGGTGGATATCGTGGAGAATCGCTACGTCGGCATCAAGTCGCGCGGCGTGTACGAGACCCCGGGCGGCACGATTCTGTACCACGCGCACCGCGCGCTGGAGCAGATCGTCCTGGATCGCGAGGTCATGGCGTTGCGTGACGAGCTCGTCCCGAAGTTCACCAAGCTGGTCTACAACGGCTACTGGTATAGCCCGGAGATGCAGCTGCTGCTCAACTTCATGCGCGAGACGCAAAAGGGCGTGAGCGGCGTCGGTCGGGTGCAGCTGTTCAAGGGATCCTGCCGCGTAACGGGTCGCAAAGCGTTGAACTCGCTCTACAACCCAGAGTACAGCACCTTCGAGGCCGACACCGTCTACAACCAGTTCGACGCGGAGGGCTTCATCAAGCTCAACGCGCTGCGACTGAAGCTCAACACCTACCGCGATCGCGCCTCGTTGGTGGCGCCGTCCGATGAGGTGCTCGCCGAGTTGGGTAGCATGCACGCCGGGTTCATCGAATAGCGCCCGATTGATCACAGCGTGATCGCAAGCGGGATGATTCCACCGATCGCAGCCATGAGGACACCATGAACGCGCGTATCAAGATCTTCGCCGGTCGCAGCCACCCCGCGCTGTGCCAAGCCATCTGTGACGACCTCGACCTGCCAGTGGGCAAGAGTGACGTCGTCAAGTTCTCCAACGACAACCTGATGGTGAAGATCGAAGAGAACGTGCGCGAATGCGACGTCTTCTACATCCAAACGGCCGCGACGCCGACCAATGAGCACATCATTGAGACGCTGATCGCCATCGACGCGCTCAAGAGCGCCTCAGCGGCCCGGGTGACCGCCGTGCTGCCGTACTTCCCCTACGCCCGCAGCGACAAAAAGGACCGCCCGCGGATCAGCATCGCAGCGCGACTCATGGCTGACTTGCTGCAGACGGCGGGCGCCGATCGCGTCTTGTGCATGGACCTGCACTCACCGCAAATTCAGGGTTTTTTCCATGTCCCGGTGGATCAACTCGAGGCCTCGCCGCTCATCGCCGAGTACATCCGCGGCTACGATCTGACCAACACGGTGCTGGTCGCTGGGGATGCGGGCCACGCCAAAGAGTTGGCGCGATTGAACGCACGCCTTGGGCTCAGCATGGCCGTGGTCGACAAGCGTCGCTATGCCGACGATGACCAGGCTGTGGCGACGAATCTGATCGGCTCTGTCGACGGCATGAACGCGATCATCGTCGACGATGAGATCGCTACCGGCGGAACGGTTGTGGAGGCGGCGCGTTTCTTGCTCGAGAAGGGGGCGCTGTCGGTGTCTGTCGCCGCGACGCACGGCGTGCTGAGCGGTCCCGCCATCGAGCGCATTAACGACAGCCCGTTCCGTGAGGTGGTCGTCACCGACACGATGCCGGTCGCAGATAAGCTCGCGCGCTGCAGCAAACTCAAGGTGCTGTCGGTCGCAGGCCTCTTCGCCAAGGCGATTCGTCGGATTCACGACGGCGACTCCGTCTCTGATCTCTTCTGATCTCCCCAGAAAAGCAACGTCCTGGCTCGCCATGCGTCTCTGCACGCGAGGAAGCCGCTTGACCGTATGGTCGGGTGCCTCCTAGCTTGTGAGAGGAGGGCGCACGCTCATGGATTCGGGACACCGCACTATCGCAGCCACCGTCATCGGGCTCCTGCTCACGCTGCTGCTCATGACGGTGATCGGGTGGCTGGTGACGCCGACCGACGCCAAGCTGCGACTGATCACGAGCACGCACCGCCCAGCGAAGAGTCACCGGCGCGTGACGACGCGGATCTACCGAAAGCGGCAGGAGCTGGCCCGCGCCGCAGCCCAGCTGCAACCGCCGCACAATCAACCGCTGAAGCGGCCGCCGGAAGAGAAGAAAGAGAAGAAGAAGCTGCCCGAAGACAAGCTCAACGGTCAGGTTGTTGAGACCGCTCGCCCCGAGACGGAGGAGGCGCCGCAGGTCGCGAAGTATCTCGGCCGCTACGACATGAAGGTCAAGGTCGAGCAGAAGAGCCGCGGCCAGAAGCGGAAGTCAGACAACCTCGGTACCAAGAAGATTGAAAACCCGAGCAAGCTGCAGAGCCCGACGTCGACCAGCAAGGATCCGACGGTGCTGCGTACCGCCAAGCGCCTCGCCAAGCGCAAGCAGAAACGGCAGGAGCGCAAACGCGAGGCGGCGCAGACGCTGCCGGCCTCAGGACACGCCGCGAAGACCCCGGGCCCCAAGGCAGCGAGCACAGCGGCGCCACAGGAGGGGCCAGGTGCGTCTGTGGCGGGCGGGGATCCAGCGCCGCGCCAGACGAGCCCCTCGGTGCTGCGTGGCAAGCACAGCGACATGCTGCTGCCGTCGACCTCGGCCGGCAACGTGATGCACAACCTGCAGGCGCTCGCTGGCAGCCCAGGCAGCGATGACTACTTGCCCGACGTCGACAAAGACGGCGACACCAACCTGCTAAACACCCGGAAATTCAGGTACTGGGACTTCTTCCAGCGGGTCCGCAAGCGCGTCCGCACCGAGTGGGATCCGGCGGGGGCGTGGCGCTCACGCGATCCGACCGGCAAGCGGTACGGCGTGCGCGATCGCCTGACGGTGGTGCGCGTGCGGCTCCAGGCCGACGGTTCGCTCAAAGACATCCAGGTCGACAAGCGCTCAGGTCTCGGCTTCCTTGACGATGAGGCGCGACGCGCTTTCGTGGCCGGGGGCCCGTACCCCAACCCACCGCGAGGGCTTATCAATCCAAACGGGGTCGTGGAGTTCAAGTTCGGCTTCATGTTTGAGATCAACTCGTCTCGTTTCAAGTTCTATCGGATGGGCCAATAGGCCGGTCGCTGCGGCGGCGCGCTGATAGGGCCACCAGTCGGAGTCCGCGCTTGCCTGCCAACCGTCGCTACTTCAGCCCCGCGAATTCAGCCTCGGCGCGTACCACGCCGCAGGGTGCGACGCCGCTGGTTCGCCGGGGTATCAGGCTGCGCGGGACGCTGATAGCCGCGCTGGCGGCGCTGCTGATGACCTGCGTCGCGGTGTCGCCGCGCCGGGCCCTCGCCACCGAGATCCATCCGGGGCTGCAGGTTCATGTCGCCCTGCACGACCTCGACGAGCGCCGCCGTGCGCCCCTGCAGCGCATTGTGCGACGGGCGTTGAAAGACGTGGAGCAGACGCTCGCGGCGACGCTCGACGGCGACCTGCGCGTGGACTTCGCTGGCAGCGACGCGGCGTTTACACGACTCGTAAAGGACGGCGGCGCTGGCGGCAGCTTTGGCGAACCCTGGGTCGCCGGCCTCGCGCTGTTGCATGCCGATCGCATCATCGTGCGCCTGGACGGCCCCGGGTTGCTGTTCACATCCGAGGTGGTGCGCCACGAGCTGGCTCACATCGCCATTCATGCGCTCGCAGGAGGTCGGCACCTGCCGCGTTGGTTTCACGAGGGCGTGGCGATGACGGTCGCAGGTGAGGCGACGATCGAGCGACTGCAACAAGGCCTCGCCGCCGGGTCATTTGGCGAGCTGGCGAGCCTGGCGCAGCTCGACGGTGCCTTTGGCGGCCATCGGGTGCAGGTGCAGCGTGCCTACGCCGTCGCCGCGGGTTTTCTGCGGTTCGCGGTGCGCCGCAACGGCGAACGCAGCTCGCTCGCCGATCTGCATCGACGCATGGCGCTCGGCCTCACGTTTGGCCCCGCCTTCACCGCGACCTTCGGCCTGCCACCCAGAGACCTCTACGCGCTGTACGCACGCTATCTGGACAGCTCCGACAGTCGCTGGTCGCTGCTGCTCTCGGACTCGGCGATCTGGGGGCTGATCGGGCTGCTCGCGCTGGTCGCCATGCTCACCGCGTGGTTGCGACGTCCCCGCTTTGACGGCGACGCCATGGACCTGGAGGCGATCGCCCAAGTCGGCGAGCGCGCGCTGCGGAGCGGGATTCTGTGGATCCCCGACGAGGTCGGTGTGCGCCTCGATCCGGTGGCCGCGATCGCGCCTTTGTCGGTGATGAGCGTCCAGGTGCCGCCCCCGACGGCGACCGAGTCGGACGACGGGATGGACCCGCCAGCGGAGCGGGATCTACAAGGGTCTCCTGCCGTTGGTGGCGCATCTTCGGAGCCATCCTGATGCGGACCGACGGGGCTATTCCGACGCCGTCGAGCGACGATTCTCACCGCCACTTTGATCGTCGTTGACACCGCGCCGAAGCCGCTCCTATAACGCGATCACCGGGCAGCAGCAGCGCGATGGCGCCTCGTTTGAGGGGTGATCCGACGCTTGATTCCCGCTACGATTGAGGACGCGACCGCGCGTCCCCGTGCTCGGGTTCGCGTCCGCGTCTCCGCGCCGTCTCTCTCCGCCGCCCCTGCGCCGTGTCTCCGCGGCTCGCGACGCTCTGAACAACCATGATGTGCATCCGCCTACGACCGCGACTCTTGCGCCGCGAGCACCTCCAGGTGCTCGTGGAAGCGATGGACACAGTGCAGGATCGTTTGGAGGACAAGTCCGTCGTGGCCGCGGCCTCGCGGTTCTTCAAGCGCAATTTCGCGACCGGCTCCGATCTCTCGCTCTACCTCCAAGATCTGGACGCGCACAGCCAGTTCTTCCCGTGGCTGCTTTGGGACGCAGGCCTCGCCTCCGATCGACTCGGCGCGCGGCTGGTGCAGCGCAGCTCGGGCGTGCGTGGCGAGCTGCTGCAGGCGTTGCTCGATACGTCGCCGGACGTCTATCAGGTGCGTCACTGCACAGCGCGAACGACGCTGCTCGAACGCGTCAGCGATGGCACGCTGGTCGGCCTCGAAGAGCCTGTCTTGCACACGGTGCTCGCCCAGAATGAGCTGCTCGTGGCGCGCGTGCTCGATCTCGGTGACTGTCGCCTGCTGGACGCGGTCCACGCCTGCCTCCCAGCCTCCGCGCGGCGCGGTATGGTGCGCGCGGCGCGTCGTGCGGCGAACGCGCCCGACGAGGAGCGCTTGCCACGCCTGATGGAGGCGGCTGATCGCGCCATGTCCCGAGTGTTGTCGGTCGATTCGCGCCTGACCGCGCCCGACGGCGCCGCCATCATGCGCGCGACAGCGGTGTTCGTGGTCGACGAGCCCCGAGTCGTGCGCGCCGGCCTGGCGACGGCGGTCCAGCAGGGGCTCCTGGCCGAGCGTGGTCACGACCGATGGATCGTGACGTCACCCACCATCGGCCACGCCGGCGCGACGCTCCAGCTTCGTGGCGACCGATTGCTGGCGTCCACCTCATCGCTCGACCGGTCGGACGACCTCGCCGAACGACTTGAACGGCGCCTGCCTGGACTGCGGCGCAGCGTCAGCTTATTGCGCGACCTCGACGGCCTGTTGGGCGACGATGGCATGTCGCCGGCTGAGGTCCGACGGCTGGCGCAAGACTGGCTCGACGAGTACCTGACGAGCTTCGAGGACACCCCGCAGCGCAGCCTCGGCGGCATCACGCCTCGCCAAGCGATGGCCACCTCCCATGGCCGTACGCAAGTGAAGAGCATCCTTCGTTCTGTGCAGCGTTTCAGCGACGTCGCCGGCGCGCACGTGCCCAAGCCCGTCTCGCTCATCTGGTCCGGTCTCGAGCGCTGAACCCGCGCGGCCATCGGCGTCCTGCTAGGCGTCGGCGGCCGAGCGTGTGTGACGACGCGCGTCGTCGTTCTGCGCTAGTCGCAGGCCGGTTCGAACGCTTTGCAGAAGATCGGCACGTCCGCTGCGTCGAGCACATCGGGATCGTCTGGACGCAGCCACGCGTTCGGCCACTTCAGGCTGCAGTCGCCGGTCGACGTCACGACGTACACGCAGTCCACGCAGCGCCACTGCAGCGACCAACGCTTCGCCTCAGCGCGGAATCTGGCCATCAAAGCGTCGCGGCCTTCTGCTCCGACGACGTTCGGTTGGTAGCGGGCACGCAGTCGCGGCAAGTTCATGGATGAGACTCCAACCACTGCGAGATGTGGTCAATGGCAGGAAGTTCGGCCGCCAAGGCGCCTTTGCGCGCCCGCGAGATCAAGCCCCTCCGACGCCCGGCCGGCGCTGACACGGCGCGTAGCAACCAGGTCCGAGCGCCGCCGGCCTGCCCTGCGATCAACCAGCCGTAGAGCTGCCCCGTCGCTGACCAACGCACCACCGCCAACGCCGTGCGCAGCCGCTGGCCCCGCGATCCAGGGTGCGTGAGCGCGGCGTGCGCCAGGAACCTATCGGCTATGCCCGGCAGCTTCGCCCGTGTGCAGCTGTCCACCGCAAGGGCGCGCAGCGGCGCGGCCGGCACAAAGACCTCGCCGGCGACCTCCAGCAGCGGCGCCTTGCCGCCCAGGTACGCGGCGAGGAAGCGGTCGATACCGTCCAAATCCGCACCTTTGCGTTCGGGTGCATAAAACAGGCGCGAGGCTGCGTCCTCGATGCGATCGAGGGCCTTGGCTGAGGCGTGACACGCCGATGGCCAGCGACCAGCGCGATAGGCCTTCGTCGCGACGCGGAGCTCAGGGCGGCCCAGCGCCGGCGAGTTGAGATTCGGTCGCAGCGGCTGCCATCGGACCAACACCCCGTGAGGCGGCGGTGATGGCGCGCGGACGGGCGGCGCAGGCGACGGCACCGCTGGCGGCGCAGGCGGCTGCGCCGGAAGCGGCACCGTCGGCGCAGCCGCGACTGCGGGAACCGCCGCGCCAACTAGGCAGAGCCCCAGTGCGACGGGCCAGCACCGCAAGGCGACCGCGACGGTCCGGGCCGACCCGAAAACCGAGCGAATCCAGCGCGGCGTCAGCAGCCGCTCGTCACCGCCAGCTACCCTTGACCCTGTGTGCATCCGTGTCACCTAGCCCACCCTACAGCCGAGCGGGACGCCCCGTGTCACCTAGCGCCCGTGACCCGCAGCGCCCATGCCACTTGGCGCCCTATCCACTTGACAGCGGCGCACGGCATCCTAACGTCCCGGCCTCATCGGGTCACGCTGAGCGAGGCGATTGACCCGCACGATGCGAGGAGAACAATGGCAGACGCCGTCATCCAGATCCGAAACTTGGTGAAGGAATACGACACGATTACCGCTCTTAACGGCGTGTCCTTTGATGTCAAACAGGGTGAGATCCTCGGCTTGCTCGGTCCCAATGGCGCCGGCAAGTCGACGACGATGAAGATCCTGACGAGCTTCATCTCCGCCACCTCGGGGCAAGTGACGGTCGACGGCCTCGATCTCTTCGCCAACCCCATCGAGACCCGCGCTCGAATCGGCTATTTGCCCGAATCTACGGCGCTGTACCCCGACATGGTGGTCTGGGACTACCTGGTCTATTGCGGCGAGATGCGGGGCTTCACGCGGGCGCAGTGCCACGAACGCATCCGATCGCTCGCCGGGCGAGTCGGTCTGATCGAGAAGCTGAAGGAGCCCATTCACACGCTGTCCAAGGGCTACAAGCAGCGCGTCGGATTGGCCCAGGCGCTGCTGCACAATCCGAAGATCGTCATCCTCGACGAGCCGACGTCTGGGCTCGATCCGAACCAGATCGTCGAGATTCGGCAGTTGATCAAGGAGCTGGGCAAAGACCACACGGTGATCTTGTCGACGCACATCCTGCCCGAGGTGCGACAGACCTGTGATCGCATCGTGATCATCCACAAGGGTGAGAAGGTCGCGGACGGCACCATCGAGCAGCTCGAGGGCAAGCTACACGGCACGCACGAGCTGGTGGTGGGTGTGGGTTGGGACGGCGACGACCGCGGTGAGCCTATTCGGCAGGAATTGGCCACGCTGCCGGGCGTTTTGAAGGTGACGCACAGCCACGGCGCGTCTGACCCGATTCGTCACCAGGTGTTTGAGATCGACGCGAAACAGGACATGCGGGCCGCGATCTTCGCATGGGCCAACGACCGGGGTCACACGTTGGTGGAGCTCCGGCGACGCAGCCTCGACCTCGAGACGATCTTCCAGCGCATCACCTCCGAGGCGTAGACGCCTGATTATCCGTATTTTCGCCGCGGTGGGGCCCAGCCTCCCTTCGATTTGGCGCGCAGACGCCGCCGCAGCAGGAGCTGAGTCATGAAGCAGATCTGGGTCATCGCGCGGCGCGAGCTCGCCTCCACATTCGACTCGCCCATCGCGTACATCTCAGCGACGGTCTTCCTGGTCGCCACCGGGTTGATGTTCTTTTTCGGGATCGACGGCGGTGATGACTACTTCGAAGCACGCCAAGCGACGCTGCGACCGTTCTTCGACGCGGCGCCGTGGGTCCTCGCCGTCATCTTGCCAGCCGTGACGATGCGCCTCGTCGCCGAAGAGAAGAACTCCGGCACGTTGGAGCTGCTCGTCACCCTACCCGTCAGCGACAGCCGCATCATTCTTGGAAAATTGCTCGGTTCTATGGGGTTTCTGTTCGTGACCCTGGCGCTCACGCTCGTCTTTCCGGCCGTGGTGATGACGGTCGGATCACCTGACATCGGCGCCATCATCGGCGGCTACCTTGGCCTCATCCTCATCGGCACGACCTTCCTCGCGCTCGGACTGATGACGTCAACCTGGACCCACAACCAAATCGTCGCGTTCATTCTCGGTCTGTTGCTGTGCGTCTTCTTCTGGACCGCGACCGACGCGCTCATCAAGGTCGCGTTTGATCGTCCACCTATGGCGCTGCGGCTGCTCACGTTCAAGACGCAGTTCGCCGCGTTTGCCAAGGGTGTCATCGACATCCGCAACGTCGTCTACTTCGTCAGCGTCACCGCCGTCGCCGTGGCGGCATCGACGTACACCTTGAAGTCGCGCAACTGGCGCTGAAGCCCCTTAATTCCGGGCTAGATAGCGAGGAGCATTAGCGATCATGGCTGAGAAAAAGAACAACACAGGCGCCACGGGCAAGACCCGCACACGCATCCGCACGGACGCGCTGATCATGCTTGGCGCCACCCTCGGTGTGGCCATCATGGTCAACGTAGTGATGATGCAGACGCCGGCGCGGCTCGACCTGACGACCTACCAGGTGCACACCTTGAGCGCCGAGTCGATCAAGGCTGCGTCCGCGCTGGATAACGTGACGATCCACGTCTACATCAGCGAGAGCTTGCCCGAGAGCATCCCGACCCAGTTCGGCGCGAAACAGACGCTGAAAGGTGTCGATCGTGCGTTCCGCGACAAGCTCGAAGAGTACGCCAACGCTTCGGGCGGAAAGCTGCAGCTGGTCTACGCTGACCAGGACTATCCAAACAGCGGCTCCATTGAAGAGCAGGCGGAGGCGGCGAAGCTGGAGATGTTCTCGTCAACCGAGGCCAAAGTGGAGGGCGAACACGTCAAGTTCGCGCGCTACGCCCTGGGCGCGACGCTGCACTACAAGTCGGTGCAGGAGGTGCTGCCCAAGGCGCTCGAGCCCGGCTACTTCGAGTTTGAGCTCACCAAGCGGCTCCTTCGGCTCAAGGAGAAGTACGACAACTCTCTGCTGATGAAGGACCTGCTGACGAGCGGCAAGACCGTCTATCAGGCCGTAAAGGCGTGTAATACGGCGCTCCAGGCCGTCGCCAAACCGGCCGAAGCGGGCGCAACGACGGGCGGGCTGGATCTGGCGACGTCGGGCGGTGACGCGAACCAGAAGACGTTCAAGGCGCTGCAGGATAACCGGGCGAAGTACGAGACGATCTGCAAGAAGGTCGGGCCAGTCGTCGGACAAGGCGAGAGCACGCTCAAGGGGCGCAATGAGTTCGTCGACAGCTTGCTGCAATCCTCCAAGCAGTTCTGGAACGTCTACAACGAGCTGCTGCGCTATCTGAGCGGCCAGGGGCGCAAAGAGGTGCCAGCGGAGGTCGCGGCGGCTCAGATCTTGAAGCTGTGCGAGAACTTGTCGGCCGAGGTCGAGACGCGCCACACCAGCCTGACCGATAGCCCCGGTCAGCGCCGAATCGGTTTTCTTTGCGGGCACGGCGAGTTCTGCCCATTCAAGGAGTCGGAGCCGCTGTTTAGCCCGCAGCTGATCGCGATGATTCAGAAGAATCCGATGATGAAGCAGATCGCGGACACGGCCGCCCAGATGGCGCAGTCGATCGACCAGACCAATCAGCGTGTCGGCGACGGTCTCTTCACGAAGCAAGGCTTCTCGATCATGAAGGTGGCGGCGAACAAGCCCATCCCAGACTCGGTGTCGGCGCTCATCGTCTATGCGCCCAGCGGCAAGATCGAGGACTACGACCGCTACCAGCTCGACCAGTTCGTCCTAAGCGGCCGGCCTGTGGCGTTCCTGGTCCAGAACTACACCGTCGCGATCAGCAACATGAAGGCCAGCAGTGAGATCGGCGGCGATATCAGCGTGGCCAGCTGGATTGCGCCGACACAGACGAACTTGCCTGAGATCCTCAAAGGCTACGGTGTCATCGTGAATCGGGACCTCGTGCTCGACGCGAAACACGTCGACACGGTGCGGGTGATGGAGCTCGTCAATCGCAACGGGATGAAGTTCCAGGCGCAGCGTGACTTCCCATCGGCGCTGATCCCGGTGTTTAGCGATTTTGACCGCAGCCACGCGCTGACACGCTCGATCCAGAGCGTCTCGGTGCCGTACACCTCGAGTTTGGTCGTCGATCCGACCGTGAAGAACGACAAACGCTTCGAGGTGCACGAGCTGATCAAGTCCGCGCCGGACGCGTTCGTCAAAGACGGCGCGAGCATCCCGGTCGATCCCATCAGCCTCAACAAGATGGCGCTCACGCAGCCGGGCAACGGTCCTCACACCGTCGCTGTCTCGATCCGTGGACCCTTCAAGTCAGCGTTTGAGGGTAAGGCGATTCCACCACGACCCAAGAGCAAGCGCGCGCCGAGCCCATTTCCTCGGCCAGGAGAGGCGGAAGAGACGGACGCGGACCGCGACTTGGCCAAGCGTCGGCAAAAATCCACCGGCACGGGCCAGATCATCATCGTCGCTTCGAACCTGGGGATCAGCGGGCTGACGCGTGAGGACGTGATCAGCAACTTCAACGCGCTCACGCTCACCAAGTTCAGCGTGCAAGGCATGAAGCAGGCCGGCATTTGGCAAGCGAACTTCCAGAACTGGCAGATTCAGATCGGCCAAGTCAGCCATTTGCTCCAAGACAACCTGCGCTTCATTGCGAACGTGATGGACTGGGCGGTCGCCCACGAAGCGCTGGCGGATATCCGGAGCAAGGGCGACACGCGCAGGCCGCTGTCCGAGATCAAAGCGGGTGATGCGCGCAACCTGCGCATCATCGCCATTGTGGGCGCGCCGGCGCTGCTGGTGCTGTTTGGCTTCTTGCGGTTCCGCTTTCGCCGCCGTCGCGTGAGCGCGTTGGTGGCCGCGCTTGAGCGCAGCGTTCGGGAAGCTGGCGCCGGCAAGACGAGCTGATCGCGCACCAAACCTGGGTGATAGCGCGCGCGGCGGATCGCGGTGGCGTTGCGCCTCAGAGATCGCGAGGCGTTAGGAGCGAGTATGAATCGGTCAACTGTGGTCATGTTGGTGGTCTTCGCCCTGCTCGTCCTGGTGTGGGCGCTGTCGGGGCAGAAACGCGACGTCGAACGCGAGGTCCCTCCGCTAGTCGTGAATGGGTTCCTGAAGAAAGAGATCTCGCTGCAAGACATCAAGATCTACAATAGGGACGAGGAGTCCCCCTATACCCGCTACGCCATCGACAAAGAGGGCCCGACCGGTCCCGAGTCGTACGTGGTGGAGCTCGATCCGACGACCGCCAACGAGAAGAAGGCTGCCGACAAGGTCTGGTGGGTGAGCCGCACGTTCGAGGGCGGCAAAAAGACGATGAAGGTGCGGGCCGAGAACTATCGGCTGCGCATGTATAACCAGCTGCTAGCGCGCAGTTTCCGCAGCAGCTACGCGTTCAAGACGACCGGTAGGGACCTCAACGAGTATGGCCTCGACCCAGCGCACGCGATCCGAGTGGTCGCGACGTCGCCGGATCAGACCGTCAAATTGGTGATTGGTAGCAAGCACGATATGGAGGATGGCGGCTCGTCCACGTGGGTGATGAATCCAGACGTGGAGGGGGTGATCTACCAGATCTCTGGCCACGATCTGCGCACCAACTTCGACGCTCCGTGGAAAGATATCCGTGATCGCAAGATCCTCCGCATCAACCCGGGACGCATTCACCGGGTCGAGGTCAACAACCCGCGCAGCCCGGGTCGCGGCGTGGTCGTGCTTGAGCGGCCCAAGCTCACCGCGGCGCAGCTGGTCAAGATCGCCTCGGCCAAGAAATGGGACGAGGTGCGCAAGGCGGAGGCGGATTGGCAAATCACCTCGCCGAGCGGATTTAAGGCGGATGGACAGGAGATCGGGTCATGGCTCGAGAGTCTGGAGCGCATGAGCGCCACGGATTATGTGGACCTCAAGGACGGCAAACTGCCCGAAAAAACGGGGCTCGATGACAAGAAACAGGCCGTCTCGGTCAAGCTGTACGACGGCGACAAGGTGGTCGAGATCATCATCGGGCTGCGCAATCCCAAGGGGGTTGAGCAGGACATCTTCGTACAGGTCGTGGGCCACACGACTGAGATCTACGGCGTCGCCGGCTGGATGGGTGACCAAATCGTCATGGATCGCGACAAGCTGCGCGATCGGCGCCTGCTGAGCGGGCTGAAGGCCGCCGAGGCCAGCGCGGTGGAGATCGCGTCTGGCGCTGAGCGCTTCACGGCAACTAGAACGGCGACGGGTTGGACCTCACCGACGTCGCTCGATCCAAAGAATCTCATCGACTTCCTCGGTGATCTGGACGGTATCCGCGTCGAGTGGCAATCGGCCAAATCGCGCGAGGAGAGCGGATTGGTGCCACCAAAGACGCGGCTGACGCTGACGTGGACCGGCGATGGCAAGCAGCCTGCCGTCACGCGGACGTTGTTGGTGGCCGCCAAGAAGGGCGAGGATGGCTTCGCAGCCTTCCTGACGGGGGACGTGTTCAAGGTGCCGTCCTGGAACGCTGGCCGCCTGCACCGCCGGCCGCGGGACTTCGCCGACAAACACGTGCTGCAGGCGCCGCTGAGCGCGATCGCCTCCGTCACCATCCCGACCGACAAGGCCGGAGTGACGGTGGCCATCCTCCGCGATGGTGCGGGCTGGAAGGCGTCCAATGGGGTGCAGATCAAGGCGGCCCTCGTCGACTCGTGGCTCAAGAGCCTGGCAGAGGCGACGTATCACGAAGAGGTCGACGACAAACCGGCCGACGTCGGGCTTGAGCCGCCCGTCTATGCGCTGTCGGTGAAGACCACAGACGGGCGCGTCTTGGGCTTCCGGGTATCGACGAAACTGCTGGAGAACAACCCGTACGGAGCCATGCTAGTCAATGGAAAATACACGCGGATCTTCTCGATTAGTACGATGATGGTGCCGATGCTGCAGAAGCGGTTGGATGACCTCACTGGTAAGAAGGCCGCACCCAGTCGCCAGCCACCCATGGGACGACCCGGCGCCGCTGGGATGCCGCCGATGGGCCCTGGCGGACCGCCGCCGATGGGCCCTGGCGGACCGCCGCCGATGGGCCCTGGTCGACCGCTGCCGATGGGCCCTGGGAACCCGCCTCCCATGGGCACGCGACCGGCCAGCCCACCGCACCCCGCGGCAGCGTCGCCTGCACCGCCGCCTGCACCGCGCCCTGTAGCGCAGCCCGGTACGACACCGAAGTAGCGCAGCCCGCCGTCCACGGGCCGCGCCAACCGCGACACCCGCGCCGGCCGGACGTGAACCAGCGGCGGAGACGTCCGATGGCCTTCGCCGCGAGTTGGGCGAAATCGTCCGCCACTGGATTGGGCCTTGGTCATCGTTTCGTCCACCACGAAAAAATCAGCGACCGAACAGCAGCATCCAGCAGGTCCAAAACGCCGAGCCGTTCCGGCGCACCCAGCGCATGAATTGGGTGCGGCTCTCCGGCAACGACGGCCAGGTCCACGACGGGTCCACGACGGGTCCACGACGGGTCCACGACGGGGCCACGACGGGG
>ERZ889078.405-NODE-405-length-39021-cov-27.421547_pt1 | contig 39021 bp, 32 predicted proteins | sample MGYA00521266_ERZ889078 | MGnify/ENA primary metagenome ERZ889078 (study PRJEB32303, sample SAMEA104408618) | aquatic metagenome | biome: Brackish water; feature: Pelagic; material: water | place: Baltic Sea | collected 2014-06-16T06:34:00 | depth 76,534 m ... | reverse complement strand
ATAATACTGATTGTATTATTTCTTCTTCAATGAGTTAATATACTCATATTGTGGTGCAGAAGCAGCAGCATTATACTTCCAGATAATAACTACTGGATAAGTATTTTTCCAAGATGCATCTAAAGTAATGGTGAAATCTTTATCAATTTCGGCAGAGCTTGCAGGATTTGAAACCAATAAACTTCCGTATGCATTGCCAACAACTGAGCTTGCACGTAGAACATAGCTATGATGAAAATCATCATTTGGGTAACTATTTGTGGTACCATTTTGCTTATATTCTCCAGCAGTAGAGTTACCATTAATACCATCTTCTAATACCAAAACGCTGATATAATACTCACCAGCATCAGGAGAAAAGAATTTAGTTCTTGTTTTAACAGTCATGGAAGTACCAGATACTTCATAAGAATAATCAACACCAGCTTTGGCAGTTCCTGTAGCAATAAGATTAGTCATTGCAGATGAATTGGTGGTCTTTTCATTAGCTACCCAGAATGAAGGAATTCCTCCACCAGTAGTACGGTCAGCGGTAAAACTACCATATAAAGCAGCGTCATACATAGGATCTCCACTTGCATGGCAAGAGATTACTGCGCCTTTGGGTGCTTCTTCTCCAAATTTATGAATTAAAGGTGCCCCCCAATCTCCACAAGGTCCGCACCAAGTGGCAGTAAATTCAACAGCAAAGCCATTTTGAGTGGATGTTGGAGCTAAAGAATCTACAACTTCGTCATCTTTTTTACAAGCTGAAACCATTAGCACGAAGGCTAGAACAAAAATTGAAAGTTTAGTCATAATCATCAAGTTTAATAAATAAAATAGTTAATTGTGTGGTTTATAGAGCGCAAATATAAATAAAACTACAATACTGCAAACAAAAAAAGGCTAGACCAAATGGCCTAGCCTTCTCAATAAATACAACAATATTAATTTACTTCACCTCCTACAAGATGAGTAGCATCAGCATTTAATACTTCAGAATGATCACCTTTAGTTACAAATGCAACTACTTCACAATTAGCAGCAACTTGGCCAGCTTTTAGCGTGTATGAAAATTCAAAAGTTTTTAATGAACCTGAAGTAGTTTCAGTAACACTTGTACCCCATTGACCCGTAACAAGGTCTCTTAAAGTATGTGCATGTGTGTAAGGATTTTCAGCTGCTCCTGATTGTTGGGTTTTAATTCCATTTTCAGTAATCGCAACATTTAATAAATTGGCTCCTCCTCCGTCACCAGTATAATATAATTCAACAGTAATTGTAGCAACACCGCTTTCATACTTAGATCGAATACCTATATTAACAGGTGCTGATTCAGCAACAATAATATTAGCAACTGATTTCCAACTTCCTCTTCCCATTGATATCTTTCCATCATTATCATGATCTCTTCTATTTACCATTCCACCTGGCCATCCAGTGTTTTGAGCATAAGAAACCAAAGCATCTGCCCAAGCTGTAGTTAAATCAGGATCAGATCCATAAGGAGTGTTATAAGCTACTCCATGAATTCCAATTGAAATTGCTTTTCCAGGGTGCTCAGCAATCATTTCTGCAGCAATTACAGCGCCATCAGGACAATAGCCGCATTTCACTCCTGTAAATTCTTCTAATAAGGCAGTTTTTGTTTCTGCAGTTTGGTTTACAAAATTAGTAGCCTCTTCATCTTTTTTACAAGCTGAAACCATAAGTACAAAGGCTAAAACAAAAATTGAAAGTTTAGTCATAATTTTAAATTTAATAAAATAAATAGTTAATTGTGTGGTTTGTAGGGCGCAAATATAGTAAAATATTAATACACCAAAATAAAAAAATAATTTAACCCCTTTTTTTAACACATTTGTTTATTGGTAAGTGCCCTCTTTTTTTACAATAAAAATATTGTAAAATATCTTCAGAAAGCAATTCAATCATTCCTTTTTTTTTCTAAATTTGCCTGCTATAAAATAAAATTTTATGAACCAGAACAATCCAATTCAAATCGCCTCCGAAATTGGCAAATTAAATTCGGTAATACTACATAGTCCTGGTCAGGAAGTGGCCAATATGACTCCAGAAAATACAGAAAAAGCACTATATAGTGATATTCTAAACCTCCCCATTTCGCAGAAAGAGCACCAACATTTTGAAGCAGTATTATCCAAAGTAAGTAAAACTTTTCAACTTAAAACCTTACTTACAGAGACACTCGATGTTAGCGGAGTTAAGAGTGATCTGATTCATAAAATATACAATAAGCCTGACTTAGAATTTATTATTCCAGAACTATTGGAAATGGAAAATGGATTGCTTTGTTCCAAAATAATTGAAGGTTTAGAAATTCAAAAGAATACTTTAAGTAGCTATTTAAACAGAAAACGATTTAATATTCAGCCATTGCATAATTTTTTCTTTATGAGAGATGCGTCAGTAAGTATTGGCAATGAAGTACTTATTAGCAGAATGGCTGGTAGTGTTCGTTATCCAGAAACACTTGTGATGAATGCAATATTTCAAAATCATCCAGAGTTTAAAGTAAACACAATTATAACACCTAAACTATTACACAATTATAAGACTCAAATTGAAGGTGGCGATGTATTAATCGCTCGTGACGATATTTTAATCATTGGCATGGGAGCTCGCACCAATCAATTTGGAATTGATGCACTCATCAACTATTATAAATCTCAAAATATCGACAAGCATTTTATCATTCAAGAATTGCCCCTTACGCCAGAGTCATTCATTCATTTGGATATGGTTTTTACTCTTTTAGACAAAGATAATTGTATGGTTTTTGAACCTGTAATTCTAAAGCCTGGAAATTTAAAATGCATTCACATTCACTTAAAAGATGGAGAATTGGTGCAAATTAATGATGAGAAAAATATATTGAAGGCGCTTGACAAACTCGGAATGCATTTAAAACCAATATTCTGCGGAGGTGAAGATACTTGGAATCAGAAAAGAGAACAGTGGCATAGTGGTGCTAACTTTTTCAGTTTTGCCCCTGGCAAAATATTAGGCTATGCTCGCAATCTATTCACATTAGAACAGCTCTCCGCAAATGGCTATGAAGTTTTGAACGCATCTGACATTATCGACGGAAGTGTTCATCCAGATGAATATGCCAAATGTGTTGTTACAGTAGAAGGTTCTGAATTGGCACGTGGTGGCGGTGGCGCACGTTGCATGACGATGCCGCTAAGTCGTGAGAAAGTGGAGTGGTAAACATCCTGAACTTAATTCCTTCAAATTGAGTTTCTAATTTTATAGAAATTCTCGAGCAAATTAGCTCTTTTAAGGTCCAACTTTATTGACATCAGTACAGAATCATATTTTTTATGTAATTTCGTGCATTATAAAATATCCAATATGAAATCGAAAGAAGAAATTGTAAATAATTGGTTACCAAGATATACAGGAAAAAGTTTGGAAAGTTTTGGTAAATATATTTTACTCACAAACTTCCATTCTTATGTTGAATTATTTGCCGAGATGCATCATGTAGCTGTTGAAGGCAATGACAAAGCTATGTGTAATGCCACCGCAGGAGATATTACAATCATCAATTTTGGAATGGGAAGCGCTAATGCGGCTACCATTATGGATTTATTAGGAGCCATTAATCCAACAGCAGTTTTGTTTTTAGGCAAATGTGGCGGACTGAAAAAGAAAAACGAATTAGGCGATTTCATTTTACCCATTGCGGCCATCCGTGGCGAAGGTACTTCAAATGATTATTTTCCACCAGAGGTACCTTGCATGCCTGCATTTGCTTTACAAAGAGCAGTTTCTTCTACTATTCAAAAGTTTGGCAAAAACTACTGGACTGGAACCGTTTATACAACCAACAGAAGAGTTTGGGAACATGATATTAAATTTAAAGAATATCTAAGAAGTACGAGAGCAATGGCAATTGATATGGAAACAGCAACCATTTTTTCAGTAGGATTTTATAATAAAATACCTACAGGAGCGCTCCTATTAGTGACCGACCAACCCATGATTTCGACAGGAATTAAAACAGATGACAGTGATAAAGAAGTCTCGAGGAAATTTGTACACGACCATATCTTTATTGGTATAGAATCTATAAAACATCTAAGTAACAGCAAGCTAACGGTAAAGCATCACCGTTTTGGATAATCATAATTAACGACACATTCACCAACATAATGACTTACGAAGAAATCCTTAATAGCATTAAGAACCGCGTTTTCAAAGATATTTACTATTTGCATGGTGAAGAAGCCTTTTTTATTGATCAGATTTCAAAAGCCATTGAAACAACAGTACTTACAGAAGCAGAAAGGGATTTTAATCAAACCATAGTTTATGGCCGAGAAACTGATGTTTCGACCATCATAAGTATGGCAAAACGCTTTCCAATGATGGCTTCGCATCAGGTTGTAATTGTAAAGGAAGCTCAACATTTAAAACGAATTGATGATTTACTTTCCTATGCCGAAAACCCCCAGCCTTCTACAATTCTAGTTTTTTGTCATAAATATGGAAAATTAGATGGCCGAAAAAAAATATCCCAAAAAATAAAGAAATCTTTTGAGCTGTTTGAGTCTAAAAAACTCTTCGATAACCAAATCCCAACATGGATCAGCAATCATCTAAAAATGAAAGGATTTGGAATTACGCCAACTGCTACGATGATGCTTTCTGAGTATCTAGGAAACGATTTATCGCGGATAACCAATGAACTTGAAAAGTTGTTGATTGATGCCAAAAGTGATATTCTTATTAACGAGCAGGATGTGCAAGATAGGGTCGGTATTTCCAAGGATTTCAATGTGTTTGAACTGCAGAGAGCTTTGGGAATAAAAAACATCTATAAGTCAAATCAGATTATTCATTATTTTGCTTCCGACCCTAAAAACCACCCATTGGTGATGATTATTCCTATATTGTATAATTACTTTTCTAATTTAGGAATTATCCATAGTTTAAAAGATAAATCTTCCCGCTCTGTTGCCTCTGCACTGAGTGTTAACCCATACTTTGTAAATGATTTGCTTAGTGCTTCCAAAAACTACCCATATACCAAGATTATAAGAATCATAGGGTATTTACGCTCTTATGATGCTAAATCTAAAGGAATAAAAAACTTATCATCAAGCAATGAAGATTTGATGAAAGAGATGATTTTTAAGATATTACATTAATAATTATGAGAAAAAAAATCAATCTAATTTCGGCATTTATAGGTGTTATATTCATGTATGGATTTTCACTTTTACCTCATTGGATTTTATATGGCATTTCTGATTTTGCATTTATATTGGTCTATCGAATTTTTGGCTACCGCAAAAAAGTAGTTTATGAAAATTTAAAAAACAGTTTTCCAGAAAAATCACATGAAGCACTCAAGGAAATAGAAGAAGCTTTTTTCCATAATCTCACCGATGTGATGATTGAAACTGTAAAGGAATTTACTTTGAGTAAAAAGGCCGTAAAAAAGCGCTATAAATTCATTAATCCAGAGGTGTTTGAAAGGCATTTTGAGCAAGGCAAAAGTGTGATGATGTTGATGGGACATTATACTAATTGGGAATATGGAGTAAGTGTTCCTCTGTGGGTTCCTCAAGAATGTTGGGCTGTATATGGTAAAATCCAAAATAAAGTTATGGATAAATATTTAGTCCGCACTCGCGAAAAGTTTGGCATGACGCTTTACCCCATGGAAGAAACTTATAATGTGATGCTTAACCATGAGCAAGGCAATAAATTATATATGTTTATGGCCGATCAAAGTCCTCATCATGCCAAAATTAAACATTGGATTCCATTTTTAAATCAAGAAACACCCGTGCATATTGGCGCAGAGAAACTCTCTAAAATGCTCGATCTTGCTGTAGTATTTATTGACATACAAAGAGTTAGAAGAGGATATTACGAAATTGAAGCACAAACCCTATTCGACAATCCTAAGGAAACTACCGAATTTGAAATTACCCATAAATATTTTGAAATTTTGGAAGGAATCATCCGTAAAAAGCCCGAAAATTGGCTTTGGTCGCATAAGCGATGGAAGTATAAAAAAGGCGGAAAGTATTAGCTATATTAAAATAGGTTGTTGCTTATAACACCTTTATACGAGCATTCTGCAGACTCTTTTCCGAGTTCAAATCCACATTCTCCAACAAAACCAAACCCGGTTTTTTGTTTTTATCAATGCTGCCAAGCTGCTTTTCCATTCCTAAAGCTAAAGCACCATTATAAGTAGCCCATAAAATAAGTTCTTCCACTCCTATTTTAAAATGTTCCTCAAGCGTTTTCATTTCCTCCAAAATACTCAAACTATGATTGGATGCTAAGCTATCAGTTCCCAAGCAAATATTCAAATGGTTTTGTAGTAATAACTCCATGGGAGGTAATTCTCCCTCGATATAAAGATTAGCATTGGGGCATAATCCATAAAATGTATTGTTGAAATTCCGCTTAGCAAAATCTATATCTTCCTGATTAACAAAGGTATTATGAATCAATAATACTTTTTCATTTTGAGCTAAAAAGCTTCCAATACTGGGCATTGGTCGCTGTGCAGATGGTATATGAGGAGGCAATTCTAATCCCCAAGACTTGAAACGCTCAGCCATAGGGCCTGTTCCATTGATGAAATATTCCGCTTCGCCTTCACTTTCCATAAAATGAATACTTAGAGTTTGACCTGGTTTTTGGAAATCTCTAATCTTTTGAAATAAAGTGCGGGAGAGTGAATAAGGTGCGTGAGGAATAATATTTTTTTTACCCTGAAATTTCTCATTGAGCGCCAAAGCTCGATACCAAATAGATTCAGCATCTTTAGATTGCGAGCCGAAAACTTCAATTAAATTATAAAACTGAAGTTCTGATTCTTCTTTTAATTGAACTGTTAAATCGGTATTCACAATATCGCCAACAGCCACAATTCCGTTATTTCGCATTTGAAGCAAAGCTTTTTTGGCAGCATCTGATTTTTCAATATCGCTAGTGGATCGTTTTAGAGCTTCCAATTGCTGGATGAAAAAATCTATACCTTTTCCTCTTTCAATTTTATCAAAAGCATAGGACAATTCAGAATGACAATGCACATTTACAAAACCGGGGCAAATAATTCCCGCGAAAACCTCCTCATCACCACTTCTTTCAGCACTAACATCTTTGATATTCCCCTCTTCATCAATAGTAATTACACCATGATAAATTGGTTTAGAATTCCCTGGGAAAATATAGTCAGCTGTAATTCTACGCATTCACGAATTGTTTTAATAATCAATTTAAAAACTCAAAGACTTATAGAGTAAACTTTTCGAACTGTTGAGTCCTCTGATAAGGAGTAAAACCAGCCTCACGAATGGCTAATTGAATACCTTCTGCATCAAATTGATGATCAGCACCAGCCACTGAAACCACATTTTCCTCAATCATAATAGAACCAAAATCATTAGCACCAGCATGTAAACAAATTTGTCCTATTTCCTTACCCACAGTAAGCCACGAAGCTTGGATATTAGGAATATTAGGCAACATAATTCTACTCATGGCAATAAATCTGATGTATTCATCAGCGCTTACATCAAAATTTCGTTTCAGTTTTTTCTTCAAAACCGTTCCCTCGCTCATAAATGGCCAAGGGATGAAAGAAATAAATCCTTTTGCGCCTTCAGGTCGTTCAGCTTGCACTTCTCTTGTGCGAATTAAATGTTCAAAACGCTCTTCTGTTGTTTCAACATGGCCAAGCATCATGGTTACAGAAGTTGTTAAACCCAACTTATGAGCCTCTCGCATTACATTAAACCAATCATCAGCAGTACATTTATTCTTCGAAATTTCTTCACGAACTCGATCCACTAATATTTCGGCGCCTGCACCAGGCAAACTATCTAATCCAGCAGCCATCAGTTGTTTTAACACCTCACGAAAACTAATTCCTTCTATACTAGCGATATGCGAAATTTCTGGCGGTCCTAAAGCATGTAATTTAAGATCAGGAAATCTCTTTTTAAGGCTGCTAAACAAATCTGTATAAAAATTAATTCCTAAATCAGGATGCAGTCCTCCTTGTAATAATATTTGTCGTCCCCCTTTTTCAAATAAGACTTTTATTTTCTCATCATACTCTTCATCCTTAGTAATATAAGCTTTTTTTGAGTTTTTTCCTGTATAAAAATTACAGAATTGACAGCCACTTTCACATACATTTGTATAGTTTACGTTGCGGTCGATAATCCAACCCACCTCAGCAACGGGATGCAATCTCATTCGTATAGCATGGCCAATAGCCATTAATTCGGTTGTGGAAGTGTTCGCATTGAGAAACAAGCCCTCTTCCTTCGTTAAAAAGTCTCCTTTGAGCGCTTTCTCTTTGATTTCTTCTATATTCATTATTCAGTTTTTCAGTTCCATTTATAGATGATTGCTTGTATTTTTTTAAGTGAATACTTGTATTTCAAAAACATACATGTCACTAAAAGAATATTTAAGCCAAAATAATTAGTCCATGCATTTTGACTAATTTTACGGCTTCAAAAGTAGGAAAATCAATTCCTAATTTTATTAATCATGTCAAATATTACAACACTGCAAAAATATGTATATAAATATTCAAAAAGCAAGTCAAATTTCTGATACTTTACCTCATATCATTTTGGTGGAAAGTGCTCATGATATTCCAGAGGAAAGACTTCATAAAGTAGAACTCGATTTTATAAAAAACGATCAGTCAGAAAACAAACAATTCACTTTTAACCGCTTTGATTATCAAGTTTTTGTATGCATTGTAAACAAACAAGGTGCTGAGCATATTCGAAAAGAAGCTTTTAGAAAACAAGGCAATTCAATGCTAGGATTACTTGCCGAATATGGCATAAAAGAACTCCTAATTGAAGATTATAGTAAAGATAATTTTGGTTTATTTCTTGCCGAAGGTATTGCCCTTGGAGCATATAAGTTCAATAAATACAAAACTGTTGAAAAGAAGAAAAAAGGTATTTCCACCTTATTTGTATATAATAAAGCCATTAGTGAGCGCGCGATTGAACTCGCCAACATCAGTATTGAGGCCACTTATTGGAGTCGGAATTTACTCAACGAACCACAATCTGTTTTAAACGCCCAAACCATCTCCGAAGAGTTTATCAAAATGGGAGAAAGTACCGGAATAAAGGTAGAAGTTTTCAATAAGCGTAAAATAGAAAGTTTGAAAATGGGAGGATTACTTGCTGTAAATCTAGGAAGTCCTATTCCACCAACTTTTACCATAATGGAATGGAAACCCGAAAATGCCAAAAATAAGCAGCCTTATATTTTTGTTGGAAAAGGAGTAGTATTTGATACCGGAGGTGTAAATATAAAAACTGGAAGCTTCATGACCAATATGCAAATGGATATGGGAGGAGCAGCAGCTGCATCTACAGCAATTTATGCAATTGCAAAAGCTAAACTACCGGTTTACGTTATTGCCATTATTCCGGCAACTGACAATCGACCAGGACAAAATGCTTATACACCAGGTGATATTATTACCATGCACAATGGCAAAACAGTGGAAGTACTTAATACAGACGCAGAAGGCCGAATGATTTTAGGAGATGCGCTGAGCTATGCACAGAACTACAATCCTAAAATTGTGATTGACTTGGCTACTCTTACAGGTGCTGCTGCCAGAGCTATTGGAAAATATGGAATAGTTGCTATGCGCAACGAAGATGCTGATATTGAAGACCTGAATCAAGCATCGTTAAATGTATTTGAGCGACTTGTGGAATTCCCCATGTGGGAAGAATATGAAGAGCTGATTAAAACTGATGTTGCGGATATGAAAAATATTGGCGGAGATGAAGGTGGCGCAATTACTGCTGGCAAATTTCTTCAGAATTTTGTTAATTACCCTTGGATTCACTTAGATATTGCTGGTCCAGCAATGCTTTCATCAGCAGATAGTTACCGAACAAAAGGTGGATCTGGGGTTGGAACAAGATTACTATTTGATTTTATCATTAATATCGCTAACAAATAATAATATAGATAATGGAAGAAAATACGCCCAAAGATAGAAAAATAGTGGTTGGAATTAGCCACGGAGATTATAATGGTATTGGTTACGAGACTATTATTAAAACATTCCAGAACCCTCAAATGTTTGATTTTTGTACTCCTATAATTTATGGGTCATCAAAAATTGCTAATTTCTATAAAAATACTATTCCTGAAATAAATTATAGTTTTAACTTGATTCGATCTGCTAACCAAGCTGTCGAGAATAAGCTCAACATCATCAATATATTTCATGAGGAAGTAAAAATTGAGATGGGACAATCTACTAATCAAGCAGGTCAACTTTCGTTTGATGCACTTGAAGCAGCTACTCAAGATTTGGGCTATGGTATTGACGTGTTGGTAACAGCACCGATTAATAAAGATAATATCCAATCGGAAGATTTCAAGTTCCCAGGACATACTGAGTATCTTGCTGACAAATTTGGCAAGAATAAGGAACTAATGATTTTAGTTGGCGAAAAACTTAAAATAGCAGTAACAACTGGCCATATTCCCCTGAAAGATATCTCTTCTGCTATTACCAAAGAATTGATATTAAAAAAACTTGCCATCTTTGAGGAAAGTCTAAAAGTAGATTTTGGAATTAGAAAAGCTAAAATTGCAGTGCTTGGATTAAATCCTCATGCAGGTGATAATGGCTTACTAGGTTCTGAAGAAAAAGAAGTAATTATTCCAGCAATAGAAGAAGCCAAGGAGAAAGGTATTTTAGCATTCGGCCCATTTCCATCCGATGGTTTTTTCGGCTCTGATGATTTTACCAAATTCGACGGTATATTGGCCATGTATCACGACCAAGGATTAATTCCTTTCAAAACCCTTGCTTTTGACGAAGGCGTAAATTTTACAGCAGGAATAAGTGTTATCCGCACTTCGCCCGATCATGGAACAGGTTATAATATTGCTGGAAAGAATTTGGCCAGCCCAATGTCAATGAGAAGTGCCATACTAATGGCCGTTGAAGTATATAAACGACGAAATGAATGGACAGAGATCACTGCAAATCCATTAAAGTTCTCAACTATTGATGATGGAAAAGATGCTTCACCGCAAGATTTACCAGAAACAAAAGATTCTGCATATACTGATTAATTTTGGAAAAAAGATCTTATCATATATCAGAAATTGGAAAGATTTCAAACGGGCAAGTTTTTATTCAAAATGAGCAAAGTTTAGTTATTAATGACCTCCTTATCGATAGTAGGAAGTTGATTTCTACTCATCAAAATTTGTTTATTGCACTAAAAACCAAACGCAATGATGGTCACAATTATATTGAAGAACTTATAAGAAAAGGTGTTACTAATTTCATTGTAAGCACTTTACCAGATAAGTATACTTCTTTGTCGGCAAATTTTGTATTGGTAAGTGATGGCATGGAAGCCCTGCAAGTCATCAGTGCTTTTCATCGCAAACAATTTAATATTCCAATTATTGGAATTACAGGCAGTAATGGCAAAACCATCATAAAGGAATGGCTTTATCAATGCTTGAATCAAAACTTCAAAATATGTAGAAGTCCAAGGAGTTATAACTCTCAAATTGGAGTTCCTTTATCTCTATTTCAGCTTCAGAAAAGTGATCAGCTGGGTATATTTGAAGCAGGTATTTCTGAAATTGATGAAATGCTTAAGCTGGAAAAAATTATCAAACCTACGATTGGTATATTTACCAATATTGGCGAAGCACATCATGAACATTTTGTAGATATGCGACAAAAGGTGAATGAAAAGTTGATGCTTTTTGTTAAATCCGATGTGTTAATTTTTTGCCGAGATTATGACGAAATTTCAGACAGAATATATAGTCTAAGCTTTTTTAAAGAAAAACAACTTGTAGACTGGAGCAGAAAAAATAAAGCTGCAACTTTATTTATTGATGAAATAAAGCAAGACAATAATCAATCAAAGATATCTGCCATATACAAATCTGAAAAGATTGATATCCAAATTCCCTTTATTGACGAAGCCTCTGTTGAAAATTCAATTCACGTTCTGGTTTGCATGCTTCACCTTAAAATTCCTATAGCAGATATTAAGAGTCGGTTAGCAAACCTTGCGCCTATCGCCATGCGTATGGAATTGAAAGAAGGAATCAATAATTGCACAATTATCAACGATAGTTATAATTCTGATTTTAATGCTTTTAGCATTGCCATTAATTTTCTTTTACAGCAACAACAACACGTAAAGAAAACGATTATCTTATCCGATATTCTACAAAGCGGAAAAAGTGATGATGAGCTATACCGACAAGTATCAGATATAATATTGCAAAAAAACATCAATCGCTTTATAGGTATAGGCCCAGGTTTAAAAAACAACAAGAAACTTTTTCAAGAAGGATCACTTTTTTATGAAAGCACTCAGGATTTTCTTGATTTTTTTCCATTTTCATCTCTAAGTAATGAAACGATTTTATTAAAAGGAGCTCGAAATTTCGAATTTGAAAAAATCAATAGTGCCATTGGTAAAAAAACACATCAAACCCGCTTGGAAGTGAACCTAAGCGCTATGCTCGAAAACTTTAATTATTTCCGATCCATCACCAAAGCTGATGTAAAGATTATGATTATGGTTAAGGCATTTAGCTATGGCAGTGGCAGTTTTGAAGTAGCTAATTTATTGCAATTTAATAGGGCTGATTATTTAGCCGTTGCCTACGCCGACGAAGGCATTGACCTTCGAAAAGCAGGAATCACCATGCCAATAATGGTTATGAATACCCAAGTTGAATCTCTTGACGCCATTATTTCAAACCAGCTAGAACCTGAAATATATAGCTTTCAAATATTACAAGACTTAGAAAAGCTACTGAATTCTGAATCATATCCTGAAAACAAACCCATTGGAATACATATTAAGATAGATACTGGAATGCACCGTCTAGGGTTTGATATTGAAGATACTAATCAATTAATTCAACGACTAAATAATAATCCTAAATTAATCATCAAGAGTGTTTTTTCTCATTTAGCCACCTCTGATGATGCTGGTTTTGATGATTTTACACGAAAGCAATTAGCTCATTTTGAATTAGAAAGCAATAAGATAATTAAAGAATTTGATTATCCTATCATCCGCCATATTGCCAATTCAGCAGCAATCAGTCGGTTTCCTGAAGCACAATATGGAATGGTAAGGCTAGGTATATCATTGTATGGAATTGCAACGGATCCAAACATTCAGAAGCAATTGAAGGTTGTGAGCACTTTAAAAACGATAATTACTCAAATAAAAAGCATTAAAAAAGGAGAAAGTGTCGGATACAGTCGAGCATTTATTGCAGCACATGACATGCGAATTGCAACCATACCGATTGGCTATGCCGATGGTTTCGACCGACGTTTTAGTCAAGGAAAAGGAAAATTATTGATCAAAAACAAGCTAGTTCCCATCATCGGAAATGTATGTATGGATATGTGCATGGTCGACTTAGAAGACTTGCAAATAGAGCAAGGAGATGAGGTTATTGTATTTGGCGAGAATCCTAATATACAAACACTTGCTGAACAGATTAATACAATTCCTTATGAATTACTGACCTCAGTTTCTTCAAGAGTTAAAAGAATATATCTACAAGAATAAAAGATTCAAATATGTTTCTTAAAAAGAGCTCATGTTATTTATTAATCATTGAGTGAAATAAATATATATTATTAGAAATATTAACTATTTTTTTTTGTAGTTTTGTCAAGACTAAAAAATCAAACAATACATAAATATAAGTTTAACTAAAAATCATTAACTATGAAAAAAGGATTACTATTTGCTTTGGCTCTCGGTCTTGGATCTTGGGTATATGGACAAAACGTTTCAACACAGTCTTACAAACAAGACAATGGACCTCAAAAGTCACAATTTACTATGGATCAGCCAGAAAATGATATTCCAGGCCCTGTAAACTTTCACAAAAGTACAAAGGGAGTTGTATCTTCTACAACAATAGGGTATTCTGGAAATGTTTATACGATGTTAGTTGAGCAACAAAGTTGTTTAACTGCTAATGAAGACCTTGGTTTAATACAATTTACTCATCGTGCTAAAGTAGGAGAACAAGGAGCTGTTTCTACAGGCGACATTCTTTCTACTCGTTCTTCTGATGGAGGAGCTACATGGAGCAGTTTCCTAGTTTTAAGTAATTCAACAGGATATAACAACCGTTATCCTTCTGGAGTTATTTACAATCCAACCGGAAATACTAATCTCGACAATGCTTTCTCTGTTTATGCTGGCCCAGTATCTAATGGATCAGGATGGGATCATAACTTTGTTGGAAGTATCCAATTAGATTCTAGTAACGTAAGTAATACTTATTTTAATTCTTATGGCTCATTAGTTCGCATGGGAATGGCATCTCCATCATCTGACGGAAAAGTGCACGTTATGGGATCTGGATATCAATCATCACCAGTTTACTCATTAGATACCAATTATTTATATACAGGTACATTTAATTCAACGAATAACAATTTTGATTGGGCTATTGATAAATTCAATCCTACTTTTATTGCAGACGTTGACGGTGGTGCATTTGCCTATGTTTGGCATTTTAATACTGCTTGGTCTGACGATGGAGTAACTGGTTATTACTGGACTGTAGGTCGTGATGTATCTAACGATACTCGGGCATATATGCCAATCGTTTGGAAAACAGTTGATAGTGGTACTACTTGGGCAAAAATGCCTGTTTATGACTTCTCTAATTTGTCTATAATTACAGATATGCTACAACCAATGAAAGGTGTAAGTCCAGCTACAAGTCGTCCTCAATTCTCAAGCGCTTTAGACGGTGTTGTTGATGCCAATGGCAATCTTCACCTTATTGCACTTGTTAAAGCTTGTTCTTCAAACCATATTGATTCATTAGGTTATGGTTATTATGTTGCTAATGGCGACTTGCTTAATCCAATTTTTGACATCTATACAACTAGTACTGGTTGGGATGCTCGTCATTTAGGTGATATTTATACCATTGCTGTTCCTTCAGCTGAATCTGGATTCGGAACAGGAACTGATGCAATTGGTTGGGATTTACGCTTACAAGCTGGTATAACTTCTGACGGAACAAAAATATTTGCTTCTTGGACTGATACTGATACTACTATTGCTCCAGTTGGATCTGCAGGTTTATGGTTAAATATGTTCCCTGACATTTATACTGTTGGATGGGATATCGTAACTGGAAAACAAACCAATACTACCAACTTCACTTTAGGAACTAGCTTATATGGTGATTGTTATTTCCATTATATGTCAGATATAATTTTATCTGATAATGGAACTTATACTATTCCTATGACTGAGATTGACAAAGACATTGACCCAGCTAATCCTATTACACATAACTATATTTCAGGTATTACTTTTACAGATGCTGATTTTGTGACCAATCCTGGTTTCAAACATAGTATTGATAATAATATAAGTGTATCTCAAAACCGTCCAAATCCTTTTACAGGAACAACTCAAATTGATGTTAATCTTACTAAATCTTCACAAGTAAGTATTTCTGTAATTAACATTACTGGACAAAAAGTTTATGAAATGAATTATGGTACAAAATCTACTGGAACTCATACTATTGATTTTAACGGTAGCAACCTAAGTAGCGGTATATATTTCTATACCATCAACGCTGGTAGCTCAACTGTAACTAAGAAAATGATTATTCAATAATCATCAATAGTCTATAATATTATTAAGCGGTTTGCCTATGGCAAACCGCTTTTTTTAATGCTATATTTTCGTAATTTTGCACCATGATAAAAGCATTCCAGATTTTCTTAAAAAGCATCGTCATTCAGCCTCAAAAGTCTAAATTCCTTTTGGCTGTTAGTGGAGGGATTGACTCCATGGTGATGTTACATCTTTTTCAGAAATCCACTTTGGAATTTGCTGTAGCCAATATCAACTTTAAACTCAGAACTAAAGAGTCGGACCTTGATAGTGAATTCGTTAAAAACTATTGCCATCAAAATAATATCAAACTATATCACAAAGAATTTGACACACAGGCTTATGCCAATGAGCACAAAATAAGCATTCAAATGGCAGCTCGCGATCTTCGTTACCAATGGTTTGACGAATTGATAGTATCAGAACAGCTTGATTATATAGCTATCGGTCATCATTTGGATGACCAAACAGAGACTTTTTTTATCAATTTAATAAGAGGAACAGGAATTGCCGGAATACACGGCATTGCAAAACAAAAAGAAAAAATTATACGTCCACTCCTCTTCACTAACCGATTGGAAATTGAAAAATATGTGGCCGAACAAAATATAACTTTTCGAGAAGATTCTTCCAATGCATCAGATAAATATCAGCGAAACTATATCAGGCATCATATTTTACCCCACTTTCACTATTTGCGCTCTGATTTTAGTCAAAGCCTAAATCAGTCGATTTCTATTATTAAAGAATTGGAAGATTATGCTAATCTTCAAATTCAAGTTGATATTTGTAAAATACTGGTAAACAATAATGAAGAGCTCTTTTCTATTTCTATTGAAGGTCTCTATCAACATCCATTTCCCAAATTATTACTCTATCATGCGCTCAAAGAATATAACTTTAACATAGAACATATAAATGATATCCTTCGATTAATTGAAAAAAGTAGCTCCGGAAAAAGAGTCACCAGTTCGAGTCATCAAGTTTATATTGAAAGAGATGAGTTAGTAATTGTAAAGATTTCGCATATAAAAATCACACATGAAAGCTACATTATAGAGGATGTAAAAAGCCTAGAAAAATATCAAATAAGTGCTGAATTTCCGTATAAAGGAATCTATAAAATCAAAGATACAAAACTTGCTTTTTTAGATTTTGATAAGTTAAATTTTCCATTGACACTAAGAACTTGGAAGAATGGAGACTATTTTTTTCCATTAGGTTTAAATGGCAAGAAAAGAATCAGCGATTTTTTTATTGACCAGAAATTATCAGCTATCCAAAAGCAAAATACACTTTTGTTATGTTCAGGTGAGCAAATAATTTGGGTACTTGGATATAGAATAGATGAGCGTTTTGCCATCAATAATAAAACTAAACACATTATAAAACTTAGCTATTATGGCAATTATTAGGACTCTACTGGGAAAGACCCCGCAATTTGGAGAAGACTGTTTTTTAGCAGAAACCGCTGTAGTGGTGGGCGATGTAATAATGGGCGACAAATGCAGCATATGGTATAGTGCAGTAATTAGAGGAGATGTGCATTCTATCCGAATAGGGAATAATGTGAATATACAAGATAATGCCACCGTGCATGCCACTTATAAAAAAAGCCCAACAAGTATAGGAAATAATGTATCAATTGCGCATAATGCCGTGATTCATGGATGCACAATTCACGATAATGTATTGGTTGGAATGGGTGCAATTATTATGGACGACGCCGTGGTGGAAAGCAATTGTATTATTGCCCCTGGAGCTGTAGTTACTAAAAATACGCGAGTTGAAAGTGGAACTATTTACGCTGGTACACCTGCAAGAAAAATTAAAGACTTAGACCCAGAATTAACTAAAGGAGAGATTAATCGCATATCTGATAGCTATCATATGTACGCTTCTTGGTATAAGTAAGGTTTCAAGGTTTGCAAGTTTGTAGGTTTATATTTTGTAGGTTAAAACCTAAAACCCAGCAGCGAAACCAATTTGAACGATAGGATTTGATCCAAAATAAAAATCAGAGCGTTCTAAATCAAAAAGCAACATAATAAAGCTATAAGAATTTGGCCCCATCCAAGAACGATATCCTCCACCTGCATACATCCTACTATCAGTAATCCATGCATTTGGATTTAAGGAATTATTATAAACGTCTTTAAAAAACATTTGTTGAAATTCGGCATGAACAAACAAATTATCGAGAAGGAAATATCTGGCAAATAAACGAGGTGTCCAAATAGAACCTTCATAGACAAATGGATAGTACTGAGTATCTTTAAAGTAAGCATAGTCTAATCCCAAACCGACAATAAAATCATCAGAAACAGCATAAGAAAGCACGGGAGCAACTTGAATATAAGTATAAGCGCCGAATGACATTCCAAAACTACCGCCCCAATAAAGCTTATCTTTAAAGGTATTGAAATCCTGAGTCTTAGCTAAAAAAGAAATCGACAAAAATAATATTATTATTAAAAATTTTATTGCTTTTTTTTGCATAAATCATTTAATTTATTCAATGCAAAATTACTCATTTTATCCTAAGTTTAAACTCAAAATAAAAATTGAACAAATCACTAAAGTTCATATTTCCATTTTTCATACTTTTGTATAATGAAAAGATTGTGGAAGTTAATACCAAAAAGCAGCTTTTTGCTTCTAAGCATACTTATATTCATTTTTGGCGGGCCAATTCTTGATAGAATAATCCTATTTCCACATATTAAATTAGTGCTATATAGTTTAATATTTTTAGGCACTTTTTCTATATTAGAAAAAAAAACCTTCATTTTAAAATCTTTACTTTATATCGGGCTGTCTTTTAATATTTTTATTTTCTTTTTTGACATTCAAATTTTTAGTGCAATAAGCTTTGGCTTCTCAGCGATTGTATTTACCATTATTACTTTTGTACTGATATTCCAAATTGCAGCTTCTAAGCGATTTGACTCAGGAATAATTATTGAAGCCATTATTGGATACTTACTAATTGGTCTGGTAAGCACTTTACTCAACTCCTTTCTTTTGGAAATAAATCATGAAGCTATTAAATTTGCTGGCAAAGCGGGCTTATCGGACATTATTTACTATAGCTATATCACTTTAACTACAATTGGCTATGGCGATATTTCTCCACAAAGTGATGTTGCCAAAAGCATTAGTATATTTACTGGCCTTGCTGGTCAGCTTTATCTTACAATTATAATTGCTTTCATTATTGGCAAGGTAAGTAATTATAAATAGTTGAGCCTCATAATTATACATACTAAGCTCTAGTAAAACAAATAAAGATATTATTAAAATAGTTTCTGAAGTTTGAGGTGAAGCAATTTTAATAAAAGTAAATTTTTAACTTAATTTATGACCATTTAAAGTCCGCTTAAATTTAAATTTATTTGTACTTCTACTTTGATTTCAGAACCTTAATAACATAATAATCTTGATTTATCATCTGGCGAATGAATTGATTTTCTGGATATTAATGTACTATAACTAATCACAAAGTTAATACTATTAGTATATATTATTAATACATATCACAATAGAAAATTACGTTTAATAGTATTTGGTAAATCCATACTTAAATAGTATTTTTGCAACCTAATTTATAATGAATCTAAATAACGAAATCATATGTTTGAAGAATATAATCCCTTAAAAAAGAAGATATTCCGCATTATTGACAATAACGGAAAGGTAAAAAACAAAAAATGGATGCCAGAAATGGATACTAAAATTATCCAAAAAGCATACAAAGACATGTTGTTTGCACGTACAGCAGACCTAATGACTGTTAATTATCAGCGTCAGGGTAGAATATTTACCTATCCACCAAATTTGGGTCAAGAAGCCATTTCGGGTGCTGTCGCACAAGTAATTCGCCATGAAGATTGGCTAGTTCCTGCATTTCGTGAGATGGGATCTTGGCTAGCTAAAGGCGTAAGTTTAAAAGAGATGTTTCTTTATTATATGGGAAATGAGGATGCTTGTAAATTTGAAGGAGCCAATCAAGTAGTTCCTTTTAGTGTGCCAATAGCTTCTCAGTTATTACATGCAACTGGTATTGCTTACGAAGTAAAACTACATGACAAGAAACAAGTTGTTTATACCTTTGTAGGAGATGGTGGTACATCTGAAGGCGATTTTCATGAAGCTGTAAATTTTGCTGGCGTTTGGAAAGTTCCTGTAGTATTTATTGTTCAAAACAACCAATATGGAATTTCTACCCCTTTCAGCGTTCAAACCGCTTCTGAAAGTATCGCTATTAAATCAGTAGCATATGGTGTTAAAGGAATTCAGGTAGATGGCAACGACTTCTTTGCCATGTATGCCGCTGTAAAAGCAGCTCATGAATTTGCATTATCTGGTAAGGGTCCAATATTAATTGAAGCAGTAACTTACAGAAAAGGAGCACATACAACTTCTGATGATCCAACAAAATACAGAACCAAAGAAGAAGAAGAAAATTGGGCAAAAACAGACCCCATGGATCGATTAAAAGCCTATTTGGTAGATCAGGATTTATTTGATTTTGATGAAGATAAAATCATTGAAGAATATAAAAAAGAAGTTGATAATCAATTTGTTGCTGCAGAAAACTACACAGAGTATCCTGTAGAAGATGTTTTTAAATATCAATTTGTGGATATGCCAGATGATTTAAAAGAGCAGCAACGTGAATATGAAAAATTTCTAAAGTGGAAAGCCACAAAAGTAAAATAATGGTATGAAGATCTTTAGCAAAAACTCTAAATACTGATTATAAACAAAGAAAATACATTTGAAATGAAGATAATGAACCTTGTTAATGCAATCAACGATGCATTAGACATTAAACTAAATGAAGATAAAAACATAATTGTTTACGGACAAGATGTTGGAGTTGAAGGTGGAGTTTTTCGGGTTACCGAAGGCTTGCAATTAAAATATGGTAAAGAGCGCGTTTTTGATGCACCTCTTGCTGAATCAGGAATTGCTGGAACAGCAGTAGGAATGGCTATCGCTGGACTAAGACCAGTAATCGAAATGCAGTTTTCAGGATTTATGTACCCAGCATTCAACCAATTGATTTCTCATATTGCGCGTATGCACAATCGTTCAAGAGGCCGTTATCCTATGCCAATAGTGATGAGAATGCCTTATGGAGGTGGAATTAATGCTTTGGAGCACCATAGTGAAAGTTTTGAAGCTACATTTGGCCATATTCCTGGTTTAAAAGTAGTTATTCCTTCAACACCCCATGATGCTAAAGGATTATTAATTGCCGCAATAGAATCTAACGACCCTGTTATTTTCATGGAGCCTAAAAGAATCTATCGTGCTATTAAGCAAGAAGTTAAAGAAGATAAGTTTTCAATTCCAATAGGAAAAGCAGCGGTCTTACAGCAAGGTACAGACGTAACTGTTGTGGCCTATGGCGCAATGGTTCGTGAAGTTCAAAAAGCAATAGTGCTAGCAAAGCAGGCTGGTATTTCTGTGGAACTTATCGATTTAAGAACAATATATCCAATGGATAAGGAAACTTTAACCAAATCTGTAAAGAAGACCGGTAGAATTATTACGGTAACAGAAGGTGTTAGAAGCTTTGGTGTTGCATCAGAAATTACCCAAATAATCACTGAGGAAGCATTTTTATCTCTAGAAGCACCACCAAAAAGAGTGACAGGTTTCGATACCATCGTACCACTTCCAAGAGGAGAACATCACTTTATGCAAGATGCTTACAAGATTTTTTATGAAATTGAAAAAACAGTAAAATACTAATAACATGAAATATATATTCAAATTTCCCGATATTGGTGAAGGCTTAGATGAAGGTACTATTGTAGAATGGCACGTTCAGAAAGGCCAACAAATTAAACTAGGCGAAACTTTAGCCACAATGGAAACCGACAAAGTGGTTGCTGAAATTCCTTCGTCGAAGGATGGAATTATCACAGCAGTTTACGGTAAAGTTGGTGAAATTATTCACGTAGGTGATGCCATGGTAGAGATTGAAATTGAAGGCGTTGATGGCGAAAAGGCTGTTGCCGAAAATAATGTAGAAGTGGTTGAGGAAGAAGGAGCTGGAGTTGTTGGCACACTAGAGGTGGCAGGAAATTCAGCAGTGATGTCGGCTAGCCATGAAGGAGTAGAAGGCGCTGCAGAAACAGTTTCCAAAAGTCGCAAAGCATTAGCAACACCTGTTGCCAGAGCTATGGCAAAAGATATGGGCATTGACATTAACCAGGTAAAAGGTAGTGGTCCTGCAGGTAGAGTGATGAAAGATGATATTAATAATTTTTCTCCACAAAAATATAGCAATCAAAGTGTTGCACTACAGCAATCAACTGGAATTGAGTATCCAATTGAAGTGGAGCCCATGAGTCAGATGCGCAAAACCATCGCTAAAAACATGATTCAGAGTAAGCAAAAAGCTGCTCACATGAGTTTGTTTGAAGAGGTAGAAATTAGCGAATTGGACCGCGTTAGAAAGAAATTTAAACAAGAATTTGCCGACAAAGGAAGCAAACTTACTTACCTATCATTTGTGGTAAAAGCTACTGCTTTGGCCTTGAAAAAATTCAAGTCTTTGAATTCAGAAATGGATATGGATAATGGCAATATGTTATATAAAAAATATTATAATATTGGCATTGCAGTAGATACTGAAAAGGGTTTAGTTGTACCAGTAATCCGTCATGCCGACCAATTGAGTATTTTCGAAATTTCAGAAAAAATTACTGAATTTTCAGAAAAAGCGAGAACAGGAAAGCTCACTATGGAAGAAATGAAGGATGGAACCTTTACTATTACTAGCTATGGAAGCATTGGTGGACTATTTGCTGTACCGGTTATAAATTATCCACAAGCAGGAATATTAGGAGTTGGAAGAATTAGCCAACAACCTATTGTAAAGAATAATGAATTGGCCATCGGATTGATGTTACCACTTTCCCTTGCTGTAGATCATCGAATTGCTGATGGTGGAGAAACTGCCCGTTTTATCAATCAAGTGATGGCTTATTTGGCCGAGCCCGTTAGCCTTATTATGGGGTAAATTAGTTGGGGAGTACTAAGAGTACTTGGAGTCCTTAGAGTTGCGAGTTAAAAGTTACAAGTTGGGAGTTGGGAGTTGCTTGATGGGAGTAGAAATACTCTTTTCAATAAATATGAATATTAAATAACATTTTACAATATATAAAGCACCATTAATATGTACGATTTAGTAATTATAGGATCAGGACCTGCAGGTTATGTAGCTGCAATTAGAGCAGGACAAATGGGTTTAAAGACTGCCATTATTGAAAAAAATGTGGTGGGTGGAATGTGCCTCAACTGGGGCTGTATCCCTTCAAAAGCCATGATGGAAAGTGCTAAACTTTATCAACGAATTGGCAAAGATAGTAGCCGTTTTGGTATTGATGGTATAGATAAAAAAACCATTAGTTTTAATTGGTCGAAAGCCATTAAACGTTCTGATGGAATTGTAAAAAAACTGACTACTGGAGTTGCATTTTTGCTCAAAAAAAATGGAATTGAAGTGATTGAAGGAATTGGCAAAATTGTGAATGCCAACACGGTAACTGTAAGTAATCGCAGTTTGGAAACCAAAAACATTATGATAGCTACTGGAACAAAATCTCCAGCAATTTTGAATAGTGTTGAAGGTTTAGTGATTGAGCCAAAAGAAACTTTTAAAGATAGAGAGCTTCCTGAAAATATTGTAGTCATTGGCGATACTCCAGTTGCCATTGAACTTGCGCAAGCATTTAATATGATGGACAGGAAAGTGAGCGTTCTTATCCCAGGTGACTTGATGCCTTTTGCTGACAAATACCTTGTAGATCTAATTTTAGCAAAGCTTAAAAAAGACCGTATTAAACTTTATTTTGATCAAAATATAGAAAATACAAACGGACTTTATGCTGATGGCAAACTTAAAGTTGGAGAAGAGGAAATTCCTTGCGATATGATTTTCAATGCAAAACGTCGTAAAGCTATTTTACCAGAATCAGAGATTACAATTAACCTAGATGATAATGGCTATATTGCTGTTGATGAAAACTGTGAAACCAATGTAAAAGGTGTTTTCGCCGTGGGAGATGTCAATGGATTGAGTTATTATGCACATATTGGTTCAGCTCAAGGAATGCATGTTGTTAATTTCATTCAAGGAATTAAGCAAAAGCTTGATCTAAAAAAATACCCACTTAATATGTACACTGTGCCAGAAATGGCTCAAATTGGTTTCACTGAACAAGAACTTAAAGACCAAGGTTACGACTTCAAAATCAGCGAATTCCCAATGTCTGCAAATGGCAAAGCGCTAACAGAAGGCCATTTAGACGGATTTGTAAGAATACTTTCTGAAAATAAATACGGCGAAGTATTAGGCGTTCAAATCATGGCTGCTAATGCTACCGATATGATTGCAGAAGCTTCTGCTTATATGGAATTAGAAGCCACCGTTTACGATATCGCACAAACAGTTCATGCCCACCCTACTATTTCTGAGGTGTTTATGGAAGCTGGTTTTGAAGCAGTTGATGGAGCTATTCATAAGTAAGTTGGGAGTTATTGGAATACTTGGAGTTGGGAGTTTGGAGTTACAAGTTACGAGTTGTCCATACGGGTCTTTTGAAAAGGGATTGGTGAACGCGGATAACAGGGGTTTTGAGGATTTATACGGATTTTTTGCTAATTAGCATTATGAATTTATAAATGCAAGTCCAAAATTAAAACTTAGGAGCAATTTTGCTCATTGCTAATTCAGTAATAGCCGTAATGGTTAAAGATGGATTAACTCCTGGGTTACTTGAAATCATGGAGCCATCGCAAATCATCATATTTTTATAGCCAAAAACCATATTGTTTTTATCAATCACTCCTTCACGAATGGTTTTTCCCATGACTGCTCCTCCCAAAATATGTGCAGTTGATGGCATATTTAGCAAGGTTTCGGTGAATAAAACCATCGGTTTGGCATTGTTTAAAATACTGTATTTTTCTGCCAATTCATAAGCTAAAGGTATTTGTGCTGATGGTCTTATCCCACTACTAATTCCTGTTTTTAATCTCAGCCAGCCTTTTTTAAATTGTAAAGTGGTATCAATCTGCTGCATAAAAAGCAGCACAGTGGATTGCTTGGCAAAGTCTTTTACAAAAGTTAGCTTCAAATATTTGATGGGACTATTAAGATATTTCAAAAACATATGTCCCAAACGGGAGAATATATTATTGCCCACCACATTGGGTAGCATTCCTAAACGCCAAAAACCGGAGCCTTCGCCATAACGTACAACCTCAAGATGAGTGGTATCATCCACGTCCAATATAGACCCAATAGCAACACCTTTACTTAAATCTTTAGTAGAATCATCTGTTACACTGAATATTAAGGCTTCATTATTGGTTAAGATATTTTTACCCAATTGATCACTCAGCTGAGGCAAGCTAGTCATTTTCAACTTTAGCAAAAGATTCATATTCCCTAATACACCTCCAGAGAAAATAACATTCCCAGCAGCAAAACTTTGATGCTGCTTTATAAATTTAGTAGCACTTTTAGACTTAATCAAATATCCTTCCGAGCCGTCAAGATTACCTTTTGGGACAACATCATAAACTTCCTGCTCAGAAATGATTTCAACTCCAAGCTTCTGTGCGAGGTAAAGATAATTCTTGTCTAAGCTATTTTTTGCATTGTGCCTACAACCAGTCATGCAAGCACCGCAATGGATACAGCCAGTCCTGCGAGGGCCATCGCCGTTGAAATATGGATCGTCAACTTCCACTTCTGGTTCACCAAAGAAAACAGAAACTTCGGTTGGATTAAACTGTTTAGATTGATTTCGATTTACTGCTAGATCTTTGAGAATATTATCGCCAGCTTCCAATTTTGGATTCAGTGCTGAACCCAACATTTTTTGGGCAGTTTTATAATGAGGTGCTAATTCTGTTTGCCAGTCGGCTAAATCAGCCCATGTACCATTTTGGTAAAATTTAGGCTTTGGAATTGGCAATGTATTGGCGTAAACCAAGGAACCACCGCCAACTCCAGTTCCACTGAGAATTCCAATATGGCGGTAGAAAGTCATTTTCATAATGCCATAATAACCAAGCGAAGGCAACCAAATCCACTTTCGTAAATTCCAATTTGTTTTAGGAAAATCTTCGGCATGATACCATTTTCCTTTTTCAATTACCAAAACAGAATAACCCTTTTCAGCTAATCTTAAAGCTGTTACCGATCCTCCGAATCCACTGCCAATGATTATATAATCGTAGTTTTTCATGCTTTTTTGAAATCAAATGACAATAAGAAACAATAGATAAAAACTATAAAAACAACTCCAGATTGCACATTAAACATGGATTCAAACAGAAGATTGATAGAAACAATTAATATAAATCCTTGCATCAGAAACTGATTTATTTTTACATAAAACAAGGGTAAAAACAGAAAGGACATTAAAACAAGAAAACCTATAATTCCCTGCCCTACCAGAGTTTCTAAAAATTGATTATGAGAATTCATCTTTAATTCTAAGGGAAAGTTATAGTTTTTTTCAGCATAAACACTTTTTAACTCTGATTTTATATCTCCAGCTCCCACACCAATTATAAGATTCTCTTTAATAACCTGTATACTTGCATCCCATGTCAAAAGTCGCAAGGCTGTGGATTCCTCCACTAATTCAGGATGTTCAAACACATTTTCATAGTTTGAAACTGATTTTAACAAACCTTGAAAACGAGGCACATACGCAAAAATAGAAACTGAAGCAATAATAAAAACAGCAATTAAAGCGAGGCTTAAACGCTTATTGGAATGGAAAAAATATTTGAATAAAACAAAAGCTACCAGTATCGCAGCACTAATTAAACCCGCTTTTGACTCAGCAAAGTACAAACTAATCATCGATAATAAAGCTGACAGAATAAAAACAATATTGACCTTTTTTGAATCCATTATCATCCAAGCGATAAAAAGTAAATTGGTGACTAAATACAACGAAAGATAAGAAGGGTGTAATGGCTTGGCATACACCATATAATAATCAAATTGACCTTGATTTACATAATGTATAATATTGGTAATTAAAAATATAAGACTAACCGAACCAATTACGTAAATATAGGTTTTTAAAATATTTTTGAAATCAAATTTATATTCATTTTTTTCAAGAAGGAAAATTATGGGCAACATTAAAAATGAAAACTTGACTTGCAAATCAAATCCAGCATTGGCCTTATCATCAGAATAAATTAAAGAAATGATATGAATGAAGTAAAATATTATGGGTAATAAAAGTAGCTTATTGATATTCTTCCATGAATTAACACCTTTTATAAATAACTGAACAACTGCCGTAAGCGCATAAAATATGATGGCATATACTGCATATGGAATTCCATAAAACATTCCTATAAAATAGACGAAAAAGGATAACCACTTAAAATTAGAATATGAAAATATGCTCTGACTCATAATATATCATTGATTTTGCAAATTTAAACGAAAAAACGACAAAGTAGGGAATTTCAATAAGTATAGGAAATAATTAGTTTAATACCATTAAAATTCAACTACTTACAATACTTATAAGATCAATTCTGCAAAGATTCAAGTACCTCAGCAACAATAAATGTACTTCCTCCTACAAATATAATATCTTCCTGGTCAGCTGTTTTCAAAGCAGATTGATAGGCCGCTTTCACAGAAGAAAAACCTTCGCCTAGAAGCTCAGTTTTTTGTGCTTCTTCCATTAAAATACCCACTTTTAAAGCTCTGGGTATATCGGCTTCGCAAAAATAATAGCTAGCATCTTGCGGCAATAACTGCAACACTTTTGCAATATCCTTATCATTGACCATTCCCAAAACAAAATGCAATTTATTATAGTCTAAAGACTTCAACTGTCGCATTGTATATTGCATACCTTCAACATTATGACCTGTATCTAAAATTATTTTTGGATTTTCTTGTAGCACTTGCCAGCGACCAGCAAATCCGGTATTAATCAAGGTATTTTCCAGCCCATTCTTAATATTGATAATCGATAATTTCCACTCCGTTTGCAAATTTAAAATAGCTGCAACTGCCGTTCTCAAATTCATCATTTGATAGTCTCCAAACAAAGGAAATGCTAATTTCATCCATTCTTTCCTATCCACTTCAACAATATAATTAAACTCGCCATCTGAATTTTTCCTCAGCTCTACCCTATCTATTGCCCAAGAAATTGGAGCATTTAATTCCTTAGCTTTTGAACTAAAAACTTCTATAATTTCATCTTGCTTCTCACCAATAATAACCGGTATTTTAGACTTAATTATGCCGGCTTTTTCATGGGCAATTTCAGCTAAAGTATTACCTAAAAAAGCCGTATGATCAAAGCCAATATTGGTAATAATGCTCAAAATAGATTTTACCACATTGGTAGAATCTAATCTACCACCCATACCGGTTTCCATAATCACGACATCCACTTTCTGTTGGCTAAAATGGTGAATTGCCATCGCAAAAGTGATTTCAAAAAAACTGGGTTTTATCTCCAGAAATTGATCAGAATAAGTCTCTACAAAATCTATTACTTGCTTCTCGGGAATCATCTGTCCGTTAATTCTTATTCGCTCTCTAAAATCAACTAAATGAGGTGAAGTATATAGCCCTGTCTTGTAGCCAGCTTCCTGAAAAACAGAAGCTAACATATTGGCTGTACTTCCTTTACCATTGGTTCCAGCGATATGGATGCTAGGAAAATCGTTTTGTGGATTTCCAAGCAAATTACAAAGAGCAATGGTATTATCGAGATTATCTTTATATGCAGCAGCGCCAATTCTCTGAAACATAGGTAGCTGCGAGAATAGAAATTCTAAGGTTTGCTTATACTTCATCAAAAAAGCGCTTTAATTGTTCATGAGGAACCGACACACATATTCTTGCATGGTTAGCAGCTTCAGTTTTGAATTTTCGAGTAAAAAAGCTGAGGCTTACAGAAGCTATTCGATGACTCAACAAATCTTCCGCGCTTCTTTTCACCACAACAAAAATTCCTTTCGGATGCGAGTTTTGATAAAACTCTTCAGACAAAAATCCCTTCTCTCGCAAGTAATTAATATTAAGTAAAATATCATTTCTTGTTTTGTCCTTAAAATCACTTACAGCCTTTAATCCTGCTGGAGTTGTTAATAATAATTCCACCAATTCTTGGGCAAAAGCGTTCACACCATTGCTCGCATACATCAACCTTATTCTCATTTGCTTCATCAATTCCCGATCAGAACTATGGATAAATCCAATTCGTTGTCCACTTAATCCTATCGATTTGCTGAAACTCTCTACAATAATTACATGTTTTAGCTGTCCAATCTGAGCATAAAAATTATCCTTGGAATAAAAAACACCGCGGTAAGGACTGTCCACAATCACCACGACTCCTTTTTCATCCAGTTGATGAATCAATTTGATTAAATCCTTGTCGTTAAATTTATTGCCAAGCGGATTATTTGGGTCACAAATCAATACAGCACTTCCAACAAAATGATCCATGTTTTCCGTCAAATCATCAAAATTATCATAAAAACCAAAATCTGTTTTTCTGATATTTAAAATATTGGCATAACTTCCCCAAAAGAAAGAAGGCAACATAACCTTATCGATATCAATACTTTGAAATACAATATCTAAGCCTGACATTCCTCCGTTATCAATCAATATATGGTCAATATTGCTACTCCCTTTAAAATACTCTTTATTAATCGCCAATTTAAGTTTTGGACGCCCTTGCATAGGAGCATAGTTCTGAATAGTTTTGCTATTAAAATCAATCATTTCAATGACCTCATCTAAGATAATTGGAACAACTGCATTAACTCCTTGATTGAGATACAAATACTCTAAACCACTTTCCCTCTCCAATTGTTTCACCTGCTCTCCAATAATCGAAATCTGAGAATATTTCGCGCCACTTTCTGTTATTTTCAACATATTTAATGCAATTTTATTAATGTCTTTCCACTGCCACCAAAGTCAATATGCGCATCAAGGTAGGATTCTACCTCACGCATTCCGCTAAGATAATCTCGGATAATTTGTCTCAAAATTCCATTGCCAGTGCCATGCAAAATCTCTAAATCCTTTTGGCTTATCAATATTGCCTCATCTATCCAAGACTTTACAAAACTCAAGGCCTCTTCAGCCCTCATTCCTCGAATATCGATATTGGGCTTAAAGTTCATAGAACGTTCATGAATATTCTTTAAAATACTACTATACTGCGAATTAGATCTACGGTTATTGCTCTTGTTTTGTTTTGTTTTTACCTTTTCAAGTTTCTCAAATGCCACCGATATTTTGAGGCTTTCAAAACTCACCAAAGCTATTATGCCCTTTATTTGTTCCAGAATACCCACACTTTCCTGACCGATAATCCTTACCTCATCTCCTACTTTGGGCAGTTCTTGTATCACTTTTACTTCTTGGGATTTTTTTACTTTCGTAGAAATAATTTTAGTCTTTGGAGTTTCTTTTTCTGCAGCCAAGCTTTTCTCAATACTCTGTTTGGTCGCCTCTACTTCTTGGCGAACTAGTTTCACAGTTTCTTTTTCGGCTTGACTTTCTTTTATATCACGAACACTTTTTTCAATTAGGCGATTCGCACTTTTTAAAACTTCCTTAGCTTCTGCCTTGGCTTGATGAATAATACTTTGCTTTTCACTCTGCAACTTTGCATTCAGCGCTTCATATCGATCCACCAACTCTTTCAAAGCAGAATCTGTAAATTCCAGCTCCTTTTGTTTGGTCAAATTTCTTTCTTTTTCAAGCTCAACTTCTTGAAGTTGCTGATCCAAATCAATTTCCTTTCGACCCGATTTCTTCCTTGCTATACTTAACAAACCTTCGTCAAGGCCAATTTTACGAGCAATTTCAAAGGCAAAAGAACTTCCAGGTTGCCCCATTTTCAAACGATACAAAGGTCTTAACTCTCGAGTATCGAATAACATAGCGCCATTAACCATTCCGTTACCCTCTTTTGCCATAGCTTTTAAATTGCTATAATGCGTAGTAACAACACCATAAGATTTTTTGTTATTCAACTGTTCAAGTGAAGCTTCCGCAATTGCGCCACCAATTGCAGGTTCAGTTCCTGCACCAAACTCATCAATCAGAAACAAACTTTTTGATTGAGCACTTTGAAGAAAATTTTTGATATTGGTTAAATGAGAACTGTATGTACTCAGGTCATTTTCAATGGACTGCTCATCACCAATGTCAATAAAAATATCGTCAAAAAGACGAACTTCGGAATTTTCCTTCATAGGAACTAACAGTCCACATTGTAACATATACTGCAATAGTCCTACTGTTTTAAGGCAAACTGATTTCCCGCCAGCGTTGGGCCCTGAGATAATTAAAATACGCTCAAGCTCATTTAGCCCAATATTTAAAGGCACTACTTTTTTGTTTTTTTGCTGATGCGATAAAAACAAAATTGGATGACGAGCATCGCGCCAATTAAAACTGGCAGTTTGATTAATAATAGGTTTCACGGCTTCTAAAAGCAGAGCAACTTTAGCTTTAGCTCTAATAAAATCAATCATGCCCAAATAGCGATAGGCTAGCAAAAGCTCTTCAATTTGAGGTTTGATTTTTTGAGCAAATTCAAATAATATTCTTGCAATTTCTTGCTTTTCGTCGAGTTCTAATTCTCGTAATTCGTTATTGGTTTCAAACAACTCAATAGGCTCAAGATAAACTAATTGACCTGTTTTACTTTCATCATGAATAAAGCCTTTGATCTTGCGTTTATCAGCCGCAAGCATAGGAATAACCGCTCTTCCATTTCTAATAGTTATCTCGGCATCATCTCTTGTCCAGCCATTGTTTTTTGCTTCCTGCAAACTCTGTTGAATGCGATTGCGCATAGAAGCTGTGAGCTGATGAATTTTGGATCTAATTTCAGACAAAGCCACACTCGCATTATCTTTAATCATTCCTTTTTTATCCATAATCAGCTGCATATCAATTACAATATGTGGATCAAACTGCACTTGATAATCAAGTTCGGCTAATTTGGGATAGCTTTCTTTTCGCTTTGAAATAAACTCTTTAACAGCTAGTATTGACTCTAATGACAACATTAAATCAAAAAACTCCTCTTGTGAAATTGTACTTCCTTCCATCTTCAGGAACTGAAGTGCTTCCGACATATCGATAAAATTGCGTGCAGGAAAATTAGCTTCCATCATGATCATTTGCCGAAATTCGTTGGTTTGATTCAATCGCAAATCTAGTGTTGCAAAATTTGAAACAAATTTCATTTTCTGGACAAATTTCTCTCCAGCAAAACTTAGACATGCCTCTTTTAATTTGTCGCGAATGATGTCAAAGCCTATTTTCTCTTCAAAATTACTGGGGTATATCATTTGGGGTTATGAGTTAAGAGTTAAAAGTTAAGAGTTAAAAGTTACCTGACGGTAGGCGAGTTGGGAATTTCTTGCATACTTATTTCCCTTTTCCTTAGTATTTTTACTTTAGTACTTTTGCCTTTTTACTTCTGCCTTATTAAAACGACCAAGTACTTAAGCCCACGTTTACAAACTCATAGCGTTTGGCATCACCACCAAATTTCCGCAAGGCTTTAATAACCTGATCTCTAGAATTATTAGGGCAATAGAAAATCATAAATCCACCACCTCCAGCACCTGATATTTTACCACCAGAAGCACCAGCGTTCATTGCCGATTGATAAATTTCATCAATTAATGGATTAGTAATTCCATCAGCCATTTGTTTTTTATGTTGCCAACCAAAATCTAAAATTTGGCCAATTTCGTCAATATTTCCTTTTAATAGAGTTTCTTTCATCAATTTAGCTTGCTCTTTAAGCTTATGCATGGCATCAATTGATTTCTCGTTTTTATTATTCACATTCGCCGATTGTGCTTCAATTATCTTAGAGCTAAGTCTTGATGTTTCCGTATAATACAAAACTAAATTAAAGGCCAACTCATTCAAATATTGGCTGCGAATTCTCAAAGGATTTACTATTACTTTTTCACCCGCATAAAACTCCATAAAATTGACTCCACCAAAAGTTGCAGCATATTGATCTTGCTTTCCTCCAGCCATATTCAAATCTACTCGCTCAATATCATAAGCTGTTTTAGCCAAATCATACTCGCCAAAAGGAAGCTTTAGCCATTCAGCGAAAGCACCTAAAATAGCCACAACTAATGTTGAGGATGTACCTAAACCAGAACCTGGAGGCGCATCAACTCTTGTGGTGAGTTCGAAAGAAAGCGCTTTATGCGTATAGTTTTTTACAATGTGATTATAAATCCCTTTTAATAAGTCCAAATTTCCATCAATAGGTAATTCATCTATTGAATCAAATTCATACCTTTCCTCCTTATCTTGAGCATGCAGAACAATCTTATTATCAGCACGTTCAACAATAGTAGCATAGGCATACATATTGATGGTTGCATTTAAAATTGCCCCTCCAAACAGGTCGCAGTAAGGAGCTACATCCGTACCGCCTCCGCCAAGTCCGAGGCGAAGTGGTGCTTTACTTCTATATATCATATGGTCGATTTTTCAAAGGTCAAAAGTAAATAAAAATGAGCATTTATCCATCCTGAAAAAGTGTTTAATATCACTGAATTGTTTTAAAGCCTAAAACATCAAGCAATTCATTATTAGTGTATTTTTGCAGAAGAGTATGAAATCAACAATTCGAAAAAACATTTTAAGCTTATTTCTTTTAATATGCTTTAGTATTCCGTTCATAATAAACGGATTACACTTTGCTATATTCGAACACCAGCATCATGAATCACTTTCGCAATTCCCATCAAAATACAGTGAGAATAACGAAACGCATAGCAAATGTCTGTGGGAATTCGCTCACGAAGAAATTGTAAATCAGGATTTTGATTTTAAAGAAATCTCTATTGCCATTTTTGCAAAACAGACTATCTCATGTTCAGCTGCTAAGCAGTTAGCAATTCAACATTTCTCGCTTCGAGCCCCTCCTGTTCAAGCTTAAACATTAATCATTATTTTTTGAGCTATATTGGTATTAAATTGAATATCAATCGTAAGAGCTTAATTCCCAATTACAAATAATTTACAAATTTCCAATTCAAACCCCTTTAAGGGGCTCAAAATACTTATCATGTCAAAAAAAATATATTTATTAATTATAGTATTGTTTGCCTCAAATACTGTTTTTGCCCATCGCACAATAAAAGGGCAAATTAAGAACAAAGAAAGCAAAGAAACCATGGTTGGCGTTGCAATCTATATCCCTGAATTACAAAAAGGTACGTTTTCTGATGAGCAAGGCAACTACAGAATAGACAATTTACCAAAAGGTGTATTCACCTTCCAATATTCCTATTTAGGTTACAAAACCATCAGTCAAGAAGTAAATATAGAACAAGAAGAGATCACCCTTAACATTGAATTAGAAACTACCTATATTCATTCAGCAGAAGTTGTGGTGAGCGCAATTGGCTACTCTTCACAACATTGCAACGCTATAAAAGTAGAAAGTATAAAAGCTGAAGACTTAAATAATGGCGCTACAATCAATATCATGGATAAGCTTGTAAAAATTCCTGGAGTAAATATGATTACTCAGGGGCCAAGTATAAGCACTCCAAATATTAGAGGTCTTAGTCTCAGCAATGTATTGGTATTGAATAATGGATTTAGGATGAATAATTACCAATTTTCAACAGAACACCCCTATCTCATTAGCAATTATGGGATTAGCAAAATTGAGGTAATAAAAGGCCCAGCATCATTGCTTTATGGTAGCGATGCCATTGGTGGAGTTATCAATTATATTGGCGAGAGGCCAGCTTCGGTAGGAATGATGGAAGCGGATATCAACACTGCTTACTATTCAAACACCAGAGGTTATGAAACAAATATTGGCGTAAAAGCTCATGGAAAACAATACTTTTGGGGAGTGAGAGCTGGCATGCAAAAACATGGTGATTATATGCAAGGCAATAATGAGGCGGTACCGAATACGCGATTCAATGATCAAAATGTACAATTTAATACAGGGATAAATAATGATTTTGGTAGCTTTACTCTTCGATATAATTATAAAGCAGCTCGCCTTGGGTTAACAACTCCTCAAGCGATTGCCTTGGTTGATGATAAGGGATATTTAAATGAAATGTGGTATCAGGATTTAGATTATCATCAACTAAGTAGTCACAATAAATTCTATTTTAAAAAGCTAAAATTTGAAACAAATTTTTCTTATCAAACAAATAGAAGAACTTTATTTGCCACAAGCCAACATCTGCTAGACATGAGGTTACAAAATGCAGATTATGAATTAAAAGTTAATTTTGAACCAAGTAGCTCTCAAAAAATAGTAATAGGCACACAAGGAAATTACACACAGAATATTAATAATGGAGCACCTGAAATAGTAATTCCAAACTACTATCAAAATGATTTTTCCCTATTTGGATTATATCAAAAAGACTTTGGACATAAAGTACATTTTCAAGGTGGCTTGCGCTATGATTATAGGAAAATGTATGTCCCAGAAATTATCAATACAACTATAGCTACAGCGACAAATTTAGATACCAATTACAAAAGTATAAACTTCACTATTGGTGCTGTTTTTGAATTAAGTGAAGAGTGGTTTATCAGAACAAATTTTGCATCAGCTTATAGGACTCCTAATATTGCGGAGCTTACTCAAGATGGTTTTCATGAAACTAGATACGAGCGTGGAAACATCCATTTACAATCGCAGAAAAGCTATGAAGGAGATATTGGTCTGCACTATCATAGTCAGATGTTTACTTTTGATTTTTCTGCCTTCTATAATGATATTCGCAACTATATTTACATTGCTCCTTCGGCAGATACCACCCAACAAGGGCTAGAAATTTATCAATACGGACAAACTGATGCTACCATATATGGCCTTGAAACTGGCATTAACTATATGCCTACAAAACAATTAGATTTGAATCTGAATTACAGCTATGTGATTGGCAAGCAAAAAAATGGTGATTGGCTCCCGATGATTCCACAAAACAGAATTCAAGGTGGAATACGCATTAGCCTTAAAGGATTGGATGTATTAAAAAATAATTTTGTTGAAATTAATGGTAACTACGCTTTTAAACAAGATCACATTACTGACCATGAAGAAGCTAGTGATGCATATTTTTTGCTAAACCTTGGAATTGGCACAAGTCTAAAGTTTGGCAATCAACATTTTATACTTTCTATACACGCAGATAATATTCTAGATACTCAATATATGGATCATCTTTCAATCTTAAGAGAAGAGGGATTTTACAATATGGGTAGAAACATAAGTATTAAGCTTAGTATTCCAATTAGCGGAAAATATGGGATAAAATAATTTGGATTCAGGAATACGGGTTAAACTTTGCATATAAATAAATCGTTTTCCAATCTGTTTAACCCGCCTATTCGATATTTTCATTAAATAAAAATATCAAATTTTAGCCAATTTCGTGGTTCAAAATTGGAATTATTTGTACCAAAAAACTGAATGGGCATAAATAATTTATTCTACATTTGTAAACTATGGAAATACAGACAAATAAACTGGCCGTTATAATCCCAGCATACAATGAAGAATTAAGTATCAGCATGGTGGTAAGTGACATTTTGTCTATTCAAATTCCTGATTTTCAAATAATTCCCGTCGTAGTTAATGACTGTTCTAAGGACAAAACCGCTTTAATTGCTTCGCAACTAGATTGTATTTTACTTGATTTACCAGTGAACTTAGGAATTGGTGGAGCAGTTCAAACTGGCTATAAATACGCCTACGCCAATAATTTTGACTTTGCAATTCAGGTGGACGGTGATGGACAACATCCAGCATCCGAAATTCACAAGCTCATTGCTGAAATTAAAAAAGGTGATGCAAATGTGGTAATTGGTTCGCGATTTATTGACAAAACTGGATTTCAATCTTCGGGTATGCGACGATTAGGAATTAATTTTCTGAAGAATTGGATTCGACTTTTTACCGGAATTAGCATTCATGACAATACCTCTGGCCTAAGACTATTTGACAAATCAGTCTTAAAAGTCGTTCAGAAAACTTACCCAGATGAATATCCAGAACCTGAATCGCTCATCATGTTTTCCATTAAAGGATTTAAAATAAAAGAAATAGCGGTAGAAATGAAAGAACGACAAGGCGGAGAATCTTCAATTCAATCCTTTAACCAACTATATTATATGATCAAAGTGAGCATTGCCATTTTCTATACCTATTTGCGAACTAAAAAATAAAACCATGGAACAATACTATTCAATCCGAATTCAAATTATTAGTATAATTGTAAGTTTAGCCTTTCTATTTTACATCAGTCGGCTAATCGTAAAAGGAAAACTGCGTGAAGAATATGCTATTTTCTGGGTTGTGAGCACCATATTACTCATTGGATTTTCATTCTGGCGCGAAGGACTCGATATCATCGCGGAATTAGTTGGAGTAAGTCTTGCTCCTAACTTAGTGTTTACCAGCGCCATATTTGGAATATTAATCTATTTATTACATTTGAGTATTGTAGTTTCACAATTACATGACAAAAACAAAATATTGAGTCAGGAGATGGCTTTGATGAAAGAAAAGCTTAATAAATTAGGACAAACAGAGCAGTCAAAAGAAGAATAAAATGCAAAAATCAAAAGCACAAAAGGAAGCTGAATTGTTTGGCCGATATATTATAAAGAAATCTATTAATACTGAAACAGTGGATTTTTATATTAAATCATTGGATATAAGACCATTTGACCTCAACTTAGAAGAAGAAAAAACAATTACAAAATGCATTACAAATCCATGGAAGCTTCCCTATTTTGATGCAGCATTAAGCCTAAGCAATCCAAATCATTTGCTTAAACAAAAATTACTGAGGATGTTTGCCATTTTAGAAACCAGACCTGAATACGCTGATTATTTCTTGGGAAGAGATTTTCCTAAAAGTTACTTTATTAAAATTGGATTCGTTGGACTTAGAGCAATTTATCGCGCGATTATAGGGATAGTAATTATTCGATTATAAAGTAAACTCTCCTAACAGAAGAAAATGCTCATCTCCTAACTTTCAAATCTCTTTCTACCTAATACCTTATTGTATAACCAATACTTACCTGAAATGATCTATTGATAATTTGTGGGGCACCTTCTTCAGGATTAAATACATTTTCAGTACCAATTTCGTATCGGAAATCAAAATTCAATCCATTGGCTACCAATCCAATACCAAAAGCATAACCCAAATCTTGCTTATTGGGAGATTGAGCAATTGGATAATCTTGTTCCACTTCGTTACCTTTATCATCTACAATAATTATGGTTCCAGAATATTTCTCATAAACCAATGTATTGAATACAATTCCTGCGTCAAAATGAAAATAATTATGCTTGTCTCCCATTTTAAATTGTAGCATCACAGGCATAGCAAAATATCCCAATTTTTGTTCAATTGTAATCTGACCACGGACAAAACTATTATCAGCATAATAAGAAAAAGCGGATCCTTTTCCAGAATAAATAAATTCAGTTTGTAGTGCAAAGCGACGACCATAGGCAAAATTAACAACTCCACCTCCTAATAATTTTACTTTAGGAGTAGGGACAAATTCCTTCAATCCAACTCCGGTAAGATTAGTAGATGCACCGCCAATTTTTCCACCAAAGGAAAGCGAAAACTGAGAAAAACCAGTTCCTACAGATAAAAATATGATGACAATAATAAGACTTATTCTATTTTTCATAATGGTTGAAATAATCAAATTTAAAAACGCTAAATTAGAGAAAAATTGCATTTAAGAAGTTGCATTTTGTAATTATATAATACGAAGTATATCAAATTGATACGAAATTATGAACAAGCTTATTAATTAGGCACGACTACTTCTTTACTCTTAAAAATAGATTTATTCCTAGAGGCTCTCTGAAAACTTCAATTTTACTTTCTGGAATACCAGCTTGTATGGCAAACTTTTTCAATTCATCCTCCGAGCGATGATATAGAAACCAATCACCTAATATTTCCATAATACGTCGTGATGGGTTTTCAGAGTTAAAATTACCAATAATCAATTCACCATCATCTTTCAAAAACTCGTAATATTTTTTAAGCAAATAAACAAAGTGCTTTCCTTTAAAATAATCAAATAGTCCAGCACTCCATATCAGGTCGTACTTTTTATCTGGAGTATGTCTGATCACATTCTTGTTCATAAATGTCATAGACTTTAGGTATTCCTTATTTTTGTTTT
>ERZ889078.404-NODE-404-length-39039-cov-11.509850_pt1 | contig 39039 bp, 32 predicted proteins | sample MGYA00521266_ERZ889078 | MGnify/ENA primary metagenome ERZ889078 (study PRJEB32303, sample SAMEA104408618) | aquatic metagenome | biome: Brackish water; feature: Pelagic; material: water | place: Baltic Sea | collected 2014-06-16T06:34:00 | depth 76,534 m ... | reverse complement strand
CCATCCTCTGCAATCTGCTGACCTACTAACGAAACAGCCTCTTTTGCTTCATTCAGAGAGTGGTAATCTTTTGCCTGTTTCAGCTTCGAAAGCTTGGTCCCCAACCGATAATCCTTTAGCCTGAGGCCCAGGGCCCACAACGAGTTTATCATGCCAGCCAGCCCTGCATAACGACCAAAAAAAATCAACCGTTTTCCCTGTTCATCCACTACCTTTTCATACTCGATCAGGTTACACTTCAGTTCCATCATCTGCTTGAGCATCGGCATGTTATAGGACTGGCCTTTGATTACGTGGGAAAAGAAAACATAGGTTTTGCCTTTTTCAAAGAATTCGATCGGCATCTCTTTTACTCCGAATATCACGGAGCACTTTTTCAAATCCTCGGCTACCTCAGCTCCGGCTTGCAAATACTCATCTTCCGAAAATACCCGTTTGGCAGATGACTGGACAACAAAATCCAGTTTCTTTTGCTTCACCAGTTTTTCAACCTGCCCGGGAGTCAGGGGTGCCCTGCGCTCCATTTTATATTTATCCTCGTGTCGGATCCCGATGAATTTGGTCATAGATCGTGTAGTTTCTTAGTAAGTGGCAAAGGTAGAAAAAAGGGGTTGAGAATTCAAAGGTTCCCCATACTACCTTTACACCCTTTCAAAAGATCAAAATAAATACCTATATTTGTAACTAAAATACTTTGATATGAAAACAATGAAATTTATAGCATTGCTTCTCTTTTCAGGATCTGTTCTGTTCCAGGCGAGTTCCTGCAAGAAGGGAACGGATACCGACAAGGAGATGCTGGATATGGCAAAAAACACTGCAGGCTTCGTCTGGTATAAATTCTCTGATCAGTTATTGCCGAAAAGCAATTTTTCCGGTCATAACGAAGCTTTTTTACGGACAAGATACAACACTGTTGCAGCAACTATGCTGGATTCGACCGGCAAGGTCAAAGAGGGAATCATATTTCCCGAAGGATCGTTCATCGTAAAAGAGCTTTGGAACGATGCCTCTACCCTATCAACCTACGCCATACTCTGGAAACAATACTCCAACGAAGATGCCGATGCAAGTGGATGGGTTTGGGGATATATCAGGCCAGATGGTGAAGTAAGAGAGTCCTCAAAGAAAAAGGGAGAGGCTTGTATTGGTTGTCACAGTTTGTCTGGCAACATCGACCTCACCGCAATGAATGTTGCCTTTCCATAATGCCGGATCCTGGATGCTGGATTACTGGATGACAGACGGCTGCGAAATGCAAAATGTCAACTGTGAACTGAGGACTGAGGATCTGTGCCAGTTTAACTTCTCATGTTCTTAGGTTCCTGCTAGAATAATATCAATAAAACGAGATAGTATCTAAGTTTTTTTTATCTTTGAATATGTTTTAGAAGATGCCATGAATCCAATTTTTCAGAATAGAATTGATGAAATCAGGAAGATTTGCATGACTTATAAAGTCAGGGATCTTTATTCGTTTGGGTCAGTAAATACATCGACATTCAAAGATGATAGTGACATTGACTTATTGGTATCCTTTAAAGATATTTCAATCGGAGAATATGCCGATAATTATTTCGATTTACATTACAAATTTGAAGAACTTTTTAATCGCCCAATAGATTTGGTCACGACTAATTCCTTATCCAATCCATATTTTATTAAATCTGTTGATCAAACAAAAAGATTGATTTATGCAGGATAATATCAGGAAGTACCTTTTTGATATTGAAGAAGCCATTAACTCTATCGATTCTTATCTCATGGATAGAAGAGAATTTTCTTATTATCAGCAAAACAAGCAATTAAGAAGGGCCATTGAAAGAGAACTTGAGATTATTGGTGAAGCAGTAAATAAGATGTTGCAAATCGATCCGGGAATAAAAATCGATGATGCCAGGAAAGTTGTAGATTTACGAAACTGGGTGATTCATGGATATGATAAGGTTGATGATGTAATTGTGTGGGGAATTCTCGTTAATCATCTGCCAAAACTAAAGGAGCAGGTGTCAGATCTGCTCAAAGATTGAAAGTATTTTCATGGATTTTCTGATCCTGCTTTTTCAGGGGAGCCAATGAAAGTTTACGATCCCAGAAGGCGAAGCCGAACACGCTAATCATCATCGTGGTAAAGATGCCTATGATAGCCCACAGGAAGTTGAAGAGCTGGGTAAATCGGGCATCCATTTCTGAATGGAGGCTATCCATCCTGATATCGATCTTAGCATCCAGCGCTACGATCTGCTGTTCTACACGGATAATCCTGTCCCGGTCATCAAGGGTAAAAGGAATCTCTTTCACTTCTGCTTTCACCAAAACAGGAAGTAACAGGACAATGATCCAGAGTATACTGGGTTCAGACATGGCTCTCATCTCGTCTGTCATGCCTCCATTATTACTTGTTGACGTTCTTCCACCGGAGCCTCCTCCCCTTCCGCCCCCCATGCCGCCGCCACCTCGACCGCTACCACCATGGCCGCCACCTTTACCACCCTCACTACCACCCATATCGACCCTGCTTCCCGGATTGCCCAGTCCACCACGGTATTTTTCATTTAACAGCTGAGTGCCTTCAGGCAGGTCCCGTTCCGGCACCGGAATCTCCCGGCTTGGCCTTGTCTCCTTCATAATATGCCGGGTAGGAACTTCATTCATGGGAAAAACCAACCCATAGGCATGTTTCGTTTTACCTTCTGGATCTATCCATAGGGTTAAACCTGTTAAGAAAAGCTTTCGCTGAGTGATCTGGCTGGATATTTTAAGTCTTATGTAGAGGTTTGCTGAGTCGTTGGTGAATCCATAAATAAATCCCGACTTCGCATCGTAAAACTGTTTTCCGGTCCAGTCTGGATTTCTTCCACCGAATTCTGAAAAAGGTTGCTGCCAGAAACCCTGGTGAACAGGCATCCTGGCGCAACTAACGGTCAGTAAAATGAAAACACTCATTGAGAAAACAAGAGTTCTTTTGGTCATTCCTAGTTCCTCAGCAGTTTCTTTACCGTACTACCCTGAGCGTTGGTGGTTTTAATAAAATAGATGTCGTTCGCCGGCAGGTGACCGATCTTGAATGAATAAGTCTGGGCCCCGGCTTGCACTGTTGATTCAAACAACACCTCATGCAGGGAACCGCTCTTACTGAAGAGCTCAATTTTCACCTGCTGGTCAGTTTCATTCTTCAACTGGACATTGATTACATCCTTTGCAGGATTTGGATAGATGAAGACAGGTAGGTTTTCACCCGTCATGCCTGTTTTTGCTTTCGATGGATCAAGCAAGAGAAAACGGACAACACCTCTTTTACCATGTTTACCCCTTGGCCCTTTGTGGAGGTTTCCATCAGGACAATCTTTATCCTTTGGTCTCATCTCCTCAAAAATCGATTGCAGGCTCGTTTTGTGATTTTTTGCGATCTCCATTAACGGCTTCATCTCCTCAGGATTGAATGGCCCCATTTCGGCTTTATGATCACCTCCCTGTTTGCGATCGTGGAAGTTTCTTTCACCTTTCTCTTTTCTTGGATGCGATTCACGGAATGCTTCAAATTTCTCCCGGAATTCGTCTATCACACTCTTCTCATCCTGGGATAATTCGGAATCAAATGAGATCCTGGCCTGAATCATCTTGTTCCCTATCTCCGACTGTTTGTCGCCATCAAAAGACCTTCCGGGCTTTTGTGCCACTACTACAGTAACAGCACCCAGTGCTACTACCATAGTCATTATGATTGCGATTTTTTTCATGATTCATTTTTTTTTGGTTTGATAATAATTTCGGAGCAAAACTAACAGCGGTATCTGCCCATATCAAATTTTTTCAACCAAAAGCAGGAACATTCATTCCAAAAGCCGTTTCGAATCAACTATACATTAACCAGGTCGTTTATTGAACAAAGAGCATCAGTCCTTTAAGAAATCCCGGAGTTCGTAGAAAAGTGTCGATATGATGATGCTGATATCCTATCTTTGGAGAGAATTTTCTACTATGAAACACTTAAAAAAGATTCAGATAATCCTGATTCATCTTTCGGGATGGATCATCTACCTTCTTCTGCTAATGTGGCTGATATCTGATTTCAGAACGCTCCATGAGGCCTTTGTGAGAAGTATCTATATTGTAGCTCTGCAATGCATTGTTTTTTACCTAAACTTTTTCATTCTTCTTCCGAAATTTTTTGAACGTCGAAATTATGCATGGTACATCCTGAGCATTCTTGGAGTAATTACCGCCGCCCTCTTCCTCTTCCTTCTCATCGACAGGCAGCTAATCCCCCTGGAGATACGTTCCATGATGGAGCGCGGACTTTTCCAGAAAATGCCAAGAGAGTTCAGGTCAAGAGGCTTTCCGGGAGCTCACGGACGAGATCTCATTACCGGAGTATGGACCCAGAAAGCGATTATTTTCAATGGGTTTCATATTTTATTTGCCCTGTTTGTCAGCACCATCATCCGAAACCAGGCGGTAGGACGAAAACGTGACAGAGAGGCACTTCAACTGGAGAACAAGGTCCTCGAAGCCGAATCAACAATGTTGAAATGGCAGGTCAATCCCCATTTTCTTTTCAACACACTGAATAACATCTATTCGATGTCGCAGCTGAAACTGGATAAAACCCCGGATGCCATTCACCGCCTTTCCAACATGCTCCGGTATGTCCTGTACGATTGCAACGAAAAAAATGTCCCTCTGGAACAGGAGATCAGTTACCTCAGAAGTTATATCGAATTGCAATTGCTGAAGGATAATAACATTCATAATGTGACCTATGATTTCGAAAAGGCAAATCCGAAGCTGAGGGTTGCACCGCTCCTCTTTATCGCATTTGTAGAGAATAGCTTTAAGCACAGCCATATTGAGGACACCGGTCAATCCTGGATCAGAATCATCTTGAAGACAGATGGCAACCGGATCAATTTCCGGTGCGAAAACTCATTGCCTGACAACCAGATTGCAAAAGATACGACTCCCGGAATTGGGTTGGAGAATGTCAAACGTCGGTTGGAACTTCTTTATCCCGAAAGGCATCATCTGGTCATTGAAGAGGGAAAAGAGGTCTATTCTGTTACACTCATTTTGGAAGCTGATGAAGATTAATTGCCTGATCGTCGACGATGAACAATATGCACGGAAGCTTCTGGCAGGATACGTGGATAAGATCCCTCATCTCCACCTTTCCGGGGAGGCAAAAAATGCCATGGAAGCGATGCAGTTCCTTCAGGAGGCCCATGTTGACCTGATGTTCCTTGATATCCAGATGCCTGATCTTACCGGGCTCGAGCTGATGAAGAGCCTCCATGCCAGGCCTGTAGTCATATTTACCACGGCATATAAGGAGTATGCCATTGATGGATACCAGCTGGATGTGATCGACTACATGCTAAAACCCATCTCCTTTGAGCGATTTGTCCAGGGAGTAAATAAAGCAGCAGAGATGATTCGATTGAAATCCTTGAAACTAGAACCCGACACCTCTCCCCCGGCGAATGAAATCAAAGAACCTAAATTCATCACACTCAAAGCAGATTATAAGATCTATAAAGTTAAACTGGATGAAATTCTCTACATCGAGGGATTAAAAGAGTATGTTACTTACTATACAACCCAACGCAAATACGTTGTGTTGGAATCGCTTCACAAACTGGAACAATCACTCCCTTCGCAATTCCTTCGGGTACATAAATCATATATCGTCAATACCGAACACATTGTGGCCCTCAACGGAAACCAGATCGAGATGGACAAAACGCGAATTCCCATAGGCAAAACTTATGCTGATCAAGTGAAAGGGAGGTTATTCAATTAATAGAAATTTGTGTAAAACCATCAGTAATCAATCTATCTTCATGAAAATAGCATTCACCGCAGTGAGCGGACAGTTAGGCCGGACTATTGCAAACTGCGCCATAGAAAAATTTGGCAGAGAGAATGTCATTGGGACTGCCCGAACTCCCGAAAAAGTGAAAGATCCCGGCATTGAGGTCAGGAAAGCAAGTTATGACTACCAGGAGGAGTTTGCCGAGGCACTGAAAGGGATCGATGTTGTAGTACTTATCTCAGGTATGGCTGCTCCGGATCAACGAATCATCCAGCATCGGAATGTGATTGATGCAGCAAAAGAAGCCGGAGCACGAAAGATCATCTACACCAGCATCATTGGAAAAGATGGGAATTCGACTTTTGATGCCATTGTACAGAGCAATCGCCAAACCGAACAGGATATTTTGGAAAGCGGCCTGGAGTGGGCCATCGGAAGGAACGGATTATACCTGGAACCGGATATTGAATACCTTGACAATTATGTAAAAGAGGGCAAGATCACCAATTGTGCCGGTGATGGGAAATGTTCGTATACATCACGTGATGAGCTGGCAACAGCATACACGTCAATGATTGGAGATGATTCCCTCAATGGCAGGATATACAACCTGGCAGGAGAAGCGATTACACAGCAACAACTTGCAGAACTCTTCAATGAGGTGTTTAGCACTGATCTTCAGTATGTTCCAATAAGCGTTGACGAGTACCTAAGGTTTCAGGTAGAGCACAATGGTGAATTCTTAGGGCCCATCATCGCCGGGATCTATCAAAAGATCCGGAATGGAGAATTTGATATTAAATCAGATTTCGAGGCTGTAACCGGAAGAGCCCATAAGAGTGTGAGGGAAATATGCAGTGAGGGACGAGGGATAAAGAAAGCGAATTAAAGACTTACTGCCAACTGCCAACTGCCCACTCCTCACCTTTCACCACTCGCAAACGTCCCCCTTGTATGTTAGTTTGAAGTATTGTAACTTTGATTATTCCTAAACCCTCCCCCATGACAACCAATCGCCTCCTGGCAGGATCTCTGATGATGGTCCTCCTATCCCTCACCGGGTTTTCCCAATGGAGCACCAGCCCGGTTGTGAACAACCAGGTCACCTTTATGCCGGGTGATCAAACTCAGTGCTATGTAGCTACCCATCCCAATGGGAACACATATATCAGCTGGTTTTCGGCCGAAACAGGAGGCATGTACTATCCTCGGATCCAGCTTTTTAATGTAGAAGGAAATCAGCTATGGAGCAATGATGGAATCATGGTTAGCAACCACCCATCGATGACCTGGATCACCGATTATGACATGAAAGTTTCTTCCGATGGAGCCTGCATCATCGCTTTTCAGGATACACGAACAGGAAATAACGATGCATTTATCTATAAAATCTCCGACACAGGGGAGTTTCTCTGGGGCGACGATGGGACCCAACTCTCCAACGATGTCCACTTCGATGCTGACCCGAAATTGCTGGCGACAGACGACGGAGGAGCCTATGTAGCCTGGCCAAAAGCAGTAGATAATGGTGACAGCAAGGTGATCGTTCAGCGCATTACGGCATCCGGGCAAAAAGCATGGACCAATGACCTGGAACTTGGCGAAGCGGGATTTGATTATGCATGGCCTCAAATCGTCCCAGATGGCGAAAATGGGTTTATCCTTACCTGGTATAAGGAGTGGGGACCTTACTGGGCTCCCAACCGAAACATCCTGGCGCAAAAATTTGATGTAAACGGCAATGCCATATGGGCCTCTCCGGCAATTCTCTTCACCGGCGGCATCATTCCCCTCTATATTCACCAGATCGCTGTAGCCGATGGAGATGGAGGAGCCTGGACCTGCTGGTATTACGAACAAACGGCCAGTCACCTGAGCACCTTTGTCCAACATGTGGATGAAGACGGAACAGTCGCTTTTCCTACCGGCGGTCTTGAAGCCACCACCAACATGGCCACTCTCTCACTGGAACCAGCGATTTGCTCCAATGAAGAGACCCAGGATCTGTATATCTGTTGGAGAGAAACCAATACCAACCAATCGCAGTTTGGACTGTTCGGCCAACGTATTGACCTCTCCGGAAGCCGCTTATGGGGGAACAATGGCAAGCAGTTTGTCGCGGTTGGCTCCCAGAATCCCATCCTGATCAACCTCTCCCCTCTTGGTTCGGGCGGCGTGGTATCCTATATTTACGATGCCGCCAGCGGAACAAACGGAGCAGTCAGATCCATCCGGTTCGACGACGCAGGCAGTCAGGTTTGGACAACCAGCCCGGTGGATGTATCATCCGTGGCGAGCCCCAAAGGGAAACTGGATGCTGGTGATTTCCTGAGCGGACAAATGGTTGTTGCCTGGGCCGACGGCCGCACCGGGAACAGCGATATCTTCGCTCAAAATGTTACTGAAGATGGAACCCTCGGGCCACTCTCCTTTGAAATCACCGTTACCCCCGACACCCTGTTCTTCCTTACTCCTGAATCCGTCATGTATGGTCTCCCTTTTACGATAACAAATACAGGTGCCAGCCCGGTAGATATCCTCTACATTCAACCAGACGGAGCACCTGTTGGACCTTTCGCCTTTTGGTATATTGCCCCCTCCATACCCTCCTACCCTGTCACACTCGATGCTGGTGAAGATCTGACGGAGACAGTTCACTGGATTGTTTTCGACAACTATCCGTCAACCACTATTTTTGATACTCTTGAGATCCATACTGCTTCAGACACAATCAACCTGATTATTGCAGTCGATTCTACATTTATCACGATTGGGAAAGAAGAATTACAAGTGTCCGGGATGACCCTGTTCCCGAACCCGTTCTCACTGGAAACAACATTGTCATTCGACGTTACCAGTCAGTCCCAGGTACAGGTGACCATCTTCAACTCACAGATGCAAACCATTAAAACCCTGGTTGACCAGAATCTGCCATCAGGTTTGGTTCAACTAACCTGGGATGGCACAGATGAAGCAGGCAGGTTCCAACCACCCGGAATTTATTTTATAACGATTCAAACAGAAGATGGTGCGATCTCCAGAAAACTTATCAGGATCCAATAAAAGCTGGTGAACTTGTGAACTGGTGAGCTGGCGAGTTGGTGAGTTGGTGAGTCTGGACTCCCATCCTTTCATTCCTGCATTCCTTCTTGCCTATATTCTCTCAAGTGAATCAGCTTCCAACGTCCTTTCGTTCTTCAGATCACCTGTATTCACATTTCCGGCTGTGACGAACATCATCAGCTCTACCTCATCCTTAGCCACCGGCCTGTGAAGTTTACCCTTTGGAACGATAAGAAATTCACCCTCTTCCAAAGCGACCTGTTCTTCCTTGAAGTCCAGGATCAACGAACCTTTGATCACTAGGAACATCTCATCTTCATGATCGTGCTTATGGAAAGGAAACTCCCCTTTGACCTTGACCAACCGGATCTGCTGATCGTTCAACTCCCCGGCTACCCTTGGATTCCAATGGTCGGTTATCAGGCTTAGTTTTTCGGCAATATTGACTTTTTTCATCCTTTGAAATTACAATTTCTTGACATTTCTTGAAATGGAACACTGATTACACTGAAAACACAGATTTACACAGATTTCTGTGTCCTGTGCCTTGTGTCCTGCGCATTTACCAGATCGGTAAAGATAATCTTTTTACATTGTGAACTTATTAACATGCAGAAATATAGATATTTGAGTCTATATTTGTATCTTTGATTTAAGAAACCAACCATTTAACCTTGAAGATCCTCCTTACCGGCGCTACCGGATATATAGGGAAAAGACTGTTACCTGTCCTGATGGAAAACGGCCATGAGGTGGTTTGTTGTGTCAGGGATAAAACAAGGATGGTGGTTGACCCTGACTGGGCAGACAGGATTGAGGTGATTGAAGTTGACTTCCTCCGGAAATCATCCCTGACAGCAATTCCTATAGATATTGAAGGAGCCTTCTACCTGATCCACTCCATGACCTCCACAGCCAAAGGGTTTGATCTGGCCGAAGCTATATCTGCGCACAACTTCAAAGATCGCATGAACACAACGAAGGTTAAACATGTGGTTTACCTGAGTGGAATCGCCAATGATCCCAAACTCTCCAAACACCTCTCATCGAGGAGAAACGTAGAGGATATCCTTGCCTCCGGCAATTACAAATTTACTACCCTGAGAGCCGGAATTATCATAGGTTCAGGGAGCTCCTCCTTCGAGATCATTCGGAACCTGGTGGAGAAACTTCCGGTAATGATAGGCCCACTCTGGTTATTGACCCGTTCACAACCTATTGCCATCAGGGACGTGATTTATTGCCTTGATAAAGTCCTGTTTAAAGAGGAGTGTTTCAACAGAAATTACGATATTGGAGGTCCGGATGTTATGACATACAAGGAGATGCTTGTGGAACTGGGTCGGATCCGTGGGTTGAAACGTCGTGTTTATGCTTTACCTGTATTATTTCCCAAACTTTCATCCGTCTGGCTATTCCTTTTTACACCTGCTTCATATCCTTTGGCCTGCCACCTGGTTAATAGTATGCAAGTTGAGGTAGTGGCCCGTAATGACAGGTTACACAGGCTACTGGGAGTATGTCCCATGACATTTTATGAGGCCGTGGAAGATGCATTTGTCAACATCCGGCAAAATTCAATCATCTCCAGCTGGACAGATGCTATGACACGGGGAAGGATAGGTCCCAATCTCTCAAAATACATCGAGATCCCCAGCCATGGATGCTTTGAAGACATCCGATCCATAGAAATTAGTGATATCGAACTCGTCACAACCCGGATCTGGTCGATTGGTGGAGAAAAAGGATGGTATTACGCAAACTGGCTCTGGAAACTCAGAGGGATGACCGACAGGCTGATCGGCGGAGTGGGATTGATTCGCGGACGCCGGTCTGTTAATCGTATTTATGCCGGCGATACCCTGGACTGCTGGCGTGTGCTGGTTGCGGATAAAGAGAAGCACAGGTTGCTGCTCTATTCCGAAATGAAGCTACCGGGGGAAGTATGGCTCGAGTTCAGAATTACAAACAACACCCTCACCCAAACCGCCACATTCAGACCCAAAGGACTCTCCGGCAGGCTTTACTGGTACATTCTCATGCCTTTCCATCTCTCTGTTTTTAAAGGGATGATCCGGAAGCTGGCGAAGGACGAAGGACGATGGACGAAGGACGAGGGACGAAGGATGTTAGATGTTTGAGGATTTTCCATAATTTCGTATTTCATTTTCACATCACCACATCACCACATCACCACATCACCACACCACCATATCACCATATCACCACATGAACTTAGACATTCCCTTCGTCCGAAGTCATTTCCCCGCCCTTCAGAACGACTTCATCTTCATGGACAACGCTGGCGGATCACAGGTATTGGAATCAGTTATTGATCGCACAGCCGATTTCTTCCGCAACTACTATGTCCAGCTGGGAGCCTCCTACCAGGTTTCGGAGCGGGCTGGAAGCCTTTTAGACAAAACCATCAGCGAGCTGGCCGAATTTATCCATGCCCGGAACCCGAAAGAGATAGTGGTCGGCCCCTCAACCTCCATGTTACTCCGAATCCTGAGTATCTGCATCAGCCGCGAATGGAAGCCTGGAGATGAGGTGATCGTCACCAACTCCGACCACGAAGCCAATGTCAGTTGCTGGACAGACCTTGAGCAAAAAGGAATCGTGATTAAGACCTGGAAGATCAATCCTGAAACATTGCGGTTTGAAATGCATGATCTCGAGAAGTTACTCTCTGACAGAACCAGGCTGGTTGCAATGGTACATATCTCTAACATCCTTGGAACAATCAATCCCATCAAGGAGGTGGCAGCATTGGTTCATCAGGCCGGGGCCCTTTTCTGTGTTGATGGCGTTGCCGCAGTCCCGCACAGGCTGATCGATGTGCAGGAGTGTGACGCCGACTTCTATGTGTTCAGCACCTACAAACTATTTGGTCCGCACCTGGCGGTCTTATACGGAAAATTAGACCTGCTGCTTGAAATGGATGGCATCAATCACTATTTTTTCACCAAAGAGGATGTCCCCTGCAAATTTCAACCGGGAAATGTCAATTATGAACTCACTTTTAGCCTGGGAGCCATTCCTGCCTATTTTTCCAGGTTGCATGATCATCACTTCCCTGATGACACATCAAACGATTGCCGGAACAAATACCGCCGGAGTTATGATCTGATTGCCGGGTATGAAGAGCAACTGGCTGATAAATTGATTCGGTACCTGGAAACAAAATCCGTGATCAGGATTATTGGGGAGAAGAGCGGAAGCAGGGAAATAAGAGTGCCCACGGTCTCATTCGTGCACGACCAGTGCAGAAGTTCCGAGGTTGTTTCCCGGGTAGACCCATACCGGATCGGCATCCGCTACGGCGACTTCTATGCGAAAAAGATCATTCATGACCTTGGGCTCGATGAAAAGGATGGTGTTATCCGGGTCAGTCTGGTGCATTATAATTCCATGGATGAGGTATTTCGGTTGATTGAGGTGCTGGAAAAGGTATTGTGACCGGAGGAGTTTCCGACACAAAAAAGAACCCGCCTTTCCCGGCGGGTTCCAAACGATTGACCAACCTGATCAATCCTGATGTACTCTACCAATCAATCCAGATCAGTTAGAGGGGGCCCAAGTCGGCTTGTTGCGGAAAAACTCCACCCATCCTTCACGTGTCCCACGAATCTTAATCGTTCTAAACCTGTACTTTACAGTACCAACGTATAGGCCAGGCTGTTCAACTCGCAGTAAAGCCGGTGTCAGTTGCTGATACATGGCACAAACCAATCCTGGATTAGTCAGAGCCTGCTCAAGCGTAATCTTGATAACATTATCCTTCGACGGATGAGTTGGCTTCTCTGCAAAACTCATAAAGGCAAAGGAAACGATTGTTGCAATCAGTACTAATTTTAAAGCTTTCATAATAACCTCCGTGTTTTAATTAATAATTGGTTTCAAAATCTTTATGATCCAAAAGTATTCCGGTTTGTCTTCTGAAACGTGGCTGGAAATGGCTATATGTTTTTTTAGTGGTTTTCAGGGATACAGCTTATCTGTGGGGATTTACACATAAAGAGGCTGTCTCAGATGATGAGACAACCTCCCCCAGTTTTGCATTTGTTTACCAACCCGATTCTGAATATTGCCCTTACATGGCAACTGCTATAATAGTGATCAAGATGATGGAAAGAGGATAAATTAAGAATAGGGTCATTTCACATGTTTCTGCTAATGATTTCATGACAACCTCCTGTTTTAATTTGATTAATCTGGTTTCTTTTCGATGAAGAAGGATTTATTTCCTTAATCTTCACTCAACAAAATTATACCGGAACCAACCTGAATTCATGGCGGAAAACATCTATCATTTTTTTTAGTGGTTTTCTGCCACCGCAAGAGAACCTGATCCAAACCTCTCGTTTAATTTGACAACGTATCTGAAATTCACTACTTTTAGCATCATCTTTGACACATCGCATCATGATAAACATTCTAATCGCTGACGACCATCAACTCATGATATCAGGGATCAAATCGGCCCTGAGCGGCATCGAGGACTTTGAATTCGTTGCTGAAGCTGGCAATGGTTACCAGGTACTGGAGATTCTGGAATCAGGCATCCGGGTGGATGTGATCCTCATGGATATCAACATGCCCAAGCTGGATGGATTGAGTTGTACTAAAATGGTTAAAAAGAAGTACCCCGATGTCAGGATCATCGCCCTGTCACAGTATGATGAGAAAAGATTTGTGAAACTGATGGTGAAAAACGGGGCTTCGGGTTACATTCTGAAAGATGCCGGGATCGACATCCTTGAGACCGCGATCAGAAAGGTACATGCCGGAGAGAACTACTATTGCGACCGGCTTTCCGTAAGGTTGCTGGAACAGGAACTCAAAGCAGAGAATATCCGCTCTCTCTTCCCCAAACTCACCGAAAGGGAGGTAGAGGTCCTCAACCTGATATGCCAGGAGTTTTCCAGCCAGGAGGTCTCCGAAAAACTTTTCATCAGTTTCCATACTGTTGAAAGTCACAGGGCCAATCTAATGCAAAAGGCCGGCGTGAAAAATACCGCCGGCCTTGTACGCTGGGCTGTTGAGAACGACTACGTCGATTAAGTTACTTTATCGGGACAATACCCAATTATTAACCTTTAATTTTTTCGTCATGAACCTAAAAAAGAAACCGGAAAATGAAACGTACAAGCCATTGCAACGTCTTGACTTTGTGCATTTTATAAATCGTAATTCAGTGTCTATAAGAGCGAAACTAGTGGTGCCCTTACATGAAAACGAATCAATTACACCGCCTAAAAGTGTAAAGACTACCGGACTTTACAATTCACTGACGTTGATTGTCAATGGAGATGCAACCGGTCCGATAAGACTATGCAACCTGGAATACCATATTGAGTTTATACAAAAGCTAAAAAGTGATACTGAAGAGTTTGTTCGCCATGCCATTAAAACAAAATTGTATGAAAATTTTCTGAAAGTTTTTGTTGTAAACACGAAAGTTACCAAGAATCCAACAGAAGAGGTGACCAATACCATCTCCGAGGATGCAGATATTGAGGTGAGAAGATAATAAACGTGAGATGAGGAGAATCATTCTGAACGGGATATGTATGCTGTTAATTTCAGCCGGAATAACCCAACAAATACAGGCGCAGCTTGAAATGGGTCAGCTGGATAGTTTAAAGCAGGTGATAGCCAACCAGAGTGATCAACCGGAGAAGATTGATAACATCCTCATACTTGCCCGGGAGTACACCTATATTGATAAGGACGATGCCATGATGTTTGCAAAGCAGGCTCTTGCATTATCAGAACAACTGGAGTATAACAAGGGAAAGCTGGATGCACTTTACAGAATGGGCCTTGTACAAAAGAAGTTGGGAAACTACAACGAATCCTTCAGCCTCTACAAGGAACTACTTTCACTCAGCGAAGAACTGCAGGATAGTGTAAATATGGCAGATGGATACTTTCAATACGGGATCCTTTACCGGCTGCAGGGGAAAGAGAACTCAGCCATCTATTTCCACCAAAAAAGCCTGGCATTATACTATGCATTAAATAATCCGGGAGGCTTGATCAGCAACTATAACAGCATCGGGAATATATTCCAGAATATCGGAGAATATGATTCTGCAGCATTTTATTTTATGACAGCCATTAATCTGTGCAGAGAGACCAATGGGAAAGAAAAAAACCTGGCTACCATATACCTTAACCTCGGTGAGGTATTCCAGAACCTCGGTGACTATAAGAATGCAAAGGAATACCTGAATATGGCACTGGCATACTATACCCTGACTAAAAATGACAATGCCCGGGCACTAGCCTATACAAAACTGGGCAATGTGGCGAATGAGGAGATGCAGCTTGATTCTGCCCTCAATTACTACAGTATGGCAAAATCTATTTATGCCCGGGAAAATAATTTGAGGGGGATCAATGATCACTATGTCAACAGTGGGATTGTTTTTATGAAAAAAGGTTTGTACAAACCGGCATATTCAAACTTTTCACTTGCGCTGGCCTACTATATCAGGCAAAACCTTCCGGAAGGGATCATCGCGGCCTGGCAAAACATGGCTTCTGTACTTACCAGTCAAAAGCGATATGCTGAAGCATTGATCCTGCTGGACTCCTGTTACAACTTGTCGTACAGGACAGGACTGAAAAAGGAACGTCTTGACATGTTGAAGCAGATCTCTGACCTATATTATGAGTCGGGAGATTTCAGACAGTCAATTGACTATTCGACAAAATACAATGCTCTGAAAGACAGTATTTTTAAGCTTGATAAAGAGGAGATCGTTGCCGATCTGAGAATACGCTATGAGAGGGAACTTGACCAGGCGAAAATACTGGCGCTTGAAAATGAGAACCTGAGGAAGACCAAGCAGCGAAACACCTATTTGTTCACAGGTCTTGGAATCATAACCCTGATCCTGTTCCTGTTCATCTTTTTCAGATATAAAGCAAGGAAGGACAAGATCATATCTACTCAACGGATCCGGCAACTTGAGGAGGAGAAAAAACTGCTTGCAGCCCGCTTCCTCGTGGAGGGGGAGGAAAAAGAGCGTAAACGTATTGCCAAAGAATTGCATGATGGCCTGGGTGTACTGCTCTCGGTTACAAAGATGCAATTCTCTGCTATCAAAGATGCCAGCCCGGAAAACAAACCGTTGATTGAAAAGGCATCTCAGTTCCTTGAACAGGCGAGTGGTGATGTTCGGAAGATCTCTCACAACATGATGCCGGGACTCCTTACCAAACTTGGTCTCTGCGAAGCGCTGGAAGATCTTTTCGAAAAACTCACTGATACCGAAGGCATCCAGGCCATTTGCTACATAGAGGGACCGCGGGAACGGCTACCTGAAAACAAAGAGATTATGCTTTACCGGATCATCCAGGAGATGGTGAATAATACGCTGAAACATGCTGAAGCCGGCAAAATAGAGCTCCGGGTAAATGTCAGTCCCGGCCACCTGGACATTCGTTTTGCCGATAATGGAAAAGGATTTGAAGTAGCGGAAGGGATCGAAAAAAAGTCCATTGGTCTGCAGAGCATCTGGTCGCGGGTAAATTTCCTCGATGGCAATATTTCCGTAGAGTCATCTCCCGGGAAGGGGACTGTTTATACGATTAAGATACCGGTTTAAAATGGATCAATGTCTTTAATCTTTCGTATGACTGAGAAAAAACTTTTTGAAGTTTGCTTCCTCCCCCGAGTACTCGGGGGCGTCGCAATGACACAGACTCCGGCCATAAAGGAAGGGAAGTGGGGCGTGGCGGCATATAGCGCCGCCACGCCCCACTTCCCTGTTGTTATTCCAACGCGCCGTGTCATTGCGAACCAAAGCCGAAGGCGAAGGTGAAGCAACCCCTACCTTTATCCTTTGCCTTTGTCTGTAAATTCATGACTTATGCGACTGATAATCCTGAGGGCTTTCTTACTTCGAAATTAACTTTATACCGTCCTCAATCAGTTTTCTGACACCCTCTCCCCTCATTTTTTTCTCGTTGAGAAAACGGATGATATCCTGTTTCAGGGCGGTATCCATCTTCTTGAATTCAAGTATTTCAAGTATCTCAAGTGCACCTAACCAATCGTTGGAGTGGTCGGTTTTCAGCTCTTCCCATAATTGGGGCAGGGTGGCATATCCACAGTTTTGTTCCCTGATATTGCGCACATTCTGATAGATTGCATGAAGCTTTTTTGCTTCCTGGCTATGATGGATTTTATGAGTCTTCTCATCCGGGACGGGATAGGTCAGCCCATATAAATCCGGATCAGCAGGCCCTGCGAATGCCGATACGATACTGCTTCCGACAGCCATATCAAACATCCCCCAGGATGGTTCAAAAAGAGTTTCCCCTTCATATGTAACTGTACAATCGAAGAAACTGAGAAGAATAGCACGCTCTTCATGCGTTGTGATCGACTGTAGTATCCCTTTCACCTGAAGTCCGGATTCAAACACCAGAATAATTCTCTCCCCTTCTGAAATACCCAACTGCTCAAGCTCTTCCACCGAAAAATCCTCCAGAGAGCGCGCAAGTCCGGAGGGTCTGCCTACCGGAGATCCGAAACCCTGTGAATGGGATGCTGTTCCATGGCCCGGCAGCTCTTTCCCCTTAACATTGAGATTGGTTAGCCCGGTGGTTTTAAGATAGACCGGATTACCATTCTTTTCAATGACGCGTGTGAAAATGCCGGAGACCTGGAGCCCCGAACGGTACTCACATGTAGCCGGATACTCCGAGTGGATCGCTTTCCTGATCCCCTCCAGTCCACCTGTTCGTAATGCCATCGTGTCAGCGAACTGCTCCAGAACCTGTGACAGAGTTTCAAAATCGGGCGTTACAAAAAGCTGTGGTTGAGGTTCAGTAATATCGAAGCTGTAATTCACGGCATCGAGGGAGTAAGGTATCTTTTTCACGGCAGGTGTCAGGCAATGAAAGCTCTCGGCAATGGAAGAGAGTAATCCTGCGCCATAGATCCCTGGATCATCCACTTCACCAATCAAGCCGTACTCCACTGTCCACCAATGAAGATTCCGGATCATGGCGAGTTCAGATGGCTCCCCCTCCTCCTTGCCCAGGTTATCGATCATCTGTTCTGCATCTGCGATCTGTTGTTTGTCTGAATATGGATCTGCTTTCAGGATCGATAGGTGACGAATCGCTTCATACATCCGGTGATCCCAGGCAGAGGCAAATGCCTTGCTGCCTAACTCGCCAAACCTCTTAAGGTAATCGGCATAGAGAGGATCAGCAATAATAGGGGCATGTCCGGCAGCTTCATGAATGATATCGGGAGCAGAGGTATATCCTATCTGGTCGACCGGACGAATATCCGCCGCGATTACCAGCACGTTGTAGGCCTGGAACTCCATGAAAGCAGAAGGTGGAATAAACCCGTCCACTGCAACAGCAGCCCATCCGATCTCCCTGAGAATACGGTTCATCCCATACATATGGGGGATAGTATCAATGCTGATGCCGGTCTTCCGCAATCCATCGATATAGGACCCATGAGCAACCCTGGAGAGGTACTCTACGTTTTGCCTCATGATATATCTCCATACGGCATGATCCTGTGCCGTATAATTGTTGTAAGGCTGATCTATAACCAGACTGAGCAGATGCTTAGGTAACTTCTCCAGGACTTCATTCATCTCCATATCAAACTCTCTCTTCTTATTATTAAGGCTATTAATACTTGTCTAACTTGTCTAACCTGTCTAACCAGCCTAATCTGTTAAACGGGTTTCGCTAGTTCGAATAACGATCCGCCACTGGCCCTAACGTAAAAATCACCTCCCATTCTGCCAACAAGATCAATCTTGTTCGGGTCTATCCTGCCATTGCTGTCAAGGACCGCTGGGTTTACATGCATCCTGAGAATTTCGCAAATGACCAGGTTCCCGGCACCACCACTGATCCCTGTTTCGATAACCTGCAGCACCTTGCATTCGAACTGTACAGGTGACTCCTTTACCCTGAATGGCTTAACAAGTTGCGACGGTTCCATAGTGAATCCCACCATCTCAAATTCATTCACCCCTTTGTCAAAATCGGCGCTGGCATTGTTAACCTGCTTTACCATTGCATAATTCACCACGTTGATCACTACCTCCGGGACCTCTTTTACATTTTCATAACTGTGCTTGGTTGTATTGTCAAGCCCACGCCTTGCCGGGGAGAAGATCAGGATGGGCGGATTGGCTCCGAAAGCATTGAAAAAGCTGAAGGGAGAAAGATTCGGATTTCCGGCTTTATCGATGGTGCTTGCAAACGCTATCGGCCGGGGAGCAACGGCTCCCAGCATTGTACCATGAAACAACTGAACAGGGGTCTCGCTGGGGTCGAAATGGATATATTCGGTGTTTGTATCTTTCATAACAGGTTATTATTATTTTTTTGCAGGAAGTATTCTGGTTGTAACCTCGCCGAAGCCTATCCGTAGCCCATTTCTCACAGCATATCCGCGCATGATGATGGTATCATTGTCGTGTATGAATTTCCGCTCACTGCCATCCGGCATCTGTACTGGCCTGGTTCCTTTCCAGGCAATTTCCAACATTGACCCGAATGAACCGGGGACATGACCACTGATTGTCCCTGAAGCATACATATCACCCACATTGATATTGCATCCGTTCACCGTATGATGAGCGAGTTGCTGGGACATATTCCAGTACATGAATTTGAAGTTAGAATGGCAAACCCGGTGAGCAGTACCTCCATCAGGCTGGATAAGCACATCGAGCTGGATGTCAAAATTCCGACTCCCCTCACTCTGCAGATATGGCAATACATCAGGTTCCTGTTTTGGCCCCTCTACCCGAAAAGTCTCCAGGGCATCGAGCGTAACAATCCAGGGAGAAGCAACCGAACCGAAGTTTTTCCCGAGGAAAGGACCCAGCGGAACATACTCCCACTTTTGAATATCACGGGCCGAAAGGTCATTGAAGAGAACCATCCCAAAGATGTACTCTTCGGCCTCCTTCACCGGGATAGAATCACCCAGAGAGCTTTTCTTTCCTGCAATAAAGGCCATCTCTAATTCAAAGTCAACCTGATTACTGGGGCCAAATTCAGGGTGTTCCGCTCCGTCGGATTTGGTCTGCCCTTTGGGCCTGTGAATGGGTGTTCCGGAGACTACAATCGAAGAGCTTCTTCCATGGTATCCTACCGGGATATGCCTCCAGTTAGGCAGCAGGGCATTTTCGGGATCGCGGAACATGATGCCGACATTCGTCGCATGCTCAATACTGGAGTAAAAATCGGTATAGTCACCAACCTCCACAGGAAGTAACATCTCAACCTCATGAATAGCGTGGATGATAACGGAATGGTCTTTCACACGTTCACGAAGGAAGGTGTTCCCCGATTCAAAAAGCTCCATCAGTCTGCTCCTCACTGCCCGCCATGTAGGTCTTCCAAGGGAAATAAAGTCATTCAACGAAGGCTTCAGGAACACTTCCGGGACAATATGCAGGTCGTGAAAATACCCCAGAGTTGCCAGGCTGTAGAGGTCAATAACTTTATCGCCTATCCGCGAAGCCGCTCTGGGAGAAACCCCTTCATAGCGGATTATCCCGAAAGGGATGTTCTGAATCGGGAAATCACTGCTCTCCGGAACAGAGATCCATGAGGAAAGTGAGGGATTGTTTATGTCGTTCATAGCTTTATTTTGATCCCGGATGCCGGATGCCGGATAAATCGAAAATCGAATAATTCGTAATTCCTTACAGTGTTCCCCTGCTCTCCTGCTCCAGCTCAATCGATTCGAAGAGAGCTTTGAAGTTTCCTTTTCCAAACGATTTAGCCCCTTTTCGCTGAATGATCTCGAAAAAAACCGTAGGTCTGTCCTCAACGGGTTTGGTAAATATCTGCAGAAGATAACCTTCGTCATCCCTGTCAACCAGCACACCGAGTTCCTGCAGCGGGCTCAGAGCTTCATCGATACTCCCTACACGGTCCAGCACTGTTTTATAATATGTATCAGGGATTCGAAGAAACTCTACTCCACGGTTGCGAAGTTTGGTAACGGTTTCTATAATGTTATTGGTTGCCATTGCCACATGCTGAACTCCCGGGCCCCTGTAGAAGTCGAGATACTCCTCGATTTGTGATTTCTTCTTACCATGGGCCGGTTCATTAATCGGGAATTTGATCCTGTAGTTACTGCTGGCCATCACCTTGCTCATGAGAGCAGTATATTCTGTTGAGATATCTTTGTCATCGAATGATATCAGTTGCGTGAACCCCATCACGTCAGCGTAAAATTTACCCCAGATGTTCATCTCATTCCAGCCGACGTTACCGACCATATGATCGACAAAAAGCAAACCCACATCCTCAGGTTTATAGAGGGGATTCCATGAGATATAACCCGGTAGAAATATCCCGTTATAGTTTCTGCGTTCCACAAAGAGGTGAACCGTCTCACCATAGGTATCAATTCCCGCGGTAACTACTTCACCCGACTCGTCTTTGTCAACCCTGGGAGCCAAATAGCTTTTTGCTCCCCGTTTGATCGTCTCCTCATATGACTTCCTGGCATCATCAACCCAAAGTGCAACAACTTTTACCCCGTCACCATGCAGTTTGCAATGTTCTGCAATGAGGGATTCTGGAGTTAATGCTGTAGTCAAAACAAAGGTGATCTTCCCCTGTCTGATGACATAGGATGTCCGGTCTTTCAAACCGGTTTCAAGACCTGCATATGCCAGGGGCTGAAAACCAAATGCAGTTTGGTAATAATGAGCTGCCTGCTTGGCATTGCCCACGTAAAACTCTACATAGTCGGTTCCATTAATCGGGAGGAATTCCTCTGCACCGGATCCTGGATCCTGGATCCTGGATCCTGGTTTCTGTTCAGTATTCATAATTTTATTTGTCTATATTGTCCAACCTGTCTAACCTGTCCAACCTGTCAGGCGAGGCATCCCTCTTCCCTAATCCCTAATCGCTAATCGCTAATCGCTAATCGCTAATCCACGACCTGTAATAATCCGGGTTCTCGATAGCCATTGCCTGTTCTGTAATCTTGAGCGGCTTGAATGTGTCTACCATAACCGCCAGTTCTTTTGTCTCTTTTGCCCCAATACTTCGCTCTACTGCTCCGGGATGTGGGCCGTGAGGAATTCCGGTGGGGTGGAGAGTGATCATGCCCTGTTCAATGTTATTCCGGCTCATGAAATCTCCATCAACATAATAGAGTACTTCGTCGGAATCCACGTTGCTATGATTGTAGGGAGCCGGGATTGAGTCGGGGTGATAGTCGTACAATCTCGGCACGAAAGCACAAACCACAAAGGTGGGTGTTTCAAATGTCTGATGAACCGGGGGAGGCTGATGCAGCCGGCCGGTAATCGGTTCAAAATCATGGATCGAGAAGGCAAACGGATAATGATTGCCGTCCCAACCGATCAGGTCAAACGGATGGGTGGTAAAATGGTAAGTCCATATCCGGTCATCACGTTTGATCTTCACCAGGAAGTCTCCTGTTTCATCATGGGTTTCCAGCTCACCGGGAGGACGGATATCGCGTTCACAGAAGGGCGAATGCTCCAGTAACTGACCCGATTTATTCATATATCGTTTGGGGAACCGAAGTGGGGTGAATGACTCAACAATGAAAAGCCTGTTCTCATCTCCACTGAATTCCATCCGGTAAATAACTCCTCGTGGAATTATCAGGTGGTCACCATATCCAAAAGGGATGTTTCCGTACATCGTCCGAAGCACACCTTTACCCTTGTGTATAAAGATCATCTCATCTGCCCCCGAATTCTTGAAGAAATAGTCTGTCATTGATCGTCTGGGAGCAGCAAGACTTATGTGAAGGTCACTGTTGACAAGGACAGGAATCCGGCTTTCCAGGTAGTCATCACTGGCGGGAATATCCATCCCGCTGAAGCTGCGGTGCTGCATATTCTGATCAATGGATATTTTGGGAGCAACGGAATAGGAGTCATCGATACGGTCGACCAGGGTTGGAGGGTGACAATGATATACGAGTGAATAGCTGTCAGAGAACCCTTCTGTAGAGACCAACTCTTCCGCATAAAGTCCCCCATCGGGTTTCTTGAAAACAACATGTCGTTTTCGTGGTATCTGGCCAAGTGTATAATAATGTGGCATGATGCAATGATTCAGGTGTGAGTCAGAGAACTTCAAATTAGCTCAATCCGATACAAATTTAAATTAATTCTAAATAAAAACAATAATTTTGCAGAAAAAACATGCTACTATTTTCCCCATATCAGCTTGGACAACTAAAATTGACAAACAGGATCGTAATGGCACCGCTAACTCGTTCGCGAGCGATCGGGAACCAGCCGAACGAACTGATGGCAACATATTACAGTCAGCGGGCCGGAGCGGGGGTGATCATTTCGGAAGGAATCGCGCCCTCCCCTAACGGGTTGGGTTATGCCAGGATTCCCGGGCTTTTTTCAAATGAACAGGTTGAAGGATGGAAACGGGTTACCAATGCTGTACATAATGAGGGTGGGAAGATCTTCGCCCAATTGATGCATACAGGCAGAATGAGTCATCCTGTCAACATGCCTGCCGGAAGCACGATCATCGCTCCGTCAGCAATCTCTGCTGGAATGGAGATGCGAACCGATCAGGGAATGCAACCGTTGCCGGTCCCGGAAGAGATGAGTCTATCAGATATCACCCAAACTCAAACTGAGTATATCAAAGCGGCCATGCTTGCCATGGAAGCCGGCTTTGACGGAGTGGAGATCCATGGAGCTAATGGCTATTTGCCTGAACAGTTTCTCTCTCCTTACAGCAATGTAAGAAATGATGATTACGGCGGGAATATTGAGAACCGATGCCGGTTCGTTCTGGAGCTTGCAGAAAAAGTTGGACAATCAATTGGGTTTGATCGCGCTGGTATCCGACTCTCGCCTTATGGTGTTCATGGGGGCATGAAATACTACCCCGAACTCGATGAAACATACATACATCTTTCTCAGGGGCTTGAATCCCTTGGACACCTCTATATCCACCTGGTAGATCATAGTGGGTTAGGAGCACCGGAGGTCCCCTGGAGAATAAAAACAGCTATCCGGAAGCAGTTCAGCAGAATCCTTATTCTCTCTGGCGGATATACAAAAGACAAGGCCGAGAAGGATCTGGCATCGGGAACGGCCGATTTGATTGCATTCGGGAAGCCGTTTATCAACAATCCCGACCTTGTTAAACGAATGGAGAACAACTGGCCTCTCTCCGACAACCTTGACCCTTCAACATTCTACTCATCAGGTGAAAAGGGATACACGGATTGGCCAACTTTCAATTAAAAACCGTACTTTTACAATCGAAACCAAACTATTATTTCCATTCCATATGAAAAAATTACTCCTTATCTCTTTAGGGCTGATTTTCTGTTCATTAACAATGAATTCACAGTCCGCTGACCCCTCTTTCACATCACATGAGAACTCTGGGAACTATCCCTTATGGGTATCAATGATGCAGGATCCTGACGCCAACTTCTTTGCGACACAGGAGGCATTCAACAACTACTGGAAAGACCGCACCATCACGAAAGGATGTGGCTGGAAAGTATTTAAACGCTGGGAATATATGATGCGTGACCGAATCTCTTCCGATGGAGTGAAACCGTCGCCGGATGCCACCTATTTGGCTTTTAACGACTATATACAAAATACCCGCTCCGCTAGTGGAGCCTGGACCTCCCTGGGACCGTCACTGATCCCTCTGCCCGGACCTGCCGGTTACGAAGGATTGGGACGGCTTAACAATATCGCTTTTGATCCAACTGATCCTGATAAGTGGTATGTTGCTGCCCCTTCAGGAGGCATGTGGATGACCAGCGACGGAGGCTCCACCTGGGAGACACACACCGATACGCTTCCAACACTCGGTGTATCATCTATTGTTGTTGATTATGTTAACCCTGATATCATTTACATCGGCACCGGTGACCGCGATGCAGGTGATGCGCCCGGAATGGGTATTTTCAAGAGTACAGACGGAGGATACAGTTGGGTTCAATCAACGCTTGGAATGGGTAACAAAACGGTTGGAGAGATCCTGATGCATCCCACCAACAATCAGATCCTTATTGCAGCTACAAACAGTGGTGTATACAGGAGCACTGATGCAGGCGCGAACTGGACCAGTTCGGCTACAGGCAACTTCAAAGATCTCGACTTCAAACCCAACGACCCGAACATCGTTTATGGAGCTTCAGGTTCAAGCTTTTTCCGCTCTACGGATAATGGCATAAACTGGGCTCAAATTACCTCCGGCCTCACAGGCGCTCAGCGTGGCGTTATTACTGTAACTCCGGCTAACCCCAATTATGTGTATTTCGTGCAATCCAACAGCAGCAGTGGGTTCAAAGGACTTTACCGTTCCACTGATGCCGGACTTAACTTTACTACCCGTTCCACCTCTCCGAACATCCTCGACTGGTCATGCGATGGCTCAGGCAGCGGGGGACAGGGATGGTACGACCTCTCCCTGGCAGCAGATCCGCTGAATGCGGAGATTATTTACGTTGGAGGTGTTGATACCTGGAAATCGACCAATGGTGGTACCTCATGGGCAATCAACTCTCACTGGTATGGCGGATGCAATGTGCCAGCCGTTCATGCCGACTGTCATTATCTGAAATATTCGCCGGTTGACGGGAAACTCTATGCCTGCAATGATGGCGGTGTCTATAATACCAGCAACGGAGGGAATACCTGGACCGATTATACAGAAACCATGACCATCGGTCAGATCTACAAACTGGGACAGGCTCAAACGGTGAAAGAAAAGGTGATCAACGGCTTCCAGGATAACGGCACCTATACCTATATGGGGACTGAATGGTGGGCTACAGGCGGAGGCGACGGCATGGAGTGTGCTGTCGACTATTCCAATGCGGCATATACCTACCATACGATATACTATGGCGACATCTTCAGGAAATACAACAACGGCGGTGAGAAGAAGATCGCCGGAGAAGGCACCTACGGCATCACTGAAGGCGGTGCATGGGTGACTCCCTTTATCCTACATGAAACCAATCCTGAAGCGATGTTTGTTGGCTATAAAAATGTATGGAGATGTGAAAATATCAGAGGTGGCAGCCCTAACTGGTCAAAAATTTCCGATTGGGGTACCGGGAACAACTGTGTTGTGGTGGAACAATCTCCTGCTAACACTGATATCCTCTACGTTGCCAGATATGATAACCGGCTTTTCCGCTCGGAAAATTGCAACGATGCCGCTCCCGACTGGGTTGAAATAACTTCATTCATGCCGGCATCGGGTTATCCGACCGACATCGAAGCTCATCCAACTGATCCGGATGTTGTTTACATCACTATGGCTAACGGTGTGTATAAATCCACAGACAAAGGACTTAGCTGGACCGAGATAACAGGCAGTCTGCCCAACATCCATATGAGCACCATCACATATTATAAAAATGCGATGGAAGGCCTTTATGTCGGAACAGATGCCGGAGTATATTACAAAGATGCTTCGATGACCGACTGGATTCTGTTTAGCAGTGGGCTCCCCGTCAGTGTCATAATAACCGAATTGGATATCTATTATAACGAGGACACAGTTTCAAATGACGCTATCCGTGCCAGTACATATGGCAGAGGGTTATGGGGATCAGATATGTACCACGGCATCCCGGCTGCTGACTTTGAAGCCGATAAAACCACAGTTCCTGTGGGTTGCGGTGTCAATTTTACCGACCTCTCCAATGGTGTTCCCACCCAATGGCTCTGGACCTTTGAAGGCGGCACACCCTCCTCCTCTACTGTAAAACATCCTGCTGATATCGTGTACAATACTGTAGGTACTTACGAAGTGAAGATGGTTGCCACCAATGAAGCGGGAACCGACTCAATCACCAAAGCCGGATACATTACCGTGAGCGATAACCTGCTTCCGGAAGTTGATTTCATGGCCGATAAAAATGTTATTTGCGCCGGGGATGAGGTGTATTTCACGGATCTGACCCAATACTGTCCCTCCTCCTGGAGTTGGCAGTTCTCCCCAAATAATGTGGTTTACCTGGAAGGAACTACTATGAACAGCCAGAATCCCATCGTGATGTTTACCCAAAATGGCGCCTACACAGTAATATTGACAGCCACGAATGCAATTGGCACCTCCAGTGAAACCAAAACGGAATTTATCATGAACGGGGGATACCAACTCCCCTTTACTGATGATTTTGAGACCGGTTTTTCTACACAGTTCTGGACCATCGAAAACCCTGACAACCGGATCACCTGGGATACGATCTCGATACCCGGGACCTCCCCGGAGAATAAAGCAGCCTGGATGAATTTCTATGATTACATCTTTATGTATAAGCGTGATCGTCTGATCAGTCCGGGATTTGATCTGACCAATTACCATAATGTCGTCCTGACCTTCCGTCATGCCTATGCACAGCGGGACCCGCTAAAAGATTCCCTGATCATCCTGGTATCTGACGATTGCGGATCTACGTTTACCCGCGTTCTGGCCCTCGGCCCTGATGGCACTCCTGACACATTTGTGACACATGAGCCCACAATGGACGAATTCTTTCCGGAGAGCGTTGGTGATTGGTGCAGCGGCAACTATGGCGTCAACTGCTACAATGTGGATCTCAATGCCTACTCCTGGAAACCCAACGTGAAGATCGCCTTTGAGTCATACAACCGCCGCGGGAATAACCTCTTTCTCGACGATATTACCCTGACCGGAATCGTTGGGATCCCCTCCGCATCAGATCACCGCCAGTCTGTTCTGGTCTATCCGAATCCAACCGACGGCATGGTAAATATAACGATTGACCAGCTTGAAGGCAATGCCACTCTGGGATTATACACTATGCAGGGACAGAACATCATCTCGGAACAAATCGCAGGCACAAAAGAGAGGACAACACATCAGTTTAACCTGAGTTCACTTAGCAAAGGTGTTTATTTCCTTAAAGTAATAACCAGTAAATCAACACTGGTAAAAAAGATCGTTAAAGAATAACAAAACACTACAGCCCTATGAGCCGACTACTTGGAATACTAAGCATTCTACTCCTTTCCACATTGAGCTGGAGTCAGGCCGCCTGGCGCCCTGGCGAGATGGAGGCTAAAGTCTACCTTCATACCCCCGGGGATATTGTCACCCTGAAAAACCTGAAGCTGATGAATGAGCCTGGTTTGGAGAACGGTGTAGTAATGTCATGGGTCTACCTGACCCCTGCCGAACTTGAAAAGCTGGAACACTCAGGACTGGACTACCTGATAACAATTCCTGACCTGAACGACCATAGTCTGCACTTCTGGGATCTGGCAATACTGGAAAGTTATCATAACTACACCCAGGTAGTTGCACTCGCCGACAGCCTGGCTGCAAACTTCCCCGCCATATGTAAGAAAATCCTGCTTGGCACAACCCTGCAAGGCCGTCAGATGGGAATTCTCAAGATCAGTGACAACGTGGATGATGATGAAAACGAACCGGAACTGATGTTCGACGGAGGGATACATGGCAACGAGATCATGGGGCCCGAGATTGTAATCAGGTATGCGCGGGAATTGTGTCTCGGATATGGAAGTGACAGCACCTATACCGACCTTATCAACAACCGGGAGATCTGGCTTTACTACCTTGCTAATCCGGATGGATTCGCGAATGGAAGCCGATACAACTCGAACGGTGTTGACATCAACCGTGATGTTGGTTTTATGTGGGGTGCGGAAGGGTTTAGTACGGCACCGTTTTCACAACCGGAAACCAGGATCTTGCGCAATCTGTGGCTCGAGCACAACTTTGTATTGTACAACAATTTTCATGGAGGAACTGAGGTGATATCATTACCCTGGAGTTATCGGGTTTCCGAGCCTGCTGACTGGGGGCATATCAATCAACTCGCCTCTGTCTATTCCTCTGCTTCGGGTTATCCCAACCTCGGTTACGGGCAGGGATGTGTAATCATGTATCAAATCTTTGGTGCTACTAAGGATTTCAATTACGGATCCCTTGGTCAGGTAGGCTGGTCCATGGAGATATCAAATTTAAAAGAGCCCCCTGCCAGCCAGATACCGACCTACTACAATTACAATGTCCCTGCTATTACCGAGATGATCAATCGGGTGGGATGGGGTGTAGAGGGTATTATCACAGATAATATAACCGGGAGTCCTGTAAAAGCAGCTGTTTTTGTCGGCTCTTACTACCCTGTGTATACTCAGGCTGATGTTGGGGATTACCATAAATATGTACTTCCCGGGACCTATACAATTATTGTAAAAGCCAGCGGTTATCAGACAAAGACCGTTACCGGAGTAACGGTACCTTCACAGGGATCTGTAATAAAAAATATCCAGCTTACCCGGACTCCCGGCAGATATGCCTACCGGACAATTGTGACCAACATTCCATATTTCCCAAGTTCAGGAATTTACTATGACGAATCGTATGTTCCCGGATTTATAGGCCCACCCGATTCTGTCAATTACAGTCTGGGTCGTAGTGGGTATATTATCATAGACATGGGGGATACAATCTATGATGGAACGGGTAATGACTTCAAGGTTTTCGAGGGAGATACATCGCCAGAAGGCTATTATTGCCACGTGAGTCAGAGTATGGACGGCCCCTGGACCAACCTTGGATCCGCTACAGGAACCACAGCCTTTGATCTATCCACCGCACCCATTTCCGGTATCCGGTACGTTAAGATTACGGATGACGGCGACGGACAAACCAATGTCAACGATGCCGGGTTCGATCTGGACGGGATCGAAATCCTGACACCTCCTCTGATTGCTGATTTTATAGCCGGTAATAATTCTCCCTGCATGGGAGATGCCGTAACTTTTTTCGACATGTCTATCGGAAATCCAACGTCATGGTTGTGGCAATTCCCTGGCGGAACCCCGGCAGCTTCTATCCAGCAGAATCCTGCAGGCATCCTTTATGCTACTCCTGGATCGTATAATGTAACCCTGAGCGTCCTGAACAGTTTTACTCAGGTAACGCTTACCAAAGAGTATTTCATCCAGGTCGGAGCCTCTCCAGAGCCTCCATCCACACCATCCGGCCCCTCAATTGTATGCCAGAATGAGATAACTGAATATACAACCACAGGTTCGGCTTCTGCCAACAGTTTCATCTGGGATCTTAGCCCGGAAGATGCCGGTACCGTTTCAGGTATATGGAATGTAGGAACAGTGAACTGGAATGACAGTTATATCGGAGCTGCTTATCTAAAAGTTAAAGAGGAAACATCCTGTGGAGTAGGTCCTTTCTCTGATAGCATCGTTGTTACGGTTGACGCCTGTACAGGTTTGACAGACCCGGTTTTCTCTCCTTCAGTGAGGATCTATCCGAACCCCAGTACAGGCACATTTTATCTGGCTGTGAGCCTCATGGAACAAGCAGTATGCGATATCCTGACAGTTCAGGGCAAGGTGGTTTATTCAACCCTCCTGGAAAAGCCACCTGAACCGAGAAAGATATCCCTTCCGAATCTAACCAAAGGCATTTATTTGTTACGCATACAGTCTGACAACCAAAACGTTATTAAAAAATTGATCATTCATTAAAGAAGTTCCCATGAAGAAACTACTAATAGTTCTTCTTATCGGCCTGGCTGCATGCAGCTCTTCCGAAGATCGTCAAAAAGAGGCAAGGAAAGAGATGCTGAGCACCGACCGGGCTTTTTCAGCCCTGAGTGCTGAGAAAGGTATGCAGGAAGCATTTCTTTATTATGCCGCCAATGATCTGGTTAAATTGCAGGAAGGGAGATTTCCTGTGATCGGGAAAGAGGCTTTGAGAAACTCATTTGAAGGTGTTTTCGATAGCATGTATCGTCTGACCTGGGTGCCTGTAATGGCAGAAATGAGTATATCATGCGACCTGGGCTACACATTCGGTAACTACGAGCTTTATGATTTTACCCGGGGAGAGGTTCGCTTCGGCAACTATTTTACCGTCTGGAAAAAAGAGAATGACGGAACCTGGCGTTGGGTTTTGGATGGGGGTAATTCAACGCCTATGCCCGAATAACTTACTCCCGGATGGTATCCAATTCTCACGGTAAACTCTGGAGTACCAGTTTCTTCTTTATGGCGATCGGGAATCTTCTGATGGCCACCGGGTTTTACTTCCTGATACCAACCCTTCCGATCTACGTGATCGATGTGCTACATGCAAAAACCAGTGATGTCGGCTATATTCTTGCAGCTTACACCGTATCAGCTTTGCTCATCCGACCCTTTATTGGGATTGCTCTGGACACCTGGGGCAGAAAATGGATCTACCTCATCTCCCTGCTGATTTTTACCCTGACCATCCTCCTGTATCCGTTAATTCTGACTTTCGGTGTACTGTTACTCCTCCGGTTCTTCCACGGATTCTCCTGGGGTGCTACCACAACAGCTGGGATGACTGTGGTGGTGGATATTATTCCTCCACAAAAACGTGGCCGGGGAATTGGTTACTTTGGTATTTCCTTTACTCTCGCGATGGCTATCGCTCCTGTTCTAGCCCTGCTGATCCTTGAAACCTGGGGATATTTTGAAATGTTCTATATCGCAGCCCTTTTTTCTTTCTGTGGGTTGGTGATGGTCCTCTTTGTCAGGTATCCGGTATTTCAAACCCAGCAGGTGAAGAGCAGGATCACCTGGAAACGGTTCATTGAGCCAAAAGGGATTCCCATATCCATCCCGATGGCCCTGTTTGGCACTACATTTGGAGGGGTGGTATCCTTTATTACTCTATATGACAAAGAGCTGGGATTGGAGCAAGCAGGCAACTTCTTTCTGATACTGGCAGGCGGAGTTACAGTCTCACGGCTCTTTGCCGGACAGGTCTTCGACAGATATGGCCCTACATACCTGATGATCGGTGGCTTCGTGGCGAATATCGCAGGACTTCTGTTCCTTGGTCTCATGCTGAACATCACTGGATTTCTGGTTGCCGCCGGCCTGATAGGACTGGGTGTCGGAATCCTGATGCCCACTCTTCAAACGATGGTCAACAATGTTGTAACAGTTCACCGCCGTGGAGCGGCCAATGCTACATTGATCACTGCTTTTGATCTTGGCATAGGACTTGGTTCCCTGGGGCTTGGATACCTTGCTGAATGGATCGGTTTTGATGGCATGTACCTGGTCTGCATGGGTATTGCAGTTCTCTCCGTGATATACTATTTCTGGCATGTGCGAGGATTTTATGCGAAGAATGTGAGGCATGATATATAAGATAACAATGCACCTCAACCCCCGGCCCCTTCTCCTCAAAGAGAAGGGGAGAGATTCCCTCTCCTTGAGGAGAGGGTTAGGGTGAGGTGGATAACCAATTTCAAATTTCTATCTAACATTTTGATCAAATAAATCATGACTCTTTTTTACGCTCCCAACATTGTCCCTCCCTCCCACTCCTTTGACCGTGAAGAATCTGCTCATATTGTTCGTGTTCTCCGGTTGAAGGAAGGAGACCGGGTGCACCTGACCGACGGAAAAGGGACTCTGTATGAAGGCGAAATTCTTGTTGCCCAACCAAAACACTGTGAAGTCACCCTTCTCTCTCATACGCTCATACCCTCACACCCACATACCCTACACGTTGCTATTGCTCCCACAAAAAATATCAACCGGTTTGAATGGTTCCTCGAGAAAGCAACTGAGATTGGGATCGACGAGATTATTCCACTTATATGTGCCCATTCGGAGCGTAAAGTCGTAAAAACAGAGCGGCTTCGGAAGATTCTGGTTGCGGCCTTGAAACAGTCGCTGAAAAGTTGGTTGCCAGCCCTTCATGAACCACAAACATTTCATGCTCTCATCAGGCAGGGGTTCGTGGGTCAGAAATTCATTGCTTATTGCGAAACCGGTTCTGAGGAGTTACTGCAAAAAGTTTATATCCCTGGCAAGTCCGCCCTGATCCTGATAGGCCCCGAAGGTGATTTCTCTCCTGAAGAGGTAGTTAAGGCTATGCAAGAGGGCTTTATTCCAGTAAGCCTGGGAACAAGCCGGCTGCGTACAGAGACCGCGGGGGTTGTGGCCTGTACGATCGTAAATATGGTGAACTGGTGAACTGGTCAGTTGGTGAACTGGTGAACTGGTGAGGCCTGTTGCGAGGAGCGTAGCGACGCGGCAATGGTGAGATGGTGAAATTTGATTGCCGGCTGCCAACTGTAGACTGCAGACTTTCTAGTATCTTTGTCAACCATCAATTCACTGGCATGAAAAGATCCCTGTTTCTTCTTCTAATCCTGATCACAGGCCTCTCCGCTACTCCGCCCTCCTTCCAGATTGCGTTGCTGAAATACAACGGAGGGGGAGATTGGTATGCCAATCCTACCTCCCTGCCGAATCTCGTTAAGTTTGCAAATCAAAATCTTGGAACCAATATCAGCGAAGAAATAGCTACGGTGGATGTGGGAAGTAAAGAGATATTTAACTTTCCCGTAGTCCATATGACCGGCCATGGGAACGTACTTTTTTCGCAACAGGAAGCGCAGAACCTTCGGGGGTACCTCCTTGCTGGTGGATTTCTTCACATTGACGATAACTATGGACTGGATAAATACATTCGACCACAGATGAAGCTGGTCTTCCCCGAACTTGATTTTACCGAACTCCCCTATTCCCACCCAATATATCATCAGAAATACAACTTTCCCAACGGCCTGCCAAAAATTCACGAACACGACAATAAAGCGCCCCAGGGATTTGGCCTGATCTGGAAAGGGAGGCTTATCTGTTTCTATACCTATGAGAGTGACCTGGGAGACGGGTGGGAAGACCCGAGGGTACATAACGACTCAGACGCAACCCGCCAGGATGCTCTCCGGATGGGAGCGAATATCCTGGAATTTGCTTTTACACAAGAGTTGTGAACTGGTGAGTTGGTGAGTTGGTGGGTAAGATGTTTTGTATTAACTTTGAGGCTCTAGTCTCTTATACATGCAACTATTCTAATTAATGGAGGGTCACTAAATATGTCCTTTTCAGAATTTCTTGAGTACCATCTCATTGATATAGGAAACTTCTCTCTTACAGTTTCTGAACTATTTTTCATTGTAGTGATTTTCATCGCTACATGGATACTCCTTTTCCTGATAAAAAGAGTGGTTGTCAAAACCATGTCGAAAAACAAATATGTAGCCGGCCGGCAATACTCCGTTTTTCTCCTTGTAAGATATTTAGTCTGGATCATTGCCCTCGTCCTGATTATCGAAACAATCGGCGTAAAAGTCACCTTCCTTATCGCCAGTTCAGCGGCACTGCTGGTTGGTCTTGGTTTGGGTTTGCAACAGATTTTCCAGGACATCGTTTCAGGTATTTTCATACTTTTCGAAGGGACTATCAAGGTGGATGACATCCTTGATGTAGGTGGTATTGTTGGGAAAATCAAAGAGATACGTTTACGTACCTCTACCCTTTTGACACGAGACGGAACAGTTTTGATCATACCCAACCACAAGTTCGTCAATGAAAATGTGATCAACTGGAGCCATAATCTGAAGCCCACCCGGTTTCGTGTGCAGGTTGGAGTCTCTTATACATCAGATGAGGTGCAGGTTAGGGATATTTTGTACCAGTGTGCTGCCGAACACCCCGAGGTTATTAACGACCACCCAAAGATGAAACCGATCGTGCGAATCATTGATTTCGGGGATAGTGCAATAGTTTTTGAAATCCTATTCTGGAGCCACGATATGTTCTGGATCGAAAATATCAAGAGTGATATTCGTTTTAAGATCCGTGAAAAATTCCGGGAAGAGGGAATCGTGATCCCATTCCCGCAAAGGGACGTGCATATGATCCAACAATAATTGTACATCATTGCACATCATTGCACATCATTGCGCAAGATTGCACATGATTGCATCTGAGTTATTGATTGATAGCATTGGTGGCAATGGTGGTAATGGTGGTAATGGTGGCAATGGTGGCAATGGTGGCAATTATTCCATTTCGTTCAGCTTCTCCTCCAGCACCCTGATCCTTGCTTCGGCGTCAGCCTTTTTCTTCTGTTCCAATTCAACCACCTGCCTGGGAGCATTATTGACAAAACGCTCATTGCTGAGTTTTTTATCTACAGTGGATAAAAACCCTCTGGTATAGGTCAGCTCCTCCTCTACTTTCTGGAGTTCCTCTTCTGCATTTATCTGAACAGAGAGCGGGATATAAAATTCGGTCGACTTTACTACAAATGAAAATGCCTCTGGCTGCTTCTCTGACACATATATCAATTCATCTATACCACACAGTTTCATCATTACCTCATCGAAAGTTGTATCAACTTGCTCCTCATTATTCTTCTTAACCATCAGTTGAATAACCTCTTTTTGAGGAATATTCTTCTCTTTTCTGACAGTACGTATCGCTGTAACCACCTCCCGGGCAAATTCGAAGGACTGCAATAACACCTGACCCGGGATCCTCGATCCGGGATCCTCAGTATGGGGCTTGAGACTTGGAATTTGAGACTTGGGACTTGGTGCCGGGCTTACCATGATCGATTCACCCTCCTCCCTTTCGCGTATCAGCTGCCATATCTCCTCCGTAATGAATGGAAGAAAAGGATGAATCACCCGCATCAGTTCATCGAAGAAATCTATTGTTGCTTTTTTTGTAAACGGATCGACCGGTTGCTGGTAAGCCGGCTTTATCATCTCCAGGTACCAGGCACAGAAGTCATCCCAAAAAAGTTTATAAATCGCCATCAAGGCTTCAGACAAGCGATAGTCAGTTAATAACTCATCAATTTCACTAAGGGATTGTGAAAACCTGGCCTCAAACCAGGCGACAGATACCTGGCATGCCTTCGGTTGAACAAGCTCTTCATCCACTTGCCATCCATTGACCAATCGAAAAGCGTTCCATACTTTATTACAGAAATTCCTACCCTGCTCAATCAATCCTTCATCGAAAAGCAGGTCGTTGCCTGCCGGTGAACATAAGAGCATTCCCATCCTAACAGCATCCGCTCCGTGCTGTTGGATCAATTGAATTGGTTCAGGTGAATTACCTAACGACTTGGACATTTTCCGGCCACTTTTATCCCGTACAATACCTGTGAAATACACGTTGTGAAAAGGAATCTCTTTTCGGTATTCCAATCCGGCAATTATCATCCTGGCAACCCAGAAAAAAATGATCTCAGGTGCTGTTACCAGATCGTTGGTTGGATAGTAATAGTTGATATCAGGATTATCCGGATGCCGGATTCCGTCAAATACTGAGATGGGCCACAACCAGCTTGAAAACCAGGTGTCCAGAACGTCGGGATCCTGTTCAAGGTCATCAGCTGACACCTGATGCCGGATACCAGATGCCGGATGACCAGATCCTGGATCCTGGTTGCTGGTTGCTGGATCCTTATGGCTTATGCCTAATGACTCATGGCTTTTGTCTGCCAACTGCCAACTGCCAACTGCCAACTTCTCAACCGCCTCTTCCCTGGTCCTGGCCACAACCACCGTTCCATCCGGCAGGTACCAGGCAGGTATCCTTTGTCCCCACCATAGTTGGCGGGAGATACACCAATCCTGCACGTTCTCCATCCAGTGACGGTACATATTCTTGTATTTGGCAGGATGAAAACTGACCGTATCATTTTCAACTACTTCCAACGCCGGCCGGGCAAGATCCTTCATCCTGAGAAACCACTGCACTGAGATCCTGGGTTCAATCACTTCATCGGTACGTTCAGAGTAACCAACTTTGTTTGTATACTCTTCAATCCTGACAATATGTCCGGCAGTTTCAAGATCGGTTATAATCTTTTTTCTTACAGTGAACCGGTCTTCCCCAATGTAAAGCTGTGCAGCTTTGCTCATAGTGCCATCGGGATTGAAGGTATCCACCACCTCCAGATTGTGCTTGAGTCCAAGGTTGTAATCGTTAACATCATGGGCCGGTGTTACTTTCAAAGCACCAGTCCCAAACTCCATCTCAACATAATCATCAAAGATTACCGGTACTGACCGATTGATCAGCGGAATGAGAACGCGTTTACCTTTCAGACCGGAATACCGGTCATCATCCGGATGGACACAAATGGCCGTGTCGCCCAGAATCGTTTCTGGTCGCGTGGTAGCAATCGTTATCCACTCATTTCCGGAACCCTCTATTTTGTATCTGACATGATAAAGTTTGGAGTGCACCTCTTTGTAGATTACCTCCTCGTCGGAAACAGCCGTAAGCGCCTTGGGGTCCCAGTTTACCATCCTGGCTCCACGGTATATCAGTCCCTTGTTGTGCAAATCGATAAACACGTCGATGACCGATTCGTACCGGGCTTCGTCCATTGTAAAACAGGTTCTTTCCCAGTCACATGAAGCTCCCAGCTTTTTCAATTGCTCCAGGATGATCCCTCCATGTTTCTCTTTCCACGCCCACGCATGTTCGAGGAACTCTTCCCTGGTGATTGTGGCTTTTTCAATCCCGTCCTCTTTGAGTTTCGCTACCACCTTTGCCTCTGTGGCAATGGAGGCATGATCGGTTCCGGGAACCCAGCAGGCATTCTTCCCGTTCATCCGGGCTCTCCTGACCAGGATGTCCTGGATCGTATTATTGAGCATATGTCCCATATGAAGGACGCCAGTCACATTCGGGGGTGGAATTACAATACAATACGGTTCACGATCGTCTGGTTCAGAATGAAAGAACCCCTGCTTCATCCAATAGTCATACCACTTGTTCTCAACTTCAGCAGGGTTATATCTTGAAGGAATTTCCATGAAGGTAATAGGTTAAAGGAAAACGTAAAATTACTAAAAACCCCTAAATCCCCTTTAGGATTTAGGGGTTACCGGCATCAATAAAGTTTACTCCGTTTCACCAGGTAGGGTAACAGCACCTGCTCAAATCCTTTGTTGATATCGGCTTCCACAAGGTCAATATGATATTGGCCACATTTAAGCTTCAGTTCATCCTTGAATTGCTGAACCGCAGCAAGGTATTGCTGTTTCACTTCAGCGGGAAACAGTTTAACCTGCTGTCCTGTTTCCATATCGACGAAACGATAGGGTCTGTTTTCAAACGAGAAATCAAGCTCTTTCGATTTATCGGTTACGTGAAAGAGAATTACTTCATGCCTGTTGTGTTTCAGATGCTGGAGTGCTGCAAAAATCTCATCCGGATTGCTGGTGTTTTCAAACATATCACTGAAGATGATTACCAGGGAACGCTTGTGAATCCGTTCAGCCAGTGCATGTATAGTATCTGTCACAGCCGTACTCTTCCGGGTGCCGGATGGAATGGGAATGATCAGCTTTTCCAACTCCGAAAAAATATATTTGTAATGAATATTACTTGATTTGGACTGTGAATGCAGTTCTATCTGATCCGAAAAAATACTTAGCCCTGCAGCATCTCTTTGTTTACGAAACAAATGGATGAGGGCAGCACTGAGGTATATGGAGAAGGTAATTTTATTCGGATGGTCGATCGTAGGTTTCTCCAGCACAGGATAGTACATGGAAGACGAATTGTCTATCAATATCTGGCAACGCAGGTTGGTCTCCTCTTCATAACGCTTCACATAAAGCCGGTCAGTCCGGCCATAAAGCTTCCAGTCGATATTTCGTATCGACTCGCCTGAGTTGTACAAACGATGCTCGGCAAACTCAACCGAGAAGCCATGAAAAGGACTCTTATGCAATCCAGTTATGAACCCCTCAACCACCTGACGGGCAAGGAATTCCAGGGAGCTGAATTGCTCCAGACGGGATTGATCAATGGTGGAGGGCATAGACTGGATCCTGGATCCTGGATCCTGGATCCTCGATAACCAGGTCTATGTATTTAAATCCAGTATCTAGCATCCAGAATCCAGCATCTATTATAAATACTTTTCAATAAGTCCCTTATAGGTAGCTTTAGGGACAGCACCTACCTGCTTGTCAATGACCTCTCCCTTCTTAAAAAACAGAACTGTAGGGATATTCCGCACACGATAGGTTGCAGTGATTGTTGGATTTTCGTCAACATTCAGCTCCCCGGCTACAATGCGGTCTGCATATTCTTCTGCCAGTTCATGAATTATCGGACCCACCATCCGGCATGGCCCACACCATTCGGCAGTCAGGTCTACGACAACGAGTTTGTCAGATTTGATGACTTTTTCATCAAAATTGGCATCAGTGAAAGATTCAAACATAGCTTTTCAATTTACGATTG
>ERZ889078.395-NODE-395-length-39509-cov-8.502509_pt1 | contig 39509 bp, 29 predicted proteins | sample MGYA00521266_ERZ889078 | MGnify/ENA primary metagenome ERZ889078 (study PRJEB32303, sample SAMEA104408618) | aquatic metagenome | biome: Brackish water; feature: Pelagic; material: water | place: Baltic Sea | collected 2014-06-16T06:34:00 | depth 76,534 m ... | reverse complement strand
AAGGAGTTCGGCGTCGGCGCGCAGATCTTACGACATCTTGGCCTCGGCAAAGTTCGCATCATGACAAACAGCCCACGTCGGATGCGCGCGGTCTCCGGATTCGGGCTTGAGGTCGTTGAGTGGTTGCCGCTCACGGTTGCCTCCGCTACTGTCGGGGCCGTCCACGAGGAGGCGCATTGATGCCGCGACGGCTGCCAGTTTCGACGACGATCTACGCGCGCCTGATCCACGTCGCTGTGGTCGCGGCCGCAGCGGTCTTGTTTGGCTGTGGCGGCCCGTGTGGTGAACTTTCGGACCGAATTTGCGGGGCCGCCGGCGCGCAATCGGGTGTGTGTGTGTCGCTGCAGCGCGTCGTCGCCACGCCCCATGCCGGCGACCGTGAGGCTTGCGTAGCGGGCGTCGTGTATCTGGACGAACTCAAGCGCGGGCGTTGACGATGGCGAGCACCGCGGACACCAAATTCGGCCGCTATGAACTGCTCGAGCGTATCGGCGTCGGCGGTATGGCCGAGGTGTGGAAGGCTCGCGTCGCTGGTATTGGCGGCTTCGAGAAGATCCTCGTTCTCAAGAAGATCCTCCCCGAGTTCGCTCAGAACAAGACGTTCGTCGAGATGCTGCTCAACGAGGCGCGACTGTGCGCGATCCTACAGCACGCCAACATCGTTCAGGTCTACGAAAACGGTGAGATTGAAGGCAACTACTACATCGCGATGGAGTACGTCGCCGGTCAAGACCTGTTCAAGGTGCTGTCACGCGTGACGAAGTTGGGGCAGCGAATCCCAGTGGAGATCTGTCTGTACGTCGCCGCCGAGGTGGCCAAGGGCTTGGCCTACGCCCACGGCGCGAAAGATCACAGTGGTCGTCCGCTGCACATCATTCACCGTGACGTGTCACCGTCCAACGTGCTGCTCAGTGAAAACGGCGAGGTCAAAGTCATGGACTTCGGCGTCGCGCGCGCGACCATGGACGGCGCGCAGACCGACGATCGCTCCCGGGCCGGTGTGCTGAAAGGCAAGCTCGGCTACATGTCGCCGGAGCAAGTGACCGGGCAGCCCTTCGATTTTCGGAGTGATATCTTCTCGTTGGGGATCATCCTCTACGAGTCCATCACGTTGAAGCGGCTGTTTCTGGGTCGCACCGACCTTGAGACGCTCGTCAACATCCGCGACGCGCGGATCGAGCATAAGTTCCGTAAACACACCTACATCGAGGAGCCGGTCCGCGCGATTTTACGCAAAGCACTCGCGCGGAACCCCGACGACCGCTACGCGTCGGCGCTCGATTTTTACGACGACATCGTCAACCTGCTCTTTCAGCAGAAGACCCAGATCACCAATCGCACGCTGAGCACGTTTCTCGTCAAGGTGTTTGCCGATCCTGAGGTGTCTGAGGCGGCTGACCCGGTCGCGGCGGTCACGAATCCGACGGCGAAATCGCAGAACTCGCTGACGTTTTCGCCGGACGAGATCCGCAAGCAACAGAGTGAGATCCTTCGTCGTCGCGCAGACGTAGCCGCGCGCCAAGCCGCGTCGCGCGCCCCCGAATCCGGTGAAGTCGCGGTTGGCGATCTCGTCGCAGATACGTCGGTTGAGCTGAGTGGAGTGCCAGCGAGTCGAGATTCTCGGCAGATGCGCGCCTTCGACCCTGGTCGCGTGGGCCATCCAGCCATCGCCTGGACGACGCCCGACACGAGCTCTGTCGCGCTCGCGGGCGTGCCGCAGTCGTCCGTTAACCCGTCTTCACATTCCGCGGTTCCGGTGGCGGCGGGACGACAGCCAATCGCGCTAGGCGGCCAGGTGCGCCCGTCGGGCAGCCTGCCAAAGGCCACCACCGCCAGCGTTTTTGCGCCTGACGCAGGCGCCGGGCTTGGCGGCGCGGGTGCTGGGCCCGGGCGTGCGATCCCGGTCCCACGCCGGGCGACTGCCGCTGTCCTGATCCCGCCGCCGCGCCGAAAATCCGCCGGTTACCTCCTCCGATCTGGCGACGATCACGTGCTCGGCCCTATGTCCCGTGAAGTGCTGGAGGGCATGGTTCGAAATCGCAGCGCGGGCCGGGGCGCGCATGTAGCCGTGGAAGACGACGGCGAGTTCCACGCGATCGAAGACTTTGAGCAGCTCCGCTCCGTCATTGAGGAGACGACTGGATCACGTGGTGCGCCCGACCGGAGCGGCGAGTCGAACCGGCTGAGTTTTCCGCGCCTCGTCTACCAGCTGTTCGCCGAGCAGGCGACGGGCTGCCTGGAGCTCCAGCATGGCGACGCGGTGAAGAGCATCTACTTCCGCAAAGGGCGGCCGGTGCACGTCGCGAGCAACCAGATGGCTGAGATGCTCGGCCCGTTCTTGATCAGTCAGGGCATCGTGAGTGAGCGTGACGTGAGCGTCGCGGTGGAGGCCAGCTACAAGGGCCAGGGCCGTCTCGGCGATGTGCTCGTGGCGATGAACTTCATCAAACCCTACGAGCTCTATCAGGTGCTTGAGAAGCAGTTTCGCGCCAAGTTCGTCGACGCTTTTGGTTGGGAGGAGGCCGATTGGTCGTTCTTCGCAGACGAGAAGCAGCCGGAGAACATCGTACCGCTCGATCTCGATCCGATCTCTGTGCTCGTCGAGGGGGTGCGAACGAAGGTGCCGCTGTCGATCTTGGCGCCTTTTTTCAAGCCGGACATGGACCGTCTGTATCGTCGGCTGCAAGGCGGGCGCGTCTCCATTGAGGCGTTGCGGCTGCAGGCTCGGGAGGCGAAGGCCCTCGGTATCCTGATGGCGTCCGAGACCCTCCGCGAGGCCGTCGAGGAGCGATGCCGCAGCCGCCAGCAGCGACTCGCTATCTTGCACGTCATGTTCTTGCTGACTCAGACTGATCTGCTCGGATTCGATGAGCCAGACTGACGTTCCCCAGCATGGGCGTTCCCACAACGCACGCGCCGACACGGACCGCGCTGACACGGACCGCGCTGACACGGACCGCGCTGAGGCTGGCCACCCGCGGCGTCCGCGTGTGGTTGCGCATCGTGGCGCGCGCTGGCTGGCCGTCGAGAACACCGTCGAAGCGCTCAAAATCGCCTTCGCCGAGGGCGCCGATGGCGTCGAGTTTGACGTCCAACTCACGCGTGACGGCGAGCTGGTGCTGTTTCACGACGACCACCTGAAGGCCCTCGCTGGCGTCGGCGGTCGCGTCGTGGACCACAACTGGCGGACCCTGCGCGACCTCGAGCTCCACGATCGGCACGGACGCCAGGGGCGCATCCCGCATTTTGACGACGTTCTCAAGCTGCTCTCGCTGCACAGCGGCGTCATCAACCTGGAGCTCAAGGTCGTCGATGACAACGGCGCGGCGTTGACCGAGGCGGTGGTCGCGGCGCTGATCACGGCCGATCTCCCGCCTTGGTTGCTCTCCAGTTTTGACCGTGGCGCCCTCGCCCGCCTCGCGACGTGTGGGGTCCCGTTGGCGCGTGCGCTGTTGATCGACCACGACCCCACCTGCGATTGGTGGGCCGCTTCGTTGCCCGGCGCGCTCGGTGAGATGGCGCTGCGCGAGGCGTCGATGGTGGTGGGTGGACACCTACGGGCCGTGCATCCCCATGGCGCCCTCGTCACGCCCGCGCGGCTCGCGCACTGGCGCAGCGCTGAGCTGCAGGTCAACGTCTGGACCCTCAACGAAGCCCGGCAATGGGCGCGCGCGGTTGGTGCCGGCGTCGACGCCGTGATCACCGACGATCCGGGCGGTATGGTGACGTGGTTGGCCGGCGAAGGGCTCTCTTGACCGCACGTGCTTGATGGGCACCATCCCGAGCCAACCCTGCGGAGGCGACCATGAGCGAAGGCGTGACACCACCAACGACGGAACCCCCCGGTCTGCCCGCTGGCTCGGGCAAGCTCGGGCGCATCGCCCTGGTTGTCGGGGTTTTAGCGCTAGTCGGCGTCGGAGCATGGCTCTTGCAGGGTGGACCGGCGACCCAATCCGGCGCGACGAAGGCGTCGACCGACACAGCGACGACGGCGTGGCAGCGCACGTGGGACACGGCCGGCTTCACCGGTCCACGTGGCCGAAAGCCGACTGCCGCCTCGGCGGCGCTCACCGCCCAGGCCGGTGACGCCGGCGGCGCGGCCGGGATCGCGAAGCGGCTCGAGGCTTGGCGAACCGGCGGCGCGCTTCGGGAGGTGTCGCTCCGCGAAGCCCGCCGCCATCCCGTTCGCACGGCGGGCGCGTTGGCTGACGAGCTCAAGACCGGCAAAGCGGCGCCCGTTCACGCGGTGGAGGCGGCCTGGTTGGCGCGGACGATGTGCGACGCTGCCGGACTGTCCTGCAGCTTTGTCGTCGCGACCGGCGGCACCCAGACGCCGCTGATCCTGAGCCACACGCGCATCGGCGTGTTGGTCGAAGGCGGACCCACGTTGGTGCCTTTGGGCGGCGTGTTGACCCAACCCATGCCGTTGTCAGACGAGCTCGCCGTGGCCTGGTGGCTGCTGGTGCGCGCGCAGGCGCATCGCGGTGCATCGCAGTACACCGAAGCGCACGCAGACATCGCGTTGGCAGCTAAGCTCGCGCCAACGTCCGCCGCGCCGGCGTTTGCGCGCGGCGTCGTCCAGCTCGATCAGGGTCTGACCGACCGCGGCATGGACACCTGCGAGGCCGCGCTCGCACGCGAGGAGGATCCCTTCGCGCGGCTCTTTCTGGCCGACGTCGTCGCCGCGATGGACAAGCCGTTCAAGGCGTACCAGCACGTGCAGCGGGTGCTGCAGACGACGCCGAAACTCGCCGAGGGTCACGTCAGCCTAGCGCTGCTCGACGCTGGCCGCGCCCAGACGGCGCCCGAGAAAGACAAGGCGGCGCTGCTGGCCAAGGCCACGGCCGGTTTCAACAAGGCCTTGTCGCTGGAGCCCTCCGTTCCCGGTGCCCGCGCGGGCCTCGCCCAGCTCGCGCTGATGGCCGGTAAGACGGAGGAGGCCGAGCGGCTGCTCAAAGAGGCCGTGACGCAGCACAACGATAGCCAGGCCGCGCTGGTGCTCGCCGAGCTCCTCGGGATGACGCAGCGCTCGGCTGAGGCGGTGACGCTGCTGCGAAAGATCGGACGCATCGATGACGAACGGTTTGTCTTGGCGCTGGTCAAGGCGCTCGCCGTCTCCGGCAAAGGCCCCGAGGCGCTCAAAGAAGCGGGGCTCGGAGCGCAACGCTTCCCAGGAAGTTCCCAGCTCGGGCTGCTGCTCGCCGACTTGCTGCGCCAAGCCGGCAAGATCCCAGCGGCGATCGCGGCGTTGGAGCCGCACAAAACGGGCACGGACGGTACGCGGATCATCGCGATGCAGGCGCAGTTGCTGCTGCAGAACAACCAAGCGGCTGAGGCGATCGCGGCCCTGGAGCCCTTGGTGCTCAGCAACCCAACGAGCAAGGAGCTGTACCTGCTCTTGATCGTGGCCTACGGAATTGGCGGCAAGAAGGACCAACAGGCGACAATGTGGCGCAAATCGATCGCGGCCGGCGCCGCCACTTGGCTGGACGTCGCTGGCGTGTTGATCGAGACCGGTGATGCCACGGGCGCAGAGACCGTCCTGCGGGCCGGACTGGCCGCGCTCTCGGTGGCTGAGGAAGAGGGGCAACAGCTCTCGATGATGCTGGCGATGCTGTTGACGGCGTCCGAGCGCAAGGCTGCGGCCGTGACGATGCGCGACACCTACGCCGAGAAGATCGCGGATGCAGCGGCACGGACCGCCTTCGTCAAGGCCATCGATGGCGCGATCTCGGGCGCTGAGGCTGAGATGGCGCGGGCCGCCGCTGAGTCTGGCGGCGACGGTGCAGCGGATGGCGCAGGTGCAGGTTCGGCGGCGGATCACGGCGAGACTGACGCGGTGCCGTCAAAATGAGCACGCCTGACGCCGATAGCGCGATCGACACCCTCGCCGCGCTGGCACGCGACAACGCGCTGCCATGGAAAGACGCTTGGCGCGCGCCGATCGGGCAGCTGTTGACGTGGCTCGGGCGCTTCTCCGCGCGCACAAACCTCGTCGGCGATCATCGGCCAGAGGCGGTCGTGCAGGAACATCTGCTTGAGACCCTGACTGTGGCCGCGGCGGTTGAGCGGATCGGCCTGGAGCCGAGCCGCATCGTCGATGTCGGCGCTGGGGCGGGGCTGGAGGTGTTGATGTTGGCGCTTTGGGCCGACGACGCTCAGCTCGTCGCGGTCGAACCGCGCCGCAAACGCGCCGACTTTATCGAGCTGGTGGCGGACGCCATGGGCGTTGGGCGCAGGATCACGGTGGTGCGCAGCCAGGTGCCGGAGTGGCGACCCGAGCAGCTGTTCGATCTGGCGACGTCGCGCGCGACCTTCTCGCCCGGGCAATGGCGCGTGCACGCCGCCGCGCTGGTAGCGGCGCAGGGCGTCATCGTCGTGCATGACGCCGTGACCACGGCCCCTGGGTCACCGCCGGACGGCGGCTGGCAGGCGACTGAGCGCGTGGTGCCGGGTCGATCGGCGCATTGTATCCGAACGTACCGACGCGCCAGCGGGCAGCCGACAACATGAAACGTCACGTTTGTGGCGCGCAACTTGGAGCGCGATACGCTACGGTGCGCCTCGTCGTGTTGCCCAGGATGGAGAGAGATGTCCCTGATTCCACAGCCCATGCTCGCAACGCTGGACGACGCCGCGCGCGCGGCCGTGTTGAATCCGTCGCCCGCCCGCTCGGCGATCGCGCTGCTTGACGTCGCCGAAGGGATCCCGCCCTTCAGCTCAAAAGTCGCCACGAGATCACGCTGGCTCGCCTATGCGGGCGCACAGCTAGGCGCCGCCGCCGACGTGCCCGACGGGCTCGATGTCCGCCTGCTCGCGGAGATCGCGCGGACGGCGTTCGCGGCCCACGAGACCACCGCCGCCATGACCGCGACCGAGCAAGCGCTCAGCCAAGCCGAGGCGTTGGGGGATATCGCGCTCTGCTGCCTGCTGCGCTCCCGTCGCCTGCCGTGGCTCTCGGCCGACGACCTGGACGACGCCTCAGCCGAGCACTCCGCGCTGCGGGCCATGCTGCAGCGGCTCCCCGAGGCACAGCGCAGCCCCCTGCTGCGCGCCGAGCTGGCCATCGGCGAGGCCGCCTACTACGCGGCGTTCAGCGATTGGGACGACGTGCGCCAGGCGCTCGCTGGCGTGGGACGCGCCGGCTTGATTCGCGACGAGCGCCTGCACTGGTATGCCTTCGCGAGTCAGCTGACGCTGGCGCAGCTCAACATGCGAACGGGCCAACGCGTGCCGGCCGTCCGCAGCTTGATCGAGGCGGCGCGGCTGGCTCACGAGCTGGAGGCCTGGGCCGAGCTCGCCAACGTACAGACCGTGATCGCGGCGTTTGCGGTCCGCACCGGCTCGTTCGAGACCGGAATCTCGCACGCTGGCTCAGCGCTCGCCGCGATGGAGCGCGCGACGCTGGCGCACGCGCAGATCAACCCATGGTTGGGGCTCCCGCTCGACGTCGCAGCAGAGATCGACTTCGCGGGTGCGATCCGCAGCCTGGCCGAGAGCGTCGTCCAATCCCTCGACCGCAATGATCGGCACGCCTTCCTGGTCGCTGTGTGTGCGCTGGTCGCGTTCTACCTCGTCGCGGACCGCGCACCGGAGGCGCTCGACGCGCTCAAGGAGTCGATCGAGGCGGCCCAGGAGATGTCGGATGCCGCCGGCGAGTCCTTGCTCCGCAGCGTCTCCGAGTCGTTGCTGCGCTTCATGGGTGTGCTCAGCTAGCCAGCTCACGCGCTCGCGCCACCGCCGCCTGCGTCGCATCGGCGACGACAGCGGGCCAGCCACGCGCCTCGAACTCCGCGATCGCAGCCTGCGTCATCCCCCCAGGGCTGGTGACCTCCGCGCGCAGGGCGGCGGCGGAGCGTGGATCTTCAGTCGCCATTTGGCTGGCGCCACGCACGACGCCCACCGCCATCTGCTGCGCCTCAGAGGCCGAGAAACCAAGCGCCTCGGCGGCGGCGCTCAGCGCCTCGATGAACAGGAAGACGTAGGCCGGCCCTGATCCCGCGATCGCCGTAAACGCGTCGATGCGGTCTTCACGCAAGGCGATCACCTCACCTAACACGCGGAGAAGCTCCTGGATTTGCGCCCTGGACGCCGCGGCCAGGGCCGTCGGCCAGACCACCGCCGTAGCGCCGAGGCCGAGGCGAACGGGCGTGTTCGGCATCAGCCGCACGACCGCTGCGTGGGGCCCGAGCAGCGCTTGCAGCCGCGCCGTCGTCGTCCCGGCGAGCACCGACAGCCAGACTTGCCCAGGCGGCACGTGGTCAGCCCAGCCCGGCAGCACGTCGCCGACTTGCTGCGGCTTGATGCCGAGCAAGACAAGGTCGGCCCACCGGATCGCCTCGCAGGCGTCCGTTGAGGCCTGCACACCAAACTCCGCCGCGACGCGATCGGCCGACGACCGCGACCGGGTCACCGCGCGCACCGAGTCGGCCGGGAGGCTCGCCGTGTCCAACCAGCGCCGCAGCATCGCCCCGGTCATTTTGCCGCATCCAAGCACCGCCAGCTTCATCGTCACTCCTCACGCAAGGCCGCCGCTCGCCACCGGAACCACGCCAGCGCCGCGCCGGCGAACAGGATCGGCCACTGCGGTGCGGCATCGCGCGGCCCCAGCGGCGTCGCGTCGCAGCCTGAGTCTCGCCGCGGGACCCCGCCGCGGCCCGCCGTCGTCGTCGTGTCAGCTGTCGGACCGCCACCGTCCGCGTCAGGGTCCGCGCGACTGGCCGTCGTGCTGTCCCCCGTCACGTCGGCGCTCCGTCGCCCCGCATCGACGGGTACGCCGCGCGCGTCGATCTCCAGGCGCCATTGATGGGACTCGACCAGCGCCGACGCCGGGTCATTGCGGACGGCCAACGTCGCGTCGTGTACGTCGACTCGGAGCACGTGCGATCCGCTCAACCCGGCGTCCACGGACCACGCATCGCCGGTGCTCATCAAGACGCCATCCAGCCACCACCGCACCGTGATCGCGGGTAGGGCCGCGGTGCTCACCGCAAACACCGGGCAGCTGCCAACGCCGCAGCTGATCAGGCCGGCGACTGGGCTGTGCCCCCGCAACATGACGCTATCGGCCGCCACCGCGATGGTGATCGCCTCCCCGCAAACGGGGCAGAAGTCGTCGGCCAAGTCGCGCATCAGACACGTCGGCGCGGGTCGAAACATGCCCTTGGCCTGGTAGCGCGCGCCCTCGTACGCGCCAATCGGAGTGAAGGGTCCCGTGGCAACTTCGATGGGCGTAGGCACGGCCGTCGTGGACTCCACCCAGATTTGCCAGGGCAGGGGCGCCAGGTGGGCCGTCGCGGCCACGTTGGGCTCGTCATCGCCCGCTGGATAGCCGGGATACGGGGCTGTGTATTCGTCAGCGAGCCCGGCGAGGTTGTGGGCCAGCTCGTGACGAAGAATCGCCGCGGCCTGCGGGTGCACGCTGATCATGGGGACGCTGCCGCCCGAGCCGCCGTAGCGTGGGTCGTTTACGATCAAGATCGCGACGTCAAAGGCCCAGAACTGGGCGTTTGCGGTGCTCAAGACCTTGGCCGTGTTGGCCGTGACGAGGCGCGCGATTCCGTTGGTATCAAACGTGCTGTCGAAGGCGGTGTCGCGTTCGACCCCTAGCGACGGATGGTCGCTGCCGGATTGATTTGACGGCACAAACAGCGCGTGGGCGGCCAGCAGCGGCCGCACGGTGGCATAGACCCCGGCGCTGACCAGCGCTTCGTACACGTTCTTCACGTCGTGGATGAAGAGCGCCTGATCCTTGTCGGTGTAGCCCTCCGCGACGAAGAGCAGGTCGATGACCTGCCCCGTCGCTCCACCCGCCTCGATCGTCTGCACACTCGGTGTCGCCGCTGCTGCCGAACCGGTGAAGGGCACAGTCGCCGCAGCCAGCGCGACGACGAACCCGTGGGCGACAGCTCGCACAGCGCGCGTGCCTCGTCGGGCAGCCACGTTCGATGCTGTGGCAGCCCAGCCACGGCGAGACGAGCTCACGGCGCTCGCCAGGTCAGCCGCTGCCCCATCGCCACCACCGTCAGTCGCGCACCAGCCCGCCAGGGCAGTCGCGCGCGAAGCGTGGCCGGCGTCGCCGCGTGCACCGAGGCGTGGCCCAGTCGACCGTGCGGCGGAAGATGCACCGCCGCCGCGGCAGCTGCGCACCGTCGCGCGATCACGTCATCGCCGACGTCGTGGACGGTCACGCACCAAGCGCCGGGTGGTGTCGGGTTGCCGCGATCTCCGCCGTACGCCCGCGTGTTGGGGCCAAGGGCGCTCGCCGGTCCAATCGCAGCGTGTAGACGCAGGTGACCCCCGTCGTCGTACACGATCGCGCTCACGGCCTGTTTCGGGTCTTGCAGCCCGTGTTTGTGGGTCGCCAGCTGAGGGGTCGGCGCCGCAGCTCGTCCCGTCGGGGCCGGTGTGGCTGTGCATCCCGTCGCGAGGAGCACTACCCACAGGAGCACCGCCGTTGGGACCCGGGCGGTGCACCAACCCACGCGCAGTCGACCCGAGCGGCCGGGCGACACGGTACACGCTGCCCGCGTGGCGCCGGTACTGGGTGCGTTCACGCGCCGTGCACGGGCGCGTCGACCGTGAACGACGTGCCCACCACGAGGCGCGCACCACGCAGCGCCGAGCCGGCCCCCATCCTGCGTCGACCCGGTCGCTGCAGCTCGTGGAGGACCAACGCGTCTCGTCCGCAGGCGATGGTGACTTGCTCGCCCTTGATCGCGACAACCGTGCCCGCGGGAGCCCCGTCCTGCCCGACACAGTGCATGTCCGTCGGAAACACCTTCCACGTCTCATCGGGCGCGTCGGACAGCGTCGTCCAAGCGCCCGGCCAAGGGGTCATCGCGCGAATCTGCGCATGGACCTGCTGCGCTGAGCGCTGCCAATCGATCTGGCCGTCGCGCTTGGTGAGCAGCCGCGCCAGGGTCACGCCGTCGTCTGGTTGTGGCTGTGCGTCGAGCGATCCCGCGAGCAGCGCCGGGAGGCTGCGCATCAGCAGCTTCGCCGCATCAGCGGCCAGACGCTCGGAGAGACTCTCCGCCGTGTCCGACGCCAAGATCGGCGTCACGACGCGCGCCAACTCGGCGCCTGTGTCGAGGCCAGGGTCCATCTGCATCAAGCAGACGCCCGCGTCGGTGTCGCCGGCGGCGATCGCCCGTTGGATCGGCGAAGCCCCGCGCCACCGCGGCAGCAGCGAGGCGTGGAGGTTCACGCAGCCCAGCCGGGGGGTATCGAGCACGACTTGGGGCAGGACACGCCCGTAGGCGGCGACCACGGCCACGTCGGCATCCAAGTCCGCCAACCAGCGTCGCAGTTCGCCGTTGCGCACCTTCACGGGCTGGTAGACGTTCAGACCACGCGCGACCGCGAAGCGCTTGACTGGCGGCGGCTGCAGCTTTCGCCCCCGTCCTGCTGGGCGATCCGGCTGAGTGACCACGCCAACGACGGTCACGTCGGGCATCGCATCAACAAGCGTGGCGAGCGCGGGTACGGCGAACTCCGGGCTGCCCATGAATACGATCCGGCAAGGCATCGATGCGTCCTACGGGTGATGGCGGGCCTGCGACCCATGACACGCTGCTACGTCGGGCTCAACGCCACGGACGCACGGCTGACCGCCCTTCATCTTCTTCGTCAAAGCGCGCCTGAGCCGCCGCGCGCTTGTACGCCCGCATCGCCAACCGGCGCTTCAGTGGCGACAGCCGATCGACGAAGGTGACGCCTTCCAGATGGTCGAACTCATGCTGCACACACACCGCCGCCACGCCATCGAAGTCGCGCACGATCGACGCGCCACTGCGATCTTGGTAGCGCAGCTGCACTCGCTCCGCACGTTTCACCAACTCGGAGATGCCCGGAAAGCTCAGACAGCCCTCTTCGAAGCGAATCTCTCCGCTTCTGGACAAAATCTCGGGGTTGACGATCTCAAACGTCTCGACGGACGCGTCTTCTTCGTCGCTGGTCGGTAGCGCCATCGTGAAGATGCGCAGCGGCAGACCGATCTGATTCGCGGCGAGGCCGAGGCCATCCGCCTCATTCATGGTCTCCACCATGTCGTCGATGAGCGTACACAGCGCGTCGTCAAACTCGGTCACGGCAGCGCACTGCTCTTTCAGCACCGGATTTGGGTAGGTCACTATGGTTCGCACGGCCATGGCCTGCTCCTTGTTCACTCGAGGGATTCGCTCAACACCAGGAAGCTGGCGGCAGCGTCCGACGAGCCGTTCCCACCCCAACCTAATCGGCAACGGCAGGCCGTCAATCCGCGGCGGTTGTCTCAGCCGCCGGCTTCTTGGCCGGGGCGCGCTTCTTGGCCGTGGTCGGGCTCTTGGTCGCGGGCTTGCGCTTCGGCGCCTGCGGAGCCGCGGCAGCCTCGGCCTTCACCACCGCATCGGCAGCGCTGGTGCGGGCCTCCGACGCGTCGACCTTCGCGCTCTTCGCCTGCTTCTGCGCTTCGCCGACCTCGTCACGCAGCTCCTCGACCATGTCTTCAAGGTCGCGAATCGTGCGCTTGAGCGACGCTACGTCGTCGCGGGTCACCAGATCGAGCACCGCGGCCACGCCCTGGACTTGGCGCTCCACCACCTCACGCGCGTCCGCCCGCAGGTTGATCGCGCGCATCATCGCCGCCTGCATGCGCGGGTCACCGACCACCTTCATGGTGGCGTCTGAGGCCAGGAGCTGTCCGACCCGACGGGCCGCTAGTGTCTTGAGCTGATCGAGCATCCAAATCATCCATACGCCCCGCGATTCCAGGGCTAAAGTCGTGCGTCCCGTCAAGGGCAACAGGGTTTGATATCCGCGCAACAATCACCGAGCGTGACGCAGTTGGCGTCGCACCAGCAGCCGCCGGTGCCCTTGCCGCCACAGGTCCCTTTGCAGGTGCTGTTTGGATTGGCGCCGCAGAGGTTCTGCCCACCGCCGCACACCGCCGCGATATCGGAGCAGCAGTCGCCCATCTGGGCGCACGTCGCATCGCACCAGCAGCCACCTGGGGCCTGCTTGCCACAGCTACCAGTGCACGAGTTCTTGCTCCCCGACGCCGCGCACACCTGCTTGTAGTCCGGGCAGCAATCACCCTGAGAGGTGCAGGTATCGTCGCAGTAGCAGCCGCCTGTGCCCGCGCCGCCGCATTTGCCAGCGCACGTCTTGGTGGTGCCACCCGTGGCGCCGCACACTTGCTTGTAGTCTGAACAGCAGTTGCCGAGGAGCTCGCAGTAGCTCGCGCAGCTGCACGCGGCGAGTGGATCAAACTTGTCGCACTTGCCCACACACGAGTTCGTGCCGCCGCCGCCGCTCTGGCAGTCACTCGGGCAGGTCGACGCTTCACCCGTGTCGCACTTGCCGTCACCGCAGACCGCGCCACCCTGGCAGGGGCCGCAGTCCTTGGCGCACGAGGTGCACGTCTCGCCGGCGCTGCATTTGCCGTCTCCACACGTCGCGGTGCCGCCGCACGGACCGCAATCCTGCGGGCAGTTGGAGCAGCTCTCCGTGGCGCTGCACGTCCCGTCGCCGCAGGTGCCGCCGCAGCTGCCGCAGTCCTTCGCGCACGATGCGCACGTCTCCGTGGCGCCGCAGTTGCCGTCACCACACGTCGCGGTCGCGCCGCACCCTGGTGTGGCCGTGTTCTGGCAGACGCCTTTCACGCAGAGGTCATCCGTACACTTATCACCATCGTTGCACTCCAACCCGACCGAGCAGCACTTGCCCTTCTGCGCGTAGTTGCACTGGTTCTGCACACACGTCCCAACCGCGCAGGCGGTGGCGTCGATGCATTCGCTGTCCGTCTTGCAGCAGCCCTTGGTCGCCGTGAACTTGCAGTCTCCGCTCACGCACGCGTCCGCTGTGCACGCATCCCCATCGCTGCAATCGAAGTCGTTCTTGCAGCAGCCCTCTTGTGGCTTGGTGAACACACACTGATGCGCCACGCAGGTGTCGACCGTGCACGTGTCGTTGTCGCTGCAATCGGTGGCGGCGTCGCAGCATCCCGCGCCGCTCGCGACGTGCTCGCACATCGATTTGACCGAGCAGCTGTCTTTGGTGCACGCCACGCCGTCGTCACAGTCGCCGTCGGCCTTGCAGCAGCCCGCCGACGTGCTGGGAAAGTGCGCACACGTGCCGTCGTTGCAGGTGTCGGTTGTGCAGCTGCTCGCGTCGTCGCAGTCCGAGTTCGCGGCGCAGCAGCCCGCCTTTGCGGCGAATGTACACTTGCCGGCGCCGCACGAGCCGACGGTGCACGCGTTGCCGTCGACGCAGTCCGCATCCACCTTGCACGTGACGAGCTTGTGCATCACGCAACGAAACTGCTTGCACTCCCCCCACGTGGCGGCGTCCCCGTCGTCGCAGTCCGCGGTCTCGGAGCAGCACAGCTTGCCAGCGGCCTTCGGATCAGCGTTGTCATTCGGGTTCTTGGGGTTGAAGTACTGGCTGTACTCGCACTTCATGTTCAGGCACTTCGCCGCGGTGCAGCTGTTGCCGTCCTCACAGTCTTGCGTCGACGTGCAGCCACAGGCCTCGGTCGATTTCTTCGGGTAGACACACTGACTGTCCACGCACGCTCGCGCTGTGCAGGGCTTGTCTTCGCAGTCCGTGGCGCTCTTGCAGCAGCTGCCGTTGCCGACGTGAATGCACTGCCCAGCCGAACAGCTGTCGTCGGTACAGGTGTCTTGGTCGTCGCAGTCGCTGCTGTTCTTGCACCCGCCCGCGTCCGCGGCGCTGCCCGCGTCCGTGCCGAAGCTGCTCCCGCCGCTGCTGCCTGGGATGCCGCTGATCGGCGCGCCACACTTGTTCAGGTTGCACGTCTGGTTGACGGGGCAGTCCGAGTCGATCGCGCAGATGATCGTGAGCTGCTGCCCGCTGTTGGTCTGACCTTCCGTGCAGCCTACCAAACCAAGCCCTGCGAGCGTCACGATCGCCAACAGGCCGAGAGAACCGGTCGCGGAGCGGGACGGGCAGCGTCGGTGTGCAACGTTCATGGCATCTCCGGTGGGTCACGCTGCTGCGGGCAATCGCGCGTCTAGCGCAAGACGCGCCCCGAGGGGGGGCAAGGGAGCCTAGACGCTTCGACCCCTCGATTCAACGAAAGAATCGACGCACCGCTACAAACCCGCTGAACTTCAACAAGGTTGTCGAGACCCTTCGCGGCGCGTGGCGTCGAGCCAAGCCGAGGTCAACATGGCGCGTGGTCAGGACGGTGAGGGGACGCGGTCAGCTGAGGCGACTCACCGCGGCGTGGGTTGCGGGCCGTCGCGGCGATCGACGCCGAGCGCTGAAGGCTAGAGCTTGCCACTGAGCGACAGCATGAACGTCCACGTGGACGCCTCCTGCAGCCGCAATCGGCCACCAGGGGCGTCGATGCCCGGCAGAAACACGGGCGAATACTCGTTTTTCGGTGGCGTGGCGGAGTTGGCCTGCCGAACGCCGCCCTGACCGTCGAGGTCCTTGCCGTAGTCGCCGAACGTGATGAAGTGCGGCGTGTCTAACTTGTAGCGCAGCATGGCGCTGATCTGAAAGTACTTCACCGGCTGGTAGTGCAGCTTGGCCCAGCCAGCGAACTGGCCGTATTGCTCGACGTCGGTGATGCCGTTCGACACCGCGTGCTGTCCCGTCGCGGGATCCAAGTCGGACTTCGTGTGGCTGGTGTTGCTGCACTGCGAGCCCTGCTGGCACGGATTGTCGGGCGACGCCAGGGCCTCCCAGATCTCGGTGTATTCGCGGCCGCGGAAGATGTAGTCCATGGAGAAACCAAACTCGAGCTCGACCCGCGCGTCGTTCTTGAGGTCTTCCCAGGGGATGATCTCGAAGCCAAACGCCGTGCCGACCTGATTGCCCGGCGTCACACGAACCTGCGTCGCCGCTTGTCGGGTCTTCGCGAACAGGCTGTTCTCGGCTTCGAACCGCATTCGCGCGCTGACGCTGAAGAAAGGCTCGATGATGCCCAGCGCGCGGCGGGAGATCGTGGTGTGAAAATGCAGCTGATGCAGACCCAGGCCGACGCCGTCGTTCGTCGCCTCCATGGGTTGGCCCGTTGGCATCGTGTAGTCGACGCCGAGCACCCAGGTGGGATGCGCCGTATCGCGGTAGTAGTTGTAGGGCGACCACTTCAGGCCGACCGTCACATCGCCGAAGCCGCTGCGGCCCACATTCTTGTACGGCACGCCGATCAGGGCGTCGCGGTCATTTGGTGGGTAGATGCTCGAGTTGGCCCGATTGACAGTGTTGTCGATGAAGTCGTGGTTCCAGGAGTCCGAGATGACGATCGGGAACGTGGCGTACAGCTCGACGTCGTGGTGCAGACCGATCCGGGCGTCAATAAACATCGTGCGGCGGGTTCGCTCGTACTTCAGCTCGCGCGAGAGCAGCGTCTGACTACCGCCCGGGCATGCCTCGGCACCGACGTGATCTTCCTGGATGCACCGCACCTCACGCGCGATGACCGCGGACCGTGTGTCCTGGCCGAAGCGCAGGCGCAACGAGAAGTCGTAGGGGTTCTTGAAGGCGCTGTCGAACGCGTCCAACACGTCCGTCACCTCGGCCGCATGGGCGACCGGGATGCCGGCCGACGCGACGACCGCAGCCGCTGCGAGCGCGGCCATCGACAGTCGCGCCAACCGCGCTGAACGCTGCGTGAAGTGCTGGGCTGAAAGCAGGGCGAGACGGTGGCGGCGCGGCATGAAAGCTCCTAGATCGACCGGGCGAGGCCGCGAATCGTCGGCGAGCATAGCCCCGGCATCGACGGCCGGCAACCCGCCACAAACAGGGTCCTGCGTCGATTGAACACCGCTGCGAGCTAGCTACCGGGCGGCGAGGGCTTTCTTGCCGAACCGCGTCGGCGCCGTGGCCCCGAATTTGTACGTTATCAGCGCAAAATCCAGGGGTTTTTTGGAGGCCATCGTGCGCACGCGCAGTCCCCCCACGACCGTGCGACCGCCTTGCAGTCGCGGCTTCACCCAGAGCAGGCGCGACGTTGGTGTGCCCTTCAGGTCGACGACCTCAGTCACCGTCGGTAGCAAGTTGCGTTTGGAGACACCGAGCTTCATCGGTTGCAGGCCTGGTACGCTGGTGTAGTCCGGGGTCATCCGCAGCAGCGCCGTGCCTTGGAATTCGCCTTCCAGACGCACCCGATACGCGGGCATCATCTCGAACACCGCCCACAACACCAGCGGAATCCCGAGCTCCGGGACCGGCGTGAACAGGTCCTTCGGCCGATCGGACGCCTTGCCGCCGCGGCGCCAGACCGTGACCTTGCCGCCGACGACGGCCAGCGCGGCCAACAGCACGCCGCGCTTGTCGCGCACGCGCACGCCTACGTCGCTGCCTCCGCCCTTGGTCGGACGGCGGCTGATCTCAAGCGCCAAGCCAGCGCCGGGATCGGCGTCAAGGACATCGAGCTCGTAGCGCCACCACTGCGCGTCCCCAACGAGCGCGCCCCGGGCGGCCTCCACGATGGCGGAGGGCCCCTTGCGGCGAACTTTGAGCCAGTAAGCGTGGGCCGGCAGCGCAACAGCGGTGAACGCGATCACGAGCAGCGCGAACCCGACCAGAGACCGATGACGATGGCTCACGCTACGCTCCATCCTCGGCCAGCAGGTCAATTCCCGGAGGCCTTGTGCAGGTTGATCTTCACCTTGCCTGTGGCGCCTGCAGAGACGTCCTCGGTGCCGCTGGCGAGCAGCCAGGCGACGAGGCCGATGGCGACGACACCGCCGCCGACGCCTGCCCAGAAGTACCATTTACCTGTGAGCGGATCCTCGTCGGTCTTGGCCTCTTCGAAGAGTGGCGCGTTTGGATCGATGTAGCTGCTCGCTGTGGACGCCCGCTCCTTCGACGCCACGACGACGCTCTTGCGCTGGTCGAGGGGTCGCTTTGACGCGTCGGCCGTCAACTTGGCGCCCGACGTCGCCGCCATGAACTCCGCCGCTTTGTCCATGTAGGTCTGATCCCGCACGAGCGCGACCTTCACCTTCTTGAAGGCGCCGTCGGAGCCGAGAAAGTAGCCTTTGAGCTGGGTCTGATCCTTCGGGAAGCTGGCCCGGACGACGAGAATCTGGTCGGTGCCCAGCTCGTTGCGAAGCTCGCGGATCCGGTCTTCGATGACGCTCGGTTGGTTGAAGTTCGCCGCGAGCACCTTGCGGCCGCTCAGCAGATCTCGCTGAAAGCTGGCAGGCGCGAGCGCTGCGTCGACTGTGACCGTTTGGCCAGGCAGGACCTTCACAAACTGGCGCACCGCATCAAAACCGCTGCGGCGCAGCATCAAGCGGTGGTCGCCCGCGGGGACCTCCTCCAACTTCAGGGGCGCCGCGCCGCGTGCGACACCGTCGAGCCACACCTCAGCGCCGGCCGCCTTGTCGCCGATCTGAAGATCACCTGTCGGGGCGGATTCACGCACTTTCAGCACGGCCTTGAACAACTCCAGCGAACGCGCACCGTAGGCGACGTATTCTTCCTCGGCCTGCCGCGGAAACAGCGTCAGCGACCGGAGCAGCATGTCGCGCGCCGGCACGAGCTGGTTGCGCGACAGGGCGACGAGGCCCAAGGCCTTGAACAGCCGCGCCCACAGCCGCGGACCACCGGCCGCCGGCTGCTTGTCGAGGAGCTTCTTCGCTGCTGCCAAGCGCTCGGTGGCACGCTTCGGTGTGCGAAGGAGCAGCGCGCGCAGGGCCTCCTCGACCAGCTTCTCGGCTTGCGTCTCCTCTTCCTGGCCAGGGATCGGCGACAAGTTGTAGCTGCGAACCTGCTCAAGTCGCCGCGACTGGAAGCTCAGCAGCCGCTCCAGCGCCGCGGCCTTCGTCGCTTCCTTCGTGTTGGCGGGCACGACGAGCACCACCATCGAGTTGCTGATGAAACCCGCGGCCTGGGCCTCGGCGATCAGCCCGTCGCCACGCAGCAGTCCGGCCCACTGCACCTGTAGCAGCGCAACGACGCACAGCGCGCTCACGACCCGCGTCGTCACGCTGTGGCGTCCCGGTCGTCGCCGTCGCGCTGCGCTGGGTGGTGCGACCTGCGCTTGAACCGAAGTGTGTGTTGCGTTGTTCATCTCGCCTTCCTTGCGTGGGCTCGCGGCCCTGATCCTGGCGTGCAGTTGCCTTGACCCTGTCGACGATCACCACCGCCCCGTCACCCGCTGTTGTGCGGTGCTGTCGGGCGCGCAGCTCACGGGATGAGGTGTTCGGGGCAGTAGATATCGGAGGCGACAGGTTGTGCGCTGCCTTCCAGATCTGACATCGCCGTCACCCCACCAAACAGGAACACGCAGTCGTTGTTCAGCAGCTGGGCCGCGTGCCCACCGCGCTTGATGAAGCTGGCGCTGGCTGTGGGTGTGCTGAACGTGCCCTTGGCGATGTCGTAGACACGCAGGGTGAAGCTCGCTGGCGTGCCCCAGGCTGAGAATCCACCGCTGATGAGCACGTGCTTATTGTCCGTGAGGCTCGCTGAATGCATGTAGACGCCAGCGCCCAGGCCGCCGATTCGCTTCGTCGTGATGCGCTTTTTCGCCTCGTTGACGGTGACGACGTACACATCTTCAGCGCGCGGCGGCGCCCAGGCGCCCTTGTGGTGACGAACGCCGCCAACCGACAGGAATTGCACCGTGGGGTCCTTGCCGTCCTTGCCCGAGCCGATCGGCGTCAAGGTCGGGAAATACAGGCCGCCATCGATCGACGTGATGTCGCCCGACACCACGTAGCCAGCGTTGAAGAGCCCATCACCTGCAGTTGGGCTCTCGCTGAACACCTCGGCGTGCAGCGTATCGGTCTCGGAATCACCGCCCCACACCAAGTACTTGCTGCCGCCGGTCTGGGTGGTTCCCAGGAACGCCAACGCCGCGCCGCCGCGCGGTGTGTTGAGCGGCAGGGACGCGCCAACGCTGATGAACGCGCCGTTCTCGCCGGCCGTCGGGTCGTACAGGCTGGAGTTCATATACGTGGTCAGATCGCCGCCACTGGCCACGGTGGGCGCCGGCCACTGCGCGCCGCCGAGCGCGACGACGTAGTCATCCGACAGCGCCATGAGGTTCGGAAACACGCGCTTCACGGCGTGCGTGAGCGTGCTGCTCTCCGGCGAGATGAACGTCTCGGACGCCACATCGAAGATCTCGTACGTGATCCCGACGCCATCGCTCACGCGCCAGGTCGGCGGTCCGCCCTTCTTCGCGTCCACCGTCATCTTCTCAGCACCGCCCACGATGAGCACCCGGTTGCTTTTGGGCAGGAAAATCGCGCTGTGAGCGGCACGTGGCTTCGCCAGACGGGTGTTGTTTGTCGGCTTGCGCAGCTCGCCCGTGTTGGGATCAAAGATCCAGGCCTCGTCAGAAGGGGCCGACAGGATGGTCTCGTCGCCCGTGGTCTTGGAGGTTCTAAAGCCACCGGTGATCAGGACACGACCACCGGCGATCGCGGTCACCGACGGAAACAGCACGTTGGTCGCTTGTCCGGAGCTCGGCTCCACGCAGGTGAAGCTCTCAACCGACATCAAGGTCAGATCGAACGGTGTCGTCGTGTTCTTGACGATCTTCTGGCCCGACCGCCGCGCGAACCACTTCGCCTTGCCGCCCACTTTGCCGATCAGCGTCAGCTGCATGCCGCTACCAGCCGGTACTTTGTCGATCGTCAGGCTGTTGCCCGACTTCGACGCGCTCAGTCGACCGCGCAGCTTTCCGTCTTGGTCGTGCACCACGAGCTCGTAGCTGCTGATCTCGCTGAACGGATTCGCGCCGGGCACGCCGCCGCACGCCGCCGACAGCGCCTTGACGCTCAGCGCGAGCGGCGCCTCGCCATCGACCGCGTTGTCCACCGCGCAGCCCGCCAAGGCCACACAGATCGCGACTGACAGCCACGCTCCAACTCGCCCGTTATCGCTGTGCATCTTGCCCATGATCTGATCTCCTCATTGGTCGACACCGGAACAGCGCGACGCGCTACCGAGCCTCTTTTTCTTCCTGCCGGGGCAGTGTTGCGCTACGAACCTGTCGCCCCGTGTGGGGCAGAACGCGTCCGCCGGGTCGAATCGGCATCGCGCCGGGATCGTCGCGGCGCCAGATCGATCGGGCGCCCCACGCTGGCGACTTGGCGCCGCGCCGGAAGCCCTAAAATGGCGTGAAACTGAGAATCTTCTTCTCCCCGTCAACCTCGCCGACCACGATGGGCGGCGGATGCTGACGGCGGTCGTTGCTCTTGATGTAGTACTTGACGCCTCGATCCGTGGCGATCTTACGGCAGATCGTGTAGCCGGGCTGACCGGGCTCATTCATGAATTTATGGGCGTTCTTGCGCACGCGCACCCAGTAGTTCTCTTTGATCGCCCGTGTGTTCATCGAATCTGGAAACAGCGCGCGGAACTTCGTGAACGCCTCGGGCGTGTCTTTGGCCAGCGCCTGCGTGTAGAGCGCGAGGATGACCGCTTCGTCGCTGCCCTTCACCACGTCGTCCCGCTCGACCACCTGGTCCAGGGCGCAGAGGCCGCCCTTCTGCATGATCTGCTTAGCGGTCAGCACGTCCTTATCGTCGGCAGCGGCCGTTGATTCGCCGCTATTTTTGCGCGCCGCACCGGCGGAGCTGCCCTTGCCGCAGCCGGCTTGGAGCAGCAACGAGCTCGTCACGGCCACCGCCAACAGCCGCGCTAACACACGACCGTGGTGCCCTGCATCGCCGAACCGCATCGCGCCGGCGGCCGCTTGGACCGCGTCGCTGCTGGGCCGGGCTGATGAAACCCAAGCTGGTGAAGCCCCGGCTGATGAGACAACGCGGCGCAGCGTCATGCGCGCGCAGGAGACCCCGATTTGGGGTGCGTCTGGGCTTGTTCGATCCACGGACATATGACTGGCCTCCGGCCACGGGTGCGCGCGTATCCTAATGCACCGATCAGGCAAGCTCAACCGGCCCCGGGCACGTCATGTCGGATTGATCTCAGATCGGCAGGCCGGGGAATTGCCGCCGTCTTCTGGGCAATGCTAGAGTCGCGCGGCTCTGAGCGCGCGCGGTGCCTGTTCTTGTGATCCGCGCTTTCGCGGATCTGAGCGTGGTGGGAGAGGAGCGTCGATGTCAGGTGCCAGCGCAACCAACCTCGTAGGTCACAGCCTGGCGGGACGCTACAAGCTCACCAGCCTGCTCGGTCAGGGCGGGATGGGCACCGTCTACAAAGGCCTCGACACGCAGATGAGCGACCGCATCGTGGCGGTCAAAGTGCTCGCGCCGCACCTCGTATCCGACGAGAAGCAGGTGATGCGTTTTGAGCAAGAGGCCCGAGCGGCCAATCAGCTCCGCCACCCCAACACGATCAGCGTGCTCGACTTTGGCCGTGACTCTGCTGGCCACATTTTCATGGTGATCGAGTTTCTGGTCGGCGATACCCTCACCGGCGCGCTGCGCGGCGGGCGGATGGACATCGCGCGTTGCCTCTACATCTTTCGGCAGGTGTGCAAGTCGCTGGCGGAAGCCCACTCCAAGAGCATCGTCCATCGCGATCTGAAGCCGGACAACATTTTTGTCTGTGAGATCTACGGCGAGTCGGATTTCGTGAAGGTGATCGACTTCGGTATCGCCAAGTTCCTCGAAGATGAGAACGCGCAGCTGACGCAAGCCGGTAAGATGTTCGGCACGCCGCGGTACCTCTCTCCCGAGCAGGCGCAGGGCAAAAAGCTCGATAATCGCAGCGATCTGTATTCGCTCGGTGTGATCATGTTCGAGTGCATCACCGGTCGGCCGCCGTTTGTCGCGGATGAGCCCATCGCCGTCGCGATCATGCATGTGCAGGAGCAAGCGCCGCACATGGAGTCGGTCGCGCCGGACATCTTGATCCCAGAGATCGTCGATCGCCTCGTCTTCAAGTTGCTCGCCAAGCGGCCCAGCGATCGGTACCAAAGCGCCGAGGAGGTCGTGGCGGCTATCGATCAGGCGATGATCGCGTTGCAGCGCGCTGGCGCAGGGCTGCCGGTTGGGCACTACACCCCGCACGCGGCGATGACGCCCGCACATCCGCACACGATTCCACCCGCGAGCCAAGAGCCCGACGCGACGCGCGCCATGGCGCCGATCGGGACGCCAGGGGACGAAGCCACGCGTGCCATGGATTCGATCGCGCCAGACGCCGCGACCCGGTTTATCGGCGCGATGACGGATGAGGATGACGCGACGCGTGCCATGGCCCCGCTGTCGTCAGAACCGAAGCGTCCGACGCCAGCCGCGGAGGCGACGGTCGCGCTCGACACCGTCGACGCGTTGAAGGTGCTCGAGCGCGGCAAGCAGCAAGCCATCGCGCCGGACAGAAGCGGGGGTGGCGGTCGCATCGTCGCCCTGGTTATTGTGACGCTGCTCGTCATCGGCGGCGGGATCTTCGCCGCGCTGCGGGCCGGCGACTCACGCGCTGCTGCGGCGGCGGCTGCAGCGACGAAGAAGGCCAAAGCGGAGGCCAAACGAGAGGCGACGGACGCGGAGCGGCGCCGGGACGAGGCCGCCGCTCGCGCCGCAGAGGAGAAGACACAGGCCGAACGTGCCAAGCGCAAGGCGCTCGAGCTCAAGCTCGCGAAAGTCAAAGCGCAGACGCAGGTCCACACGGTGACTGTGGAGTCGACGCCGACGGGTGCGGTGGTATTTCTGAAAGGGATGGAGGTCGGCAGGACGCCTTACTCCCTGAAGTTGAGCCTGCGCGACGACGACCGAACGCTGGTCCTCAAGCTGGACGGCTACGAAGACCGCGATGTGCGGATCAAGGCCAAAACACTGGTAGAGGCACGCATTGAGCGGCTACCCTCAGAGATGACAAAGAAGGCTCCGGCCAAAGTGGCCGCGCCGAAGCCCGCTGGGTCGCCAAAGAAGAAGGTCAAGAAGAAGCTGGATTGGGGCATGTGAACGGCGTGAACTCGCCGTGGCGCCTGGACAGGAGCGACGTCGTTCGTGACCGCGTGTGTCGATGGCCTTCGTGATAGGGCTCGCCCACAGTGGCGTGACCGCTTGGAGTGGATCACTGATGAATCGTGTCTGGTCACAGCGATTGAGCGCCTCATGGTACGTCCGCCTGCTGGGCATGAGTCTCGTCGGGTTCGCGCTCACATGCGCGGCGCTCCCTGGCTTCGCAGAGCCAGATCCGGCCAAGGCGAACACCCTGTTCAAAGCGGCGAAGGTGAAGCTGGAGGCGGGCGATGCGCACGGCGCGCTGTCCTTGGTGTCCCGCGCCGCCGACTACTTCGGCCATCCTGCGATCTTCCTGCTCAAGGCCAAGACGTTGCTCTCACTCGGCCGCTACCAGAAAGCGCTGGAGGCTTTGGAGTCGATCTCGACGCGCAAGCTGCCAGCGCCGTTCAAGAAGACACGTGCTGAAGGCATCAAGGAGGCCAAGGCGGCGATGGCGACTCACGGCCACCTCGTGCTCACGCTGCAGCCGCCGGCGGCCGTCGCGGTCATCGATGGCAAGCGTTACGCGCTGGGTGTGGACACTTGGCTGCCCGCGGGCGCCCATGAAATCAAGGTAGAAGCGCAAGGTTTTGTGACGGAGACGAAGCGCGTGCAGCTCGGCGTTGGCGATCGCGCCGACGTCACGATCGCGCTTAAGCCTGCCGCGGGTACGCTGCGCGTGCAGGTCACGGGCGGACTCAAGGGCGTAGAGCTTGAGCTCGACGGCAAGCCCTGGCCGGTCGGCGAGGGCAAGCGCGCGGGCGACATCGTCTCGAAGCGCCTCGGCGTGGGGGAACACGAAGTGTCCTGCCGGCGCGGAAGCTTGCTCGAGTCGCACAAAGTCAGGGTCGCGCTGAACAAGACGGTCGCCGTCGGGTGTACCCAGATCGGCGGCGGCCCGTCACGTGTGGCTGTGCTGTCGGTCGGGTGGGGCGGCGTAGCGGCGGGGCTCGCGTTGGCGGGCTACGGCGCCTGGGGGCTCCAGGGCTACTTTGCTGACCTCGACTATGCAGAGAAGAACGGCCTGATCGCAGACACCAACAAGCACTACGGCGGCGCGCTGTACCTCGCATCTGGCCTCGCGATAGGTGTGAGCAGCTATCTGCTGCTGGTACGTGATTCCAAGCCAGACGCCGGCGCCACGGCGCTCGCACCGGTAGCCGACGCCCCGTGGCACGCCAGCGCGCGCTGAGGCACCTGATGTCGCGCGCTAAACCGGTCGTCAAGCACGATCGTTCCCAGACCGATCTCGTCCCCGCCCCGTCCATCGATCGCCCGCGATCACCGACCGGCGCTGGCGTCGCCGGTCGTGATGACCAGCAGCACGAGGCGCGCTGCCGTCGCTGCGGCGTCAGCTGCCACCTCGCGATCCCCGTCAACGGCACGCCCGTCACCATACCCGGGCTGCGCTGCCAATTTCTCGAGCGTGATGGCGCGTCGTGGCAGTGCACGGTCTACGCAGACCGCTTCACGCGTGCGCCATGGTGCCACCACGCTGATGTCGCGGGGGCGCAAGGGTTCCTCGCCATCGATTGCCCGTACGTCGTCGCCGCGGGCTACAAGCGCGGCAAGGTGACCGTGACGCCATCGAGCTACGACCGCATTTGGCCCGCGCTGCTCGCCGAGCTGCAGCTGCGGGGCGTGCCCCATTGGATTCACCGCGAGGCGCTGCGTCTAGAGCTGACGGCGCGCGAAGGCGGACGTTGGACCTTGCGGCCGGAGGGCGACGAGCTCATGCCCGAGCGCGACGGAGACACGGGATGATGAGGCCAGTTGTGGTTCCGGCATCCTTCGTCCTCGCGCTCGCGCTGCTCCTCATCGTCGCGACGGGCTGCGCGGCAGTGCGCGATTTTCTGATCCCACCGCCAGAGGGTGGCAGCGCGGCCGTCCACCGCCGCGCCAAGGCGGCCGAGGCGCACTTGCTCCTGTATGACGTCACGCTGGCGGACGGGCTGCGCACATCGGTCGCTATCCGCAGCGGCCGCATACTCGCCGTCGGCCCGCGCGCTACGATGTCCAAGCGCCGCAGTGAGACCACGGAGGTCTTCGAAGGCCGCGGACAAGTGCTCACGCCGGGCCTCGTCGACGGGCACGTCCACCTGGAGGGCTGGGCGCTCCTCGGCGACGCGCTCGATCTGCGCGAGATCCGCTCGCTTCCGGCCCTCATCGCGCGGGTAAAAGCCAGCGAAAGCCTCGTCTCCGCCGGCGGTTGGCTGTGGGGTTACGGCCTGCGCCCCGAGCTCGCGTCGTTGCTCTCAGCCGATCTACTCCACAACGCCGTGCCCGGATTGCCGGTCTGGCTGAGCCTTGCCGATGGCCACAGCGCGGTGCTGAGCCGGGCCTTGGTCGCGCGGCTGCCGGCGGCGCTGGCGAGCCGCGCCAAATCGGGCCACCTCAGCGAAGTCGAGGCGCGGCGTGCCTGGTTTGCGCTGCCGCCGCCAGCGGGCGAGCGCCTCAAGGCGTTTGTTGTGCAGGTGCTTGGCGACTTGGCGAAGCTGGGCGTCACCACCGTGCACGTCATGGGTGCCCGACCCGAACTCCAGACGACGCTCGAAGAGCTGGAGGCCAGTGGGCGCCTGCGAGTGCGGTGTCGCCTGTATCTAGCGTGGCCAGCGCCGGCGACCGTGGACTGGGTACGGCGTCAGGTCGCATCACGCGTTCAGCGCGTGCGATCCAGCCGACCGTTGGTGGCTGAAGCCGTCGCGCCCGGGCGAATCGCCGCGTCTCGCCTCGTCGATGTGCTTGGCATCAAGGTCTGGCTCGACGGCACCTTGGGCGCCCGCAGCGCGAGCCTGTCTCAGCCCTACGCCGACAAACCCAACGCGCCCGCGCCACAACCTCAGATGAGCGCAGTCGAGCTGAGGCAGGTCATCCGCGACGCCGATCGCGCCGGCCTGCAGGTGGCGGTCCACGTCATCGGCGACGCCGCCCTCGATCGCCTGCTTGAGGCGCTCCAGGGCCTGCAGAGGCCGACCACCGCGTGGCCGGTGCGCATCGAGCACGCTCAGACTGTGCGGCCCGACCAGCTCAAACAATTGGCGGCGCGCAACGATCTGATCTGCGGCGTCCAACCGCTCCATCGGCAGTCCGACAGCGCCTGGTCGTCCGATCGTCTCGGTGCGGCCCGCCTCAACTGGGGGTACCGCGCCGCCAGCCTCAACCGCGTCTGTCCGCTGCTCGCAGGATCGGACGCCCCCGTCGGAGCGGTTGCGCCATGGGCGGCCATGCGGGCCCTCACATCGCACGATCGGCCGACAGAGCGCCTCTCGCCGGCAGAGGCGCTCGCCACGCACATGCGCGATCCACAGACCGGTAAGACACGCGTCGTCGCGGCAGGTGGCCTCGCCGATCTGGTGCTTTGGTCCACACCGCCTATGGCGGGCGCCGCGGCGCAGCCGGTCGTCGATACGATCATCCTTGGTGGGGCCCTGCTCAGGCGCCTCCAGTAGCCGCGCAACAGCCCCGGGAAACGAGGCTGATCGGCCTGTCGTGCCGGCGTCGATCGCGCGCAGTCCGCGGCCCGACGGCGACGTCAAAAAGACAGCAGCCCCGGCGCTCATTGGCGAGCGTCGGGGCTGCGAATCATTGGCGCGTGGCCGTCTGCTGGCGCTTACGCCGCCACGCGGCTGATGCTCCGGGTCTGGAGCTCCAGCTCCTCGATCATCGCGCCGCTGCTCTGTGCGTCCAACTGGAAGCCAGCCCAGCGACTCGGCCACGTCTCTTGCAGATCGTAGCGCACCACCTCGGTGTCGCCATCGTCGGCCAAGAGCACGATGCTGACGTTCTCAAACTTCAGCGTGCCGTCCATGGTGGCCTTCATCCAGTCCCACAGCGCCGCGGTGTTGATGTAGCCCTTCTTCAACGTGATTGGCGCGATCTTCGGCCGACCAGGAATCTGACGGGTGTACATGTCCATGCCACCGGCGTACTCGACCAGCTCAACCTCGGCCGTGAGGCCGTCGACCGCCGTGAACGCGCCAGCCGCGACCCCGCCGAGCTCGATGCGGAAGTTGAATCCCCCGCGGTGATCGAACTTCCGTGACGTATCTGTCGACACCGGCGCTGCAACCACCGCCGGCGCCTTGACCGGAACATCCTTGATCGGCGCGGCAGCCTCGAAACCGAGCACCTCGAGTGCCTTGTCCTTCAGATGACCGATCAGATCGTCAGCGTTGGCTGCCAGATCCTTGACCATGTCCTTCGCGCCAGCCTTTAGATCCTCGATGCCCTTGTTCGCGGCACCCTCGAGCGCGCTGAGCCCCTGCTTGGCGAGGTCTTTGACCGGACCCGGCAGGTTGCTGTCGTCGATCGCCTTGCCGAGGTCATCCGAGGCCTTCGCGACGATCTCTTTGACTTTGGTCTCAGCGGCGTCGATGGCCTTATTGGCCTCTTCTTCGGCCTTGTCGACCGCCTCTTTAGCGGCGGCCTCAGCCTTCTCGACAGCCTCTTTGGCGGCTTGCTTGGCCTTCTCCACAGCGTCCGTCGCGGCCTTGTGCCCGGCGCTCACGGCGTCCTTGGCGGCCTTCTTCACTGGGTCAGGCAACTTCGAGTTCTCGATCGACTTGTTGGCCTTGGCAGCCGTCTCGTCGAGCTTCTTCTCGCCGTCCTCCCGCGCCTTTTTGGCTGCGGCAGCGCCCTTGTCGACCTCCTTCTGGACGTCTTCATTGGCCTTCTTGATGGTCTTCTTGATGCCGTCGAGCTTCATCGTTGCACTCCTTAGCCTGTGTTGCGCCAGATGGGGATCACGGGGTACCGCATCCTGCCATTTGGGCCCTACCAGGCGACCTCCACCGTCGCTTTTGACCGCCACACCGACCAGCGTTGGTCGCTCTCACGCTCGCGCTCCTGGAGTTTGTTAATGTACTCCAGATGGTATCCAGCGCGAAACCCACCAAAGCTGTAGCGCGCCTGCGCAAACACGGTGTGCCGCTTTGTCACGTCATCCCCGTATCCGAGCTCCAACGTGCCACGCCGGTTGGTTTCATACCAGCGATCTATCTGTGTTCCTGCTGCAAGTTTCAAGCCATCCAGCACCGGTAGGACCACCTTGATGCGTCCGATCATGATCTTGCCAAGGTAGTCGTCGGTCGTCGCACCAGGTCCCTTCAGGCTGCGGTAGTCCTCGTCATGGATGTACTTCGCCTTGATGTGGAGCTCGAGGCCGCGGCCGATGTCGAAGAGCTTCTTGCCGTTCAAGACCATGATTTGACTGCGTCGCCACTGGTTTTTTCGGTAGACCGAGCGAGGATCACGGCCGCGATCGTAGACGTTAGCGTAGTCGTACAGGCCGATGTCGGTGTAGCCCTCCGAGTGCAAAAAGTCCGGATACACGGTGTCGACGTTCCGATCTTGCGCGTCTGTGTTGTAGGTGATGAAGGTGTATTCGGCGTTGACGGAGAGATCGCCGTCTTCGTTTTCAAAGGCCAACACGCCGGTGCCGCCGTGCCAGCCGATGCAGCTCTCGACCCATGCCTCACCGAAGTCCACGAATTCATTCGCCAGATTCAGCGTAGGCAACTGCCCGCCACCGAGGAACCCGTCCGTCAGCAACACATCGGCTTCGCGCCGAGCACCGAAGATCGCGTTGTAGTCTTGGCCGATGTTGAAGTACTCCGCCTTGAACGAGACGCCGAGGCCAAAAGGATCGTCGGCTGTGAGCCGCATGGTGCCAGCGAAGGCGTTGGTATCCTTGTAGACTATGGGCGAGATGCCTTGGTTCCGCGCCACGCCGTTGGCGCTCAGGGTTGTGTCGATCCGTTGCCGACTGAAGGCGAGCGTCCCGTCGAGGCGCATCGCGTCACCCAACTCTTGCTCTACCTGCAGCGTCGCGTTGGCCGAATGATAGCGGGTGTAGACGTCGACGGCGTGATCGGCCTGACAACCGGGGATCGGAGACCCCAGAGCGTCCACGCAGTTGGGGTTTGTGGACCCCAGCGCGTCGGGGTCGGAGAGGTCCGTCTCCAAGTCCTGCGTCATGTCGGCCGTCAGGCGCAAGGTCGTCTGCTCGGATGCACGCCAGCGCAGCGTCGTGGCGTAGGCCCAATCCCGTGACCAGAAGGGATTCTCGAGGGCTGGGTCGCCGATCCCCGTCGACCACCACGGCCCGACCCACAGCTTTGGCAGCGCGATCGCGGCCGCGATCCAGGTCAGCTCACGCTGGGCGCCGAGGTGGCCGCTGAGAAAGTAGCCGCGGCCGTTGTCCCGGTCGATGTAGCGCAGCTTGCCGATCGTCCACGGATTGAACATGCTGAGGTCCGATGACCCCACGCGCAAGACGTCGACGAACGCCCACTCCGGTTGAAGCTCGATCCAGGTGCCGCGCAGTTTGAGGTAGGACGCCCGGTTCATGCCGACGGAGTCGCCTGACGTGTTGACCGTGTCGCCGTACATCTTCGTGCCGGACTCCCAGTAGTCCTGCCAGCGCTCGCCAAAGCGGGAGGCCACGCGGGCCCCGGCGGTCACGTAGCGGCTCGCGCGGCCCTTGAACGTAAGCTCCAGCTCGCTGCCGACGCCGTTGCCGCCGGCGATCTGGTCGTACCAAAACGGGTTGCCGAGCCACACCAACCCTTGGCTGTCGTCGTTGGTGTAGAGGTGCTTGGTATAGATCCGCGCGCCCATGTCGAAGCTGGTGTCCACGGCGTGCGCCGACGCGCTGAGCAGGGACGCTCCGATAATGGCAGCGAGTCGTATCCTGGCGTACCGCGGCATGGTGTCTACTCAAGTTGCGGGCGGCCGCGCTCGGGTGTGCGGCGACGGCTGGAGGAGGTGCGGACGCGGTGGGGCTAGCGCTGGTTGGCGTAGATCATCGGCAGCGTCGCGATCTTCTTGCCACAGATGTACGCCAGCGCGCGCTTCTGAGCGCCGACTTCGGACGCCTCGCCCTTGGCCTTGCCGGCGAGGATGTCCAGCACGTGTGGGTCGCACTCGGAATCATGGCCGCCGCCAAAGCGGTGCTCACCACGCACTTCGTTCACCCGGCGCGTCAAAATGTCCCGCTTCGCCGGGAAGCCCTCGTTGCTCTGCACAACCACCTGAAAGCCCCAGTTTGCGCCCAGATCGCCGAGATCCGACTTCTTCACGATCGCGACGAGTGACTTGCCGCGCGCGCGTGTGGCCGTTGGGATGACGACGGCAGACTTCATGGTCTTGGCCTTGTACTTCACTTCCATCTCAAGCTTCGAGCGGGGCTGCGGCGAGACCAGCACGACCTTGTCCCACGCCTCGTCTGCGGCGAAGGCGACGCCACCGAGCCCGGGCAAGCCCGTCGTGAATCCGCTGTTCTTCTTGTGGTCGGTGTCGATGTAGATCTGAACGAACTGCAGCGAGAACCCGTTGCCGCCGCCGGGCCACTGCTTGCTATTCCAGGGGTCTTCGATGCGCGCGCCGAGCTTGATGGTGAAGTGCAATGTCGCGCCCTTGTCGATGATCTCAACCTGCCGCAGATCGAAGCTCTTCGGTCGGTACACCGCGTTGGTTGGATAGACGTAGCTGCCCGGCCCGAAGTCATCACCTGCGGGGTCGTCGAAGACCAGCTTCTTGATGGCGGGGCCGGCCTGCAGGGGCCTCGGAGCCAGCGCGACCGCGATCAGCGCCGTCAGCGCGAGGCCGGCTACGATTGGGGCCGCGGACTGGGCCACGCGGGACGCGGAGGACCTCTGAGGTCGCGCTGCGTCGACACCAACTTGGCTGCGAAAACGATTCATGGGTGGCTCTCCCGGTCCAAATCTAGGCGCTGGGAGAGTCACGCGCGCCCTCGGGTCGTGTCAAGGCAAGATCGGCGTCACGGCCTCGCCCCCAGCCCCGCGCTACAGCTCCGCGGCCAGCAGCGCGTTGGCGGCCTCGATCTGGGCTTCGTTCAGCGTCTCCGGCACACGAACGACCAGCGCCACGTAGAGGCTCCCCCGCGCCTCAGTTTTGCCCAGAATGGGAGCACCAGCGCCACGCACACGCAGCACCTTGTCGCTCGACGTACCCGGACCCACCCGCAAGACCTTCTCCCCTTCGAGCGTCTCAACCGTGATGCGACCGCCAAGCAGCAGCGTGCTCGGCACGACAGCAGCTGTGGTGTGCAGGTTGTCGCCCTTGCGCTCGAAGCGTTCGTCGGGCGCGACGTCGATGAGCAGGTACAGGTCGCCCGGACCGCCTGGCCCGCGATGGCCCTTGCCCTTCGCACGCAGCTTTTTGCCCGTCTCGATACCGGCGGGGACACGGATGGTGAGCGTCACGTCACCGCCGTCCATGTGGATGGTGAGGCTGCGTTCGGCGCCTTTCATCGCCTCATGAAAGCTGACTGTGAGCGGGACTTCCGCGTCGCGCCCGCGCGGTTGTTGCCGCTGCTGCTGTTGCTGGCCCGGTCGGCCGCGTCCGCCACCGCCAAACATGTCGAAGATCGACCCGCCGGCTGCGTCGCGTCCGCCGCGCGCGCTGCCCCGCGCGCCGCCTCCGCCGCCGAATCCCCACCCGGAGCTCTTCATACCGAACTGGCTGAGGATGTCGTCGATGTTGAAGTCGCGCAGGATGTCTTCGGTGCTGAACTGCTGGTGAAACCCCGAGTCGCCCACGGTGTCGTACCGCTTGCGCTTGTCCTCGTCGGAGAGCACCGCGTAGGCCTCGGAGACGTCTTTGAAGCGATCTTCCGCGGACGCATCGTCTGGGTTTCGATCGGGGTGGAACTTCATCGCCAGCTTTCGGTACGCCTTCTTGATCTCGTCGGCGGTCGCGTCTTTTGCCACCCCAAGCGTCTCGTAGAAATCCTTCGCCATGGTCGTCCTCCCCGTGGCCGTCCAAGCCCCGGAACACAGATGCGGCGCCAAACGGCCCACGCCCGACGCGCGGAAAGGTCTCCGCGCGCCGGGCGATGCGTCAAGTGGCGCTGAATTTCCGGCCTAGAAGCGGAGCCAGGCTCCACAGGGCCCGTGTCTCAGTCCGTCTAGTTGACCTCGAACTCGGCGTCGACCACGTCGCCACTGTCATCCTTGCTGGCCTCTTTTCCGCCATCACTCGCCGCGCCACCAGGGCCAGCAGCGGCGCCTTCCGCGGCCTCAGCACCGTCGCCCTGCGTCGCGTACATGGCTTCACTGAGCTTGTACGCGGCCTGCTTGAGCGCCTCCTGGGTCGACTTGATCGCCTCGATGTCATCTTCCTTGAGCGCCTTCTCGGCTTTCTCCAGGGCGCTCTCCACGGCGGCTTTGTCTTCCGCCGAGACCTTGTCGCCGTTGTCCTTCAGCGTCTTGCGCATCTGGTAGACGGTCGTGTCAGCCTGATTGCGCAGCTCTACGGCCTCGCGGGTCTTCTTGTCGTCTTCGGCGTTCGCCTCGGCTTCCTTGACCAAGCGATCGACCTCGTCGGGGGACAGCCCGCTGCCGCCCTGAACCGTGATCTTCTGCTCCTTGCCGGTCGCCTTGTCCTTCGCGGCCACGTGCAGGATGCCGTTGGCGTCGATGTCGAAGGTGACTTCAACCTGTGGCACGCCACGCGGCGCCGGTGGGATGCCCTCCAAGTTGAACTGGCCGAGCAGCTTGTTGTCGCGGGCCATCTCGCGCTCGCCCTGCAGCACCTTGATGGTCACAGCCGACTGCCCGTCTTCCGCGGTCGAGAACACCTCGGTCTTGCGATGCGGGATCGTCGTGTTGCGCTTGACGAGCGGCGTCATCACGCCACCCATGGTCTCCACGCCGAGGCTGAGCGGGGTGACGTCGAGGAGCAGCATGTCCTTTACGTCGCCAGCCAGCACACCGGCCTGCACCGCTGCGCCGAGAGCGACCACTTCGTCCGGGTTGACGGACTGATTCGGCTCCTTGCCGAAGATCTCCTTCACGATCTCGCGGACGCGCGGAATCCGGGTGGAGCCACCGACCAGCAGGACCTCGTCGATGTCCGAGATGGCCGTGCCAGCGTCGGCCAACGCCTTGCGGCACGGCTCGACGAGACGCTTGAAGATGTCCTCACACAGGTTCTCAAGCTTCGCGCGGCTGATGCGATGCTGAAGGTGCTTCGGTCCCGTCGCGTCCATCGTGATGAAGGCGAGGTTGATCTCGGTCTCCTGGGTGGTCGACAGCTCCTTTTTCGCCTTCTCAGCGGCCTCTTTCAGGCGCTGCATGGCCATCTTGTCGTTGCTGAGGTCGATGCCCTGATCCTTCAGGAACTCGGTGACCAAGTGGCCGATGAGCGCGTTGTCGATGTCGTCGCCGCCGAGGTACGTGTCACCGTTGGTGGCTTTCACCTCCACGACGTTGTCGCTGACTTCGAGGATCGAGACGTCAAACGTGCCGCCGCCCAGGTCGAACACCGCGATGGTCTCCTCCTGTTTCTTGTCCAAGCCATACGCGAGCGCCGCGGCCGTCGGTTCATTGACGATGCGCTTGACCTCCAGCCCAGCGATGCGGCCGGCGTCCTTGGTCGCGCTGCGCTGCGAGTCATTGAAGTACGCCGGGACCGTGATGACGGCTTCCGTCACGGGCTCCCCGAGGTACGCCTCCGCGGCCTCCTTCAGCTTCTTCAACACCTTGGAGCTCACCTCTGGAGGGCTCATGAGGTTGTCGCCAGCGAAGATGTAGGCGTCGCCGTTGTCAGCCGCTTTGACCGTGTAGGGCACGTGCTCCAGCTCACCCTTGATCTCGGCGAACTTGCGGCCGATGAAGCGCTTGGCCGAAAACACGGTGTTGGTCGGATTCACGACCGCTTGGCGCAGCGCGATCTGGCCGACCAGGACTTCGCCCTTGTCGTTCCAAGCCACGACCGACGGCGTGGTGCGGCCACCTTCCTGGTTCGCGATGACCTTCGGCTGGCCACCTTCCATGACGGCGACGACCGAGTTGGTGGTGCCGAGATCGATTCCAATGATCTTGCCCATGATGTCCTCTCTGGGTTGATTGTCTCTTGTGCCCTTGGCGGATCAGCAAGTTGCGGGCGACGAACTGCCGTCACCGCGTCCCGCCTCACGTTGGCCTGATCGACAGGCGCCTCAGGCTGTTTCGGTGTTGGAAATACCCTAAAACCTCTCGGGAAATCCTCGCCCGACTGCAGCGGCAAAGTAGGAGCACGCCTGGGGCTGTCAAGGGTGGCCCCGCAAATAAAAGGACGCTGCGCGGTCGTCTCGTCTGACAATGTCGGGGGATCAGGCGTTGTCCGCCGCTTAGGGTCCGTGCTAGTTTACGGCCGCTTTCCAGCACAAGGAGTCGCGCGTGGCACGCATTAGTTTCATTGGTGATAATGGTGAACCTCTTGAGATGGTTGTCGGCCCCGACAATCCAGAGGTCATGGTAGGTCGCCATCGCACCTGCAGCATTCGTACGTCTACTCAAAGTGTCTCGCGGCAACACGCGCGGGTATTTTTTGATGGCGAGAAGTACTGGCTGCAGGACAACGGCTCGTCCAACGGCACGTATTACCGAGACGAGCGACTGCAGCCGCAGGTTCCCGTAGAGGTGGAGGACGGCGAGTTCTTCATGTGCGGCAACTTTGAGATGCGCTTCGATCTCGACGATGAAGACCTTCGCCTGCTTGCCCGCGCGCGTGGTGAGGCGTTCGACGACACGATTGAGGAGTATGAAGAGGAGGTCGACGCGACGCGCTTCTCTGACTCTGCTTTTCCGGACTCGGCGGACGAATGGGACTACAGCGCGCCGCCCCCGCCGCCGCCGCCGCCGGGAATGGTCGCGCCGCCGCCGCCGCCGCCGCCCCCGCCACCACCTCCGCAGGTGAAGGACGTGGCGCCGCCGCCCCCGCCGAAGCCTCCGATCCCCTCGCCGCCACCGGCACGCGCCACCGCCGACGCAGATGTGATCGAGCAGCTGCGGGCTGAATTGGAGACGCACCGACGTGACCTGGCACAGCGAGACGACAAGATTCGATCGATGGAGATCGAGCTTGAGTCGCTGTTTAGCCGGATCGAAGAGGCCAAGAGCAGCGAAGAGCGGATCAGCGACCTGCAGGCCGAGGTTGAGCGTCTGCTGCCGCTAGAGAATGAGCTTCAGACGGCGATCGCCGAGCTGGACCCCGCGCGTCAGGACTTGGCCGCCGCCAACGAAGAGGCCCAAGCGGCGCGCAGCGAAGTCGATGAGCTCCGCGTCGAGGTTGATGAGCTGCGGGTCGAGGCGGATGACGCGCGATCTGAGGTTCAACGCCTTCAGACCGAGCTGGCGGACTCTCCCGGCGTGGATGACGGACATGTCAGCGCGCTTGAAGACGACATCGAGGCGCTCCGCGTCGACATCGAGCACACCCGCGAGAAATACGAGGAGGCCAGGGCAGCGCGTCGCAGCGCTGAGGAGCTTGCGCAACTGCTACGGGCCCAGGCCGACATGCTCAAGCAGGCGCAGGAGATGAAGGACGCGGAGATTGGGCGCCTGAAGGCCTCGGCAGGTGGCGGCGCCAGCGCCGGCGCTGCCCAGGTCGCGCTCGCGGAGGCGCAGGCGACGATCGTGGCGCTGCAGGGCGAGCTGGCTGCGGCGACAGCATTGGCCGCTGCCGCTGCCGCTGCTCCGCAGGCTGCTGGGACGTCGGACTTGGCAGAGCTCGAAGACCAACTGGACAGCCTGCACGCCGAGCTGCGCGCCGCACGCGAGAAAGTAACGGCGCTCGAGGCTGCCTTGGCGGCTGCGACCGCGAGTGGCGCCGCCGCTGCAGCCACGGCTGGAGACGCCGTGGACGTGAGCGGGCTCGAGGCGCAGATCGCCTCGTTGACGGCTGCGGACGGAGATCACACCGCCGAGATTGCGCGCTTGAAGGCCGAGATCAAGACCTTGGAGACCGACCGGGACGATCTGGAGGACGCCGCCAGCGCCAACATGAAGCGCATCAAAAAGCTTCTCTCGGACCTGGATGCGGCGCGCAAGGATGTCGCGCGTGCGTCGGCGGCGCCGGCACGTGGTGGTGAGGACGATGGCCGCTTGGCGGAGCTCGAGGCCGATCTCGCCGACGCACAGGCGCACGTGGCGGAGCTGCAGAGCAAGGTGGATGGCGGCGACGCGACCTTGACAAGCGCCACGAGCCAAACCGTGGTGGATTTGGTCGAAGAGCTCAACAGCACCATCTCCGGCTTTCGCGGCGACTTCGCTCAGGTGACAAGCGCCTTTGAGCAGATCAAGAGCGACGACACGGAGCAGCGCGCAGAAGGCATGGAGCAGATGCAGGACGGCCTCGACGTGTGCACGGGTCGAAGCTCAGACATGAAGAGCATTGTCCGCGAACTTCGCGACAGCTTGTAGGCGACCGCCCTGTCCACGCATGACAAACGCCCCCGGGCGCACGCGAGCGACATCGTTGGCGAAGGAGCTGAGCACATGGACGTGCGGCCGCGTGAGCGCGACCGTGTGATGGTCTATTTCGACGTTGGCGGTGTACCGCTCAACGACGTGACCATCGCCGCAGGCGTCGCATCCGGGAGCCTCGTGTTGCAGCGAAGCGGCAGCTTGCGCGAGGCGCGCCTGGAACCAGGCACGAACGCGACGATTCTGTTCACGGTCGATGGGCGCCTCTACCACTGGCCGATGCGGCTGGAGGAGGTGCTTCCGTCGAGCTTCTTCCTGGTGTCCGTGCGCGAGCCTGGCGAGGGCGAACGCCGCGAGTTTGTGCGTGCGCATGTGCCGATGGGTGGGCGCTTGCGTGCCGACGAATCAACCGAATGGGTCGACGCCGAGTCGGTGGAAGACCTGTCCGCTGCTGGCTTCTGCGTGCCCGCCGCGTTGCCGTTCGCCCACGGCGCGCGTGTTCATTTTGAGCTCCTGCCGCACGCCGCCAAACCTCCGACACAGCGCAGCGCCACCCAGCCCACAACGCCCATCCGCGGTATCGCGCGGGTGGTGCGCAGCGGCGCGGATACGGCGTTTGAGTTCGTGGAGCTGGGCTCGTCGGAGGAGAACCGGGTCAGCGATCTTGTGTTCGGAGCGCGTGAAGCGGCGTTGCTTAAGCGTTTGCAGAGCGTCTCGCGCGTCGACTAACGCCAGCTCATCGCGCGCGACAGCGGCCTATTTGCGCGCCGATAGCCATCGGATCGTCGCCGCGGAGACCAGTCGCTGCGGAGGCCAGTTGCCGAGTTCGGTTCTGCTGTGAGCTAGCCTGCCAACCAAGCTGGCCGCGTGGCCCGTGGGCGCGTCGCGGCGAGCCGCGCGTCGCTCGGGAGCGGCGCGCGGCCCAACAACGCGCGGTGGCCGCCTAGGTGTCCTCGTGATGGCGCACGGCCCGACGACGGACGATCTTGGCCGGCGCGCGTCCGGCGCGAAGCGCGAACGATCCGTCCGGGTTGCGCAGGAACACGTCCGCATGCTTGCGAAGGGCGCTGACGATCGAGGGCTCGACGTTCGCGGCCAGACTCCATCCCTCCGCTTCGGCCGCAGCCACGAACTCCTGCAACTGCGCCGGTCCACCGCGCTCTTCGAGCCATCGCTGCATCTCGCGGCGCAGCTGACCCTTCGGCGTCCGGCGTACCGGCTCCGCATCCGCCGATACGCTCGCGTCTGCAAACTCAACGGTCGTAGACGCTGCTGGAACGCCCGCCGGCGCGCTGTCTGGACGTGCCTTAGCCGCCGCGACCGCTTCGTTGGCGACGTCTGACTCAGATTCAGGTGCGGTCGCCGTCACCGCGCGGTCGTCCGCGTCGCGCAAGAACTGTTGCGTCTGCACCGGTCCCGGCTTGCTCACCACCGTCACGATCGGCGTCATGAGGCCGGCGTTGAGGTCTGGCGCGTTGAATGCAGCCTCATCACCAGCGAGGTACGCCGCCGTGCGCTTCGGCCCTGGCTTGACGAGGCCGCGTACGGCAACGGGCGCCACCGTCGCAGTCGTGCTCGCGCTGCGAGCCAGTGCGGGCGCAGCCGGGGGCGCGGCGGCTAGTGGGACCGCCGTGTCTGGCGCGAGGACGGCCGCCTCCGGCGCTGCAGCCGCCGCCACCGCGGCGGTGCCTTGCGGTACCACGAGGCCTATCGGTGCGCCACTGAGCCATGCCGCCGTCTGACGCGGGCCGGGTTTAGTCGAAGCCGAGTCCGCTGCGGCCACAGCCGGAATGAACGCCGGTGTCGCGCGTGGAGGGGCGGTGGCGGTTGGCGCGGTGGCAGTTGGCGCTGTGACCGGCGTCGCGGCACGTGGCGCCTGGATTACCGGCGTCGCGGCCGTCGCTGGTGACGCCGCGGCAGCCAACCGCACGTCCGCCGCTGGGGCCGTCGCCGTGACGCGTCGTTGCGCGTCCCCTGTCTCGGATTCCACGGCGATGAGCCGGCCGATGTTAAACAGGACCTCTCCGAGCGCCTCAAGGGCCTCCGGGGAAGCCTGAACGGAGCCGTTGAGCGCCAATTTGCCGTCGTCGCCGACCGCGATGGTCAGCCCTTGCCACTGAAAAGAGATCATGAAGCCCCTCGTATGTACACGGATGCGTGAGATGAGTCTGTGTGCCGGTACCGCGGGCGTCCCAACGTCGCAATTCGCGGGAGACGGTGGTCGTCGAATGACCGGCCATGAGGTGAGTTAGTGTCTTAGGATTGCTACGTAAAATGATGAAACATATCCGATAAACCGCCGCCATCATAGTGGCCGCGGCAATTGGACGCAAGGGGGGGAGCAATCCAGTGGCGGACGATTTCGGCCTCGATCATCGTTTCGTCCATGACGGTAGACCAGGCAGTCTCGCGAACA
>ERZ889078.394-NODE-394-length-39518-cov-18.451562_pt1 | contig 39518 bp, 41 predicted proteins | sample MGYA00521266_ERZ889078 | MGnify/ENA primary metagenome ERZ889078 (study PRJEB32303, sample SAMEA104408618) | aquatic metagenome | biome: Brackish water; feature: Pelagic; material: water | place: Baltic Sea | collected 2014-06-16T06:34:00 | depth 76,534 m ... | reverse complement strand
ATATAAATATTTTGTTTTTAGAAACATTTATGCTCAAAAATAAGTTTTTGATTGTGTAAAGATTTTGTTTTTAATAACTTTTATTCATGTAACTCAGAATTAAAAGAAATATATGAACTTAAGCAATTTCTAAGCATTTCTTCTTAATAATAGTGTTTTATAATCAGCATTTCTTTTTTGTCCTTCTTGTATTAAATACTTTTTATGTACTAATCGTTGAGGATAAGCAGCTCTATTAAAATATTTTAATGCATTTCCTGCTTCAGGATCAAGACAATTAATTGCTTCTTTCCAAGAAGACAGGAGTTCTATTGATTCTAAACAATTAATTCCGCAAGGTGTAAAACTTGGAGGCCTATAATCAAATACCCTAGGATAAGAACCTTCAGTTTTAATTAGATGTTCTAATTCTTGACCAAATAAGTAACTTAAATACCTAGGGCCTTTTTCTTCAGCGATTTTTTGTTCAGAAGTTCTTTCTTTTACATATTCTTCAGTACAACATTTAGGATATCCAAGAAACCAACCCGAGATTTTATGAAAATCGTTTTCATTTGCATTATTTGGAAGATTCAAATATTGTTTATTTTGTTCTTGTAAATCTTCTATTTTTGCAACTACTACGACAGGATTTAAAAGAAATTTATTAGTATTTAATCTATATTCTAAACCTGTTTTTTTAAGAACTTCCATAAATGAAGTCCAGTTCCCGCCAATAATAGAGCCTTTTTTTAATCCTTCAATCACTAATAGAAGTTGAGCTCTATCTAGTTTATTTAAGGATTTCCATTCTTCACTTTGATATAAATCGTTCATAATAAAGGAATTGTTAAGAATTATATAAACTTAAGTAGATTATTTAGTCATATTACAATATCTTTGCCTTGCAAAATACGTGAATGGTCCGAATGTTGGCATAATCTGAGGGATTTCTGTTTTAAATATCTCATCATGTTCATTATCATAAGCTTTTATATCAGGTCTTTGTTCGACTGCTTTAGTTAATCCATCTGTTGATTTAGCAATCACATAATCTAATGCTAAAACACCACCTATTGCTCCAAGTCCTGAAATGATTGTTACTAAAGTTAAGTTATCCATTTAATTAGGAAAGAAAGCCCCATATATAAACTTATTTATTTTTACCACTCATCAATAGCTAATAGTGAAAACATTTATATATTAAAACACATTTTCCAAAGATTAAAATGAATCCTTTAGAACTAGAAATACAAAAACCCGCTTACAAAAAAGCAGTTGATTTTGTTCAAGAAAAAGCATATTCTGTAATGTGTAATAAACATGTTCAAGCAGGACTAACTACTACTGCATTAACAACAGCAGTACTAGCACAAGACTATGATTCTATTGATGCAATTACAAAAGAAGTATATGGTGTTGGTTCAGGAATGATTGATGGATTTCTATTACTGCCAAATGTATTTTTAAATGCATTTAATGATGGTCAAACTTGGGCTAGAGATGGAACAGGCATGATATCTAATCCAAATACTGGTTTAGGTTATTGGATTGGGTTTTGGATGATGGTTAGTAGTGAATCAGGCATTAGTAGCAGTAGTTCAACAGTTGCTAAACGTAGAAGAAGACAATCCATTTAACAAGGATTAAAAAAATGTCCAACATACTAAAACCAGTTACTGAATTGTCCCGAACAGAATTAAATAAATTATATCAAATATACAACGAAACTTATGTTAGAAAAGGAATTGGTTATCCTCAAGAAAAATGGGAAGAAGAGCTTTTCACACCATATCACAAACATACTTCTAAGCAAATTCAAATAACTATTGGACAAGACAACAATAATAATTTTGAAAGTTATACTATCTTCACAGATCAAAAAGAAATAGAAGGAGAATTGTGGTCAAAAATGCTTGAAAGTGGTGTTTTAGTTAATGATAAATCATTAAGAAAGCCAGCTTTTCTAAATAGATTAACTCAATTAACAACAAATCATCCTAAACAATGGTTTTTTTCCGAAGTAGGAATTGAATATTTAGGCGTTATAAAAAAATATGATGATTCAGATTTTAAAATGATACAAGACAAATTATTTGCAAACACTCTTATGAACGAGTTTTTAGGTTCATACAAATTTACAATTAAAGAATCTGATCTTGGTTGCATTGTTTCTAGAGATACAAAAGTTAAACAAAGTAATGCGTATCTTTTAACAAATAAGTCTATTTTATACAAGTAATTGTTTTAATTCGCACGTAAAGTTTATATACAACTTCTATTTTTTACAACAAGTATGAAAGAGGCAGAGTTTAAGTTTAAAACTACTAAAGAAATTAAAGTTTCTAAGAATATTGTAGACCAAGTTATTGGTCAAGACGATGCAGTCAATGTTATTAAGAAAGCTGCTGCTCAAAGAAGACACGTGTTATTAATAGGAGAACCAGGAACAGGAAAAAGCATGTTAGGCCTTGCAATGGCCGAATTATTACCAAAAGAAAAACTAGTGGATGTACTTTCATTTCCAAATCCAAACGATGAAAATCAACCTTTAATCAGAACAGTTGCTGCTGGAAAAGGCAGAGAAATGGTTGCAAAATCAAGAATTCAAGATATGGGTGGATTAAAAAATCAAAATATTATCATGTTTATTTTTGCAGTTTTAGCCATGATTGTTCCTTGGTGGGTCAGGGAAAAATATCAATCGGACGTTATGTTTGCGGCATTCTTTTTAGGAGGAATGATCTTCTTAGCAGCCTTTATTATGTTTATGAACTTAGGTAAAAAAATGGGTGGAATGAAAGTTATGTCACCTAAATTAATAGTTGATAATTTTAAGAAAAAACAAGCACCATTTTTGGATGCTACTGGCGGACATGCAGGAGCACTTTTAGGAGATGTATTACACGATCCTTTCCAAAGTGGCGGCCTAGGAACTCCTGCTCATGAAAGAGTAATTGCAGGAATGATTCATAAAGCTCACATGGGAGTTTTATTTATTGATGAGATTGCAACTTTACAACCAGGTTCTCAACAAGAATTACTTACAGCAATTCAAGAAGGAAAAAATGCAATTACAGGTCAAAGTGAACGTTCAGCAGGTGCCATGGTTAGAACAGAACCTGTTCCTTGTAAATTCATATTAATTGCTGCTGGAAATGTTGAAACCGTAACTCACATGCATCCTGCTTTAAGGTCGAGAATTAGAGGTTATGGATATGAAGTATATATGAGAGAAACCATCCTAGATACTAAAGAACATAGATTAAAAGTTGCTCAATTCGTAGCTCAAGAAGTTAATAAAGACGGTAAAATACCCCATTTTTCACGAGAAGCAGTTACTTATATTGTTGAAGAAGCTAGAAGAAGAGCTAATCGTAAAGGTCATTTATCATTGAGATTTAGAGATATTGGCGGTCTTGTTAGAGCAGCTGGAGATTTAGCTTTAGAAGAAAAAGCTGTTGCTGTTGAAAAAGATCATATTATAAGAGCAAAAAAGATTGCAAGATCATTAGAACATCAAATGGCAGACGAAATGATTGCCAGAAGAAAAGAATACAATGTAATTGTAATAAAAGGCGAACGAGTTGGAAGAGTTAATGGCCTTGCAGTTATGGGTTCTGGCGGCAGCTACTCAGGAATAATTCTACCTATTGAAGCAGAAGTTACACCTGGCGGTAAAGAATCAGAAATTATTGCCACAGGAAAACTAGGAGAAATTGCTAAAGAAGCTGTTAAGAATGTTTCTGCAATTATTAAAAAACACTTCGGCCTAGACATAAAAGAAACATGCGATATTTATGTTCAATTCTTACAAACTTATGAAGGTGTAGAAGGAGACTCAGCAAGTATTGCAGTTGCAACAACCATCATCTCTGCATTAAAAAATATTCCAATTAAACAAGAATACGCAATGACAGGTTCATTATCTGTTAGAGGAGAAGTATTACCTATTGGTGGCGTTTCATCAAAGATTGATGCCGCAATTGATACTGGAATTGCAAAAGTTATTGTTCCTAGATCAAACCTTCAAGACATTGTTGTAGACAAAGACAGATTAAAGAAAGTTAAAATTATTCCTGTTGATACAATCTATGATGTCTTAAAAGAAGTTCTTAATTGGAAAGGAAAATCAGCCATTCTTAGTAAAATTAAAAAAGCTGGACAGAAATAATTATTCATCCGATAAAATAAAATCTTTACCAGTTACTGCTCCAATCGCTTCTGCTTCTAAATCATTATCAACATCTTCAGTGCCTTCAGTAACAATAAGTCTTGTTTTAAAACCAAGCGTTCCTTCAAGAACTTTCTCCATATCTGGTAATGGAAGATGATAAAATGGGTGTGGAGATGGTAATCGCACTCCTTTAACACCATATTTTTTAAGATAATTGGCCATTAACTTCAATAAAGTTTGTCTTCCTTCATTTAATTTTAAAACTTTAAATCTGCTTTCAGGAACATCATAACCTAATCTTTCCCAAACATAACTTAAAGTATGCAACAGGTTTTCATTTGCTTTTCTAACAGAATAACCTTTAACAAACTCGTCTTTTTTAGGAAGTAAATTCTCTGGGAAAAATAAATCCACTCCACCCAATCTAAAAAGATCATAAGGTCCTAGAACCATTGCAGGTCTTGCATCATCTAAATCTTTAATTGAAGAAAAAGTACCTTTCTCAGACATTTGATTTCCTATAGTGAAATATAAGTCTGCAACAGATCCTTTATTCATTAAATCATCAACAACACCCGTTAAAATGTCATCTAAAATAGTTCTAGCTTTTACTGTATCAAAAGGAACCATGTCACAAGTTGATAAAAGAGTAGCACCTGATAATTCATATCTTTTTACAGTATCTTCAATATTACTAAAAAGAACTTTTGCATCTCCTTGTGCAACTTCATTTACAAATTTATAATCAGTAATTCCGTTCTTTGCAAAATAAGGTTCGAGCTCTTCTTTGAATCTTTCAGCAGGTCCGTTAATGTAAATAGTCGATGTTTCTGGCAATTCATTCCAGCCTTTTATTATGGGTAAAACCATAGGTTCATTATTAATTTTAAGTAATGCTTTACAAGCTTCACCGTTTACAGGTTTTGTAGGATTTGTTCCTGCGGCTATATAAACAGGAATTCCTTCAGAAAAAAGATTGTTATATTCAGTATTTAATTTTTCTATAAACGCGTTCATTAATTTAAGAAGTATGAAGTTATTTTTAAACCTTTACTCAGAAGTAACAAATTATCTCCAAATTAACGCCAAACAACGTTAATATCGTCTGTTCGTTCATAAGGCCTAATTTTAGAGTCTTTCATAGAAGTTATTACACCTGCTTCATACATCAATAAACCAGTCCACGCAATCATCGCAGCATTATCAACCAAGAATTGATTTTCAGGAATAAAAACTTTTGCGCCACGATCCTCACACATAATTTTAGCCATTTCTTTCAAACGAGTATTACAAGCAACGCCACCACCAAGCAACAATTCTTTTTTCTCACAATGAGCCATCGCCCTTTCAGAAACTTCAAGCAACATTGCAAATACGGTTTCTTGAACAGAATAACAAATATCTTCATTAGGAAATTTACCAACAACTTTGTTTTTTAAAAAAGTTTGAATTCCACCAAAAGAAACATCCATTCCTTTAACAGAGTAAGGTAATTTAATGTAATTCTTGCCTTTCTGAGCTAGTTTATCAATAACAGGACCTGCAGGGAATCCAAGACCAATAATACGCCCAAATCCATCTAAAAAATTACCAACACCATTATCTAAAGTTTCGCCAAAAACACGATATTTACCACCATCATAAGCTATAACTTGAGTGTTTGCTCCACTCGCATAAAGTAAAATAGGATCTTTAGCGCCACAAAGCCTACCAATTTCAAGATGAGCAACACAATGATTAACTCCAACAAGAGGTTTCTTTAATAATATTGATAAACTTCGAGCAACAGTTGCCCCAATTCGAAGACAATGTCCCATTCCAGGACCTCGAGAATAAGCAATGACATCAACTTCGTGTAAAGAAATATTTGCTTTTTCTAAAGCAGTTTTAAGAACTCTATCACAACATTCAACATGATGTTCAGCAGATTGCACAGGAATCATACCACCAGATTCAGTTGTATAACTATCATTAACATTGGCCAAAACTTGCTTGTCTTTAATAATTCCAATGCCAAAAGTGTGAGCAGTGCTTTCAATACCAAGTACAATCATATAAACAATAGAAAAAAATGTGATTTAAATAGTTTATGAATAATTAATTTCATAAAAAAAATAAAGAAAAATGCGAGGTCACATAACCTAGCATTGCAATAAGCTGAAACCCTACGGCCATCACAGTCATCCGGGTTCAAAACCTCTAAACACCAGTTTCACGGGTGAAACACTCAAAAATTAATTTTTGGTGCTCAAAAAGCAAAGCTTTTTATTGTTCCCGGCCTCGGCGCACATTTAATTATTAGCTAGTTTTTTAACTGCTTCATCATAGAATGGTTTTGCAAGCTCTTTTGCTTTGTTAAGAGAAATTCGTTCATACATCCAAGTAATTTTCTTTTCAATTTTTTCTTTTCCCATAATAGGAATTCTTGCAATGAATTTTGAAACATTATTTTCTAAAAAACTAAGACTATCAGCTCCTTGAATTAAATCAGATTCTAAATCTCCACCTTCTTCATGATGTCGAACCATATTATAGACTCTTGCAGTATTTGAATGTTCATAATTATTTTTTTCTAAAAATTCAGAAATTATCATTGCGCCTTTTTCTTCGTGTTCTTTTAATTTTTCAGGATCATTAAATTCTTTATCTTTAAAAAAATCATCATTACTTCCTTCTCTAAAAGCTCTTTCAATATCATGAGCGTATGCGGCAATTTGCATTGCTTCATCAGCTTCAGGTTTTAATTGTAATAACCAATAAACAGTTCTTTCAAAATGAATCATTGCTTCATTATTAACTTTACTTCCAAACGATTCAGCAACAAATGTTTTGGCTTTTTCTAACATGAAAATAACTATTCTAATCAATTATAAAAATTTAACGACCAAATTCCTAATTTGTTCTTACTTGAAAATGGAAAAATTTATATACTATTTCGCCACCATGAATCTTGTTATAATTTTATGAAGAGCTAAGGGTGGTAAAATGTTTAAAAAATTTGTATTAGTATTAGCAGTAATTATGCTAGTTATTCTCTCCGGATGTAATAATGGAGAAGGTACTGAACCTTCTATTACAGGCGAAGTAATCAACGAAGAAAAAGTAATTGTAGAAGTTAACTTGCCAGAAGAAAAAACGATGGGTGAAGTTATCGAGATTGAAGCTTTAGAACCTGTAGATGAACTAGAAGTTGTTCCTGCAGAACCAGTTGAAGCACCTAAATATTTAACTATGGAAGGTATAGAAGGAGATTTAATGAGCTTACAACCAGAAGCATTTGATCCTGATGGAGATTTTATAGAATACACTTTTACTAAACCTTTTAATGAAGAAGGGTTATGGCAAACAAAAGAAGGAGATGAAGGAACATACTTAGTAACAGTTACAGCTTCTGACGGAGCATTATCAACTTCAGAAACTATAAGAGTTCTTATCAATCCAACAAACAAAGCACCAATTATTGAATGTGCTGATGAATTAATGTTAAAAGAAGGAGATTTATTAGAAGTTACCTGCAACATTTATGATCTTGAAGGAGATGACTTTGAAGTTAAATATAACGGTTGGTTAAATAGTCCTAGCTATCAAACAACATTTTCAGATGCGGGAATATACATGGTAAATGTTTACGCAACAGATGCAGAAAATACAAGAGAAAAATCAATTAAAGTAACTGTTGAAGATGTAAATAGAGCACCAGTTTTTACAAATTTACCTGAAGAAATTAAAGTAATGGAAACTGAAACTTTAAAACTTAATTTAACAGTTGAAGACCTTGATGGAGATACAATTGTTCTAACTTTCGCAGAACCATTAGATGAAAAAGGAGTTTGGGCAACCAAATTAGATAATGCTGGAACATACTTAACTTCAGTGGTTGCATCAGATGGAACTGATGAAGTTGAAGCAGAACTAAAAATTATTGTAACTCAAATGAATACTGCACCGACATTGGAAAACATGATGCCAATCACAGTTAATGAAGGCGAAACAGTTGAACTTCCAATTAATGCAATGGACAGAGAAGGAGACGCAATAGAATTAACAATTAGCGGATGGATGAATACTGCAACATATGAAACATCATTTGAAGATGCAGGAGTTCACAGCGTAACTGTAACTGCATCAGATGGAGAACTTGAAAGTTCACAAGATGTTTTAATAACAGTTAATGATGTTAACAGAGCACCGATTTTCAGAATTGTGGTGTGATGAGGAGGATATAATAAAATGAAAAAAATAATTGCGATTTTAGCGATCCTGATGTTGTTCTTAACAGCATGCGGATCTGAAACAACTGAAGAAACAGAAACAACAGATGCAGATACAACTGCAACAGTCAAAGAATTTGAAGTTCGAATGTACGAAGACAAAATCGACCCGACAACAATGACTGTTAATGAAGGAGACACTGTAAGACTGGTCTTTTTAAACACGAATCCTAAGCATTTCTCATTAGAGAAATTTGATATTGAAGAAGATGTAACAACCGGAGTAATTGAATTTGTTGCTAGTGAAAAAGGAGCTTTTGAATATCGATGCTCAGATTGTGATCAAGAAAATCTCTACGGAGTTTTAAAAGTCCGTTAAGGACTTATTTTTTTATTTTTTAATATTTATTTCTAAATAATTTAACAAAGAATTAGTTATTTTGCTCTTTTACTAAATCTAGAAAAAACACTTTTCTTTTCTGACTTTGCTTGTTTAACTTGATGTGTTGCTTTTAACATATCATAAGCTACTTGTGAATCATAATTTTTACGAGTTATTTCATAAGAAAAGCTTTCTTCGGTTTTTTGACATAAATCTCTGACTATTTGAAGGTTTTTCTTAAATTCAATAACTGTTTCTTTTTTAATTGAATTAGTTCTAATTAATTGTTTAAGATAAGGGTTATTCTCCTGATGACTTACTTCGTGAATTATTTGATTCAATTCAGAAACATAATCTATTTTTAATTTGTTTTCATAAATATATTGGGCTAATTTATTTTGAGGTATTTCATTATTATTAACCATTTCATCAATACAAGAAGCCGCATTTTCGAATCTTTTAGCCAAAGAAACAGGTTCGGTTAAATATTGTAATAAACCACTCATATGACTATTCCATTCTTGTTCAGTTCTTATAGGATTAAAATATTCATTTTCAAACATCATGAAAAGCTAAGAAAATTTGTTTGTTTTATATATTTATCTTTTATATGAACTTACCTAAACTTTTCTGATTAGAAGAAAGTTCATTTTCAAAATTATCAAGATTGCTTTTTTTAACATTAGAATCAAGAACTATTTCGCCATAAACCCCATCAAACCCTGGTTTAACTTTTAACAAACCCTCTCGATTAAGCATTATTAATTCTGCAATTTTTACAGGTGTTTGTTTCAAAAGATTATTTTTAGAAACATTTAATAAAACATTATATTCTGATTTAAACGATTCGATAAGTTTGTTATAAACTGCCCAGACTGATTTCGTAGCAATGTTTTTGCCAATAGCTTTTGCTAAGATTTCAGATAAAGGAATTATTTTTTGAAACGGAAGAGCATTTTTTGGTTTAAATCCTAGTTTTCGGTCAGCGAGTTCTTCAACTCTGTGTGCAACGCCAAGAGTTAAAGGTTTTTTACAAACCGGACAGATATTGTTATGTTTAATTGCGTCTTCAGGTTCCATTTCAACACTACAATTTCGATGTCCATCAATATGATATTTTCCATATCCAGGATCAACTTCAATAGTGCTTGTAATCCCAGAATCACCTCTTAAAGACTTTAAAATGTTATTGTAAGTTAATTCTTTCATTTCAAAGATTGTTGCTTCACGACCAAGTCTCCAAGGCCAAAAACTATGAGAATCTGAAAAAGAAACAAGTTTTTTACCATCTAACTGGCTTAATCTCCAGTTCATTTCAGGGTCACTTGACATGCCAGTTTCTAAAGCATTAATATGTTGGGTTTGGTCGCCAAAAGCATCTTTTAAGGTGTCAAAACCTGAGTTTGAGCCAAATAAACTAAACCATGGAGTCCAAATATGAGCAGGAATAACTTCTATTTTATCAGATATTTTTCTTAAATCATAAATTAAATCCCTACAAGAAATCTTAAAGATTGGTCGTCCATCATAATCAACCCGTCCTTTGCTCTTAAAATACTCAGTAATTTGACTTACAACCTCTAAGGATGGTGCGAAAATTACATTATGAACTCTTCGACCTTTATCATCTTGAGAGTAAATTGATGATACTTCTGTAGTTAGCATAAATGGAAAACCTGATTTTGTTTTGTAAATACCTGTTCCATCATCAAATAAAGTAGATTTTAATTCTTTAATCCATTCAGGATGTGTAAAGTCACCAGTTCCTAGCAAATTAACTCCTTTAACTCGAGCCCACTTTTCAAGATTAGCAATACTTAAAGCAGTAGAACAAGCTCTGCTATATCGAGAATGAATATGTAAATCAGCAATAACCTTCATAAAAAAAGAAATGATAGAACATTATAAAAAATTATTGCTCTGTTGGTTGTTTAAAATATCCTTTCTCAAATACTAAGAAAAAGAATCCTGCTAAAAATATAAATGAACCTGCAATAATATGAGGCCATTGATAACCATAAGTTGAACCGATTGGCGAAAATACTAGCGAACCTACAAATCTGCCAATAACTGTAATTAATGTTAATAGTCCAAAATTTCCGCCCATTCGTTCTTTTGCAAATAATGATTCTGCGCCAATAAACATAAATAATGTAAATGCTGCATCTCCAACTTCATGAATCACTCTAAAAAAAGCTGATAATATAGGATTTGTAGTTATGGCCATTAATGCTAAACCAGCACCAGCCATTAAGAATCCTGCCAGTAATAAAGTTCTAATTGAAGGTTTTTGGTCATAACGTTTACCCATATAAATCGATGCAAAACCAAGAATAATAATAGGAATACTCATATACCAACCCATTTGAATAAAACTAAGATTTAGATTAGTTCTTAAAAATAATCCGTAAGCAACACCTTCAACACCCCAATGAATTGTAAAGATAAATATTAAGATTACAAAAGGTAAAACTTTCATATTAAAAAAATCTTTAAAATATGATTTAACTGAAGAAATTTTCTTTTGAGTACTTGGAACTAAAAAAGACATTATTGTCAATGTAACCATAACAAAACCCAATAATTTTAACGCAAGTGAAAACTCAATATTTGTTAAAAGATAACCTGCAACAAGCATTCCAAGTGCTGCAGGAATTACTTTTGTTGCACTATATGAACCAAAAAGTCTTCCTTTTTCAAAACCCGCTTTTTTCAAAACCAAATTATCCATCGATAATAAATAAAGATTATTTCCAAAACCACCTATAAAGAATAAAATAATTAAAACCGGAAATAAAACAGTGTTTGAAAATCCAAACATGTAAACTCCCATTAACAACAATCCTGTCATCAATAAAGCTTTTATTGGTACTCGGTCAGCCATTAAACCCATATTAAAAATGAACAATAAACCTGTTATTGCAGATAACGCGAATAACCAACCAATTTGATAACCAGAAAGACCAATACTTTCTAAGTAAAGAGGAACATAAAAGTATAATCCTGAATTAAAGAATTGAAATATTGTTATGATTAGAAAAGCAAAGAATAAATTTTGTTTCCAGAGTCTTTTAAACATAAAACTATGAGGAAAATTATTTCTTTAAATATTTATTGAAACAAAATTTAGTTCTAAATTTCATAAACTTTTAAAACTCAGCATCATTATAAAAAAATAATATGAATAAAACAAAAATTCTAGCTACAATTTCTCAATTAAGAGGTACTTTGGATTACTTACAAAAACTAATTGATGCAGGTGTTGATGGATTCAGAATAAATACCGCTCACATCTCTTTAGAAGAAGCAACTGGTTTAATCAAGAATATTAGAAAAACAACAGATAAAATACCTATTGTCATCGATACAAAAGGACCAGAAGTAAGAACTACTAACTGCGAACCTATCAAACTAAAAAAAGACGAGACCATTCTAATACAAGGAAATGCTAAACAAAATTCTTCAAAACAATTATTATGCACTAACTACAACGGATTTCATAAAGATTTAAACATAGGTGCTCAAATAATTATTGATGATGGCGAAGTAGAACTTAAAGTTATAAAAAAGAAAAAAGATGCTTTGCTTTGTAAAGTTATAGAAGACGGAGTTGTTAAAGGATATAAAGGAGTTAATACTCCAGGTATAAATCTTAAACTACCGTCAGTTTCAAAAAGAGATAAAGAATTTATCAAAATTGCAGCAGAATTTAACGTTGAATTCATTGCTCATTCTTTTGTTAGAAATAAAAAAGATGTTCAAGCCTTACAAAAAGAGATAAACAAATACAAATCTAAAATCGAGATTATAGCAAAGATTGAGAATCAAGAAGGTGTTGATAACATTGATGAAATACTTGATGATGCTTATGGAATAATGATTGCAAGAGGAGATTTGGGAATTGAAGTTCCAGCAGAAAAAATTCCATTCATACAACAAAAACTTACAAGAAAAGCGATAGAGAGAAGCAGATTAGTAATTACTGCAACCCAAATGTTGCATTCAATGATTGAAAATCCCAGACCTACAAGAGCTGAAGTAACAGATGTTGCAAGCGCAATTCTTGAAGGAACTGATGCAATCATGTTATCTGGTGAAACTGCAATGGGAAAGTATCCTATTAAAGCAGTTGAAACAATGGTAAAAATTGCAAAAGAAGTTGAATCTGAAAGAAGAGGTTATCACAATCACGAAGTTAGAAAAGTAGTCAATAAAATTACTTCCTATCTTGCAAGAAGTGCGATGGCTGCAGCACACGACTTGCCAGTAAAAGCAGTAGTTATAGACACTTATGGTGGTCGAACTGCGCGTTATTTATCGTCATATAGAGGAGAAAATAATATTTATGCTTTCTGCTATCAACAAGGAGTTAAAAGAGAATTAAATCTTCATTACGGTGTTGAAGCATTTTATCTTGAAGAAAAAGCAGATTTTGTTGAGTTCCATAAAGAAGCGTTTACCAGATTAATAAAAATGAAATTCTTAACTAAAGAGGACATGGTTGTAGTTGTTGCAGGTAGCTTTGGTAAAGATCATGGCGCTTCATATGTTGAAATCAGCACCGCAGAAAATATGTTGAAGCATTAAAATGACTCATTATAATGATCAGTTTATGTTACTAAAAGAAGAAGACAAATCTAATATTTCTATTGCATTAAATCATTATACTGCAATTGATTTATTAATAAGACCTTTTAGTTTATCTTATAATAAAATGAGTATTTTTTCTGAAATTATTGATAATAAATTAAACTTTCAACTAACTGAAGATGATTTAAATTTGACATTAAATGAAGTTGTAAAATTTCATTTTGATAATGAAGATTATCCAACAGGATTTAAAATTGAATATGAACGATATCTTGATGAAACTAGATGGTATAAACCAGAATATTTGCATCCAAATCTTGAAGGTTTACCAGAGCCAAAGTTTTCTAAATTAAGAAATGTAATTGATGGATATTTAATTGAAATCAGTTTTGAAGGTAGAGTTAAAATAGCTGAAATTGAACCACATTCTGATAAACACGTTACCAATAATTATTGGAGACTAATAGTTCCTTAAAGTATTAAATCTACAAATCTTTTTATAATAATTATCTTTTTCATTCTTCATGATAAAGAAATTACTTCCACTATTACTTTCTACAAGCATGTTCTTTTCTTGTGCTTATAAAAATATTGAACCAGAAATAAAACTTGAATCAACAAAAACCAAAACAGTTTTTGAAGTTAATCCTGAAATATATAAAATTAATCCAAAAATAGAATCTGTTGCAGATTTCGTTTTTCAAACAGTTGAAGATAGTTCTAAAGGTTATAAAGGAGTTCATAATTTAAATTTTAAATTTTCAAAAGATACCTTTTCTTATACTGTGAGTAAAGAACAGAATTTTCAATTTATAACCTATACTAATGAGCATGATTTAATTCAATTTTTAGATAAAGAAAGAGATGGATTGTTAGATTTTATTTGGGATGTGGCTCATGATTCAATGTATTCAGTACAATCAGAAAATCCCTTTAAATGGATTAATTTTCAGAAAGCATACGAAGACCTTCTTGAATTTGGATATAAACAAATTAAACTTAAAAATACAACCAGTAAAGAAAGATTAAAAGCAATAAAAGATTATTCTCAAGAAAAAGGAGTATTATCAATTACAGAATTAGATTTTATAACACCTTTAATCTTTAGAAAAGTTAATATTGATTATTTTTCTTTAATAAATGAGTTTTTTGTCGGGAGTGTTAATACTATTTCAATTGAAGAAGATTTAGGAATTGTAGTTTACTTTGATGAAGGTTTAGATGGAATGCTTGATCACGTACAAAAACATCCCGACACAGAGGTTATGGATGTTTATTGGGATTTGAACAAAACTACTTCAAAATTTATGAACGGAGATTCAGTTGTAATAGAGAAAAAAACAAATCCATTAGAATGGGTGTTTCATAATTATAAATATGATGGTTTAATAAAAAGAGGTTATACTGAATTATTAGAAGAAGAGATTAAACCAAGTATTTACATCAATGAATAATCATTTAAACACTTAAATAAATCTAAATAAAAATGAAACCTAAAGGCAAAGCGAAATCCGTTAGAAAATATAACTATGAACAATTAAACAAACACATTAATTTTGAAAGGGAAGGTGCTAAAGGTAATGCAAGAAAATGGGCAACAGACGTAATTTGTGTTAAATGTAAACAAAAGTTTATACTCCCATTTAAACCAAGAAAACCAGAAGTATATTGTGACTCATGTTTTAAGAAAAAGAATGATTTAATAAAGCAAAACCTTCAAAAAAAAACGTGTTAAATAGTTCTAAAACATTTTATCAACATCAACATGATAAAATAAGTCATAATTGCTTATGATAAAGACTTTTATTTATAAAAATTATATAAAACAAAACACTAACAATATCACACAACAATAAACAAACTTATAAATAATGACTACTTTTGACAACAAAGGTGATAAATAATGGCCGCAACTCCAAAAGGACCGCAAAAAGTAAGAGCAGATTATAATATTGACAAACCAACTTATGATGAATTCGTAAGACTATGTAGTAAGAAAGGATTCGCACCAACAATCATTATCGAAAGATTAATGAGAAAATATGTCGATCAAGGCGGACAAATTTAATTTCAAGAAAAAAGTTCTTAAAGGTTTAGATTAATTTATTTTTTTAATTCTTTAAACTGTCGTAGTTCTTTCCACTCTTTACGTAAGTTTTCAGCATCAGAATAATCAACAAATTTTCCATAATGAGCATGAGGATTTTCCATTCGCTTCGCATGTTTTATAGGACACCAAAATCGTTCAGTTCTTCCAACAATCTCTTGTAAATAACTTGAAAGACAATTGTAATATGAACAGTAAAAACAATTGAACTTTTCAAACCAATTCAGATGAGGAAGATGACGTCTATCAAATATAAAATACTCTTTTGGATTTACAAGCGGAATACGATAAATTCTAAAGCAAATTTGATGATAAATCTCTAATAAAACATGCATAAAGATGCCTGGAATAATCATCATATAAATAAAAGGCATTGAAAAAATATAAGCAATACTAATCCAAAAATTTGTTCGAATAAACTTTCTCCAAACACCCATTTTATGTCTTCGAAGTTCATTCTTTTTAGTTAAAACTTCTAAGATATAATCTCTTCTTTGGTATAAATTATCAAGTCGAGAATCAATTTTTAATACTACTTTTTTCTTTAATTCTTCAAGGTCATTAATGCTTTCATTCTTTTTTTTAGAAAGATGATCCATCAGGGTGTTAAACTCTTGTGTCCAATCAATATTTTTCTTCATAAGGTTCTAGAAATAGAGTTCTTTTAAATAACTATCTTGAAAAAAACACACATAATAATTCGCTCTTAAATCATTATAAACAATTTATTTAAGAAGTCTTGTATAAACAAAATCTTGACTGAGTGGATGAATGTATAGTTCACCTTTTGAATCATATCCTCCAATTAAATGTTCTGTGCTAAAATCATCCCATCGACGAATTATCTCAGTTACAATTATATGTGGAATTTTATCTTCTCGAAGATAAGAAGTTAACTCTTTAATCCTATCAAACCATTCATCTTCATATAATTCTCTTAAATCACGTTTATCCATTAAATGTTTAACCGAATATTTGAAAACATCATCTGTAACCAAAACTGAAAGTGGTTCGAAATCAAATTTATCTATAGATTGGTGATTTTCACTAACAGCTTTATCAAGAGTATAACTTGGAAAGCCAGATTTACTCTCATCAGTTCGCCCTGATGCAAAATAATACCCCTCTTCAGAATCAGGTTCAGAATCAATTTTTATAACATCAGTTCTATAAACGCCAAAATACTCAATTAATTTATCAACTGATAAATCAGTATAAATAAACAAATCACAAACATTCTCAGAAATATTCCAAGATAGTGTTTCATCTGAAAAATTGACCATGAAAGTAGGAAAATAAAATTATTATTAAAGGTTTTGTATAAAGAATTATTTATTTCTCTTCAGAAGCTTTTTTCATCTTTTCAACTGCTTTAATAAATGCTGCAACTTGTTTTTCTGAAAGATTCTTATACATTAAATATTTAATCTTAATATCTCTTAAAAACATGTTATCTTTATAGAATTGTTCTGGAATATCAAACATTTTCTTCATTTCAACATCAGTAATTTCGCCAACTAACTCAGATTTCTGACATTCATAACAAGTTACATAACGTGTAGGCTTTACAACTAATTGATAGTTTTTTTTACATCGAATACATTTTATTTTATAATTCATTTTAAAACAGTTCAAATTATTAATCTTTTTAAATTAATCGATAAAAAAAAATTAAGCGAAAATAATTTTAAGATTATAAAATTAACATTCGCCTTCTATCCAAGAATCAACACCTGCAGAACAAGCAGTACAACCATTACTATAAGTTTCTTCTAAAGGAGGACAAGGTGCTTGTATACATTGAACGTTTGTAGTTCCACAAACAGGCATATATTCTCGAGTACAAATCATGTTTTCTTTTTCTTCTTCTGTACATGCGTGTATTTCTAAAGATTCAGTTGAATCTTCTTCAAGAGGTTTCATTTCTTTAACATCAAATTCACAAACCAAAACACATTGCATAGTACACATTTCAGCTTCAGGATCGTTTCTACAAGCAGAAGCACATTCATTAAAATGTCCGCCTAACAAATCACATGATTCTCTAGATATGTCTTCGCATTCGTGTACCGAATCAATCCAATTTCCGCTATTTTCAACACATAATGATTCTATTGAAGGAAGTTCTTCTATAACTTCAGCTATTGTTTCTTCTTTTGCAGTTTCACTTGAACAAGCAGCAAGCATAATGCCAATTGTTAGTAAAACCACAATCATAATAGTTTTTTTCATATTTTTCACCTTTGAAATATTTTTTTGATTTAATAAGAATAAAACAACCAGTATTTATAAATGCTTTTCTAACTTTGAATTGAGTTGAAGTTATCAATAATCATTAAGTTTATTTAGAATATCTTAAAATAACAATTCCTTCTTGAGTTGTAGATTCTTTTAAATGCAAATTAATTGTAGGATTATCTTTTAAAAATAAAGGCCTTCCACTACCTAAAATAATTGGAATGATGCCAATAATATATTCATCAATAAGATTTGCTTTAATAAAAGAATCTGTTAAACCAGCACCACCAAACAACCAAATATTTTTGCCTTTTTCTTTTTGTAAAGCAGATATTTGAGAAACTAAATCTCCACTAAAAAATTCAACATTAGAATAATTGGTATTAAGAACTTTATTTGTTGCAACATAAATTGTTTTGTCTTTAAATGAATCTAAAGTTTCTTTTGGACAATCTAAAAAAGCAATTTTTCCCATAATAATAACATCTACCGACTCAACAAATTCTTCATAATCAAACTGTGCTTTAGTATCGTGAGTTTTATCACCATCGCCCTTAATCCAAGTAAAACCACCATCATCATCAGCAATAAAACCATCTAAGCTAATTGCTAAGTTAAGAATAATTTTTCGTTTCATAATAAATCAAATAATTTGTTTGTTATATTAAAAGATTGTGAAATAAGAACTAACTTTTTTAGTGTGGTCAAAAATTATTCTAACTCACGTTTCAAAGTTTTATGATGTTCATTTAACTCTTTAAACTTTTCATGGTCTCCAGTAGGCATATCTGGATGAAGAGTTTTTGCAAGCGATTTGTATTTTTTATTAATTTCTTCAAGATTTATATGGTCTTCTTCTAAGTCAAAAAATTCACGTGCTTTAACTCTTTTTTCATCAAAGCCATCATGCTCTCTAAAAATTTTAATAAAATCTTCAATAGTTATTTCTTCAGCAATAAGCTCATCAATATTGTGTTCTATAACTTTTGAAACCACTAAAAGATTATCAACAAATCGAGCCATCTTATTAAAACTAAAATGACAACGTTCATCATGAATCCACCAAGAAACATTCGCAGGAGCTTTCTTCATAGCCATTCTTTCTTCGCTAACTTCAACATCATCATTTGTTAACCCAATACTTCTGAATTGTGCCATTATTTGATTAGTGTATTGAATAGCTCTTCGATTAAAAGAATCTCTAGCAAGATTAATTTTATAGTCGTATCCTCGAATTTTTATTTCAACCATCAAGCTCAGGAGAAAAGGTTTGTTTTTAAAGGTAGGTATTTAAACAACCTAAAATAATATAAACTGTGCAAAACAGTAAATAAAACAATGAAAGAAGAATCAATAAAAAAAGAGATAAAAAAAGAAAAGAAATGGTTTGTATATATTTTAGAATGTCAAGACGACTCTCTTTACACAGGAATCACTAATGACTTAGATAAACGAATGATCACGCACAAATCAGGCAAAGGCAGCAAATATGTGAAAATGAAACATTTCAAACAATTACTTCACTCAATTGAAGCAATTGATAAAGTAGATGCTGCAAAAATGGAATATAAAATAAAACAATTAGAACGAAACGATAAGATAACATTTTTTATGAAACATCCAAGATTAAGTTTTTCTGTTAGTAAGATAAAAGGATAATTTTACCGAAAAGTTGAGCCATTATACGCTGATTTGAGGGTTAAACTATCTATTTTATTTTGGTTTAATCTCTAATAAATAAGAAGAAAATCGTTAATATTAACAAAAATTTATTCATCAACAAAATTTATTAGCAACCCATCAAACTCTGTTTGTTTTTTTTGTTTCCCTATTTGTAAGAAATTATTTCCAAATATTCTCTTAAAAAAAATAATCTTATTCTTTTCAAATGTTATTCTGTCTGCAAAATTAAATCTCCAACCAAAATCCCTATATTTACGAAGAGAATGTAAATCTTTTTTGTACAAACTATTGCCGTTTATTTCTCCTTCAGCAACAAAACCTTTGTTTTCATCTTTTTCAGATTCCAATAAATGACTATCATCAAAAAAAACTACTGGTAATTTTAAATATTTTCGCATTAGTTTTCCCAAGAGAGGTTCTTCAGAGTCAATAATAGTCAATAATTTTTTTGCATAAACCTTACTTTTCTCACAATTATAATTGCAAGGATAATGAGATATAAGATAAAAAGGAGAAACTTGATTATTTAGAAACAATAAAAAGTTATTCAAATAAAAAGAGAAAGAGTCTTTATTATATTTTGTATAAATATAACTTTTTGTATTCATGTTTTCATTATTTTTAAAAATATATTCATGTTCAGGATTACAAGTCGGATCAACTTCAAAATTTATACAACATTCAGGATACTGAAATAGTTGTCCAGTTTTGATTGCAGAGTCTTTTGTACGAACACGTTCAATATTGAAAACTTGTTCTATTAAATCAAAATTTTTAGTTATATAAATAAATAGTTTTTGAGAAGAAATTTTATTTATTTCAGTTTTTGTTACTTGAATAGAAACGCCTTTAAATAGCTCATCATACGTTTTTGCAGAAATAAATAAACCAAACTTCTGACAAACTTCTTCAACTGTTTTTAATTCATAAGAATTAATAGTGCAACGAACAATTTTTCGTAAATCATTTTTTACAGCCAAAAACTCGGGCAAAATATTTGAAGGTAATCCAAACTTATTTTTATATTCTGTGTGGAACATACTTTCTAAAAAGCTAATTTATTTAAATATATATCTGAAATTTTAAACCATACAAAAATATTATGATAATTTAAAAACTAAACCAAATCTTTCCCTATTTTAATTATCAGTATTATTGTCATATAATTTTAAATTTTATACTCGGAATGGATGTATAGATAAAAATAGCCCTGCCCGGAAATTGAGCCACTATACAAATTTGAGGGCCAAACCATCATCATATAAAAATATGATTTGTCCAAGATATTTCCGAAAAAACAAGCTAAAGATATATATTAAATGACTGGCATTAATAATTTATGAACTCTTTAAAAAAAGCATCAGGAACATTTAAAGGTCTTGCAGGCGAGTGTATGTTCAGGTTAGTGAAGAAAAATTCTATTTTAACACATTTTCAACCGAAAGAACATGCAAAAAAACAATTAAGAGAAATTTATAATGTGGAACAAATTAAGTTTTTAATGGATAATTGGGATACAATAGATGCGATAGATATAGAAGAACCAAAAATATATGAAATAAAAACAAAATCTTGTAACTACGGAAATTATAAAATTAGAATGATGGCAAATTGTCATAATACCTTAAAAAAAGCCAATAATCTAGGAATAAAACCAATTCTAGCGAAGATAAAATTAGAAGAAGATTGGTTATATCTAATCATAGAATCAGATTATTTGAAAATACAAAAAGAATTAGATATAATTGTACCGACAAAGTATAATAAACCATACAGCAAAATCTTGAGCTAATTCTGAACAGCAAATGGACCTCGGTTCGAATAGGGGCGAATTTAAACTATTTATTAACTGATACTTAAAAGAATAAATAGCCCCGCCCGGATTCGAACCGAGGTCCCAGGACCCAAAATCCTAGATGATTGGCCACTACACTACGGGGCTGTTATTGGACTAAGCAAACTTTGCGACGCGCACGTCCTATTTTGCGTGTCAACGGAGCGTAACTAGTTGCTACAGTCCGGGCTATGTTGTGTGTTAGATTCGATTTATTTATAAAATTTGCTGAAATTTCTTTAGCAAATTCAAAATTTATAATTTTGTAATTTATGTTATTTTTATTTATTACTACTTCTTAGTGGTTATAAATAGAAAACTTTATATATTATAACTTCATCTCTCCTCGATATGAGTAATCTCGATGAACTAGTTTGGAAAGTTGAAGAACTAACAAATGAAATAGTTGAGAGAACAAAAAACGGAACTGTAAGAGATTCTTACGTCGCTGAATTCGCAAAAAACTTATCTATGCGAACAACTCATGCAACTGACGATTTAAAACAATTTAAACAGAAATATTTCTGGTATAAAGCAAAATCCTTTCTTCCTTGGAATAAGAACAAAGAAGACAGTGCTGAATTCACACAATTAACAAAAAACTATGGAAATATAGGTATAATGCTTAAAGGAATTTATGAAAATATAACTAGTTTAGCACTATCATTAGGTCATTTTTCAGATGAAGAATTTGAAGCATTAGAAGGATTAGACGAAGAAGAATTAGAAAGAAAAGAACGAAGAAAATTTTCTGTAATAAAACTTGGAAATCCAGATGTGAAAGAATCACTAAATGGAATTGTAAACGAAGAAACTGGAAAAACCCTTTTAGATTATGTTGATGGATTTTTCTATTCAGAAAACAGAGAACTCTATAATAAACACCGTAAAGCTCATAAAGATGCAATCAAAGGACATATTCTCAAAAAACAACAAATAATGTTCAAATCAGATGATGTTCCAGAATACTTAAGAGATGGAGTACAAGATATTGACATCGAAACATTAATGCAAGGCTCTGTAGAGAATTATTTGATTAATACTGTCGAAGCGCTTGAAGCAATTGTAAACTCAGACTTGAGCACTATGAATCCTCGAGCTGAAAAACAAGATGCAATAATTGAAAAAAATGTTGGAAGAAAATCACTTCTACAAACAGCAAAATATTTTACAATAGGATTGGGAATTATTGCAATGATAGCCACCCCAATTTATTTAATTAATAAATACAAAGAAGATGCAGGTCAAGTATACAAAATGTTAGTATACCAATTAAATAAAGATAATTACCCAATAAGCGGTTTTGTAAATCCAGAATCAGAACCATTCATGTTAGAACCAATAGATATTTCAAAAATAGACAATTATTCAGATAAAGATGGTGCTTTTTTATCAATCTATCTTGAAAAAATGATGGCTGAACCTGGACAAGGATATTCAGCAAATGCTTATTTAAAAAATTTAGATAAAATAAGCAAACTACACAAATCAGCATTCAATTTTAATAATCCTGTAATTGACTCTTTATTTGAAATAGATGCTTCAAAATACAATAGTTTGGCATTTACTGATCTTAGAGGCGAAACAATAGACGATTTATTTCCTAATGCTTTTGGAACAATAAATATGAACATTTTTGAAGTATCCAGTGCATATGTAGAGAAGCTTGCATACGATCAAATGTTTTTGCAAAACATGATTTCAGATATAACTATTGATGAAAGTACAGAACTGTATATGGACCCAACGACTGTTTTAAGCAAAGCAACAAACATAAAAGACCTATTATTAATGGATTTAATACAGGCAAGAGTAATGACTCGATATATTACATCTGATGAAAAAACCAGTACTGAAGAAATAAAAGTTTGGGTTGATGAAATGATTGACGACATTTCTAATCCTGACAGACCATTTTATAAGCTCTTATCCAATGATTTTAGCACAGGAATTAATTTTCTCTGCAGAGAATATGACCCTGAACATTACGGGGAATTCATGAGTTATATACTACAAAATCATACTCCTTACCATGCAGATATTGCTGCACAATTTGATTCAAGAATTATTAAAGAAGCTGACGAAAATGCGAAAGCCGATGGACTAAGAACAACAGAAATTTTCATGACGCCTCACACTCAACTATTAGAATTATCTGAAGCAAAAGATGAACTCTGGCCTCAAGTCTATGCAATAATGCCTTTGATGATGATTGACACTCCCTTAGATATGAATAAACTACATTCGACTCTTACAGCTTATTTAAACTTTCAAGAATACAGAAAAACATTACCGCATTACAATGAGTAAAGAAACTTTTTTCCAATTAAACAATAAATAATTTAAACTCTAAACAGTTCTTATTCTATTATGATTATCAATTCTCTTAAATTAAAAAATATTCGTTCATACATAGATGAAGAAATTAAGTTAAGAGAAGGTTCAACTTTGTTAAGTGGAGATATTGGTACTGGAAAGACCAGTTTATTACTTGCAATTGAATTCGCTCTTTTTGGCATTATAAGAGGACAAATTTCTGGAACCAGTCTTCTAAGGCACGGAGCAAAAGAAGGCTCTGTAGAGCTTAGTTTTAGCTTAGAAAAGAACAATGTGACCATTAAGAGAGTCTTAAGAAGAGGTGCAAAAGCCATATCTCAAGAAGCAGGATACATTATCATCAACAATTTAAAAATTGAAGGAACACCAATAGAACTTAAGGCCAAAATTCTAGAATTAATAGGTTATCCTGACGAACTTTTAACAAAATCAAAATCATATATTTACAGATACACAGTCTATACTCCGCAAGAAGAGATGAAACACATTTTATTTGAAGGTAAAGATGAAAGATTAGACGTTCTTAGGAAAATTTTTGGCATGGACAAGTATAAACGAATAAAAGAAAATACGATCCAGTATATCCGTGAATTAAAAACATTAAAAACCGCTTTAGAAACTCGAATTGAAGATTTAGATCCTAAACAAACAGAATTAAAAGAGTATGATGAACGAGTTAATCTTCTAAATAAAGATATTCATGAAGTCGCAGTTGAGTTAAAAAAAATCACTCATAAACTATCTGATAAAAAAGAGAAACTAACAACTTACGAACAAGAAATGAAAGAGTTTGCCGAAATCAAACGAAATATAAGTTTAAGAAAATTAGAACTAAATAATAAAAAACAAGGCTTAGAATCTAATCAAAGAGAATTAAGAGAATCAGAAGATAAAATAACTAATCTTAAAAAACAATTAAAAGATTTTGATACTACAGCATTTGATGCAATACAAAAAAAGATTCGTGAAAATGAAGACCGGCAAGAAATACTAGAAACTAATATTGCTAAAATAAACGAACGAGAAACTGAATTTAAAACTAAGAAATCGACTTCTGAAGATATAAAAAAAGAAATTTTAGAACTTGATAAATGTCCTGTTTGTAGACAACAAGTTACCGAAGACCACAAACATTCTGTAAAACTAAAAGAAGATAATAATATTTCTAGATTGAATCATGGAATACAGGAATTACTTGTTTTAAAAGAAAAAAGAGATAAAGAGATTACAGAATTAAAAGCAAGAATCGAAGTTCTTAATAGAACAGAACGAGAAATGGAAATTAGTAAGGTTAAATTTGATAATTTAAAAGAGTTTATTACTCGGTCTGAAACATTAAAATCAAATCTTAAAATTACTGGCGAAGAAATTTTATTCTTACAAAAAGAAATTAAAAGATTTGAAGAACAAACACATAAGTATTCTCTAACAGAAAAACATTATGATAAAGAAAAAGAGCATGTTGAAGAAATAAGAGCTCTGTACAATGAAGCAATTGCCAAACAAGCATCATTTTCTGCAACAAAGAACGAAATAAATGATAAAAAACAACGATTAGAAACTGAAATAAACATCAAATTAGTATCAAAAAATAAACTAGTAAAAGTTAATGAAACCCAGAATTGGCTTATGAAGTTCTTCTTAAACGTTACAAGTTTAATGGAAAAACAAATAATGATGAAAATTAATCAAGAATTTAATGAACACTTTATGGATTGGTTCAACATATTAATTGAAGATGAAAATTTAAATGTTAGACTTGATGAAGAATTTGCACCAATAATTGAACAGAATGGATATGAAACCTACTTAGATAATCTTTCGGGCGGAGAAAAAACCTCTGTTGCACTCGCATATAGATTGGCATTAAATCGAGTTATAAATGATTTCATCAGTACAATAAGAACAAAGAACTTAATTATTCTTGACGAACCAACAGACGGGTTTTCAACAGAACAATTAGATAAATTAAGAGATGTTCTTGAAGAATTAAGAATCAAACAAGTAATCATTGTCAGCCATGAACCAAAACTTGAAAGCTATGTGGATAATATTCTAAGAATTACAAAAAACGAACATATGAGCAGAGTAATTGCATAAAATGAAGTTTCCAAAATTATCTTCTAAAGCAATTCTTGCACCAATGGCAGGAGTTACAGATGTTGCATTCCGAGCTTTAGCTAGAAAATATGGCGCAGGACTTACATACACAGAGTTTGTTAGTAGTGCAGCAATTGTTAGAAACAACAAAACAACCAAACGAATGACTTTAACTGATCCTTCTGAAAAAATAAAAGCAGTACAAATATTTGGAAACAATCAAGATGAGTTAGTACAAGCTGCAAAAATCTTAGCTAAAGACTTTGACATCATCGATTTAAATTGTGGATGCCCTGCTTACAAAGTTTTAAAGATTGGTGCAGGAAGTGAACTACTAAAAAAACCTGAAATCATTGGTTCAATTGTTGAAAAGCTAGTAAAAGCAACAAACAAAATAATAACTGTTAAAATCAGATCAGGAATTGATGAAAAGCACATTAATGCCATAAAAGTTGCAAAGGTTGCTGAAAACGCAGGAGCATCAGCAGTGACGGTTCATGGCAGGACGGTAAAACAAGGGTATAGCAATACTGCAGATTGGGACTTAATAAAAAAAGTAAAAGAATCACTAAACATTCCAGTTATAGGAAATGGCGATATAAACTCTCCAGAAGCATTCAAAGAAAAACTTGAAGAAAGTGGAGTTGATTATATGATGATTGGAAGAGCTGCCATGATCAACCCCTACATTTTCAAACAAATCTCAGATTATATTAAAACTGGAAAATATAAAAGCCCTGATAAACTAGAATCTTTTTTTGAATATATGAAATTAGCAAAAAAATATAATATCCCATATAACTCAATTAAACATCATGCAATTAAGTTTACAAAAGGAATTGATAGCGGTTCTGCCATCAGAATTAAAATGAGCCAGTGTAAAGATATTGATTCTTTGAAGAAAATTCTCAAAAATTTATAGAGGACGGTTGATTTCAAGTCAACCAAAAGATTTATATAAACAGCTCCCTTAACAGTTTTATGAGATTTACGAAGATAACAATCATCAGTTCTAGAAAACCAGCTGAACCAGATATAAATGAACTTCTACAATACTTTGGCGGATCATTAGGTTTGTTTGGAATCAGAGATAAAGATAAAAGTTGTTTTAGAATTTTCATAACACTTCTAAGAAATTTAAAAGAAGAAGGACCAATCTCGTCAGATGATATCGCCATAAGAACAGGATTGACTCGAGGAACCGTTGTTCATCATATCAATCGATTAATGGAATCAGGCATTGTCACTTCTGAAAAAGGAGGTTACCAATTAAAAGTTGATAAATTAGAACATCTAGTAGATATCATTAAAGATAATGTTGATAGAGCATTTGAAAGTTTAAAAGAAGTTGGTAAAGACTTAGATAAAAAATTAGGATTATAGTTAGAAAGATTCAGATTCTATTTTAGTAGTTTTAAAGAACGATTTCACAAATTCTAAAGCAATAATCTCATCAAATTCTTTACAAGTATAAATTATCAAAGATAAAAATTTTGAATTTGACCAAACATACAAAGAGATTCCAGAGTCAATTAAAGGTACGAACGCATCATAACCTTGATTTTTTTCTTTACCTTCTCCACCTGGAGAAAATATGATTGGTTCTCCATACATTCTAAGATTTAAATCTGAAGTTATTTTGTTAAAAAAATCAATTATTCTTTCTTTATCAATATCAATAGAATAAAACCCTTCAATTAATAATCTTTGTCTTGTAATATTTGGAGCTAAATATTTCATAATTAATAAAAAATGTTTAATTATATATAAATTTAATTGTGCGCCGAGGCAGGGAGTTTCACCCTAAGCACAGAGGTACTTACGAGATTTGAACCCTGAAGCCAGTAATGGCAACAAAGTTTCAGTTCGTCGCAATACCAGATTATGCGACCTCGGCATGGAAAAATTTAAATAGTTGAATTAGTTTATTATAATTGGTTTCAGTTCGTTACAATGCCAGGTTATGTGACCTCGCATTTTCTTTATTTTTTATTATGAAATTAATTATTCATAAAACTAACCACATTTTTTTCGAAAATTTTCCGAAAGCTATATAATAGGATTTTATTTCTAATATTTTATGGGAAAATTACCATTTGAGACTAAAGACCGAGAAATTCTTGTTAAAAAAGAAGCTAAACCAAGTTCTAAGTTTGGCAAAAAACCAGAAGATAGAACTGCTGAAGAACTATTAGAGTATGGGATCGTAAATATTGACAAACCATCAGGGCCAAGTTCTCATCAAGTTTCAGCTTATGTTCAACAAATTTTAAATATAAAAAAAAGTGGACATTCAGGCACATTAGACCCTAGAGTCACAGGTATTTTAGCAGTCTCGTTAGGAAGAGCAACTAGAGTTTCAGAATCACTTTTAACAGCAGGTAAAGAGTATATTTGTTTAATGAGGCTTCATTCTAAATTACCTGAAGAAGAAATCATAAAAGGTATAAACAGTTTTGTTGGAAAAATTAAACAATTACCGCCTGTAAAAAGCGCAGTAAAAAGAAGATCTCGTTATCGAACTATCTACTATATAGACATTCATGAAATAAATGGTAAAGATGTACTATTCACGGTTGGCTGTCAAGCAGGAACATATATTAGAAAATTATGTCATGATATTGGATTAAGATTGAATACAGGTGCAAACATGTTTGAACTTCGAAGAACAAAAGTAGGACCGTTCAAAGAAGAAACAATATGCACATTACAAGATTTAAAAGATGCATTTCATTATTATACGGAAGAGAAAAATGATTCTTATTTAAAAAAATTAATTCAACCTATTGAAAACGCTATAGAGCATTTGCCCAAAATATGGGTTTTAGATACAACAGTCGATACTATTTGTCATGGCGCTAGTCTTAAAGTTCCAGGAATCGCATCATTAGAATCAGGAATAGAACCTGATTTAAAAGTTGCAATTTTAAGTTTAAAAGGAGAATTAGTGGCTGTTGGAACATCAAAAATGGCCACAAAAAAGATTTTAGAAGAAGAAAGAGGCATTGCAGTTAAATGCGAACAAGTCTTTATGGCACCAAAAACATATCCTAAAATAGAAAAACTATAAAAAGAGAAAAGGTTTACAAATAAACAATGGCCAAGAAAAAAGTAACTAAGAAACAATCTGTAAACAAACAAACAACAACCGAGCCTAAAATTTCTGCTAAAGAAATGAAGAGAAGGAAGTTAAGCAAATATGGTTTCTATGGTTTATGGATTTTGTGGGCCTTATCAATGATTCCATTCTATTTACCACATACTTGTGCAGCATTTTTTGATGCATTTGAATGTCCAGTTATTTCTGCAGTAATAAGCATTGTATTAGGATCATTATTCTGCGCATTCGTTACATGGATTGTTTACTGGATAGTTATCTGGTTATATTTCTACCATAGAGAACTTACTTGGAAAAATATTGTGCAATTCTTTAAAGAATAAAAATGCCTGTTAAAAAAAGAAAGCAAATGTTATAAAAAAAGTAGTTGTTAAAAGAAATTCTAAAAAAGATAAATTAGCAGCATGGCTTTCAATTATTCCAGGACTGGGTCAAGTATATAAAAAAGATTGGGTTGATTTATTTGCAATATATTTTGGATTCTTAGTTGCACTCTGGTGTTGGGGAGTAAAAAATATTCTACCAGAAGAAATGGCTTGGTTTACTATTCTTAATATTCTAGGATGGATTATTTTGCTTGGAACTTATGCTTGGAACTTTTATGACGCCTATAATTCCTAAGAAAAAGTATTTAAAACTTTAATATCATAATCTTGTAAAAAGTTCTCTAATCTCGTATTAAAAATATCATGTTTATCTCTTGTTAAAACATTTGCACCTACTTTTACGGCTGCAGCAACCATGACTGCATCACTTGGATCATGTTCTGTTTCATCAATCGCAGGTAAGATGAGCTTTACAAATGCATGTTCTTGACCAGGATTACCTGGGTGAACTGGAACTTCTAAAACAAATAAATTCTCAACCTTGTGGAAAAACTTCCTTGTAGCAACTTTAATATTATCATGAAGTCGATGTTCGACATGAATTAGTTCCTCAACATTAAATGAAGTTACAGCACATTTATTAGTTTGTAAAAATTTCATAAAATCTTTTTCTTTATGATGTTCAAAAATCCAAATAAAGAAACAAGTATCAATTAAATAATCAACTTTATCTTGCAAAGTTAATTTTGGTAAGTTTTCAAATAAGTCTTTCATAGTTTTAATTCTCCTTTGAATTCAAACACGAAAAATCTGTTTTTAGATTTTTCATTAGTCGTCCACCGTAAATAATCTAGAGTCATGAACGTCAAATAAACCAATTCGAGCACCTGCATCAAGCCATCCATGAGCATAGTTTAACGCTCCAAATGCCAGTACATAATCCCCTTTTTCCTTGAAATGTTTAGCATCAGAGTAATAACGAGTTGCCATATCTAAAAAATCTTCAGCTTCAGCCTTTCGAGTTTCATCAATTTTGTCCTTTACAGCGTCTAAAGCTTCGCCTGTAATTGCAAAGTATTTCTTAAGTTGTTCAGCAGTAACTATGTTGTTCATAAAATATTTAAAACTCTTTTTTTATAAAAACTTTTTTATAATAGGGCGTTATTTCTTTTAAGATGAAGAGTTGTTTAAATGTTGGTGGCCAAGCAGTTATTGAAGGCGTAATGATGCGTTCTCCTAATTATGTGGCTACTGCTGTTAGAACTCCTGATAATAAAATTGTTGTTCAAAAAAAGAAACAAGTTTCTTGGACTAAAAAAAATAAACTTTTTGGATGGCCATTTGTTAGAGGAATAATTATCCTTGGAGAAACCCTTTCATTAGGAATGAAAGCATTATCATGGTCAACTGATCAGAGTCTTGGTGAAGAAGAAAATGTTTCTGGATGGGAAATGTTCTTTTCAATTTTAGTGGGTGTGATTCTTGCTTTAGTTATATTCAAATTCCTACCTTTATTGCTTGCAAATATTTTCAAAAATAAATTAGGTTTGAATAATTTCTTATTTAATATAATTGATGGAGCTATTAAAATTGGGATGTTTGTTGCTTATGTTTGGATAATCTCATTAATGAAAGATGTTAGACGAGTATTTCAATACCATGGTGCTGAACATAAAGCAGTTCATTGTTATGAAAAAGGTTTGAAATTAAACGTTAAAAACGTTAAAAAACATACTACATTACATCCAAGATGTGGAACTGCATTCTTATTAATTGTAATAATTGTAAGCATAATATTCTACATGTTCATTCCTTTCAACTTAAATTTAGCTACAAAATATTTGTTAAGAATTCTTCTATTACCTCTTATTGCAGGTGTTGCTTATGAAATAATCAAAGCAAGTGGTAAATATGACAACTGGCTTACAAGAATTATTTCTGCTCCAGGATTATGGATGCAAAAAATAACAACTAAAGAACCTGACAATAAACAGATTGAAGTAGGAATTAAAGCTTTAGAAACTGTTTTGAAAGCTGAAAAAGTTAAGTTCTAAAATGGAATATAAAGAGTTATCTAATGGATTCAAAATTCCAGTTATAGGTTTGGGTACTTGGTTAATGGGTGGCGGAAGAGAACCTGATTATTCTAAAGATGATAAAGAAATTAAAGCAATAAAAGAAGCTATTAAATTAGGTTATACTCATCTTGATACTGCCGAAATGTATGCTGTTGGTCATACAGAAGAATTAATCGGCAAAGCAATCAAAAAAATTAACAAATCTAAATTATTCATCACCACAAAAGTAACTAATGAACATTTACATTATGAAGATGTAATTAATTCTGCAAAAGCAAGTATGAAAAGAATGAAAATTAAATATATTGACCTTTATTTAATTCATGCTCCAAATCCAGAAATTCCTATTAAAGAAACTATGAACGCTATGAATTATTTAATAGAACAAAAACTTGTTAGGTATATTGGCGTTAGTAATTTTACCACAAAACAAATGATAGAAGCTCAAAAAGTTTCAAAAAGCAAGATTGTTGTAAACCAAATAGAATATAGTCTTCTTACTAGAAATCAAGGAAAATACGGTAGTAATAACAATATGGAATTAGAAACCGTGCCCTATTGTCAAGAAAACAACATAATAATTATGGCAGAAAGACCAATCGAACGAGGACTTTTATTAAAATCACATCCAATTCTTGACAAATTAGAACAAAAGTATGGTAAAACAAAAGCACAAATAGCTATTAATTGGCTTATTTCTAAAAAGAATATAGTTACAATTCCAAAATCATCAAATGTTGAACACATGAAAGAAAATCTTGGAGCTTTAGGTTGGAAATTAAGTAATAAGGATGTGAAGTTATTAGATGAAACAAACTTTGAGTCATTAAAAGAATAAAATGAATCAAGAAGATATTAAATCAATCTTAGAAATAATTCTTAATAAACTCCCAAGAATAAATTTTAATTGGAGACTGGAAGGTAGTGCCAATCTTCTAATACAAGGAATAGATGTTTCTGTTAAAGATTTAGATTTAACAACTGATGATGAAGGTATAAATATTTTTAGAAGCTCATTAAAAAATTTTCAAATTACTGATGTTTATAGTGAAAAAATTAAAGGACCGTCAATAATCTACAATATCAATGGATTTGAAGTTGAAGTAAATTCTTATGGTGATAGAAAATGGGATTTGTTTGATAAAACTAAATTCATTTTTTGGCAAGGATTAGAAATACCTATTTTACCTTTAGAACATGCTAAAAAGTTTTATGAATTAATTGATAGAACAGACAAAGTTGAGTTAATCTCAAGATATTTGAAACATTAATTCTTTTAAATACTAACTAAGACCTTCAATTCTTATATGTTGAAGAATATCAAACTTTTTTCTTAGCATGTGTAGTGTTCTTCTTGAGTTCTTTTAACTTTTCTTGCAAGAACTCTATAGTTCTTGTATTATCCTGATCGTTCATAATTTGACCGCATTCAGGACATTTGAAGTTAAATTCGACTGATTTATCAAAGGTCATTCTTGCACAAGCGTTTTTACACATGAAAAAATTGTTTGATTCTTCTTTTGAAAGTCTTTCTTCAATCTTTTCAATTTTTTGCAAACGAATTTTTTCAGCTGCTTCTGGAATTATTTTTTCATTAAAGTCCCAGTAACAAATGTACCATCCTTTGATTTTGTCTTTTTTTCTCAGAAAGAAAACTAAGTTGTGCTCATATAATCTATATAGAAGGTTTCTTGTTCTATGAATTTCTAAATCGAGCTCTTCTGCAATGATAAATTCAGAAATTTTACTTTTACCTCTTAGGAAGAAAATTATAGGTAATGCTTCTTCACCAACAAGTTCAACAACAACATCTTCTATAAATTTTTTGCTTAGTTTCATGTTTGTTTTCTTCTTCTCTATTAATACTTGTTTTTGTTCCATTTTGTTTGTCATTAATTATTTTTTAAGTGCGATTGATATTCCTATGTTATGTATTCTTAGCGTCTTACCCCCAAAGTAAGTTTTTATTAACTATATTTAATTCTTGATTTAACCCTTTATAAACTTTTTGTTTTTAAAGCCTTTATTTGTATGGATTAATCCATACAAAACAGCGTTTTTATATACAAATAAGTATAGTATTTTACAAAAAGTTGATATTCACCACTATTTAAAAGTGATTTTTTTAACAACAAAAATAACCTAGTTAAAACAAGATATTTTAGTTAAATAATACTAAATTAAATCCCATATAAATATTATTATAGAACAATTTTACATAGCTAAAGCTACACTCTCATTATTATTTTTTATAGACATTAATTAATTTTTATTTAAAAAAAAAAAAAAAATTAATGAAAACCATACACAAATTTGATCTTTAAACAAAAAGATTGAACGTTTAGTGATGGCGGGCTGAATACCTCGTTGCCTTGGTACTTACACCCCCATTCTATCAAACCCATCTTCTATGGGAGTTCTATGTCTCTTTTTGAGGCCGGTTTCGTGCTTAGATGCTTTCAGCACTTACCCGTTGGCGCGTAGCTGCCCGGCCTACCTTGTCAGATAACCGGTGGACCAGTGGCGCCGAGTCGCCGTTCCTCTCGTACTAAGCGATCCTTCCTCTCAGACATTAAACACTTCCAGTAGATATCAAACAAACTGCCTCACAGCGTTCTGAACCCAGCTCACGATTCCTTTTAATAGGTGAACACCCTCACCCTTGGCTGCTTCTGCACAGCCAGGATAGGAAGAGCCGACATCGATGAAGCAAGCCTCGCCGTCGATAGGAGCTCTCAGGCGAGACAACTCTGTTATCCCCGGAGTAACTTTTCGGTCAATGCTAACCCCCAATCAAGGAGTGTTAACAGATCGCTAGACCTATGTTTCCATACTGAGATTCGTCACGATTGAATCCCAGTTAGGCTAACTTTTGCTCTTGCACTCTACATCGGATTTCTGACCCGATTGAGTTAACCTTTGGGCACTGTTGATATTTTTTCAACAGTGTGCCACCCCAGCCAAACTGTCCACCAATCGCTGTCCTTTTGCAAGTAAAGTAATGTAAATATTAAAGAGTGGTGTTACAAGGTCGCCTAAAACTTGAACTGACGTCCAAGCTCTCAAACAGCTCCCACTTACGCTGTACAATAACATCCACATTACAACGACAGGCTACAGTAAAGTTTCACGGGGTCTTCGCTTCCCACTGGAAGTCTCTGGCCTTTGCACCAGAATAGAGTGTTCAGAGGATTCTGACTAGGGACAGTGGGGATCTCGTTACGCCATTCATGCAGGCCGTCAATCAAACGGCAAGGCATTTAGCTACCTTAAGAGAGTTATAGTTACCCCCGCCGTTTACCAGCCCTTGGCTCCCTTGAAAAAGAGTTTTAGGTACTGACACTGGGCAGACGTCACTGACTATACAAGCCTTTTCAGGTTAGCAGTCAGTTAAGTTTTTGTTAAACAGTCGGACCCCCCTTGTTACTGAGCCTTACTATCGCATTCATACGAATACAACAGTAGGGACCCCTTATACCTAAGAAACGGGGCAAATTTGCTGAATTCCCTTAATCAGATTAGTCCATCACACCTTAAGCTTCTCACCTAGGGGCACCTGTGCCGGTTCTGGGTATGGATACAAAAGATCTATTCCAGTTCCCTTTTCAGAGGATCCGGGCATCGGTCAAACGACACTTAAGTGCCGCTATTCTAAGACTTAATCAAATTCTCATCGTTATGATACTCCTTTGACCTGATCTTATTAACACTCTTGACAACAAATGTTGACTTAGCCTGAACCGTTAGAAACTGGACTTGTGTTGCCACACATACTAATGTAGTACAGGAATTTTAACCTGTTTCCCTTTCTTAATAATTCCGATTTACGGAAGTAATTAGGATCAACTTACCCTTGACTGAACTTCATTGTCAAGGAACCCTTGCCCTTACGGTGACAGAGATTCTCACTCTGCTTAGATCTTACTCTCGCCAGGATTTTCATTCCTATTAAATCCACCTACTCTCTCGAGCAAGCTTCTACTCTAACAGGACGCCTACTTACCACAATCATTGCTGATGTCTACAGTATCGGTAACTAACTTAGCCCCGTCCATTTTAGACGCTTATAACCTTGACGAGTAAGCTGTTACGCACTTTTTAAAGGGTGGCTGCTTCTAAGCCAACCTCCTCGCTGTCTGTGGGCATAAACATTCTTTACCCTTTAACACTTAGTTAGTATTTTGGGACCTTAACTGTAGTCTGGGTTGTTCCCCTCTTGGAATACAAGTTTACCCCGTATCCCCGTTTCCCAGAGTCTATGATGCTAAGATATTCGGAGTTGGACAGAAAGATGAGAGATTTCTCCCCCGAGTCTCTCAATCCGTAGCTCTACCCTCCTAGCTATCTCGTCTGAGACATGACTACGGCCATTTTTAGTAGGAACCAGCTATATCCGGACTCGATTGGCTTTTCACCCCTAGCCCCAAGTTAGAAGAACGCTTGTTCACAGCACCTCTTCAGGCCTCCACCCCTTTTAACGGGGGCTTCACCTTACTCAGGGTTAGATCGTCCGGCTTCGGGTTAACTCCATGTGACTTATGGCACTTTCACACCACACTCCTCGTAAACTGCGAGTTCTTGGTTTCCCTATGAATGCTCCTTTAAAGGATTATTCTTGCCACATAGAGGCACTCCCTGGCACGTTATTCGAAACGCACGATACACATCCTAAGATGCGTATCCCACTATAACTATTAGGTTTCAAGGTCTTTTAACTCTCTGTCAAGAGTACTTTTCAGCTTTCCCTCACGGTACTGGTACTCTATCGGACTCAAAAAATATTTAAGGTTAGAGGTTGTTGTCCCCTAGCTTCATGCCTCATATCCAAGAGACACTACTCAGGATACTGCCACATCCTTTAATCGGTTTTTTACGGGACTATCACCCTCTTTGGTGTTTCTTTCCAGAAAACTTCAAATTTGATTAAGAGGATTAAAAGGCAGTCCTACTACACCACATCTCTACTATATTTCTATAGCAGATTCAGTTTGCCTTGTGCTGCTTTCTCTCGCCGATAATTACAGCATCTCAATTGATTTCTTTTCCTGCAGGTACTAAGACGTTTCAATTCCCTGCGTTTGCTATCCTTTCGGATTCTAAGACGAAGTCGTATTCAGAAATCTCCGGTTCAACGGTTACTTGCACCTCGCCGGAGCATAATGGAGCTTGTCCCATCCTTCATCGCTCTTTGAGCCGAGCTATCCACCTAATAGTGTACTTAATTTGCAAAGACCATTTTTGTGCATGGTTTTCATTAAAGTGTGAATATGATAATTAGTTTCAAACTTCTGAACCCTTCATTCAATAGTTTTAAATTATTGAATTGCTTGTAATTGTGAATGTAATTTGGAATGATTATGAACTTGTAAATGTTCAACCATAATAATTATGGACTCGTCGGGATTCGAACCCGAGGCCCCCTCCTTGCAAGGGAGGTGCTCTACCAGGCTGAGCTACAAGCCCAAATATAATAATAAAAGGTAGGAATTTAGAAAAAAAACTTTTGTTGTATTTTTTTTACTATGAAAGTAAAAAAAAAAGGAGGTGATCCAACCGCAGGTTCCCCTACGGTTACCTTGTGACGACTTAGCCCACCTCACTGAACTTAGATTCAATTCAACCAAAATAGCTAAATTTTACCTAGATCCTGCTCGGTTGGCTTGACGGGCGGTGTGTGCAAGGCGCAGGGACATATTCACCAGAAGATGATGACTTCTGATTACTAGGGATTCCGTCGTCATGAGGATGAGTTTCAATCCTCAATCCGGACTGAGATAAGGTTTAGAGGTTTAGCTTCTCCTTTCGGAGTTGCATCCCATTGTCCTCACCATTGTTGCGCGCGTGTAGCCTAGGAGATTCGGAGCATACAGACCTACCGTAGCCTGCACCTTCCTCCCTGTTTCCAGGGCAGTCTCTACAATGAGCTCGATCCGGTAAACCGTCGTTAGCAATTGTAGATACAGGTCTCGCTCGTTGCCAGACTTAACTGGACACTTCACAGCACGAGCTGACGGCGGCCATGCACTACCTCTCGGCTCGTCGGGTAAGCCCTTCAGACTGACCTTCATTCTGCCGTCGCCCCTAGTGAGATTCTCTGCGTTGAGTTAGATTAAACCGCACGCCGCACCCCTTGTGGTGCGCCCCCGCCAATTCCTTAAAGTTTCAGTCTTGCGACCGTACTTCCCAGGCGGTGAGCTTAGCAACTTCTTTTCGACACTGCATATTCACGAAGAATACGCAACACCTAGCTCACAGCGTTTACAGCTAGGACTACTCGGGTATCTAATCCGGTTCGCTCCCCTAGCTTTCGTCCCTCACCGTCAGATTCGTTCTGGTCAGATGCCTTCGCCATAGGTAGTCCTCCAGGGATTATACCATTTTACCGGTCCCCCTAGAATACTTCTGACTCCTCCCGATCTCGAGTTTGGCAGTGTCTCTTGCCATTCGTCAAGTTAAGCCTGACAATTTCACAAAAGATTTACCAAACCGGCTACGGACGCTTTAGGCCCAATAAATGCGATTGCCACTTGTGGCGCTGGTGTTACCGCGGCGGCTGGCACCAGTCTTGCCCACCACTTATTCGCCAAGATTTTTACTCTTAACAAAAGCCCATGTAAACATGAGCACTTGGGATTCCCCTATCACACTTGCGTGCATTGTAGAGTTTCCGCGCCTGCTGCACCCCGTAGGGCTAGGACCAGTATCTCAGTGTCCTTCTCCGGGCTACCACTCTCATGGCCCGTACGGATCTTTGGTTTGGTGGGCCATTACCCCACCAACAGCCTAATCCGCCGCCGTCTCATCCTTAGGCACGAGTTTCAAAGAAAGATCATTCCAGATCTTTTCTTATATCAGGTGTTACCCTCAGTTTTCCGAGGTTATCCCTGACCTAAGGGCAGATTATCGACGTGTTACTGAGCATTTCGCCTCTATTACTAGAAAACTTGCATGGCTTAGTCGAATCCCAATAGCAGCAATCTCCCGCAGGATCAACGGGTATTACTTATCGGTCGCAATTTATTTAATATTTTAAAAAATTTTTGGGTTTTTTTTCGTATCATTCCTACCTGCACTTGAGGTTTAAAGTCAAGCACATAAGTGTGTATTACATCGTCATACAAACGACCTTAACGGTCTCTGACAGAACGGAGTTGATGTGTAGAAAATCTCGATTTGGATTTTCGCATAATTCACATCTTATAAATGTGAGAATCTTATGGAAAAATACCTTGTTTATAAATCTTACTGTTTTTTTAGTATGATAAAATAGGTTATTTTTCTAATTTTTCTTTAATTTTATTTAGAATAATTCTATAATATTCTTCCGTGTGTGGCGCATAGTCTTCAGGAGTTTCCGTTATTTCCTTTTCAAAAACATCTAATGGCTTCCACATTACTTCTGAAAGTTCTTCAATTTGAATATTCATTTCAGTTATTGCACCTTCAAAAGAATACAAATATATATAATGAAATTCATTCTCAGTTATTTCTTTATTTATTTTAATTGTTGAAGCAATAGTTTTTATGAATTCTAATTTTTCTTTGTCTACTTCAATTCCTACTTCTTCTGCCAGTTCTCGTTCAGCACCAGTTATTTCATCTTCCCCGGCTGCAATATGACCTGCTGCAGAAACATCTAAAATATTTGGAAATACTATTTTACTTGCAGCTCTTCTTTGCAACAATATTTCTCCTTTAGAATTATAAACCCAAATATGAGTTGTTCGATGCCAAAGATGTTTTCTGTGCGCAAGAGACTTCATCATCGTCTTTCCTGTAGGCTTATTATCTTCAGTATAAATATCTATTAATTCATCTGGCATAGAAATGTTATTATAAGAAGGATTATAAATCTTATTATTTTAATTTATCAATCGTTTTTTTTATTTTTTTATTTTCTGCTTTGATTTTTTTATCATTGCTCTTTTCTGCATATCCAACTCTTAAACAATAAAAATCACTTATTTTTTCATTTAATAATTTATTTTTTTCATCCAACTCTTCACGAGTTTTCTCTAGTTCAAAAGTTTTCTTTTCTAATTCTTTATTGTAATCAACTAATTTATCAGAATGATCATTTAATTTTTTTACAACTGCAATGTTTTCTATTAAGATAACAACTACAAATATCGAACCAAAAAACAGTATTAAATCAACAATATATGAGCCAAATATAATATGTTTTGAAGTTATTAATTCAGATATAAAATAAACTATGTATGCTAGCAAGAAAAAACAGATTAAAATTATTGACCAAACAACAGAGTTTCTAAACTTACCGGAAATTAATTTATTAAGCTTCATAGAAAAATATAATCCAATAAACATAATAATTATGCCAGGGATTAAAATCAAACT
>ERZ889078.393-NODE-393-length-39554-cov-12.849566_pt1 | contig 39554 bp, 27 predicted proteins | sample MGYA00521266_ERZ889078 | MGnify/ENA primary metagenome ERZ889078 (study PRJEB32303, sample SAMEA104408618) | aquatic metagenome | biome: Brackish water; feature: Pelagic; material: water | place: Baltic Sea | collected 2014-06-16T06:34:00 | depth 76,534 m ... | reverse complement strand
TAAGTGACTATAATTAAGTGTTTAATTTTTAGTCAACCTATTTCAGGAAAGTACATTAAAGAAGGTTTAGCTAACACTGCAGATCAAGAAGAATTAAGAATTGTAAGTGATAATATCAGTTTTGGATTGTTAATAAGCATTGCTAAAAAATAGTAAAAACATAGAGAAGAAATTTTATAACTAATTAAATTAAACATCATGAAAAAAATAGTACTTATCGCACTACTAATATTTGCTACGGGTAACTTAATTGCACAGACCGATGGATTGAGTTATCAGGCAGTGATTATAAACCCAAATATTCAAGAAATTCCAGGAGCAGATGTGAGTGGTAATATTTTACCAAATGCAACAGTATCTATAAGATTTACGATTCTAGATGCCAATAATGCCGTTGAATATCAAGAAGTACAAACAACAACTACCGACCAGTATGGTATGATAAATTTGTTGATTGGAATTGTAGATCATGATGCATTTACTTTAATTAGTTGGGATGGAACCAATAAAGATTTAAAAGTTGACATAGATTTTAATGGTGGTTCTAATTTTGTAAGCTTAAGTAGAGAACAACTAACGTTTTTACCTTTTGCCAGTCATAGGAATATTACAGCATCAGGAACTTTAAAAGTAGATGAAGACACCTTTTTAAAAGGGGAATTAACCGTGCAAGAGCCAACACATTTAAATAGTACCTTAGATGTAAACAACAATAGTGCTTCAAACCTTACTGGAGATTTAACGGTTGGTGGTGCTACAATAATAGAAGGTACAACAAATTTGAATAGCTCATTAGATGTTAATAATAAGAGTATTACTAACCTTTCAGGAAATTTAAATGTTGGGGAAGACTTAGAGCCTTTTCCATCAGGGGAGCCATTTGATGAAGATGCAACCACAAAATTAAATGGCGCTTTATCTGTAGTTGGGAAATCAAAATTTACAACTCAAGAAACTTCAGGACCCGCTAAATTTAATCTTTTAGACGCAAATGTCTTAATTATAAGGCAAGATGTAACAAAAAACCCTTTAGTACCTGCATCTTCTACATTGAATGGTGATAATAAATTAGTAGGTACTAATCTTTTAGAAGGGACTAATGATTTAGAAGGTATTAACCGTTTAACGGGTAACAATACTTTTGGAGCCTTAGATGATAATGATAAAAATACTTTAATTGGGGAGAATATTTTATCAGGAACAAACACCATAGGAAGTGATTTTAGTGATGTAACAAATATTAAAGGGGAGCTTTCTGTAAATACAACGAAACAAGTAAAAATAACTTCGAGTTTAACTGGAGTTGATAGCAATATAAATTCTTACCCTTTATTAATTGAAGGTGGTAATCAAGGAATAGCCATTAAAGTGGCTGGGACAGCTAATAAAAATAATGACTTTATTTCTTTTAGGGATGCTAATGGTGGTTCACTGGGGCGTATAGAAGGACAAACTAGTAAAGCTGATTTAAATGTTGACCCAAATTTTGTAGCGCAAGAAGCTATTAATGCGGGCGAAATAGCGACAGGTGCATTATCTGTAGTTGTTGGTACAGTAGAGTCTGTATTTTCAACGGTAGAAGTTGTAGCAGCAGCAACGAGCAGTACTGGATGTGTAGGATTTGGGGCTTGTGTAACTGCGCCAATTCCTTCATTTATAGTGAGCAAAGCGGCAAAGACGATTATTAAAGTTGCTACTGTAGTAAAGTTGGTAGTTGATGCTGCAACATTGACGGCTAATATATCGCTATATGTTGATGCTTGGACTCAACATTTAGGAGTCACTTTTCTTTCTGGTAATGGTGATTATGCAGAGTATATTCCTAAAGAGAATATTTCTGATGATTTTAAACCTGGGGAATTGGTAGGTATTAAAAATGGGTTGGTTACAAAAGATGTTTGGGGAGGCGAAAAAATAATGATTGTTTCTACTCAACCAATCATTTTAGGAAATATGCCACAGGCAGACAATGAGGTAAATTCAGAAAAAATTGCTTTTATGGGGCAAGTACCCGTAACAGTAATAGGTGAAGTAGCAGCAGGAGACTATATTTTACCAAATATATTAACAAGTGATTTTGCTAGAGCTGTACATCCAAAAGATATGAAAACGCGTGACTATAAGCATGTTGCTGGAGTAGTTTGGAACATAATTTCAGAAAATTCAGGAATAAGTATTGTAAACGTTGCTGTAGGGATTAACATTAATGATTTGAGTGAGGTTGTATATCAACAAGAAGAAGAATTAAATGCCATTAAAGCAATAGCAGACCAATTACAAATTCAAATGGAACAATCAGATACAGTTTTAGCACAACTTGTTCCTGGATACGCTGAAGCTACAGGAATTAGTACTAACTTAAAATCAAACCAACATCAAGAGAGTACTTTTGCGCATAAAGACGAGGAGAATACTGGAAATGTTATTGACGGTACGGCCTATGGAAATGAGATTGTCTATTTTGAAATACCAGACGAGCTATTAAAACAAGGAATTGCCTTAGCCAGACAAGTAACTATGGAAGCGTTAGATGATGAAAGTTCTATTAATAAATTGTTAGCTCAATATGAAGCGGATCCATCAAAAGTTAATACTATAAATTCTAAAAGAGGGATAGCTAAAAAAGCTAAAAAAGATCTTAATGATGATCCTTTCTGGCAAAAAATGGATACGAATCCTGCATATAAAGAAGAAATTCTTCAACTTGTTAAGTCAAGTGTAAATAAAGCATACCATACGCATAAGAAAGATATGAATAACTTTAATGAGTTTAAAATTAGAAAGGATTAAGTAGCTACCTATTTAATATTTTATTAACAAATTAAACATTATGAAAAAAATAGTACTTATCGCACTACTAATATTTGCTACAGGGAACTTAATTGCACAGACTGATGGAATGAGTTATCAGGCAGTGATTATAAATCCAACTATTCAAGAAATTCCAGGAGCAGATGTAAGTGGGAATATTTTACCAAATACAACAGTATCTATACGATTTACAATTATAGATACCAATAATGCCGTTGAATATCAAGAAGTCCAAACAACAACAACCGACCAATATGGTATGATAAATTTGTTGATTGGAATTGTAGATCACGATGCATTTAAACTCATTAGTTGGGATGCAACTAAGAAAGAGTTGAAAGTTGAAATAGACTTTAAAGGTGGTACAAATTATGTTGAGTTGGGTAGAGAGGAACTTACGTTTTTACCTTATGCCAGTCATAGGAATATTACAGCCTCTGGAACTTTAAAAGTTGAAAAAACTACCTTTTTAAATGGGGAATTAACTGTGGAAGAGGCAACAAATTTGAATAGTCCTTTAGATGTAAACAACAAGAGTGCTTCAAATCTTACGGGAGATGTAACTGTTGGAGGTGCAACAATATTAGAAGGTACAACAAATTTGAATAGCTCATTAAATGTTAATAATAAGAGCATCACAAATTTTTCAGGAGATTTAAATGTTGGGGAAGACTTAGAGCCTAATCCATCAGGGGAGCCATTTGATGAAGATGCAACCACAAAATTAAATGGTGCTTTTTCTGTAGTTGGAAAATCAAATTTTACGACTCAAGAAACTTCAGGACCCGCTAAATTTAATCTTTTAGACGGAAATGTCTTAATCATAAGGCAAGATGTCACAAAAATACCTTTAGTACCTGCCTCTGCTACATTGAATGGTGATAATAAACTATTGGGTATTAATTTATTAGATGGTACTAATGATCTAGAAGGTACTAATCATTTAACTGGTAATAATACTTTTAGAGCTTATGATGGTGATAAAAATACTTTAATTGGGGAGAATATTTTAGAAGGTGTTAATACAATTGGTACTGAAAATTATCATAAAACAACTATTAAAGGGGAACTTTCTGTAAATACAACGAAGCAAATAAAAATAACTTCAACCTTAAATGGAGTTGATAGCAATATAAACTTTTACCCTTTATTAATTGAAGGTGGGAATAATCAAGGAATAGCCATTAAAGTGGATGCAATCGAGGGAACAAGAAGTAATGATTTTATTTCTTTTAGGAATGCTAGTGGTGCTTCGTTAGGGCGTATAGAAGGACAAATCGATGGTGATTTGGATAATGACTGGAGGTATACAGCGAAAACTACTAAAATGTCTCTTAAACTTGCGAGTATGGCACTTAAGGCTGGGATCTCATATTTAATGGGGGGGTTTTCTGTTACGGAAGTTGCAGCTGCAGGAACCAGTGCTACGGGGTGTGTTGGAATTGGGGCTTGTGTAACTATACCAATTCCTTCAATGATAGTGAATAAAACGGCAAAGACGATTCTTAAAATTGCTAAAGGTGTGAAGATGGCAGCACAAGTAGCAACTCTAACGGCTAAGATAGTGGAATATAAAACTAGATATAAGGCCCATTTAGGGGTCACTTTTCTATCTGGAAATGGTGATTATGCAGAGTATATACCTAAAGAAAATATTTCCGAAGATTTTAAACCAGGGGAATTGGTAGGTATTAAAAATGGTTTGGTTACAAAAGATGTTTGGGGAGCAGAAAAAATAATGATTGTTTCTACACAACCAATCGTTTTAGGAAATATGCCACAGGCAAACAATGAGATAAATTCAGAAAAAATTGCTTTTATGGGACAAGTGCCCGTTACAGTAATTGGTACAGTGGTACCTGGAGACTATATTTTACCAAATGTATTGACAAGTAATTTTGCCAGAGCTGTACATCCAAAAGATATGAAAACGCGTGAGTATAAAAATGTTGCTGGAGTAGTTTGGAACATAATTTCAGAAAATTCAGGAGTAAGTATTGTAAACGTTGCTGTAGGTATTAATACGAATGATTTGAGTGATGTTGTGTATCAACAAGAAGAAGAATTAAAGGATGTTAGAGAAAAAGTAGCGCAATTACAACTTCAAATGGAACAATCAAATGCAGTTAGGGCCAAACTTGTGCCTGGATATGCTGAGGCTACAGGTACTAGTACTACCTTAGAATCAGACCAACATCAAGAGAATACTTTTGCGTATAATGAAGAGGAGAATACTGGAAATGTTATTGACGGTATCGTCTATGGTAATGATATTATATATTTTGAAATACCAGATGAGCTAATAGAACAAGGAATTGCCCAAGCCAGACAAGTAACCTTAGAAGCATATGATGATGAAAGTTCTATGAATAAATTGTTATCTCAATATGCAGCGGATCCATCAAAAGTGAGTACTGTAAATGCTAAAAGTGGGATAGCTAAAAACGCTAAAAAAGATCTTAATGATGATCCTTTCTGGAAAAATATGGATAATAACCCAGCATATAAAGAAGAAATTATTCAAGCTCTTAAATCGAGTATAGATAAAGCATACCATACCCATAAAAAAAATGCTAAAAACTTTAATGAGTTTAAAATAAGAAAGGATTAAGTTACCACCTATTTAAGCTTTTATTAATAAATTAAATATCATGAAAAAAAACATAAGTATTGCTTTTATAGTTTGGTTAGTATCAATACCATTGCTATTCGCGCAAATTACACCAGGTAAAACGGATATTCCAGATGATAATTTTGAAATATATCTTGAAACCCACGATAAAGATGGTGTTGGAGTTTCTTTAGGAGATCTTACAAGTATGGGTGATGGTATAAGCGGTAACCACCTTGTGTTTACGGATAGGATAGTTCTTGTTGAATCTCTTGATATCAGTGGGTTAAATATAGCTAATCTAGCTGGATTACAATATTTTACAATATTAGAAACATTAAACTTTTCAAACAATAGAGTTGCAGGAAGTCCTATTATACAAAATACAACTTTAAAAAATCTGTTATGTAGTTCTAACGAGTTAACTGGATTAAATATTTCAGCAAGTACGTTATTAACTAACCTAGATTGTTCAAGTAATCAATTGGCAACTTTTAGTGTAACTTCTAATACATTATTAGAAATATTAACATGTTCAGATAACCAATTAACCACTATTGATATTACTAACAACTTAGAGCTAGTTTCTTTAGGAGTGTCAAATAATAGAATTGGGTATAATAATCCACTTTATATATTAGATGTAAGTAATAATTTAAAGTTAATAAATTTAAGTTGTGCTTCTAACCAATTAAATAGCTTAAATATTAGTAGTAATAACTTACTAGAATCAGTTGATCTTTCTAATAATTTTATTTCTAAAGATAACTTTGTAGGTTTAAATACATGTGTTGATTTATCTTCATTAGATATTTCAGCAAATAAATTTGATGATATTAATCTTTCTAATCTTCCAAGATTAAAAAGTTTAAGGAGTGATTATAACCAATTTACTAGTTTTGATTTGAGTTCAAAAGACTCTTTAATTGTGATAAGTTTCATACAGAACCAATTAAAAACGTTAAATATAAAAAATGGGAAAAATTTAAATCTTACATATCTTAATGTAACCAATAATCCGAAGTTGTATTGTGTTCAAGTGGATGATGCATTTGTTCCAAATGGAGCAATAACTGGCTGGTTTAAAGATGATCTTCCTTTTAAGATTTACAGTAGTACTACTTGCGAAAATCTTACCTATGTACCAGATGATGCCTTTGAACAAACCCTGATTGATTTGGGATATGACTCGGGTCCTTTAGATAATTTTGTGTTAACAGCGAATATAGAGACTGTTACTTCTTTAACTATTAGCGGATTAGCTTTTACTAATCTTACAGGAATAGAAGATTTTATAGCGTTACAAAATTTAAATTGCTCTGCTACCAATATAAACGGTTTAGATTTAAGTAAAAATAGTGCTTTAACTACTTTAACGTGTACTAATAACTCATTATTAACTGATTTAGACCTAAGGAGTAATATTTCGTTAACAACTATTGATTGCTCTAATAACGCACTTGTGAATTTAAAATTAGGCAATAACAGTGTTTTAACAACATTAAATTGTGCGGGTAATTCTTTAACTAGTTTAGATGTAAGCAAAAACTTAGCAATCACTTCACTTGATTGTTCTAATAATAATACATTATCTAATTTAAATTTAGGAAGTAATAGTGTATTAACTACTTTAACCTGTAATAATAATTTATTAACAAGTTTAGATGTAAGCAAAAACACAGCACTAACTTCAATTGTTTGTTCTTTTAATAAATTGACCAGTTTAAATTTAGGAAGTAATAATGTATTAACTACACTAGATTGTTCTACGAATTTATTGGTAGGTTTAAATATGAGTAAAAATTTAGGGCTAACAACAGTTAATTGCTCGTCTAATAGCAACTTAACCAGTTTAAACTTAGGGAGTAATACAGTATTAACTACACTAGATTGTTCTAAGAATTCTTTAACTAGTTTAGATGTAAGCAAAAATACGGCACTAACTTCAATTGATTGCTCTACGAACCAATTAAGTAGTTTGAACCTGGATAGTAATACTTTGTTAACAACACTATACTGTTCAACAAATTCTTTGATTACTTTAGATGTAAGTAATAATAGTGCAATCACATCTTTTGATGCAAGAGTTAACAATTTAACTTGCATAAATGTTCATTCAGGTGTTGATTTTTCTGGATGGTTGAAAGACGAACCTGGCACCAATTTTAGTACAAACTGTAATACTACGTACGTACCTGACGATGCTTTTGAAACATACCTTGAAACTCATAATATAGATGGTGAAGTGGAAACCACAGCTAATGCTACAACTTGGGTGAGTATGGGTGATGGAATCATGAACAATTTTGTTCCAACTAATAAAATTGCTGGTGTAACAGTCCTAGACGTCCAAAACCAAGTTATAAAAATATCAGACTTAACTGGGATACAAGATTTTACAGCTCTTTTAGACCTAAATTGTTCAACTAATTCAATAGTTAGTTTAGATTTAAGTGGCAATACTAATTTAACAACGCTAGACTGTTCAGATAATTCTTTGGTTCGTTTAGATGTAAGTATTAATAATGCAATCACATCTTTTGATGCAAGAATTAATCCGAATTTATTTTGTATAAAAATTGATTTAAGTGCAGATAAAACAGCTTGGTTAAAAGATGCTACTGCTAGTTATAATTCAAACTGTAATACTACGTATGTACCTGATGATGCTTTTGAAGCATTTTTGGAATTAAATGGTATGGGAGATGGAATTGACAATAACAATTTTGTATCAACCGATAAAATCTCTAGTGTAACAGTGCTTGATATTAATACTAAAGGTATAGCAGATTTAACAGGAATAGAAGATTTTAGTAGCTTACAAGACTTAAATTGTGCTACGAACTCATTAATTTATTTAGACTTGAGTAGTAATACAGATTTAACAACGCTAAATTGTGCTACAAATCAAATTAATAGTTTGAATATAAGCGGTAATACTGCTTTAATAACAATTGACTGTTCTGCTAATTTATTAACAGATTTAGATTTTGGAAGTAATCCTAATTTAACCTCTCTAAATTGTAATAATAACCTATTAAATTCATTAAATTTAAAAAATGGGCAGAATGGAATTTTAAATGTATTTGATACGACATCTAATCCTGATTTATATTGTATTGAAGTTGATACTGCTTTTGCACCAGCAGGAGGAATTGGCTGGCAAAAAGATGCTATTGCATTATATAGTACTGTAATTTGTGCGAGTCGTCAAACCTATGTGCCAGATGATGCATTTGAACAAGCTTTAATTGATCTGGGTTATGATTCAATTTTAGATGACAATGTTTATACGGAGAATATTGAAGGCCTTACAACACTGGATATAAGTCGTAAAAATATTTTTAATTTAATAGGTATTGAAGATTTTAGATCCTTAAATGAATTAAACTGTAGTAATAATTATTTAGTTGATTTAAATGTTCAAAGTAATACTGCTTTAACTGCTTTAAATTGTGGAGGTAATAATTTAGCAACTCTTAATGTTACACAAAATACAAATTTAGTAGAACTTCTTTGTGACGCTAATAATTTAACAATACCTTCAGATTTAGATATAAGTCAAAATACTGATTTAGAACGATTAAATTGTAGTTCTAATAATTTAACTTCTTTAGATTTAACTGCTAATATCAATTTACAAAAACTTGTTTGTGCCAATAATAAATTAACTACTTTGAATGGTATAAATAGTAACGCAAATTTAACAGATTTAGATTGTTCGAATAATTACTTGTCAAGTATATCAATTTCAGGTAACGGAGCGTTGATGAATTTAAATTGTTCAAATAATTCACTAACCGGATTAAGTACAACTGATAATACCAATTTAAGAGAATTGTATTGTGATGTAAATCAAATAGCCACCTTAAATTTGAATACTAATAATTTATTACATAAATTAAATGGAGCTTCAAATAAATTAGAAGGTTTAAACTTAGCATCAAATACGGCTTTAGACACTTTAAATATTTCAAAAAATAAGATTAGTACTATAAGTTTAGCTACGAACACAAATTTAATTTCTCTTAATATTTCTAAAAATGAATTAGCCAGTTTACTGTTAAATAGTAATAATTTACTTGAATATGTAAATATATCAGATAATTTACTAACCAGTTTAAATTTGAGTAATACTCCTTCAAATTTAATAACATTAATTTGTAATAAAAATAAACTAAGTACAATTGATTTTACGAATAATACAGCTATTGAAGAACTTAATATTTCTGCTAATCAATTTACAGCAATTAATGTTAGTTCATTAACATCTCTGATAAAATTCTATGGTAATTCAAATCAGTTAACAGAGCAAGACTTGAATTCTAATATAGCATTAACAAATGTGAATGTTTCAGAGAATAACTTATTTTCACTAAAAATACGTAATTTAAATAATGCTAGTTTATTGGAATTTAACACTTTAAACAATCCTGATTTATATTGTATTGAAGTGGATGATGCTTTTGCATCCGTTGTAACGCCAGGCTGGACAAAAGATTTAATAGCCTCATATACTATTGATTGTAGATATAATATAACAGATGTTCCAGATGCTAATTTTGAAGCATATCTTGAAGCGAATGGTATGGGAGATGATATTCCCAATAATAATATTGTGTTTACAGATAGAATAAGGAATGTTTTAACACTTGATATTAGTGTTCAGGGTATAGCTGACCTTACAGGTATCGAAGATTTTACAGCCTTACAAAGTTTAGATTGTTCGGGTAATTCAATAATTGGTTTGGTTTTGGAAAGAAATATAGACTTAACAATTTTAGATTGTAATAATAACACCTTATTAACCAGTTTAGATTTGAGCAGTAATACTGCTTTAACAACTTTAAATTGTAATAATAACGTCATATTAGCTAGTTTGGACTTAAGTAGTAATACTGCTTTAACAACTTTAAATTGTAATAATAACATCATATTAGCTAGTTTGGACTTAAGTAGTAATACTGCTTTAACCACTTTAACTTGCAGTAATAATACCTTTGGGAGTTTAAACGTTGATAGTAATACGGCTTTAACTACTTTAAGTTGTAATGACAATAATTTGAGTGATTTAAATTTAACAAATAACACAGCCATTGAAGTTCTGGATATCTCTTCAAATCAATTAGTTGAAATTGATGTAACAGAACTTACTAATCTGAAGGATATTAACGGAAGTTTTAATGAGATAACGGACTTGAACTTGAGTTTAAATCCATTGTTGACAAATGTTAATTTTGATTCAAATCAATTAATGACCTTAAACATAAAAAATGGTAATAATACTGCTATAACATCATTTAATGTGTTGAACAATCCTATTTTAACTTGTATAGAAGTTGATAACCCAACCTTTTCAAATGGGGCAGCCGGATGGTTAAAAGATGTGAGTAGTGAATGTAAATACCTTGTAGATTGTCATTATGGTGAGTTTAATGTGCCAGATGTTGCTTTTGAGCAAGCTCTTATTTATTTAGGATTTGATTCCGGTCCTTTAGACCATTATGTACCAAATGGAACTATAAATACCGAAACTAGTTTAATTTTGTCTAATAAAGGGATTACAGATTTAACAGGTATTGCACAATTCACTAATTTAGTAATTTTAGATATTAGAAATAATAATTTAGGCACGATAGATTTAACTAGTAATTTATTATTGGAAACTTTAAAATGTTCTGTAAATCAATTGGTAAGTTTGGATGTATCTGCAAATACGCAATTAAGATATTTAGATGTTTCAAATAATATTCTTGATAATTTAGATGTAAGCGCTAATTCAAATTTAAATGAATTGAATTGTTCATACAACCAATTAACTGATTTGGTACTTAATTTAGATGGGGTAGTTAATTCAATATTGGAAATTTTAGACTGTTCTCAGAATCAGTTAACTAATTTAGATGTGAGTATGGTTACCAATTTAACCGATTTAGATACGAGTTCTAATGAGTTACTAAATTTGGATATTAAAAATGGTAATAATTCATCTTTACTAAATTTAGATATTCAATATAACCCAAATTTATGGTGTGTTTTGGTAGATGACATAGATTTAGCAAGAGGCTATGTAACCTGGCTCAAAGATTCAACAACTTTTTATAAATTAGAGTGCGTAGATAGTGATGATGATGGTGTTCCAGATGGAATTGACGCCTGTCCAAATACACCTTTTGGCGCTGTGGTAGATGTATTTGGATGTCAATATTTTTCATTACCAGCTAGTAATTTCACTGTTTTAATCACGGGTGAAACGTGTATAACTAGTAACAATGGAAAAATAAATATTGTAGCCGAAGAAACGCTTAACTATACGGCAACAGTTGTTGGAGTCGGCTTTAGTAATACGTATAAATTCACGAAAGATTTAGATATCTTTAACTTGCGTGCAGGAGCCTATGAACTTTGTATTACTATAGACGATGAACCAAGTTACAGTATTTGTTACGATATTACTGTTTCTGAACCACAAGCATTTTTTGTATCTTCTAAAGTAAGTCATTCAGAGAAGAAAGTTTCTTTAGAATTATCAGGAGGAACAACGTACACCATAAATTTTAACGGATTAATATTTAATACAACAGACTCAAAACTTAGTTTAAGTTTAAGTAAGGGAACGAATACTATTGAAGTTAAAACAGATTTAGAGTGTCAAGGTGCACATAAAGAAAGCATATTTTTATCTGATGAAGTATTGATTTACCCAAATCCATTTGAAGATTTTATAAATGTATTTACGGGAAATAATGAAACTGAAAAATTTGATATAAATATATACTCTTATATAGGTCAATTAGTGCTATCGAAACCTCAATCTGTTAAAAAAGATGTGGTTACCTTAGATACAAGTAATCTGCCAACAGGTATTTATTTTGTAGCTCTAAAATCTAATAAGTCATTGTTAACATTTAAAATTATAAAAAAATGAGAAAAGTCCTATTTATAATTTATATATGCTGTTTGCAATATAGCTGCAGTCCTGATGACACAGTAAGTAACGATCCAGTAGTTATTATTAATCCATCAATAGCAAATTTAATTTTCCCATATCAAAATTCATTATGTAATGAGGGGAGTAATTTAACGCCAACAACCAGTACCGTTTTATTTGAATGGTCAGCTAGTATAAATACGAATAGCTACACATTGGTACTTAAAAATTTATTAACTGGAGCTATTACTACGCGTCAAGCACAAGGAACAGAAATATCAGTTGTAATAGAGAGGGCAACACCATTTGAATGGTATGTTATTTCAAATTCTGTATTAACAACAACAACAGCTAAAAGTGCTACATGGAAATTCTATAATGCAAGTGATGGAGTACAATCTTACGCACCATTTCCTGCTGAAGCAGTTTCGCCAGAAATGGCAGAAGTAATTGAAACCACAGCAACTGAGATTACTTTAGATTGGAGTAGCAGTGATATTGATAATGATATTGTTAGTTATGATCTCTATTTTGGGACTGACACAATACCAGCTATTTATTCAAGTGGACTTACGGAAAGTATGTTAAACAATGTAGCTATTAATACCAATACAATTTATTATTGGAAAATAATTACCAAGGATTCAAAAGGTAATACTTCTGATTCTGGAGTTTTTCAATTTAGAATAAAATAGAAGAATTTATTTCTGAAGTAAAAATCCTTTTCATAAATATGAAAAGGATTTTTTTATTTAATTTTTTTAATGCACTAAATGAAAATTTAAAAACTAAAGAAGACGAATAAACAACCTAGTTTTTAGAAACAAATGATTTTAATTTTTTAAACGTAAAAACATGATTCGTTTTAAAGGCTTTAAATTTACGTATAGCTTTTACTTTTAAAAGGAGTTTCTTTAAAACCTGTTATCTGATTAATTAGTATCGTTGTTGCAAAAAAGTAATTACATAATAAATTGGTAAATTTTGGAAGAATATCAGGAACTTCTTTATGCTCTTCATTATGTATTTTAACCATTAAGCGAATGACTTGTTTTGACATGGAAGAGCATTTATTTAAGATTCCTACGGGTGAAACTCCTCCTGGTAAAACAAATCCTGAAATAGATTTTTGAGTCATAGATTTTATTTTCCTATAATTTTCAAGAAGTTGCATGTGATCTTCTTCAGTAATTGCAAGTGTACCTCTAATAGAACCGTTGAGATGATAACAAAGAGGTAACAACCAATTTAATTCATTTTCTAATGATCTCAAGTCGTTACTTTCAGGGTAATCAAGTTTTAAAATACTGAGGTCATTAATTGCCCAACCTAACATTCTTGTTAAATCATCTGTTAATATTTCATAGTCACATAACAATGAATCTTCATAAATAAAGGGGTAACATAGCTCATCAATAGTTGATTTTGGATGCAATTTTTTCATAATTTAATAGGGGTTTAAAATGTTTTTTTGATTAATTAAATTTTTCAAAAAATGTAAAATTGTAGTCAGGAAGTAATTCAGGATGTGCAATTTTTATAATATCTTTCAACACTAAATCAGGTCTGGTTGGTGATAATTCAAAATAAATAACGCCTCCTGTTTCACCCTTTGTATTCATATATGAATATACAGCATTGGATTGAAATGCTTTAAATTCTGAATAAACAGCATTAGCTTCCTTTAAATTACTTAAAGAAGTATGAAAACTTGGCGAAACCCATATTTCAGCATCCTTTCCTTTTAGAAACACGTTTTCAATATTAAGAGATAAACTTCCTTTACCTTTAGAGTTTTTCCATAGATAGTTTGTGTTTGCATCTTTAAAAAAAACAGCAGCAAAACTTTCACCAGCAGGTAAATTCCAAATATCTTTAAAAAGTCCACCTGATAGTATTGTAGGTTTTTTATCAGCTTTTGATGCAATATTTTTAGCTTCCAAATAATCTTTTTCAATATTGTTAAAAATACTGTCAGCTAGTTTTTCTTTTTCAAACAATACTCCAAAAAATTTAATCCACTCTGCACGTCCTAGCGGAGTTTCTTCTAGCCAATCGCCATTTAGCAATACGGGGATTCCAAATTTTTCAATAACCTCAAACATTTTATTGTTGCTATTCAATGAAAATCCAACCACTACATCGGGTTTTAAATCTAACAATAACTCCGTATTTATATTTTCTTCGTTTCCTAAGTCTTTTACTAAACCATTAGAAATTAAATTGCTGGTTTTTTCTGAAGAAACAAAATTGGTGTTTGGAAAACCAACTAAGTTGGCTTCAACATTTAACAATTCTAACATTGGAATATGCGTGGTACTGGTCACTACAATTGATTTTATGGGTGTTTGAATGGTATTTAAATCAGTTGTTGTTTTAGAATGCGTTAATATAAATTCAAAAGTTTCTTTAGAATTTGGATAAGGCACCTTTATAATTAGTTTTGTATAATCTTTAAAATGTTGAATATCAAAACCTTTTGCATATTTAATCCTGTTTTCTGAACTGTTTTTTACTTCAGAAGGAAGTTTCTCAGGGTTATTTTTACAAGAAAATAAGAGTGTTAAAAATAGTAAGGCTAAAATTTGGGTGACTATAAACTTCATTTTAATTAATTTTTGGCAAATGTACTATTTTAGAAATTTAATTAGAATAAATGATCCTAATTACTCGGATTTAATTACTTTTGCAACTGATTATGGTTCTTATATATGCTTAATAGTATATAAGTGAAAAGGGAAGTTGGTTAAAATCCAACGCTGTACCCGCAACTGTACGCTTAGTCAAATTTATTTGATGATTGTTATTAAACTTTTGCCACTGTTCTAAATGAATGGGAAGGTAAATAACAATACGCAAGCCAGGAGACCTGCCAGAAATCTTATTAATTAAAACTTTCGGGAGAAAAGTGAATTAACTATGGTACATTTTAGCAGATTTTTATTTTTTGTATTCCTTTTTATTGGTTTGAATATTTACGCTCAAGAAGCTATAATTGTATCTTTAGATGTTGTTAATTTACAAACCATAAAATTAAATAAACATTCAAAAGGCTACAAGATATTAGCTATTAATGATTCAATTATTCAACATAATTCAGAATCATTTTCTTCATTATTGCGATTTAACTCGCCAATTTATGTTAAAGAATATGGGGCAGGAGGCACAAGTTCTGCAAGTTTTAGAGGTACAAGTGCTTCAAATACAGCTGTAATTTGGAATGGAATTAATATCAATTCAATTAATAATGGTCAAACTGGTTTTAATTCTTTCAATGTAAGTTTGTTTGATAATATTAATATTAGAAGTGGAGGAGGAAGTATTGAATTTGGCTCTGGAGCCATTGGAGGGACTATTCATTTAAATGATGAGCTGCGCTTTGGAAAATATGTTAAAAATCAATTAGTTGTATCTATAGGTAGTTTTGAAACCTATCATAATTTATATAAATTTTCTTTTGGAAGCGCTACAACAGCAATAAAAGTTGGATTGTCTTATAATGAATCTGAAAACAATTATAAATGGTTGGGTTATAATTTGAAAAACGAAAATGGAGCATATCATAACACTGATTTTAGTTTTAGTATCGCTCAAAAAATATCTAAGTTTAGTAAAATTAGTTTTAATACTTCAAAATATGATGGTGTTAGGCAGTTTTCTGGACAGTTGCCAAACCCTTTTGCTGCAAAAGAAAAATATAAGGACTTTAGTTTTAGAAACTTATTAAATTTTAATTATCAAAAGAACGAGCGTTCACATACCTTAAAATTTGCATATTTAACACAAGAATATCAATATTTTGCAGATAAAAATAAGGCGGATTTTAATTTTGGAAAATCTAAAAGATTTGTTTTAAATTACGATTTTAGTTATAAATTTTCTTCAAACTCAAGTATTGAAACATTTTCAGAAGTTGAATCTACCTTTGGAGAAACCGATCAAATAAAGGAAAAAAACAGAAAGCAATTTTCACAATCTCTTATTTATAATCAACGCATTGAAAATTTAGGTTCTTTTAATGCAAAAGTTAGAAAAGATTTTAATTCGGATTATTCAATGCCATTTGTTTTTGCATTGGGTGCTGAAATAAAACCTGTTAGAAATATTTTTGTAAGATTTAATGGTTCTAAAAATTACAGAGTTCCTAGCTATAATGATTTGTATTGGCCGTCGCTAGGAAATGAAAATTTAATACCCGAATCATCACTTCAAGGTGAAATAGGGTTAGGTTATAAAAATAATAACTTCACAATTGATGTTGGTGCTTTTTATATAGATGCTAAAGATAAAATAGTTTGGAAACCTGGGGCTGATCCTGAAAGACCTGAAGTTTGGACACCTGCAAATTTAGATGAAGTTGTAAATAAAGGATTAGAACTTGTTATAAATTACAAGAAAAATATACATAAGCATTCGTTCAATTTGAATGCAAATTATAGCTATACCATTTCAAAGGATAAAAATACAAAGCAACTATTACCATATATCCCTAAACACTTATTAAATGGAACTTTGGGGTATTCTTATCATAAAATAAGCGCATTTTACCAGCATTTGTTCAATGGAGAAGTTTATACAACTACTGACAATTTAGATGATTATACCGTTCCATATTTTAATGTAGGGAATTTTGGTGTGAACTATAACCTTTTAAAAAACAAGGTAACACAATTAGATTTAGGTATAAAAATTAATAATTTGTTTAATAAACCATACCAGGTTTTGCCAAACAGACCCATGCCTAATAGAAATATAAACTTTAATATAAACTATAAATTTTAAAATTATGAAAATCAGTAAATTTTTGCTTAGTGCTTTTATACTAAGCGTTTTATTTGTCTCATGTGATAATGATGATGATATGCAAGAGCCTAAAGGAGACTATGAAAATGGTTTACTTATATCGGGTGAAGGAGGACCATCAGGTTTTATTTATTATGTATCTGACGATTTTAGCACAACAGAGAGTCAAATTTATAAAAAGGTAAATAATAGTGAATTAAGTGTTTATTTACAATCTATGGCTTTTGATACTGAAAATGCATATATCTGTGTAGATAACCAAAATACAATAACGGTTGTTGATAGATATACTTTTTTAAAGAAAGGAGCAATAACTACAGATTTAGAAGGACCAAGATATATGACTGTTGCTGACGGAATTGGATATGCTACAAATTGGGGTACTGCTGGGGCTTATGTTGCTGTAATTGATGTAAATAGCTTAATGGTTACCAATAAAATTTCTATTGGAAATGGACCTGAGCGTATTATTGAAAGAAATGGAAAATTATATGTATCTCATCAAGGTGGATTTGGAATAAATAATGTGATTTCTGTAATTGATATTGCAACTGAAGCTGTAACTGAAATTACTGTAAATGATAGACCTGATGAATTATTTTTTGATACTACAGGAAATTTAGTGGTTTTATGTGAAGGTGGAAAAATTTATGATGCTTCTTGGGTTCAAATAGGTGAAACTAAAGGTGCTATTTCAAAAATTAATCCTACAACAAATACAGTAATTTCAGAAATTGTTTTTGCTGATGGTGTTCATCCAACTTTATTAGAAAGTTATGGAAGTGATTTATATTATAGTATAGGTAGTAAAGTTTATAAAATGTCACAAACGGCGACTACTTTACCTGCAAATGAGTTTATTGATACTGAAGGAAATTTGTACGGAATGGCCTTTAACAACAATAATTTATATGCCATAGATGCAAATTTTTCAGGTGAAAGCACCTTAAATGTATTTAGTTTAGCTTCAAAAGCAATAACGAATACTTCAAAAGCACCTATTGCTGCTTCAAAAATATATTTTAATTAGTATATAGTATAATTTTAAGAAAGAGGTGCTCCATTTGAGTACCTCTTTTTATTTTTAAGAATTAAATTTGCATAAATAGGAAGTTTTCAATGTATAAATGAATATTCAGAAACTTTTAAACAGTTTTTTAAAAAAAAATCTAAGAAATGAATAAAATAAAAGCAATTTTCAATTGGAGTGGTGGCAAAGACAGTGCATTAGCATTATACCATATCTTAAAAGAAGGAAAATTTGAGATTGATGAATTAATGACTACCGTAAATTCTAAATACAATAGAATTTCTATGCACGGTGTACGAAATGAATTGTTGTATGCTCAAGGAAAATCAATAGGAATTCCCATCAAAGAAATTCGTTTGCCAGAAACACCTTCAATGTTAGAATATAATGAAATAATGAAAACCGTATTGTTGGAATTGAAAAAAAAAGAAATAACTCATAGTATTTTTGGAGATCTATTTTTAGAAGATTTACGAGCGTATCGTGAAAACAAATTAAAAGAAGTAGGCTTAACAGCTCATTTTCCACTTTGGAAAAGAAATACAACAGAAATAATCCATGAATTTATAGATTTAGGATTTAAAACAGTTGTTGTTTGTGTGAAGTCTGATTTGTTGGGTGAAGAGTTTACAGGAAGAATAATTGACAGAGATTTTTTAAAGGACTTGCCAAAAAATGTAGATCCTTGTGGTGAAAATGGCGAGTTTCACACCTTTGTTTTTGATGGGCCTATTTTTAAAACACCAATAGCATACACTTTAGGAGAAAAAATATTTAAAGAATATGATGCTCCAAAAAATAAGGAAGATAATTGCTTTTTATCAACAATAGATGAAAAACCTGCGGGGTTTCATTTTTGTGACTTAATTCCTATGTGAGGTTAAGTCAGTTTGAGCACTTCGACCCTTCGGCAAGAGCTCAGGACAGGCTCAGCTCAGTGTGACAATTTGCTTCACAGTTTTGAAAAACACTTCGACAAGCTCAGTGTGACATTCAATTTCGTCATTCCGGACTTGCTCCGGAATCCTATTCTAGTTAACCTAAATGATATTTTATTATCAAGCTAAGTTGAGCTTGTTCAGAGTATTTTTTTAAAATTCCATAAAACTGAATTTAATTTAAAATGAGAGCCTGAATCAAGTTCAGGTTGACGAATCGTTTAGATTAAAATTATTTGTTAAAAAAAACATATCGTACAATAGACTTTATTTATTCATACATTTTTTCCTATTTTTAGCCTACTAAAAAAAATCAAAATGACATCTATTTCAAAAACAACGTTAGACTTTTTAAAAGAACTCAAAGAAAATAACACTCGCGAGTGGTTTAATGAACATAAACCAGCTTTTCAAATAGAACACACAAAGGCAAAAGAATTTTACAATGCTTTAATGGAGCGTTTAAAAACACATGATGAAATTGAAAGTGTAAAGATCTTCCGAATTTATCGTGACGTCCGATTTTCTAAAGATAAAACACCATACAAGCCACATTTTGCAGGAAATTTTGTAAGAGGAACAAAACGATTAAGAGGTGGGTATTATTTAAGAATTAGACCAGGAGAAAGTTTTTTAGCAGGTGGATTTTGGGAACCTAATAAAGACGATTTGTTACGCATTCGTAAAGAATTTGAAATGGATACTTCTGAAATTAGAGAAATATTAAACGACAAGACTTTTGTAAAACATTTTGGTAAATTACAAGGTGAGGCCCTAAAAACAGCCCCAAGAGGTTTTGATAAGGAACATCCCGATCTAGATTTAATTAGAATGAAACAATTTATTGTAACCAGAGAATTTACAGATGAAGAAGTTTTAAATCCTAATTTTATGGAAGAAGTAGGAGATTCGTTTAAAGCAATGCGCCCTTATTTTAATTATATGAGTGAGATTCTTACCACCGATTTAAATGGTGTTTCCATTATAGATTAGCAACTAATTATATAAAATTTCGTTATGCTGAACTTGATTCAGCAGCTCATGAAATAAATCTCAAAAATTGATTTGCACCGTTCAACTACTGAATTCGGGGCTATTTAAATAATATATTCTTGAACCATACAAATAAGAGTATATTTGCACTTTTATAAATACAAAATATGTCAACATTTTTAGAATTAGGAGTTCGTAAAGAATATATTGAAGCCTTAAAAGAACTTGGAATTAAATCACCTACAGAAATTCAAGAAAAAACCATAGCAATTTTATTAAAATCAAAAACAGATTTTATTGGTTTGGCGCAAACAGGAACGGGTAAAACGGCTGCATTTGGATTGCCAATTTTGCATCGTATAAATACAAAATCACCTAATATTCAAGCGTTAATTTTGGCTCCTACAAGAGAGTTGGTTCAGCAAATAAAAAAACAACTTTTTAAATTCACAAAATATAGTGATGATAAAATATTTATTGAGGGTGTTTACGGTGGTGAAAAAATTGACAAACAAATTAAATCACTAAAAAGAACGACACATATTGTTGTAGCTACTCCAGGTAGATTGATTGATTTAATTGAAAAAGGAGAAATTGATATCAAGAAAATTTCAACATTGGTTTTAGATGAAGCTGATGAAATGTTGAATATGGGTTTTAAACAAGATTTAAATAGAATCTTAAAATATACTACAGGCTCAAGAAATACGTGGTTATTTTCTGCAACCATGCCAGAAGAAATTCAACGTATTGTTAAAACGTATATTCAATTTGATGCACCAAAAGTACAAGTGAATAAAACGGATTTGGTAAATGTTAATATTACGCATCAATATATTAGAACTACCATAAAAGAGAAACCAGAATTATTGGTTAAACTATTAGAAAAAAGAGGTAATGAAAGAGGTATTATATTTTGCAGAACAAAATTAGGGACTCAAAATTTAACAAATTTATTAAAGGAAGAAGGTTTTTCAGTAGAAGCTTTAGAAGGTGATATGCAACAAAAAGACCGCGATAAAGTAATGCGTGCTTTTAAAAATGGAAGCTTACAAGTGTTAATATCTACCGATGTTTCTGCACGTGGAATTGATGTAGATAATTTGGCATTTATCATTCATCATCAGTTACCTGAACAATTAGAATATTACACGCATAGAAGCGGTAGAACTGCCAGAGCAGGTAAACGAGGCATTTCAATAGCTTTGGTAATCCCTGGGGAGATCCCAAAAATAGAAGAAATTCAGAGAGAATTAAAAATTAAATTTGTAGAAGTTCATATCTAATTTATTTTTTCAATAAAAATAAAAACTGATAAGATGCTTAAATTAAGTATTTTATCAGTTTTTCTACGTTTACAAACTAATAGAAAACTACTTTTAATAAGAGTGATGCAGTCTCAATTTCAACCATTTATTTTCATGTGTTTTTTAGTTCTTTATGTAAAATTTAATTTATTAACTTTAAAGTTTTTAATTAATTGATTAAAACTCACAAAAAATAACAACTCAAGATCAAACCCATGAAAGTATTTCTCACTACACTTTTAATTTTAATTTCTTTTTACACATTTGCTCAAAAAAAAGTATTGGACCATAAAGATTTCGAACTATGGAATTCAATTGAAGGAGAAAGTATTTCTTCCGATGGTAATTTTGTGATGTATTCGGTTGAAAAAGGGGAAAAGGATAGCCATCTTAAAATTAAAGATGCTAAAGCTACCTTAGTTTTTGAACATGAAAGAGCTGTAAAAGGACAGTTTACGTATCATTCTAAATTTGCATTGTTTACTATAAAACCTTGGAAAGATAGCATAAAAGAATTGGAACGTAAAAAAGTAAAAAAAGAGAAACTACCAAAAGATTCAATTGGAATTTATAATTTAGCTACTAAATCACTTGATAAAATAGGTCATATAAATTCCTATAAAACTCCAGAAAAATGGTCAGGTTCTCTTGCATACCTATTAGAAGAAATTGTGCCGGCTAAGAAAGAAAAAGATTCAACCAATTCTGAACCTAATCAAAAAGACAAAAAGAAAGCGAAGAAAAAAGTAGGAAAAGACAATGGGTATCATTTAGTTGTGAGAGATTTAGTCTCTAAAAAACAAGACACCTTTAAATATGTAACTCATTATGTTTTTGCTAAAGAAGCAAAAATGTTGGCATTCACTACTACTGGAGAAGATTCTGTAACAGAAGCAGGTGTTTATATTCTAAATCTCGAAAACAATAAGTTATCACACGTATTTGAAGCTAAAAAGGCAAAATATGAGCAGCTAAATTTTAGTGAAACTGGTAAGAATTTAGGATTTGTGGTAGATACAGACACTACAAAAGTACAAGTAAGACCTAATGAGTTGTATGTTTGGAGTGAAGGTAAAGCGAAGGCTAAAAAATTACTCGATGCAATTTCAGCACCCGAAGGTTTTAGAGTTTCTTCCGATGGAAGTATTCGTTTTTCAAAAGATGAAACTAAAATATATTTTGGATTGGCAAAACCACCCATAGTAAAAGACACCACATTGTTAGATGAAGAAATAGTAAATGTTGAAGTTTGGACCTATAATGAACCTAGATTGTATACTGTACAGGAATTAGATGTTGAGAGAGATCATAAGAAATCTTTTGTGACAGCTATACACCTTAACAAAAACAATAAATTAATTCAATTAGCCTCAGCAGCATATCCAGATTCGGAAATTGGAGATGAGGGTAATTCTCAATATGCATTGCTGAGTACATCAGAACCTTATGAATTAGAAAGTCAATGGACTGGTGGGTCGGTCAATGATTATGCTGTTGTGGATGTAAATACAGGTAAAGTTGTAAAGGCCTTAGAAAAAATTAGAGGACGTGTTCATCTAAGCCCAAAGGGTAAGTATGCTTTTGGTTATAATGCGCTGGATAGTACTTGGTTTTCGTATGCATTAGCCACGGCCAAATACACAGCACTTACGAAAGGACAATTATTTTATGATGAATTAAATGATTCACCTGATTTTCCAAGTTCATATAATTCAGCAGGTTGGACAGAAAATGATGAATCTTTGCTTCTATATGATCGTTATGATATTTGGAGTTTTAATCCAGATAATGGAACTAGTAAAAAATTGACGAATGGCCGTAAGGATTTAACGGTTTACAGATATTTAAAACTTGACAATGAAGAACGATTTATAGATCCTTCTAAAAAATGGTTGCTATCTACTTTTAATGAATTAAATAAAGATGCAGGTTATTTCGAATTTAATCCTAAAACGAATCATGGAAAGCAGTTAATCACAGACTCCTATAAATTTTCAAATCCTATAAAAGCAACTAACAACACGAATCTAATTTTTACAAGGCAAAACTTCCTAGAGTTTCCAGATATTCGTTATTCGGATATAAGTTTTAAAACTCAAACTAAAATAAGTGATGCAAATCCTCAACAAAGCGATTATAATTGGGGGACTGTAGAATTGGTAAATTGGACCTCTTTAGATGGTGTTGAACTAACTGGAATGTTAGTAAAACCTGAAAATTTTGACCCAACTAAAAAATACCCAATGTTAGTTAATTTTTATGAAAGAAGTTCTGATGGGTTAAACTCACATAGAGCTCCTTCTCCTGGCAGATCATCTATCAATTATAGTTTTTATACAAGTCGTGGATACGTAATTTTTAGTCCTGATATCGTATATAAAGAAGGGTATCCTGGTGAAAGTGCTTATAACTGTGTAATTCCGGGAGTAACTTCACTTATAGAAAAAGGGTTTATAGATAAAGACAATATTGGTGTACAAGGACATAGTTGGGGAGCCTACCAAATAGCATATTTAGTAACCAGAACTAATATTTTTAAAGCAGCAGAGGCGGGTGCTCCAGTACCAAATATGATTAGTGCGTATGGAGGAATTCGTTGGTGGACTGGTTTAAGCAGACAATTTCAATACGAGCATACTCAAAGTAGAATTGGTGGTTCGCCTTGGGAATACCCTGCACGATATATTGAAAATTCACCCATATTTACGGTAGATAAAATAAATACGCCTTTGTTAGTTATGCACAATGATGCCGATGGTCATGTACCTTGGTATCAAGGAATTGAATTTTTTACAGCATTAAGAAGATTAGGTAAGCCAGCATGGTTTTTAAATTATAATGGAGAGCCGCATTGGCCGTTAAAAATGCAAAACAGAAAAGATTTTAATATTAGAATGGCACAATTTTTCGATTATTATTTAAAAGGTGCTCAAAAACCGGTTTGGATGGAAAGAGGTGTTCCTGCCATTGAAAAAGGAATCAACCAAGGGTATGAGTTAATTCAAGATTAAGTTTTAATAGTTGAATATAAGAATGTATCGAGAATAGTAAAATATACTGTTTTCGATACATTTTCTATTTTATGAAGTATCTATTATATTTTGACTTAGAAACGGAATTAATATTAAATTTGTAAAAACTTAAAAAACTTCTAAGTTTAAAAGGGTTTCTTTAAATTTTATATAAATCATGAAGCATTGTAATATTCCCATATTTATTCCAGAATTAGCCTGTCCTCATCAATGTGTTTTTTGTGATCAAGAGAAAATTAGTGCAACTTTTACGGTTCCTAAACCCAATGAAATTATTGAGATTATAGATTCTTATCTTGAAACAATACCTGAAAATAGAGAAATAAATATAGCCTTTTTCGGTGGTAGTTTTACGGGGATTCCAAGAACAGAAATGATAGCTTATTTGAAGGAGGCTTATAAATATGTTCAGTCTGGAAAAGTTCAAGGCATTCGTTTATCAACCCGACCAGACTATATTTCTGAAGAATTATTAGATATTTTAGTGCAATATGGCGTTACAGCCATTGAATTAGGAGCGCAATCTACAAACAATAAAGTATTGGTAAAATCGGGGAGAGGACATAAATTTGATGTCATTAAAAAGGCTGCAAAACTTATTAAGGAAAGAAATATTGAACTTGGTTTACAAATGATGCTTGGTTTACCTTATGATACGTTAGAGTTATCCATTCAAACAGCGAAAGATATTGTTAGCTTAAAAGCAGATTCTACGCGTATTTATCCAACAGTGGTAGTGAAAGGTACTGTGTTGGAGAGAATGTATAATAATGGTGATTATAAAGTACTTTCTTTGAATGATGCCATTATTTGGAGTAAAGAAGTGCTTAAAATATTTAATAAAACTTCCATTAAAGTATTAAGAGTTGGGTTGCATCCATCTGAAGAATTGGAACTTGGGAGATCGCTTATTGCTGGTCCAATTCATCCTTCTTTTAAAGAAATGGTTTTGTCTGCTTTATGGAGCGATATTCTTTTTGAAAATATTAAAAAAGAAGGTGTTGCAACTATAAAAGTTTCAGGAAAACAATTAAATTATGCCATTGGATATCAAGGGAAAAATAGAAATGATTTAAAAATTAAAGGTTTTGATGCTAAATTTATGGCAGATACTACTTTAAAAGATTTTGAAATAGATGTATGCTATCATTGATAAACGTTGTTCTGAAGAGATTAAAAATAATTTAAGCAATTATGTTGAGGGTATTTTTGAGTTTTCTTCTGAAAATATAACCTATAATGCTATTTCAGGGCATCCAGATATTTTTATGTTTCAGGATGAAGAAAAATTGATTATAGCGCCAAACGCTCCTGATGAATTAGTACAATTTTTGAATAAAAAACAGCTTCAATATTCAGTAGGAATAGCTAATGTTGGGAATACAGTTGCAGAAAGTAGTTTATATAATTGTTTTTCAACCAAAGATCATTTCTTCTGTAAGGTTGAAGTTCCAGACCATTCAATTGAAGAATACTGTGCTCAAAAAAAAATAATTGCCTTAACACAATCTTATGTGCGCTGTAGTCTATTTGGGATTGATACGGATAAAATAATTACTTCAGATTTGGGAATTGTAAAATCACTAAAGAAGTATGCGATTCCTTATTTTTATTTTGAACCTTCAGAAATAAAAATTAGAGATTACAAATATGGTTTTATTGGTGGAACCATGGGAAGATTAAAAGATAAAATCTTTTTTTTAGGCAATATTTTAAAGCATAAAAACGGATTGGAATTGCACAATTATATTACTTCAAACAAGCAAGAAGTAATTTGTTTAGGAGATGATTTTTTATATGATGGCGGTGGTATCTTTTTTATTGAATAAACAGTTGAGTGCAATTATTAAAAACGTCAATTTGAGTGTTTTTTGTGCAGTAAAACGGAACAAGACCTCTCGATACGCTGCGCACTCGAGGTGACGGTGTTGAGAACCTTTTTTAATACGGATTATTCTGTTCTCGATACAATTTTCTATCGAAAATCACTCGAACAGACAAAAATTTAGTTTCAAAAATTAATTGCACCCAATGGGTTTGAATACTGAAATTTTTATAAGTTTAACCGCTGTAATTCTAATTCATAATCATATTGTAAATCTTCGTGCAGTAAAGTCATTTTTTTTCTGATGCCATCAATTTCTCGAATACAAATATTTTTAAGAACCGTATTATTTTTTATGGAAGGTTTAAAATCATATAATTTATTGCAAAAATAAAGCAGTAATTCCACTTCTGTTTCCTTCTTCTTTGAATACCGAATGTATTTCTTAATAGTGCGTAAAATTTTACGAATACTTTTTTTAATAAAATAGTATGTTTTGGTATTGATTAGCTCAAACTGTTCATCTATTTCAGTTTTAACACTCGTTATAAAACCTTCTTCATTTGAAGATTCAAATAGGAGGTAAGTAAGTAATTCTTTATTTTCTTTTTTAAATTTTGAGAGTTTTAAACAGAGCTCAATTACCTCAGTATTTGAGCAGTTTGCTAATGCTGATTTTAGTTCTTTTACGGTGACTGCTTTCATTGTTACAATTTAGAAAAAAGTTAGACTTGATTTGTATTTTTTTTGTAAATTCATCAATCAAAATAAAAAGTAAATAATATGGCAAATAAAATTAAAGGAACAATAGCAATATTAACAGGTGGAGGTGATGTTCCAGGCTTAAACCCAGCAATTAGGGCAATTACTATTAGAGCAATACGAGAAGGGTATCGAGTTATTGGACTGAGACGAGGATGGGCAGGAATTGTTGAATTGGTGCAAGATGTGAAAGTAGATAACAGTAATAATTTTGTTGAATTGACTCAAATCATAGTTAATAAAACAGGAAGAACAGGTGGTACTTTTTTACATAGCTCAAGAACACGTCCTAGTCATTTGCCTAAAGCGAGTGTGCCAGAGCAGCACAGAGATAGCTATAATGAAGAGTTTAATGATATGACTAAAGTGGTGTTAAGTAATTTAAATTTTTTAGGTGTTGATTATTTAATTCCAATTGGTGGTGATGATACCTTAAGTTATGCCGTTCGTTTATATCAAGAAGGTGTAAAAGTGGTTGCTATTCCAAAAACAATGGATAATGATGTTCCAGGGACCGATTATTGTATTGGTTTTAGTACGTGTATCACAAGAACTATCAATATGACAAATACCTTAAGAACTTCTGCTGGATCCCATGAACGTTTCTTGGTTTTAGAAGTTTTTGGAAGGTATGCAGGTTTTACAGCAATGCTACCAACTATGGCTGGAGCTGCACACAGATGCGTTATTCCTGAATATAAATTTGAAATGGAAAATCTAGCCGAACTTTTAGCTCAAGACAGATTTGATAACCCAAGTAAATATTCAGTGGTATTAGTTTCAGAAGGTGCCATGTTTGAAGGTGGAGAAATGGTATTTAAAGGTGATGTTAAGGATCAATTTGGGCACGCAAAACTGGGTGGAATAGGAGAATTAGTTTCACAACGATTAAAAGAACTGTCTCCTAATTACAACAATGGAAAATCGGTGAATGTTATCAATCAAAAATTGGGGTATTTGGTAAGAGGAGGAGATCCAGATGCTATTGACTCTATTGTACCTATGGCTTATGGAAATCTTGCGTTAGACTTAATCTTAAAAGGAATTCATGGAAGACTAGTAGTTCTAAAAAATGGTCGTTATGATAATGTTCCTATTGATGTAGTTACAGGGAAATCAAAAGTGGTAAACATTGAAAAATTCTATAATGTAGATAGACTTTGCCCTAATTATAATAGTTTTGAGATGAATCCATTATTTATTATGACCAGTGAGTAGGAATTGATTTTGAAATGTGCTTTGAATAGATTCCTTTAAATTTATAGGAATAATCATTGTAAGTGTAAATGATTTTTTTTATGGAATTAGATTGCTTTTCAACAAGTTAAGTATGATTATAATTTCTGCTTAATTAGGAGTTAGCAGCAATAAAATGACGTACTAAAATTGAAAATATCTTCAAACTAGTTTGAAGATATACATTTTTGGTGTAATTTTACATCAAAATAAAGATTATGGCAAGACAAAGTATTTCATTTACAGAACCAAACGATGAGTGGTTAAAAACTCAAGTTGAGAATAAAGAGTATTCTAGCAAAAGTGAACTTGTAAATGATTTAATAAGACAAGCTAGAAAACAACAAAGACAAATTGATTGGATAAGTTCTAAATTGGAAAATGCCGAAAATAGTGGATTTACCAATCAAACTAAAGAGCAAATATTGCAAAAATCAAAGTCTTTATTTAATGGCTAAATATAAATTAAGTAACGTAGCTAAAGAAGATTTAATTAGAATTCATCATTATGGGGTCAAAAAATTTGGTATGCTTCAGGCTGACAAGTATTTTGATTCTTTTTTTGAATACTTTGATAGTATTGCTCAACAACCATTTTCTTTTAATCAGTAGATTTTATAAAAATAGGATACAGACTTTGTGTGTGTGGATCTGACAGTATTTATTATAGAATAAACAATGACATTATTGAAATTATGGCTATCATTGGAAAACAAGATTTAAAAAATATTATTTAACCAACAATATAATGTTAAATATAAACCTAACAGGTTTTTAAAACCTGTTAGGTTTAATCTTCTTATTTAAGTTTTTACATTTTCCCGTCAATATAGTTCATTACCTCTTTTTCAACAGCTAATGTTTTGGTATAAACTTCTTTTGCTTTATTTAAAATATCTTCAGCAAAAACACGATCTTTAATATCTTTCGCATTAATACGAACATTAAAATAAGCACCAACAACAGCGGTTCTAGCGCATAAAATACCGACACCTCCATCAGACAATGAGCTTTGCAATCCGTCTTTTATCATGGCTTGCATAACTTCCATAGAATTATAAGCCGCTTCCATTACCTGAAACGGAATTTCTGTAGCGTATTTAGTTGCATCTTCAATAGCCTGTTTACGAAGTTCAATTTCTTCGGCATTTGATTTCGGCATTCTAAATCCGTCTATAATTTTATTAAAAGCATTGGTATCTTCATCTACCAAATACAACAACGTATTTTTATACGCTTGCCCTTTTACTGCCCAGTCTGAATAAAACTCCCATTTATCGTCCCAACCAGCTTTATGAGCTGATAAATTAGCAACCATAGTACCTAATGAAACACCTAAAACACCCACATAAGCAGCTATAGAACCACCTCCGGGTGCCATAGATTCACCTGCAGTTTCTTCAGCAAAATCGCTAACGGTAAAATCAATCAGTTTTTTTGTTGCATCTTTTAAAACATATTCAATAATTTTTTCATTTGGATTGAAAGGTTTTAAATCGTCTAATCCCAAAGATTTTACTGCAATTTTAATTTTCTCTGCTTCCGAAATACCTAAAGAACGTTGTTGTTTGCGTAAAAAATAATCTCCAGCATCTAACATGGCTTTTAAAGGAATTAACCCAATCAGTTCTGAGCCTGTTACACGTAAACCTCTTTCAATAGCTGAATTCACAGTTTCATCAAAAGCAACATGCATAGAGGTAATGTTGATATTTGTTAAATTATAAGAAATTTGAGCAATTCCGTACTCTTCAATATACCATCCAATACCTTTCACCGCTTTTAATTTCCCAGGAATACGTACTGTTTCACCGTTCTCATCAACCATAGGTTTTCCAGACAGTTTATTGCCTTCATAAACAACTCTTCCAGCTTCACGAATATCAAAAGCAATGGCATTGGCTCTTCGTGTTGAAGTAGAATTTAAATTTACATTGTATGCAATTAAAAAATCACGTGATGAAATAGCAATAGCACCTGTTTTTGCTACACTTTCATTATATGCAGTAGGACCAAAGTCTGGTTTCCATGCAGGATTTCCTAGTTTTTCTTTCAAACCTTCATATTCACCAGAGCGGCAGCTTGCTAAATTTTTACGTTTTTCTTCTTTTGCAGCATTTTCATAAAAGTAACCAGGAATTCCCAATTCTTTTCCAACACGTTCTCCTAATTGATGTGCAAAAACAGCCGTTTCTTCTAAGGTAATTCCTGCAATAGGAACTAACGGACAAACATCTGTTGCACCAAAACGAGGATGCTCACCTGTATGTTTGCTCATATCTATTAATTCAGCAGCTTTTTTAATCAATCTAAACGCCGCTTCAATTACATTTTTAGGCTCGCCAACAAAGGTAATAACCGTTCTATTGGTCGCTTTTCCCGGGTCAACGTCTAATAATTTTACACCTTCAACAGTTTCAACTACAGCTGCAATAGCTTTAATTTTTGCAGAATCTCTTCCTTCACTTATATTTGGTACGCACTCTATTAATTGCTTGTTCATTTTTATCAAAATTTAAGACCCAAATTTAAGGCGATAATTTGATATTTTTGGGTACTATTTTTAAATATTTGAGGTTTATATTAACTGATTTGTAGACCTAACAGGTTTTAGAAACCTGTTAGGTCTATTTTTTTATAATAGTAATAGCGTAAATAGTAAAAAAACATCAAAAAAAAGAAGCTTTAATTAATAGTGAATATGATAGTTTAATTAATTTAGCAAAAAAGAAGTTTAAAAAGTAAAGGGTTCTCGATACGCTGCGCACTCGAACTGACGAAATTAGCTTGGGCACAAACGTCACTTCGAGTGATTTTGGCAAGTAAAAAATAAGGTTATGAAAGAGATATAAAGTAGCCAAAATTGTATCGAGAAGCATTTGATATAGCAAAGTTTCTCGATACGCTGCGCACTCGAACTGACGAAAAAAGATAGGATAAATAACATATAGCAGATGAATAACATACATAAAAAAAAGGTATTAATTACTGGAATGGCAGGTTTCATTGGTCATCATTTAGCAAAATTACTGGTTGCCTCTAATTTTGAAGTTGTAGGGTTGGATAATATCAACGATTATTACGATCCTAATTTAAAATTAGCCCGCTTACGTGATTTAGGTTTTGACACTACTAAAATTGCATACAATACCTTATTAAAAATAGAAAACAACGCATTTATAAAATTAGATTTAACCGATTTAGAGAACATAAAAAAACTCTTTAAAGAACAACAGTTTCATTTTGTAGTGAATTTGGCAGCGCAAGCAGGCGTTCGGTATTCTTTGGAAAATCCACATTCTTATGTAGACAGTAATATTACAGGATTTTTAAATATTTTAGAATCTTGTAGAGCTTTTCCGGTTGAACACTTGGTTTTTGCTTCTTCTAGTTCAGTGTATGGATTAAGTGAGGAGATTCCTTTTAAAGAAGACAATTGCACCGATCATCCTTTAGCGATGTATGCAGCCAGCAAAAAAGCCAATGAAATGATGGCGCATTCGTATGCTAATTTATATGATATTCCGTGTACAGGATTGCGATTTTTTACGGTGTACGGTCCTTGGGGAAGACCCGATATGGCGTTACATATTTTTACAAAAGCCATAGTAGAAGATAAAGAATTTGAAGTATTTAACAATGGGAATATGAGTCGAGATTTTACCTATGTGGCTGATATTGTTGAAAGCATCAAACGCTTATTACCAAAACCACCAAAAGAAAACAACCCAGCATTCAATCCTAAAAAACCAGTTTCTTCAAAAAGTTCAAAGGCGTATCAATTATTTAATATAGGTAATAACAGCCCCGTTGCGTTAATGGATTATGTAAAAGCTGTTGAAAAAGCATTGGGTAAAAAAGGAAAAATAGTATTCAAACCAATGCAACCAGGTGATGTGCAATCTACCTATGCAAATGTGGAAAATTTATATAGTTATATAGGTTTTAAACCACAAACAAAATTAGAAGACGGCATCAAAGCTTTTGTAGCTCAGTATTTGGAGTTGGAAAGTTCTAAAGGGTAAAGTTTTAAAGTGTAAAGTTTTAAAGTGTAAAGGAGAAAGTTCTAAAGTGTAAAGGCTAAAGTTCTAAAGTTTAAAGTTTAAAGGGTAAAGTAGAAAGGTTAAAGTTTTAAAGTATAAAGGGTAAAGTAGAAAGGTTAAAGTTTTAAAGTATAAAGGGAAAAGTGTAAAGGGAAAAGTATAAAGTGATGAGACTGTACTGAGTTTGTCTAAGCGTCAGTTCGAGTGCCGAAACGCAGTGAAGGTGTATCGAGAACAGATTAGAAGTGAATAGATCACATTTAGCGGAGCAGAAGTGTTGACTGGGGATCTTTTTCCCACCACGCCATCTGGCTCAATCGTTAAAAATGTTCGCTGAACATTTTCTTTACGTTCTGTCAGGCATTTCTCCACCGCGCCATCTGGCCCTATCACTAAAAATGTTCGCTGAACATTTTTTGAACGTTCTGTCCCCTCTTGAGAGGGGTTAGGGGTGTGTTTAGAATGATTGTTAAATTAACAAAGGTATCTCACTTAAGCTTGTCGTGAGCGATAGTCGAAGGGCTCGACATAACATTCACTTTTAGTATTGATTCCGTAGAACCATCATCCCCAGCTTGCCTAGGCATTTAAGGTTTTAAAACTTTTCAATAAATAGACAATATATTAGCTAAATAATGAGTATATTTACACTTATAGATAATATAATAGCTACTATGGGAAAATATAGTATTTCTAAATTACCTTCAGATGTATTAAAAGAAATTGCACTAAAGCATCGAATTTTAAGAAAAGAAGCAGCCATGTCTCAAGCTGAATTGGCAGAGCGATCAGGGGTTTCATTGGGTAGCATAAAGCGATTTGAAAGTTCAGGACAAATTTCATTGGTATCACTATTAAAATTGATACACATATTAGGGAGATTAGCTGATTTTGAATTGATTTTAAATGCGAATAACACAACAAATGCTATTGAAAAGCTATTTAGTAACAAGACACGTTAAGTATGGTTGGTATAAAAAAGTTAGAAGTATCTATAAGTATAGACGGTAAAGAGGTTGAATTAGGAGAACTTGTACAAGATAAGAAAAAGATATATTTTAAATATGCCTCAAATTTTATAGCTAGTGGGCTAGAAATATCACCATTTAAAATGAAGCTTTCCAATGCAATACTTTCAGCTGAGACAAGCCCCTTTAATGGTTTGTTTGGGGTCTTTAATGATTCATTACCTGATGGCTGGGGGCAATTACTATTAGACAGAACTTTAATTTCAAGAGGGACTTTACTTAACCAAATAACCCCATTAGATAGGTTAGCCTATGTAGGTTCTAAAGGAATGGGTGCTTTAATTTATAAACCAGCGATTGTTTCTGAATATGAATATGTAAATGACATCGCATTGGATACCATAGCTAATAATATGAATCAAGTTATTGCGGGTGCAAGTAATGAAGTATTGGAAGAACTTTTTAATTTGGGAGGCTCTTCGGGTGGTGCACGGCCAAAGATTTTTGTAGGTTATCATCCAATAACGGGTGATTTAATACATGGAGTAGAAAATTTACCTGAGGGTTATGAACATTGGATTATTAAATTTCCAGCGGCTATAGACCCTATTGATATCGCCAATATTGAATATGCTTATTATAAAATGGCATTGGATGCTGGTATTGAAATGAATCCATGTAAACTTTTTAGTGGAAAATCAGGGAAACAGTATTTTGGTACAAAACGATTTGATAGGGAAAATGGGAAACGCTTGCATGTGCATTCTGCCAGTGGATTGTTGCATGATAATTTTAGATATAGCAGTTTAGATTACGGACATTTAATGGATGCTGCTTTTACACTTGAAAAGCACACCAAGGCTTATGAGAAAATTTTGAGGCTGGCAGCTTTTAATGTGTATGCGCATAATAAAGATGACCACAGTAAAAATGTTGCTTTTATCATGGATGCCGTTGGAAACTGGAAGTTTGCTCCAGCATACGACTTAACTTTTTCACACACTTCACACGGAATGCATAGTACAATGGTTGCAGGAGAAAGTAGCAATCCGGGTAAAAAGCAATTACAAGAATTGGCAGATGAGTTTAGTGTAAAGAATTTTAATATACTGTTAGAGAGTGTTCAAAATGTTGTTTTTGATTGGACTAAATACGCAAGTACTTATGGTGTTTTAAGCGAAACTACACGTTTAATTCAAAAGGTTATCAACCAAAAAAAAGATTAAAACAAGAGATCTCCGATCGCGCCGGAGATGACGAACCTTTAGTCATTCCCCTCTTGAGAGGGGTTAGGGGTGTGTTTAACCAAAATACTAAGTGAATTTAACTTTTTCCCACTGCGCCATCTGGCCCTATCACTAAAAATGTTCACTGAACATTTTCTTTACGTTCTGTCCCCTCTTGGGAACCTTTAGTGAGCTTGTCGAACTAGGGGTTAGGGGTGTGTTATAAGAATCTATATTTAATTTTCAAATTCCCTAGCAAACTCCTATATTTACCACCTAAAATAAAAGTTTTAAAACAAACATTTAATTTAGTAAATCCTAAAAACGGAGTACAAGTACAATTTATGACTCATCAAAAATCAAATACAGACGAGTGGTTATTTGAAATAACCCCAAAAAACAAACTCTTTAGCTTAAATTTAAAAGAAGTTTGGCAGTATCGTGATTTATTGATGCTTTTTGTAAAGCGAGATGTGGTTACTGTTTATAAACAAACCATTTTAGGTCCATTGTGGTATTTGATTCAACCTTTGTTTACATCTATTATTTTTACTTTAATATTTAATAATATTGCAGGTATTTCTACAGGAAATATTCCTCCATTTTTATTCAATTTAGCGGGTGTAACTGCTTGGAATTACTTTAAAGAATGCTTAACATCAACGTCAGACACCTTTAAATCGAATGCAGGTTTATTTGGGAAAGTATATTTTCCACGTATCATTATGCCAATGTCTATTGTAATTTCAAACTTGTTAAAATTTGGAATTCAACTAGGCGTTTTTATAGTGTTTTATGTGTATTTTGTGTTTAAAGGATTTGAAATTGCCCCAAATTGGACACTCTTGTTGCTACCTTTTTTAATCGTAATTATGGGTATGTTAGGATTGGGATTGGGAATGATTATTTCATCTATGGTTACAAAATATAGAGATTTAACTTTTTTAGTAGGTTTTGGAGTTCAATTATTAATGTATATCTCAGCAGTGATGTATCCAATTTCCTTAGTGAAAGAGAAGTTACATGCCTATTCTTGGATCGTAGAATACAATCCAATGGCACATATTATTGAAACATCACGTTATATGTTACTAAGTGATGGGCAATTATCAGTAAATGGAATCCTATATTCAGTAGTTTTTACAATACTGGTATTTTTTGCGGGTTTATTAATTTTTAATAGAACGGAGAAGAGTTTTATTGATACGGTGTAGTTGAGTGATGAGTGATGAGTGATGAGTGATGGGGAATTCCCCTCTTGAGAGGGGTTAGGGGTGTGTTTTTGAATGATGGGTACTGAGTGAAGAGGTGCTTCGACAAGCTCAGCATGACAAAGTGAAGAGTGATGAGGAAAGGAATTATTTCTTTCTAAGAATCTTTAGTGAACTTGTAAAGCTAGGAGTTATGGGAGTGAAAGGGATTTCTAGAAATTATAAAAATAAACAAAGCATAAATGTTTTAATTTTAGTTAGATAATGAAAAAAGCATTAATTACAGGAATCACAGGACAAGATGGCGCTTATTTAGCTGAATTTTTGCTAAAAAAAGGGTATGAAGTACACGGAATAAAAAGACGTAGTTCTTTATTTAATACCGAGCGTATAGACCATTTGTACAAAGACCCACATGAAAAAGATATAAAGTTTAAACTGCATTTTGGTGATTTAACTGATGCTATGAACTTAACACGCATCATACAAGAAGTACAACCAGATGAAATATACAATTTAGGTGCAATGTCTCATGTAAAAGTAAGTTTTGACACTCCTGAATATACAGCCAATGTAGATGGTTTGGGAACGCTACGCATCTTAGAGTCGGTTCGCTTATTGGGTCTTACAAAAAAAACAAAAATATATCAGGCATCTACGTCTGAGTTGTACGGACAAGTACAAGAATCACCACAAACCGAGAAAACACCTTTTTACCCACGTTCTCCCTATGCAGTGGCTAAAATGTATGCCTATTGGATTACTGTAAATTACCGAGAGGCTTATCATATGTTTGCTTGTAATGGTATATTATTTAACCACGAATCTCCTTTGAGAGGAGAAACCTTTGTGACACGTAAAATTACGCGTGCAGCTAGTAGAATTGCTTTAGGTTTACAAGAAACGGTATTTTTAGGAAACTTAAATGCGAAACGTGATTGGGGACATGCAAAAGACTATGTAGAAGCTATGTGGTTGATGCTGCAACAAGAAAAACCAGAAGATTTTGTAATTGCTACTGGTATTACTACTTCAGTACGTGATTTTGTGAAACTTGCTTTTGCAGAAGTAGGTGTTGAATTGGTTTTTGAAGGTGAAAATGAACAGGAAATAGGGAAAGTAGTTAAATGCACAAATTCAAATTATCAAGTAGAAATAGGTAAGGTAGTTGTTAAAATAGATCCACGATATTTTCGCCCAACAGAAGTAGATTTGTTAATTGGTGATGCCACCAAATGCAGACAAAAATTAAATTGGAAACCAAAATACAATTTACAAGGTTTGGTACACGAAATGATGGAATATGATTTAAACTTATTTAAGAAAGATGAGTTTTTAAAGAATGGAGGTTTTGATACGTTAAATACTTTTGAGTAGTTCTCGTTCTCGATACTATTTAAACAAAAATCATCATTTTTATTTAAATCACTCGAACTGACGGGAGAAGTGCTATTTTAAGCCAGTTCTGCGTTTTAATAAAACGTCAGTTCGAGTGTTTTTTGAATAGCGCAGCGGAACAAAAAATGTATCGAGAACGAGTGATTTGAGGTATCTAAGAGAACTTGAATAGTATAGAGAAGTGTTTAAAAAGATAACAATAATAATGAATAAAACAGCTAAAATATACATAGCAGGTCATACAGGGATGGTTGGGAGTGCCATTGTAAGAAAATTAATAAAAGAAGGCTTTACAAATTTGGTATTAAAAACTTCAAATGAGTTAGACTTAATCAACCAACAAGCTGTTATATCATTTTTTGAACAAGAACAACCAGAGTATGTTTTTTTAGCAGCAGCTAAAGTAGGAGGTATAGAAGCAAATAATACGTATAGAGCACAGTTTTTGTATGAAAATTTACAAATTCAAAACAATGTTATTCATCAAAGCTATGTTCATAAAGTTAAAAAGTTATTGTTTTTAGCATCTTCTTGTATCTATCCAAAGCTAGCACCACAACCTATTAAAGAAAGTTATTTATTAACGGGAGATTTAGAATCCACCAACGAACCCTATGCCATTGCTAAAATTGCAGGCATTAAATTATGTGAAAATTACAATAAACAATATGGTTGTAATTTTATATCAGTAATGCCAACCAATTTATATGGCCCAAATGATACGTACGAGTTAAATAATTCACACGTATTGCCAGCTTTATTACAAAAATTTCACAATGCAAAAATAAATAATATTGAAACTGTTGAGGTTTGGGGAACAGGCACGCCCAAACGAGAATTTTTACATGTGAATGATTTAGCAACTGCTTGTGTTCATTTAATGCAAACTTATGAAGGAACTATAAGTGTAAATATAGGAACAGGAACTGACCTTTCTATAAAACAATTAGCTGAACTCATAAGAAAAGTAGTAGGTTATACAGGTAAAATTGTTTGGAACACCACAAAACTAGATGGAACACCTCGGAAATTATTAGACGTTTCTTTAATTCATAGTTTAGGTTGGAAACATACCATTGAATTAGAAGAAGGGATAAAGGAAGTGTATAATGAAAAGTTCTCGATACAATTTTAAATGGTTCTCGATACAATTCCTTGAAAAAAGGAATCACTCGAACTGACGCTGAGTAACAAACAAACATATAAACGTCAGTTCGAGTGATTTTAAGGAGCGAAGCGGAATGAAATAGTATTGAGAACAAGTTATTCTGGTTTAAAAATTAAATTATAGTAATAAAAAAAGTATCGATAAGTGGATCAAGTCCGAGATGACGTTATGTTTTGTCATTCTCAGCTTGACTGGGAATCTTTTGAAATGGAGTTCTAAATAATTCCCCTCTTGAGAGGGGCTAGGGGTGTGTTTAGGATGGTAGTTGCACACATAGAGATGTCTCGACTGCGCTCGACATGACGGAAAATAACGTCATTCCCAACTTGATTGGGAATCTTTTGAATAGTTGTTTCAATCATGTTTTAGTTTAAAAGCAATAGTTCTCGAATCAAGTACGAGATGACAACATGAAACTTTATAGCAACCTAAGATTCTATACTTAACTTATTTTTTACATGAATTATTTAACAACAAAAACCCCTAAATAAAAGGGGTTTGCACATTTTTTATCAACTTTTGTTTACAAACAGTATCAAAATAAATGATAAAAAACTTGAGTTATTTTAAATGATATCCTATTTTTGATTAAAATTAATAAATAAAAAAACTCCGAGTGCTTAAACACTCAGAGTTTTTGAACAAGCCAAGCTCAAAATCTATGCGGATTGATTTTGGGCTTTTTTGTACTCCAAATGCTTTAACATTCTTTTAATGCCAGCTCCTGGTGTAAAATTAATTTTAGCTTTTTTTATAGTGAAGCCAATCACTTCCTCCTCGGTATCTTTACCTTCTGATTTGAGACCAATTTTGTAAGTCCCCAATTCACCCAAACGTACATTTCTGCCACGTTCAAGCTCACGAATTACAAAGGTTTCTAGTCCCATTAAAACAGCATAACAATCTGTTTTACTCATGGAAGAATTAAAGGCTACCAATTCAGCCAATTCACTTAAATCTGTTATGCTGGCATCAGTTGCCTTGGCATAAAACTTTCTTGGTGCAGTCGCATCTTGCGGATTTGCGATCTGCACCGCTTTAAAAAAAATACTCATGTTTTGAAGTATTAAAAATTAATAAATAAAATCACTCGCTCTGAGTGACATACAAATTTAATTCGTTTTTAAACCAATAATATCTTTTACTTCAATTAGTTAATAACATTTGATTGTTGAAAAGTTGTAAAAAAAGTTTCTTTCTATTTTATAAGCTGCATTCAAGTTTCTAACGCAACAAACGTTGCTTTTTTTTAGTGAGTCTA
>ERZ889078.391-NODE-391-length-39623-cov-20.182066_pt1 | contig 39623 bp, 54 predicted proteins | sample MGYA00521266_ERZ889078 | MGnify/ENA primary metagenome ERZ889078 (study PRJEB32303, sample SAMEA104408618) | aquatic metagenome | biome: Brackish water; feature: Pelagic; material: water | place: Baltic Sea | collected 2014-06-16T06:34:00 | depth 76,534 m ... | reverse complement strand
ATGAAAAATAAATAATTAATATTTTTTTAAAAAAGAAAATAATTGTTTTTTGTTACTTATCAATAGTTAAAAAAGCAAAACCTTTATATATTGCATTCTATTTCCATATCAAACACAATATAATCAAGGTGAAAAATAAAAATGATCGTACAAAATGAATTTTTAAAAAAAATAAAAGACTTTGGTCTGAATAGTTACGAAGCAAAGATATGGACAGCTCTTCTTTCAAGAGGTGTAAGTACTGCAGGTGAACTTAGCGATATTGCAAATGTTCCAAGAAGCAGAAGCTATGATGTTCTAGAAAGTCTAGAAAAAAAAGGCTTTATTATAATGAAGATAGGAAAGCCAATAAAATACATTGCTGTACCTCCAGAAGAAGTTCTAGAAAGAGTAAAGAAAAAAGTTGAAGAAGAAAGTCAAGCTCATGTTAAAAGCTTAGAATCATTAAAAGATTCAAATATAATTTCTGAATTAAATTTATTACATAAAGAAGGAGTTGATTTGATTGAACCAACAGATATCACTGCCTCATTAAAAGGAAGAGATAATCTATATTCACACCTTGATTTAATGATTAAAACAGCTGAAGACACTATTATTATTATGACTACAGAAGATGGATTAGTTAGAAAAGCTGATTATCTTAAGAAACAATTAAAAAAAGCAAGTGAAAGAGGAGTTAAAGTAAGAATAGCTGCTCCAATCACAGAAAAAACCAAGTCAGCAGTAGAAGCAATATCAGCTTATGCAGAAATAAGACATACAAATAGTAAAGCAAGATTTTGTATAGTTGATGGAGAAGAAATAACTTTTATGCTTTTAGATGATGAAAGTACTCATCCTATGTATGATGTAGGAGTATGGGTAAATACACCATTCTTTTCAACTGCTTTAACAGAATTATTTGAATTAGCTTGGAATGCAATGAAAGTAGTTGCTTAATTAATTTCTATTAATTTTTTTTTTAATTAGTTTTATATAATTCTTTTTTATTTCTAATTTTTATGCATTACAAAAATTTATATTTATTAGGAACATCTCATATTTCAAAAGATTCTATTAAAGAAATAAATGATATTTTTGAAAATCAAAAACCAGATATAGTGGCAGTAGAACTTGACAAACAAAGATATTTAGCATTATCTTCTAATCAAAAACCTTCTTTAGGTCTTGAAAACATTTTCAAAATAGGATTAAAAGGATATTTATTTATGGTAATTGGTCATTACGTTCAGCAAAAATTAGGTCATATAGTAAAAGTTAAACCAGGATCAGATATGATTGAAGCAGTAAAACTTGCTAAAAAAAATAAAGTTACATTAGAATTAATTGATCAAGATATAAATATAACATTAAAAAAATTTTCAAAATATTTTTCATGGAAAGAAAAGTTTACTTTATTAAAAGATATTTTTCAAGCTTTTTTCTTTAAAAAAACAGTTCAATTTGATATTTCAAAAGTGCCTGAAAAAAAAATAATTACAAAAATGATTGATGAATTAAAAATAAAATATCCTAACATATATTTTGTTTTAATTGAAGACAGAAATAATTTTATGGCAAAAAAATTGTTTAAAATTATGAGGTTTAATCCTTCTAAAAAAATATTTTGTGTTGTTGGAGCAGGACATGAAGAAGGAATGATTAAAAAAATAAAAGAATTATATTCATCAAATATTTCTTTTCATCCTGATTCTTAAAAAAACAACCTATAAAAATCAAAAAGTATTAAAATAACTAAATCATATATTAATAATGCGAGTTTTATTTCCTCATTTAAAAACCTATTTTTCTTTTTCTAAAAAAGAGAATTTACATATTTGGGTTTCTGCAATCATATTTGCATTTATATTAAATTTTAGAAAATGGGGTGAAGGAACTTTTGATTTATCTCAAGGTATTTCAAATTTAATCTTTGCTTTTATTGTTGTTGTAATTGGTATGTATTTTCACATATCTATTCAAAAAATAATTGCAGTTTATTTAGGTTATAAAGCAGAACATAGTTTTTGGCTTAATGGTTTATTACTTTGTTTAGTTATTGCTTTTATGTCTAATGGATTTATTCCTTTACTTTTTTTTGGAACAATTAAAGTTGAACATTTAGAAAAATTAAGATTAGGAAAATTTCGTTATGGATTAAATTATAGAGATTTAGCAGTTACTTCAGTAGCAGGACCTATTGCAAGTTTATTGTTAGTTTTAATAACTGCTTTTTTTTATTTACCAACAGAAGCACCAGCTTTATTAAGAATAATTAACATAAATCTTGCTCTTGCATTTTTTGCTTTACTTCCAATACCAACTGTTAAAGCAGCAAGATTAGGAGAAGGAGGAACAGCAGGATTTAATATTTTATATTATTCAAGAGCTCTTTATGTTTTTTGTTTAGCTTCAGTAATAGTTTATTATTTACTTATCACAATTGCAAAATTTTCTTCATTAATAGTCGCATTTATATTTGCAGGAATGTGTACTTATGTATTCATAAAAAGAATTGAAGAATAAAAAGAATTAAATAATTTAAAATTAAATAACTGTTAAAATGAATTTATCAGAAAAGTTTATAGAAACCATTTTCATCGGATTATTAATAATAGGTTTATTATTTTCTTTACTTATTCAATCAGCATTTATTCATTATATAGTCATATTTCTTTTTGGAGTTATTGTTATTTCATTTAATGCGGTTATTAAGAAAAGAGTTGGTCTTGCTTATGTAATTGTAATAGTTGGTTTTGTATTAGGTTTTCTAATCGGAACAATGAAAGCAAGTAGATTTTTTATTTTTATTTTATTCATTATTGGCTTAATTTTTGGATATTGGTTGAAAAAGAAACTTAATAAATATCTTTGAAAATTCTTTTTTTAGACGGCATTTAGACGGAAAATTGCGAAAAATTTATAAGGAAAAAGTCTTTTAATAGACTAAAAACACTTAATATTGTTTTTGAGAAATAAAATTTATAATCTCAAAGCAAATTAGGGGGTGAAATAAAATGGCAGAAAAAGTTGCAAAAGCAGGTGTAAGTAAAGAAGGTGGATATCTGTATTTCGTAGATAAACAAGGAGACGTTTCAAGAGCTGTTATGGCAAGAGGCGGCGGAAAGAAAGGTAAACAAAAAACTGAAAAAGTTGCTAAAGTAGGCGTTAAAAAAGAATCAGGATACCTTTACTTTGTAGATAAAGCAGGAGATGTTTCCAGAGCTAAAATGGCTCGAGGTAGGAAATAATTATTTCCTTTTTTTTATTTTTTTTTTTATTTAATTTTATTCTAATATAAACATATTTAAACAACATTCAAATTTCTTTTTTAATGTTTAAAGACTTTAAACCAAGAATATATCAACAAACAATTCTTTCAACTGCAGTTACTAAAAATACATTAGTTGTTTTACCTACAGGTCTTGGAAAAACATTTGTTGCATTACTTCTTGCTATGAACAGACTTGAAAATTATCCTAATTCAAAAGTATTAATTCTTGCACCAACAAGACCTCTTGTTGAACAACATCTAGAAACTTTTTTGAAACATACAACTTTAGATAAAGAAAAAATTATTCTATTTACTGGTTTTGTAAAACCTGAAAAAAGACTTGAATTATGGAAAGAAGCAAAAGTTATAATTAGTACTCCTCAAGCAGTTGAGAATGATATTATTTCTAATTCACATTTATTAAATGATATTTCTTTATTAGTTGTAGATGAAGCACATAGAGCTGTAAAAAATTATGCCTATGTTTTTATTGCAAAAAGATATATGGCAAAAGCCAATCATTCTAGAATTTTAGCTTTAACAGCTTCTCCTGGTTCTAATACTGAGAAAATAGAAGAAGTTTGTCAAAATCTTTCTATAGAAGGAATTGAAGTAAGATCTGATGATGATCCTGATGTTAAACCTTATGTTCAAGAAACAGATGTTAAATGGATAACCGTTCCTTTTCCTGAAGAATTTAAAGTTATAAAACATTTTTTAGAAGATTGTTATAATTCAAAATTAGCAGAAATTAGAAATTTTGGTTATTTATATGGATCAGCAAGTAATTATACAAGAACAACTCTTCTTGCTTTACAAGCAAGTCTTCATTCAAAAATTGCTAGTGGAGAAAAAGATTATTCTATTTTAAAATCAATTAGTTTATTAGCAGAAGCTATGAAAGTTCAGCATGGTTTAGAACTTTTAGAAACTCAAGGTTTAACATCTCTTTCTAAATATCTTGAAAAAATTGTTGAACAGTCTAAAACAACTTCTGTTAAAGCTGTGAAAAATCTTGTTAATGATCTTAATTTTAAGTCAGCTATTGTTCAAACAAATAATTTACTTGATGAAAATGTTGAACATCCAAAACTTAAAGCATTGAATAATCTTTTAGAAAAAGAAGTTTCTGAAAATAAAGATGTTAAAATAATTATTTTTGTTCAATATAGAACCAGTATCATAAAAATAAATCAATTAATTGAAGGTTTAGGAATTAAAAGCAATATTTTTATGGGTCAAGCAAAAAAAGAGAATACTGGTATATCTCAAAAAGAACAAAAAGAAATTCTTGATAGATTTAGAAATGGTGATTTTAATTGTTTAATAAGTACTTCTGTAGGTGAAGAAGGTTTAGATATTCCTCAAGTTGATTTAGTTATTTTTTATGAACCTACTTCTTCAGCAGTAAGACATATTCAACGTAGAGGTCGTACTGGTAGACAAGAGAAAGGCAGAGTTGTTGTTCTTGTTACAGAAAAAACAAGAGATGAAGCAAGTAGATGGTCTGCTTTTCATAAAGAAAAGAAAATGCATCGTGTTCTTAATACTTTAAAAAATAAGTTTTCAGGTTTTATTAAACCAGATAAAAAACTAACTAGTTTTATCCAAAATCCAAAAATTGAACTTAAAATAGTTGCTGATCATCGAGAAAAAGCATCAGGAATAATTAAACATTTAATTGATGAAGGAGTCAAAATTCAACTTCAAAAATTAGACATTGGTGATTATCTTTTAAGCGAAGATGTAGTTGTTGAATATAAAACTAAAGCAGATTTTGTTAATTCTATAATTGATGGTCGACTTTTAAGTCAGATTAGAGAATTGAAAAAATATTCAAAACCTCTTTTAATAATTGAAGGTGAAGAAGACATTTATAGTCAAAGAAATATTCATCCAAATGCAATAAGAGGTATGCTTTCTACAATTGCTCTTGATTATAGAATTCCAATAATTTTTACTAAGAATTTTCAAGATACTGCAGGACTTTTTTTAACAATACTTAAACGTGAACAGGATCCTGAAAAAAAAGATTTTCAAATGCACACTTTTAAACCAACAACTTTGAAAGAACAACAAGAATTTATTATTAGTTCATTACCAGGTGTAGGTTCTACTCTCGCAAAGCCTTTATTAAAAAAGTTTAAGTCAGTAAAAAAAGTAATTAATGCTTCTGAAGATAATTTAAAAAAAATTAATCTTATTGGAGATAAAAAAGCTCAAAAGATTCGAGAAGTTCTTGATTCAGAATATGAGGATAGTTAGTATACAAGAAGTGTTTCTGTATCAGTTATTCCTTCTACGATAAAAATTTTATTTTGAATGAATTTTTTTAGTTCGTCTTGATTTTCAACAACTATTTTTATAATTATATCAAATCTACCATATACTTCATCAATTTGTTCAATTTCTTCACATTTATTTAGTTTAGAACTAACAAGTTTTAGTTTTCCATGCTCTGTTTGAATTAACATATATGCAACTTCCATAATATTCTAAAAAACAACCCACCATTTAAATCTTTTGGAATGTTAAATAATATAAATAAACATATAAACGTTCAAATCTTTTCTTTTTTTATGCATATAAGTAAGTCTTTAAGTTTCTATAAGAGAGAAGATGTAAAAGAAGCATTAGTAGAATTTGCTACTAATAAAGAAGTAGCTGTTAATTATGATAATAAACGGTTTGGTAAAAGACCAGATAGTTTACAATACCCTAATGACGTGTTAGAACATGCAAAAAAAGGAGTAACATCATTTCATTGTTCTGAAGAAATTTGGAATAATCCTTTACAATTGGGAAGAGAAATGAAAAAAGAAGATGTTCTTGAACTTAGAAAAGGTTGGGATTTAGTTCTTGATATTGATTGTCATTTTTTTGAATATTCTAAGATTGCAGCTTATTATTCTATTGAAGCTCTTAAACATCATGGAATTAAAGCAATTACTTGTAAATATTCAGGAAATAAAGGTTTTCATATAGCAGTTCCTTTTGAAGCATTCCCAGATAGTGTTAATAATGTTCCTATAAAAGAAATGTTTCCAGAAGCTCCAAGGCGCATAGCAGCTTATATTAAATTTTTAATTAAAGGTCCTGTTAGTAAAGCAATTTTGAAATTTGAAAAAGGTGATTTTAATAATGTAATTAAAAAAACAGGAAAAGAAGGTCCAGAAATAACAAGATTTGAACAAACTTCTATAGGAGAAAATATTCCTATGCTTAATGCAGAACCTTTTTTAGATATTGATACTATTTTAATTTCATCAAGACACCTTTATAGAATGCCTTATTCTTTTCATGAAAAATCAGAGTTAGTTTCAATACCTATTGATATTAATGGAGTTCTTAAATTTAAAAAAGAAGAAGCAAAACCAGAAAATATTCAAATAAAAGAAAAATTTCTTGATCGGAATGTAGAATTTGGAGAAGCTACAAAATTACTTGTTCAAGCATTTGACTTTGAAGTTGAAGAAATAAAAATAGAAGCTCCAAAAGAAGAAAGAAGCTTTGAAGAATTAACAGAAGCAATTCCTGAGCAATTCTTTCCTCCATGTGTAAAAAAAGTTTTTGAAGGGTTAGAAGATGGAAGAAAAAGAGCTATTTTTATGCTTTCGAATTTTTTATTAAGTGCGGGTTGGAATCATGAACAAGTAGAAGATAGATTAAAAAAATGGAATAAGAAAAATCCAGAAGCATTAAGAGAAGTATATATTAAAGGACAGCTCAGATATAGAAAACTGCAAAAAGAGAAAGTTTTACCTCCAAATTGCAATAATCATTCTTATTATAAAGATTTAAATATTTGTTTTCCAGACCCATTATGTAGAAAAATTAGAAATCCTATTCAATATTCAAAAATTAAAGCACAAAATATGAATAAACCTAAAAGAAGAACCAGAACTAAGAAGTAGTAATTCTAAACACAAGCTTTATAAACAAATCCTTTTTCTGAACATCGTTTGAGGTTGATTACAATCTTGAATTGTACACAAAGCCTGAAAAAAAGCCTTTTTCAGTACATTGATGAAATGTTTCTACAAAAGGTTTTCAAATAGGTTTTTTATAACAAAATAATAAATTACCAATAACTAAATAAAATGCCACACACAAAAATGCCAAGGAGCGGAAGTTTACAGTTCGCACCTAGAGTGAAAGCTAAAAAACAATATGCAAAAGTAGGTGCTTGGGCAAAAGTAAAAGAACCATTACCTTTAGCATTTGGAGCATATAAAGTAGGTATGGGTCATATTATAGGTATTGATACAAGAAAAACTTCTACTACAAGTGGCGAGGAACTTAGCATTCCTGTGACAATTCTTGAGTGTCCTCCACTAAAGATTTCTTCAGCAAGGTTCTACCAAAAAAAAGGTTATGGCTTTGAAGTTGAAAAAGAAATCTTCTTTAAAGCCGAAAAAGAACTCGCAAGAAAAATTAAAACTAAAGTTAATTCTAAAGATTTAGAATCAATTAATGCAGATGATTATGCTCGAATTTCAGTTCTATTTTATACTCAACCCAAATTAACAGGTATGAGTAGAAAAAAACCAGAAGTGTTTGAAGTTGAACTTGGTGGAAATAACCAAGAAAAATTAGCCTATATTAAAGAACATTCTGATAAAGAAATAACATTAAGTTCGTTATTTCAAGAAAATAATCTTGTAGATATTCATGCTATAACTAAAGGAAAAGGAACTCAAGGTCCAGTAAAAAGATTTGGAATTGGGTTAAAAGCTGCAAAATCTGAAAAAGGACGAAGAGCACCAGGTTCATTAGGTGGATGGAAAGGCCAACAACACTGGCAATGGAAAGTTTCTCATGCAGGACAAATGGGATATCACCAAAGAACTGAATATAATAAACAAATTCTAAAAATTTCATCAAATGTTGAAGAATTACCAATGAAAGATTTTCATAAATATGGACATATAAAATCATCATACTTATTTATTAAAGGTTCAGTTGCAGGACCTAAAAAAAGATTAATTATACTAACAAAAGCAATTAGAGTTAAAAAAGAATCAAGTCTTCCAACAATTGAGAAGATTATACTAAGATGAAACAAACAAAAAATACTTTTTTGATGTTCCAAAAGTTTACTGAGGTGAAATTTTGAAACTAAAGCTATTAAATTTATCAAAAACTGAAGAGAAAACAGTAGAGTTACCAGAACAATTCTACGAACCTGTAAGACTTGATTTAATTAAAAGAGCAGTTTTAGCAATTCAATCTAATAATAGACAATCATATGGAGCAACTCCAAGAGCAGGATTAAGAGCGTCAGGAGAATTATCAAGAAGAAGAAAAAAATACCGAGGATCATATGGTTTAGGAATATCAAGAGTTCCAAGAAAAATTATGTCTAGAAGAGGAACTAGGTTTAATTGGGTTGGAGCAGTTATGCCAGGAACTGTTGGTGGACGAAGAGCTCATCCTCCAAAATCAAGTAAAATAGTAGAACAAAAAATTAATATTAAAGAAAGAAGAAAAGCAATTAGATCAGCAATTGCAGCTTCAATCAAACCAGAATTAGCAACAGAAAGAGGTCATAAAGTTCCAGCTAATTATCCTTTTTTAATCACTAGTAAACTAGAAGATGTAAAAACAACTAAAGAACTAAAACAACTTCTTGAAAAATTTGGTTTAGAAGAAGAATTAGAAAGAACTAGTGAAAGAACAACCTCAACTGGAAGAGCTAGACGAAGAGGAAGAAAATATCATACTAAATCAGGACCTTTATTAGTTGTTTCAAAAGAATGTGCTGTTGAAAAAGCTGCAGCAAACCTTTTAGGAGTAGAAGTATGTCAAGTTAAAAATTTAAACGCAGAAATACTTGCTCCAGGAACAGTTCCAGGAAGAGTTACTATATATACAGACTTAGCAATCAAAGAATTAACTGATAAAAAATTATTCACAAAAGACTTTAAAGGAGAAAAAGTTGAAAAGAAAACCTTAGAAGTAAAAGTTAAACTAATTCCTAAAGTTAAAAAAATAACTAAAGCAAAATCAACAAAGCCTAAAGCAACTACAAAAAAAGCTCCGGCTAAGAAAAAATGAACATAATAAAATATCCATTATCAACAGAAAAAGGAATAAGACTTATGGAGTCAGAAAACAAACTATTATTTGTGGTAGATAGAAAAGCAAACAAACCAGAAATAAAAGCCGCTATTGAAAAAATGTTTAATGTAAAAATTACAAACGTTAACACTTTAATTGATCCATCAGGAAAGAAAAGAGCTTATGTAACTTTTTCAGAAGAAACACCCGCAATTGATGTTGCAACAAAATTAGGTATGATGTGATTATAAAATGGGAAAAAACTTAACACAACAAAAACGAGGAAAAGGAAGCCCAACTTATACAGTTCCTAGTTTCAGATTTAAAGGAAAAACTCAAAATCATAATAAAGGAGCAGCTAAAGTTTTAGATATTGTTAATGATCAAGGACATTCAGCTCCATTACTAGAAGTAGAATATGAAGATAAAACAAAAGGATTAATTGTTGCACCAGAAGGAATAAAAGTTAATGATATTTTAGTTCAAGGAGAAAAAGCAGATATTAAAACAGGAAACTCATTGTTTTTGAAAGATATTCCAGAAGGAATTCAAATTTTTAACATTGAATTAAAACCTGGTGATGGTGGAAAATTTGTAAAAGCATCAGGAATGACAGCTAGAATAGTATCAAAATCAAAATCAAAAATTACAATTCAATTACCATCAAAAAAACAAAAAGAATTTCATCCTGATTGCAAAGCAACAATTGGTATTGTAGCAGGATCAGGAAGACCTGAAAAACCGTACTTGAAAGCAGGAATAAAATTCAAAGTTATGAAAGCCAGAAATAAATATTGGCCATCAGTTTCAGGAACATCCATGAATTCAGTCGATCATCCATTTGGAGGAAGTAAATCTTCACATAAAGGAAGACCTAAGAATGCACCTAAGAACGCACCTCCAGGAAGAAAAGTAGGTTCAATCAGACCTAGACAAACAGGAAGAAATAAAGGAAAAAGGAAGTGATTTAATTGCCAAAAGAATTTTTATACCGAGGAAAAACAACCGCAGAACTTAAAGAATTAAGTCTAAATGAGTTTGCAGAACTACTTCCAGCAAGGCAAAGAAGGAAAATCAAAAGAGAATTTTCAGAAGAAGAAAAGAAACTCATTGCAAAGCTTGAAAAGAAAGACAATGTTAAAACACATTTAAGGGATATGATAGTATTACCTCAAATGGTTGGAAAAACAGTTAAAATTCATACAGGAAAAGAATTTCATATAGTAACAATCCAAGAAGAATCAGTAGGACATTATTTTGGAGAATTAGCACTTACAAGAAAAAGAACAACACATAGTGCTCCAGGAGTAGGAGCGACAAGATCAAGTTCAAGTGTTTCAGTAAGATAAAAATAAAGACAAATATAAAATGGTAGGATACAGATATTCATTTACAAAGATGGAAGAGAACATGGCTAGAGCTGTTGGTACAGATTTAGATTTATCAACTAAAAAAGCCATAGAGATTTGTAACTTTTTAAGATTTAAAAAATTAGATAAAGCAATTAAAATTTTAGAAGGAGTAATTGCAGAAAAGGAATTCATACCATTCAAAAGATTTACAGAAGGAGCAGGACATCAACGAGGAATAGGAGCTGCAAAAAAACCAGTGAGTGCATCAAAACAAATCATTAAAATCTTAAAATCAGTTGAAAGTAATGCTAGAGATAAATCATTAGCAAAAGATTTGAAAATAATCCATTTATCAGCACAAAAAGCTTCACAACCATATCATTATGGAAGAAAAAGAAGAATCAAAATGAAAAGAACACATATTGAAATTGTTGTTCAAGAAGCTAAAAAGAAAAAAGTGCAAGCTCCTGTAGAAGCTAAAAAAGAATCAAAATCAGAAACTAAAGTTGAAACTAAACCAAAAGAATCACTAATTGAATCAAAACCTGAAGTTAAGGTTGAAACAAAAGAAAAACAATTAACACCAGAGAATATTGCATCTGCAACTATTGCCTCTGAAGAAAAAGTTACTGAGGTAAAAGAATGATTGAGCGAAAAATCATAGCAGATAAAGTTAAAGAATTTCAAATTAAAGAGTTTGTAGCAAATCAATTAGGAAAAGTTGGTTTAAGTGATGTTAAATTACAAAAAACTCCTTTAGGTGAAAAAATAATTATTGCAGCTTCAAGACCAGGATTAGTTGTAGGAAGAGCAGGAGCAAATATTACAAAATTAACAAAAGAATTGAAAAAAAACTTTTCTTTAGAAAATCCTCAAATTGAAATTGAAGAAGTTCAACAGACAGATATTGATTCAAATATCATAGCAGAAATGATTGCAGGATCATTAGAAAGATTTGGGTCGGCTAGATTTAAAGGAATTGGACATAAAGCTATGAGTAATGTAATGAATGCAAAAGCATTAGGTGTAGAAATATTAATTTCAGGAAAAATTCCTAGTTCAAGAGCAAAAACTTGGAGATTCTACCAAGGTTATTTAAAGAAATGTGGAGACATCTCAATTTCAGGTGTTGATAAAGCTTATGCAAGTGCAAAGTTAAAAACAGGAATTGTAGGAATAAAAGTAAGCATTATGCCTTCACACATAAAATTACCAGATAATATTCAATTAAGATCAAAAATCCAAGAAGTTATTGAAGAAGTTAAGGATACAGAAGCAAAAGAAATTAAAGAAGAAATTAAGACAGAAGTTAAATCAGAATCAACTTCAAAAAAAGAAGTTAAAGTTGAAGAAACTAAAGTTGAAGAAACAGAAGTAAAAACTCCTGAACTGTCAGAAACAAAATCTTCTGATCATGATCAGAAATCAAAGATTTCAGACACTCAAGTAAAGTCTGAAGAATCAGAAACTAAAGTCGAAGTTAAAAAAGAAAATGTAAAAGCAGAAGCAACAAACGCTCCAGCTAAGAAAAAATGAAATTCAAAGAATTAAAAGCAATGAATAAAGAGAATTTAGAAAAGAAACAATTAGAAGTTGAAATGGAATTAATAAAACTAAACTCTCAAGTTGCGACTGGAACAACTTTAAAAAATCCTAGTCAATTAAAACAACTAAAGAAAATATTAGCAAAAATAAAAACGATACATAATCAAAATGAGTGATATATGCAATACTTGCGGATTACCAAATGAACTTTGCGTTTGTGAGACAATCGCAAAGGAAAGTCAGAAGATAGTAGTAAAAATTATCAAAAAGAAATTCGGAAAAAAATATACTTACATTGACGGATTAAACAGTACCGAAATTGATATGAAAGATCTGACCAAAAAACTAAAAAGTAAATTTGCTTGCGGAGGAACTTCAAAAGAAGGATATGTTGAACTTCAAGGAGACCACCTAAGACTAATAAAAGATGAATTGATAAATTTAGGATTTTCATCGGACACAATACAAGTTAAAAAATAATAAAAAAGCAATGAGGAAATTCAAACAAGAATATATAGGCTTGGAAACAGAAATTGTTGAAAGCAAAAATCCAGAATTTAAAACAATCAAAGGAAAAATTATTGACGAAACAAAAAATACATTCAAAATAAAAACAAAAGACAAAATAATAACAATCATAAAATCAATATCAATATTCAAAATCAATGATCAAATAATAAACGGAGAAAAAATCACAAAAAAACCCGAAGATCGAATAAAAGGAAAATACTAAAAATGACAAACGAAAAAGAACAAACAAAAGATTGTGGAGATAAGAATTGTCCAAATCACGGAACAGTAAGTGTAAGAGGAAGAAGTTTTACAGGAACTGTAATAAGTGATAAAATGAATAAAACAGTTACTATAGAATGGGCAAGAAAAAGATTAATCCCAAAATATGAACGATTCGAAAAAAGAAGATCAAGAATAAAAGCTCATAATCCAGATTGTATCAAAGCTAAAGTAGGAGATACAGTTTTAGTAAAAGAAACAAGACCATTATCAAAAACAAAAAATTTTGTAATATTAGAAATAAAAAATGAAAGCAATTAAATCAACTATAGTCAAAAGTTTGAATACAGGTTCAATGGTAGATACTTGTGATAATTCAGGCGCTAAAATAATCAAAGTAATTAGTGTTAAAAGACATAAAACTGTTAAAGGAAGATTACCTGCAGCAGGAGTTGGAGATTTAATATTAGCAGCTGTAAAAAAAGGAAGACCTGATATGAGAAAACAAGTTGTTTTTGCAGTAATTGTAAGACAAAGAAAAGAATACAGAAGACCTGACGGAACAAGAATTAAATTTGAAGATAATGCAGCAGTTGTATTAAAAGATGATAAAGGAAATCCAAAAGGAACAATTTTCAAAGGACCAATCGCAAAAGAAGCATGTGAAAAATGGCCAGGAATTGCTAAAATAGCAAGCATAATAGTATAAATAAATAATAATCAATAAAAAAATGAAGACAAAATTTTCAAAAACTTGGAACAAAAGCGTACAACCTAGAAAGCAAAGGAAGTATCGAGCAAATGCACCACTTCACTTAAAAGGTAAATTCCTAAACTCACATTTAAGCCAAGAATTAATCAAAAAATATGGTAAAAGAAGCTTAAGAGTGAGAGTTGGAGATAAAGTAAAAGTTTCAAGAGGAAAACATAAAGGAAGAGAAGAGAAAGTTGAAAGAATCAATGTTAAAAGAATAAAAGTATACATTGCTAAAGTCGAATTTACTAAAAAAGACGGATCAAAAACAACTGCTCCAATTAATCCTTCAAACTTAATAATTACAGAGTTAAATACTGAAGATAAAAAAAGAATGCAAAAATTAGAATTAAAACAGGAGAAATAAAATGGTTAAAAATCACTTAAAAGCAACAAAGGCTCCAATAACTTGGACTTTAAAGAGAAAAAACGTGAAGTTTGTAATAAGACCTCTTCCAGGAAAACAAATGAAGTTTTCAATGCCTATCGCATTAGTTTTCAAGAATTTACTAAACAAAGTAACAACTACAAAAGAAGTCAAATACATATTAAATAATCAAGAAGTATTAGTTGATGGAAAAAGAAAATATGATGTTAAAGATGTAGTAGGGTTATTTGATGTTTTATCATTAAAAAAATCAAAAGAAAATTTTAGAATTTTACTTAATGAACACGGAAAATTAATAGCTGTTTCAATTGATAATAAAGAAGCAGGAATTAAACTTCAAAGAGTAGAAGATAAAACTATCATGAAAAAAGGATTAGTTCAACTGAACTTATCAGACGGATCAAATCTGTTAGTTAAAAAAGATACTTTCAACACAAAAGACACAATAGTTATTGATTTAGAAAAGAAAGAAGTTAAAGAAACAATTCCTTTAGAAAAAGGATCAACAGTTATGTTATTAAAAGGAAAATTCATAGGTCAAATAGCTAAAGTTATTGATATTAAAGAAAAAATAATGATTTTAGAATCAAATAAAATTCAATTTGAAACAAAAAAACAATATGCATTTGCAATTGGAAAAGATAAACCAATAATTAAGATAAAATGAATGAAATGAGAGAAATAAGGATAGAGAAACTAACTCTTAATGTAGGAGCTGGAAAAGATCAAGATAGATTAAAAAAATCTATGATGCTTCTAAAAAATATTTCAGGTATTCAACCAGTTAAAACAGTAACTCAAAAAAGAATTGCTGGGTGGGGATTAAGACCAGGATTACCAATTGGATGTAAAATTACAATTAGAAAAAAACAAGCAACTGAATTACTTGGAAGATTAGTAAAAGCAAAAGGAAACAAGTTAAAAACTAGTTGTCTTGATGATTCAGGAAACATTTCATTCGGAATTAATGAATATATTGATGTTCCAGATGTAAAATATGATCCTGAAATTGGGATGGCAGGGTTTCAAGTATCAGTAACACTTGAAAGACCAGGATTTAGAGTAAAAAGAAGAAAAATTATGAAAAGAAAAATTCACAAAAATCATAAAATTACAAAAAAAGATACTACTGAATACTTAGAAAAACAGTTTAATGTTAAAGTTGGTGAAAAAGAATGACGGCAGCAGATCATAAAAAAACATTAGTACAAATTAAAAAGAAACCTGCAATATATAAGAAATTTTTGAAGCATAACGTGCCTAAAAAAAGATCAACAGGAAAAAATCTTAGAAAATGTAAACGATGTGGACGATTAGGAGCTCACATTAGTAAATATGGTTTAGGAATTTGTAGACAATGCTTTAGAGAAGCAGCAGTAAAATTAGGATTCAAAAAATACAATTAAAGGTGAAAAAATGAGCTTAAACGATCCACTATCAAATGTTTTGTCACATATACAAAACAGTGAACAATTAGGAAGAAAAGAAGTAGTTACAAAAAACACTTCAAATGTAATTAAAAAAGTTTTAGAAATAATGCAAGATAAAGGGTATATTGGAAGCTTTGAAGAAATTGAAGATACTAAAGGTAACTTGTTAAAAATAAATTTATTAGGAAGAATAAACAAAACAGGTGTTATAAAACCTAGATTTCAAATTAAAAAAACAGAAATAGAAAAATTTGAAAAAAGATATTTACCTGCAAAAAACTTTGGAATCATAATCCTATCAACAAATAAAGGAATAATAATCCATAATGAAGCAAAAGAGAAAGGAATAGGAGGAAAATTACTTAGTTTTTGTTACTAAAATGAAATTGGATAAATTAGAAGAAGTGGTTGAAATCCCAGAAGGTTGCACTCTTACGTTAGAAAACGGAGTTTTTAATGTTAAAGGAGAGAAAGGCGAAGTTTCAAAAAAAATGTTTAGTCCAAGAATAATTATTACTCAAGAAAACAATCTTGTTAAGTTTTTTTCAAAAAAAGCAAGTCAAAACGAAAAGAAATTAATAAACACTTTCAAAGCTCATCTAAATAATCTTTTTAGAGGAGTACAAGAAGGATTTTTATACAAATTAAAAATATGTTCAGGTCACTTTCCAATGACAGTTGCAATAAATGGAGAAGTTTTTGAAATAAAAAATTTTATTGGAGAAAAAGTACCAAGAAGAGTAAAAATTATGCCAAACACAACTGTTAAAATTGATGGAACAGAAGTTGTTGTCGAAGCTCTTAACAGAGAAGATGCAGGACAAATGGCGGCAAAAATAGAACAGTTAACAAAAAGACCAGGATTTGACAAAAGAATTTTCCAAGACGGAATATATATTACAGAAAAACCAAGTAACAAATAAAATGGCTAATCAAAAAATGTTAGAATTGAGAGATCAAATTAGAAAGAAGAGACCTAAGTTTCAAAAATCAGATGCTCATAAAAAAGTAAGAGTATCATTTAAGTATAAGAAACCTAGAGGACTTCAAAATAAAGTTCGACTTAACAAAAGAGGATATAGAATTAAAGTTAAAAAAGGATTTAGATCACCTAAAGAAGTTCGAAATCTTGATAGATCAGGATTAATTTCTGTATTAGTATCAAGAATTCAAGAATTATCAACTTTAGATAAAAAAACTTCAGGAATAATTATTTCAGGAAGAGTAGGAGATAAAAATAGACTATTAATTATTGAAGAAGCAAATAAATTAGGTTTATCAATATTAAATCTTGATGCTGAGAAAAAATCAAAAGAAATCAAGGAATCATTAGAAAAAAGAAGAGCTAAGAAAAAGAAAGCTGAAGAAGAACAAAAAGCTAAAAAGAAAGCTGAAGAAGCAGAAAAGAAAAAATCAATTGATCAAAAAGTCAAAAAAGAAGAAAAAGAACAAGCTGAAACTGACGAAGAAAAAAAGAAACAAGAAAAAAAGGAGAAGGATAAAATCCTAACAACAAAACAATAAAATGAAACTTAACGTTCAAAAAAGACTAGCTGCAACGGTGTTAAAAGTCTCAAAACATAAGGTCAAATTTGACCAAGAGAGACTTGAAGATATCAAAGAAGCAATTACTAAAACAGATATTAGAGGATTAGTTTCTGAAGGAGCTGTTAGAAAACTACCAAAAAAAGGAGTTTCAAGAGTAAGAGCAAGAAAAATAGCTAATCAAAGAAAAAAAGGATTAAGAAAAGGACCTTCAACTAGAAAAGGAAAAAAAACAGCTAGACTTAGTGGAAAAGATGCATGGATGTTAAAAGTTAGAACACAAAGAAAATTCCTTAAAGAACTTAAAGAAAATAAAATAATTGCACCAAAAACTTATACTAATTTATATTTAAAAATAAAAGGAAATTTTTTCAGAAGTAAAAGACACATTAAATTATATATAGCAGAACATAATTTGGTTGAGAAAAAATGAGTATAAAAAAAATAAGAACTCAATATAAGAGAAAAAGAGAAGGTAAAACTAACTATAAGAAGAGATTAAAGCTTCTTCAAAGTAGAACAACAAGATTGGTAATTAGAAAATCAAACAAACATATAATTGCACAATTAACAAATTATTATCCAGATGGAGACAAAGTAGTAGTTGGAGTAAATTCAAAAGAACTTGAAAAAATAGGTTGGAAACATTCAGGAAAAAACACTCCTGCAGCTTATTTAACAGGTTTATTACTTGGGAAAAAAGCATTAGCAGCTAAAGTTAAAGAAGCAATTCTTGACTTAGGTCTTCAAACGTCAATTAAAAAATCAAAAGTTTATGCTACATTAAAAGGAACAAGTGATATGGGCTTAAATATTCATATGGGAGAAGATATTGTCCCTGATCAAGATAGAATTGAAGGAAAACATATTGATTCAAAAACAATTACAAAAGACTTTGAAGCAGTAAAAAATAAGATAATGAAATAAAATGGCTTACGAAATAAAAACTGAAATTTGGAAACCAAAAACTGATATTGGACAGAAAGTAATGGATAAAGAGATTAAAGATATCGATGAAATAATCAATTCAGGAAAAACAATTTTAGAACCACAAATAGTTGATACATTATTAGAAGTAGAATCAGAATTACTATTAATAGGACAATCAAAAGGAAAGTTTGGTGGAGGACAAAGAAGAGTCTTTAGACAAACTCAAAAGAAAACAAGAGAAGGTAATAAACCTAGTTTTACTACAATGGTTGTTGTAGGAGATAAAAATGGACATATAGGAATGGGTTATGGAAAATCAAAAGAAACTGTTCCTGCAAGAGAAAAAGCAATTAGAAAAGCAAAATTAAACATATTTAAAATTAGAAGAGGATGCGGTTCATGGCAGTGTAGCTGTAAAGAACCACACTCAATACCTTTTTCAGTAGAAGGAAAATGTGGATCTGCAATAATTAGGTTATTCCCCGCACCAAAAGGTGTTGGTTTATGTGTAGAAAATGAATGTTCAAAAATTTTAACACTTGCAGGAGTAAAAGATGTATGGTCAAAAACTTTTGGTCAAACAAAAAATAAAATCAATTTAATAATGGCAATTGATGAAGCATTAAAAAAATTAATGTCTACGAAAATACAAGAAGAACATGTAGAACAATTATCAATTAAAGAAGGTTCAATTAAAGTTGATAAACAAGAAGAACCAATTGCTGAACCAGAAAAAGTTAAAAAAGAAGATAAAGAAGAAGTAAAAACAGCTCCTAAAAAAGAAACAAAATCAGAATCAAAACCAAAAGCTAAAAAAGAAGCACAAATCAGCAAAGCTGATAGTGCACGAAGAACTGAAAGTTCTAGTGCCCAGAAACAAGAAGTTTCTGATGCACCAGAAGCAAAGCTTCAGAGTGTAAAGAAAGATGGAAAAAATAAATAAAATTGAAACTAAGGCAAAACCTGTAGATATACCAAAAGGTAAAATTGCAGTTATACTAATTAGAGGATTAATTAATATGACAGGAAAAGTAGTTGACACTCTTTCAATGCTCAGATTAAGAAAAAAACATACTTGTGTCGTCTTAGAAAACAATCCTACAAATATAGGAATGCTTAAAAAAGTAAAAGATTATGTTACTTATGGAGAAATAGATGATGCAACTTTAAAAGAACTTGTTAGTAAAAGAGGAAAAGAAGATCCTAATAACAAAGGAAAAACAAAACCTTTTTTTGCATTACATCCGCCTGTTGGAGGATTTGAAAGAAAAGGAATAAAAAAAGCTTTTACTCAAAAAGGAGTTCTTGGTTATAGAGGAGCAAAAATTAACGATTTAATAAAAAAAATGTTGTGATAATAATGGTTGTAAATAAAAGAACAAAATTTTCAAGATATCGAGCTAGTCACACCCATGGTGGAGGCCACAAAAAGAAAAGAAGAGGAGCTGGAAACCGTGGTGGAAGAGGAAGAGCAGGATCTGGAAAAAGAGGAGATGCAAAAAAACCAAGTTACTGGAAAGAAGAGAAAGCAGGAAAAGGATTTGTATCTATGAAAAAAACTCATAAAACAATTAACATAGCAGATTTAAAGAAGTTATCAGGTGAAACTTTGAATTTAAAAGAATTAGGTTATGATAAACTCTTAGGAACAGGAAAACCAGATAAAAAATACCTAATTATAGTTGATTATGCTTCGAAAAAAACTATTGAAAAAATAAACCAAGTAGGTGGAGAAGTTTCAGGACTTAAAGAGAAAAAAGTAAAGACAAAAAAAGAAGTTAAACAAAAAAAAGTCCAAGAAGAAACTGAGTCTGAAGAAGTTAAAGAAGTAAAATCAGAACCTTCTCAATCTACAGAGAACTAAAATGTCATTTTTAGATACAATTCTGTACAATCTTCCTGAGGTTGCACACCCAAAACAGAAAAAACTTGCATTTAAAGAAAAACTTAAATGGACTCTTATAACTTTAATATTGTTCTTTGTTCTTGGATTAATACCTTTATATGGGTTAGGAGATAATGCATTACAACAATTCGAATTTTTATCTATAATATTAGGAGCTAGTTTTGGAAGTATTATAAGTTTAGGAATAGGACCAATAGTAACCGCGTCAATTGTATTACAATTATTAAATGGTTCAGGAATAGTAAAATTTGATTTACAAACACACGAAGGAAAACAAAGATTTCAAGGAATACAAAAAGTTTTAGCAGTAGTGTTTATTATTTTAGAAGCAGGAATTTATGTAGGAATGGGTGGATTATCACCTTCTGCAGGAATTTCTTCATTTGTACTTATATTTCAACTATTTTTAGGAGGAATATTAATCTTATTTATGGATGAAATAGTTAGTAAATGGGGTTTTGGTTCAGGAATCAGTTTATTTATTGCAGCAGGAGTATCACAAACAATCTTTGTAAGAATGTTTAATCCTTTACCAAGTCCAAGCAATCCAGAAATAGCAACAGGAGCAATACCTGCTTTTTTTCAATCATTAAGTGTAGGTGATCCGCTTACAGCAGCTCTTATGATTTCAATGGTTATAGCCACATTATTAGTTTTTTTAATAGCAGTTTATACACAAGCTATGAAAGTAGAAATACCTCTTAGTTTTGGAAGAGTAAGAGGTCACGGTGTAAGATGGCCACTAAACTTTTTTTACACAAGTAACATACCAGTTATTTTAACAGCAGCATTAGTTGCTAACGTACAATTATTTGCAAGACTTCTTTACAATTGGGGTTTTCCATTACTAGGAAGATTTTCAGGAAATACACCTGTTTCAGGATTAGCATCATGGTTATATAGTCCAAATATTATTGGACAAATAATCAAAGGCAATCTTACATTAGCAGCGATAGGACAAGCATCAGTTTATTTATTATTCTTTATGGGAGGATCAGTGTTATTTAGTTTTTTTTGGGTTCAAACAGCAGGATTAGATGCAAAGTCTCAAGCAAAACAAATGATGTCATCAGGATTACAAATTCCAGGTTTTAGAAAAGACCAGAGAGTTTTAGAAAGACTTCTAGAAAGGTATATTGGTCCATTAACAATAATGGGCGGTTTGGCAGTAGGAATGCTTGCAGCTTTAGCTGATTTAACAGGCGCAATAGGAAGTGGAACAGGAATTTTACTAACAGTTATGATTATATATAAACTATATGAAGAAATTGCTCAGCAACACATGATGGATATGAATCCGATGATGAGAAAATTCATGGGTAAATAATAGGTAATAAAAATGTTTGAAAATTTATTAAATCCAATATTTAATCCTTTACTTAAATTAGGTTATTTTTGGGCAATCATAATTTTGTCATTTCTAATAACTTTATTCATTACAGTAGTTTATAAATTTGCAACAGATCAAAATTTGATGAAAAAGTTAAAAGATGAGATGAAAGGTATGCAAAAAGAGATGAAATTGCTAAAAGATAATCCGCAAAAAGCAATGGCTCATCAAAAAAAAATCATGGAAAAAAACATGCAGTACATGAAGCATTCTTTTAAACCAACTCTTTATACTATGATTCCAATCATAATAATTTTTAGTTGGTTAAATGCTAATCTGGCTTTTCTTCCTTTAGAACCAGGACAAGAATTTGGTATTTCAGTTGATTTTAAACCAGGAACTTTTGGACAAGTAAGTCTTGATTCAATACCTGAATTAACTTTTTTAACATCACAAACTCAAGAAATAACAAGAGATCAAGCAGTTTGGAGAGTTCAAGGAGAAAAAGGAGAATACAAATTAGAAGTTACTTTTAATAATCAAAAACATGAAAAAATAATTATTATAACTGATGATAGAAATTATGAAAATCCTAAAGAACTAATAAAAGAATCAGATATTATTAGTATTAATATTGGTAATGAACCAGTCAAACCTCTAGGAAAAATAAGTTTACTAGGTTGGAAACCAGGATGGTTAGGAACTTATATTTTATTATCATTAATTTTTAGCTTCAGCCTGAGAAAGATTATGGGAATAAGCTAAACATTTATAAACAAACACTTTTTTTAAAATACTAAAAATGCCAGCAGGAAAACACAAATCAAGATCATTAAGAAGAGTACAGACTAAAATACCTAGTGGTAAAACTGTTCAGAGATATGAAAAGAGAAATCCATCAAAAGCTAAATGTGGCGAATGTGGAGCTGAACTAAGCGGTATTCCTAGAGGAAGGCCTCATGAAATGCAGAACATGGCTAAAACTAAAAAAAGGCCAGAGAGACCTTACGGCGGCTACTTATGCACACAATGTGCAAGAAAAAAAATAATTGCAGAACATAGAGTATAGATCTTAGGTGTATTGGCGACAAACACTATTCTTGAGATCGGAGGAAATAAAATGGTTTTTGAAGTAGGAAGAATATGTATAAAGACAGCAGGAAGAGATGCAGGACTAAAATGTGTTATAGTTGATGTATTAGATAATAATTTTGTTTTAATTGATGGACAAACAAGAAGAAGAAAATGTAATACTAATCATTTAGAAGCTTTAAGTGAAACAATTAAACTAAAGAAGAACGCACCTAGAAAAGATGTAGTTGCTGAATTCAAAAAATTAAAAATAGAATTAAAAGAAACTAAACCTAAAAAAGCAGGAGTTAAACCAGTAAGATTAAAAAAGAAAAAAGTAGCAGTTGTAAAAGAAACAACATCAGCTAAAACTCCTGAAAAGAAAGATTCTAAATTAGTAGAAAAAAAGGAAGTTTCTAAAAAACCTGTTAAAACAACACAAAAGAAAAAATAATTTTTATTTTTTTTAATTTATTTTTTTGCAGAATTTTCTTTCTTAGAAAATTTTTTTAATTCTTTTTTAGCTCTTTTTATTATATCTTCCCAATCTTTTTTATCATCTAATTGTTCTAGATCTTTATCAAAAGCACTTAAAAAATCCTTGTTAATATTTTTTTCTTTTATAATTTTAAGAATTTTTTTAACAGCATCTATTGGATCTTTTGCAGAAATAATCCTATTTGTTTTTCGCATATCTAAATGTGTACCTGCAATTTTTTCAGCCATACCACCGCTTGATTTAATAGCCACTGTAGGTGTTTCTCTAATATAGCCATAGGTAACCTCATTAAGAGTTCCTGCACCTCCATGTACAACTATAGCTCCATCACAAGAATTTACATTAATAGCATCACGACTCCAACCAATACCTGTTGCAATTGTAACATCAGAATATTTATTGACTTTTTTGATATTTTCCCAAGGTATAATTCCAACAGTTAATCCACCAAATTTCTTTGCACCTTTAAGAGCAGCTTCCATAACACCCATTCCACCACCAGTAATTGTTATACAATTTTCTTTTGCAAGTAATTCTCCTACTTCTTCAGCCATGTCATAAGCTTTTTTTGTACATATGGCTTTACTAGAGCCTAATACTGCAATTTGCAATTTTTTCATATATTACACCTCATTAAGTATGTCTGTAAGATTCAACTCAAATACACAAACAGGCATATTTAAGCCGAAATTTTCAAGAACAACAGGATTTATTTCTCCAATATAAGCAACTGCTTTTCCTTTTACATAAACTTTTCCTACTCTTCCTTTAATAAAAGAATCATGTTTTGTTTCTTTTATTTCATATTCTAAACCAAGATTATTCATCAAGAAATCAAGTGCTTGTTTTGCATGAGTAAAATCAGCTTTTTTATCAGCTTTAGCCCAAGCAATTCTAATCGGATTTTTAGTTTTAGTTTCTGCCTTTTCATCAAATAATACTACTTCTCCGATTTCAAATATTTGTTGAGGATATTCTTTATTAGTATTTTTACTTAAGAATTCCATTAAACAAGGAGTAATCCAATTTCTAAACACAGACCAATTTTTAGAAACAGGATTTTCAATTTCAACAACTTTTGCTTCTTTAAGATTCATATTTAAAATTAAATTTTCTTTATTGTTTAAAGTATATGATAGAATTTCTTGAGCTCCTAAACCAATTATAATGTTTGCTACTTCAGAACTAAAAGAATTAATTTTTAATATACTTTGTTCAGTAACCATGTAAGGAGTTTTGGGTTCAATATTGTTAAATCCATATCTAATAATGACGTCTTCGCAAACATCTGCAGGATGCATAATATCTTGTCTGTAAGCAGGATAATTTAATTCTAGAACACCTTTACTTTCTTTTTTTATAGAATAATTTGCTTCTTCTAATAATTTAATTATTTTTTTCTTTCCTAATTCTAAACCCATTCTACTTTCAATATATTCAAGTTTTATTTTAACAGTTTTAGGTTTAAGATCAGGAGTTACAATTGTTTTATCAGCATAAATAACTTCAACAGTTTCTAAGTCTCCGCCTCTATCAACAAGAGCTGTTACAATAACATTAAGAGCAGGTATAATATATTTAAATGCGAAACCACTACATTCAATAAAAATATCTCTTGTACTTTCAGTTACTTTACCTGTATGATTAGAGTTGATTATAGGAGGCATAGAAAGAACTTCTCCTACTGTATCTATAAAGATAGGATATTTATCACATCCTTCTAATAAATGTCCAAATTCAATACCTTTTGGATGAGATCTTAATATTCTTGCAAGATCCATTTCTTGTGAAAATTCAAGAGGAATAAACTTTAGTTCTTTAGGATTATATGCTTTGTATGTAATTGGTGAAGTAATTTTATGAAGATCATAAACTCCAATTGCAGCTTCTTTTCTTTTGCTTCCAAAAGTTTCACAAACTTTTTCTTGCAATTGAATCATTTGAGAAAGAACATCAGGAGTTATATTTAAATTTCTAATAACAGCACAAACAGTTTTAGGTCTTATATTTTTAAGATTTTTATCAACCTTAACTACAACACCTGATTTTTTTAGTTTAGAATAAGACGGATTTTTCCCTCCATATTTAGTTTTTATATCACGAGAAATACCTTCAACAGACCAAAGGTCAGGTCTATTAGTATCAGCTATTTCAACTTTTATAAGGTCATCTTCTTCAGCATCAATTTCTCCTTTTACTAATAATAAATCTTCTTCTAATTCTTCTTGATTAAGCTTTTTTCCAATAAGCTCATACAAATCTTTTTTTGAAAGTTCTATTGTTGGCATAAGTCATAACACCTTTTTACTTGATCTTAAAAGATCAATTTTATGAGTAAATAAATCACGAATATCTTCAATACCTAATTTAAGCATTGCTAATCTATCAATTCCAAATCCCCAAGCTATAACTGGTTCTTTAATTCCAAGAGGTTCTGTGAGTTCAGGTCTGAAAATTCCTGCTCCGGCTAATTCCATCCATCCAAATTCAGGATGTTTTGCTGAAATTTGAACTGAAGGTTCAGTAAATGGAAAATAATCAGGGAAAAATTTTACTTCTGTAGCACCAGTCATTTCCATAGTAAAATCTTTTAGTAAACCAAGTAAATCTCTAAAAGAAAGATCTTTTCCGACAACAAATCCTCCTAATTGATTAAATTCAACTCCATGAGTTGCATCAATTACATCAGGTCTGTAACATCTAACAAGACTAAAATATTTTCCAGGAATCTTAATATTTTTAGATAAAAATCTTGGTGAAATAGCAGTATCATGAGACCTTGGCATTAACTTTGCAGCTATTTCTTCATTCCATTTATAGTTCCAACCACAAGAATCAGTTTTTCCACCATTTTCATGAACTTCTTTTATTGCTTGTAATATTTTTTTATCAGGAAGAGTTCCTTTCTTTGGTTTTTTAATTTTATAAGTATCAGACCAAGTTCTTGCAGGATGATTTTGAGGTTGATATAAAGCATCAAAATTATAAAATTCCAATTCAATAATTGGACCAGTCATTTCAACAAATCCCATCGACACAACTTTTTCTCTAACTTTTTCAACAAATTCAGCATAAGGTTGTCTTTTTCCTGCAAATGTTTTAGGAACATTAATTGAAACATCATAAGGTCTGAAGTCTTTTTTTTTCCAATCACCTTTTTTAAGCATTTCATGAGTTAAAGTATCAAGTTGTTCTTTTCCTGAATTCGCTTTTTTAGAGAGTTCTTTTCCAAGTTTTGTAAATGAAATAGTTTTAATTTTTTTAATTTCTTTTTTCAAAATTTCTTTTCTTTTAATTAAATTATTAAACGCGAATTTTTCTTCATCTTTTAATGAATTTAGTTCTAATGGAAATTTTTTTTTTAAAAATATTTCTTCTAAGAATTCTTTTTCTAAAAGTTTTTTTCCATGTTCAGTAAGTGTGATTATAAGTTCTTTTTCTTTTGCAATATTTATGGCTGCTTTCTTTTTTAATGATCCTATACAAATATTTATTTCTTCATCTTCAAGAGACGCTTTCTTTTTTATTTCACTAATTTTTTTAACTTTGGTAACAGCTTCTAAAAATCTTCTTTCAGGAAGTCCAATTTGTTTATATTGTTCTCCATTTTTATCAAGTTCTATTATTTCTTTAACTTTTTCTTCAGAAGTTATAAGTTTTTTATTTGAAAGCCATTGAATCCCTCTCATAACTTCAACATCTTTTAAACCAGTCTTTTTAACTAATTCAGAAAACAAAATTTTATCTGTTAAAGAAGACAAAACTTTTCTTTCTAAAGGATGAAGTTTGTTAACAATATCGTCTGCTTTCATTCTTAATATTAAATAATAGATAGTTTATAAATTTGTTGTTAATCAAAAAAATAAAAAGAAAAAAAGAAAAACAAATTAAGCCTTAATAGGCTTCATTGCTTTCCATGCTAATTCAAAAAGTTCTTCTAAAGCAGTTGAAAAGAAAGGCGTATTTATCCAGATACCAATATCGTAAGTCGGATGTACATCTTGGTCATTCATAACCATGAATACAATCTCTTTACCATCAACTATGCAAAATCTTGCACTAGTATCTGTATGTCTAACTTCTGCTAATCCAACAAGTGATTTTGCTGCTGCTTCAGTTTCTTTGGAAAGTGGAGCTGCAATTCTAATTTTCACTCCTCTTTTTTTGACTTCTTCAAAAACAGGTTTTAGTCCTTCTGCTTTTCTCAAGAATCCTTGAGAAGTTGTAATTATTGTAACTGTTTCTTCAGCGTTTTTAATAGTCAATTCCAAATGGTTATATAAGTTATGTCTTCCCTTCAATGAACCAGAAAGGTCCGAAGGTTCAATTAACTCAACACCTTGTGTATGCAATGAATTAAGTTCACGAACGACATCTGTTGTTTTTAGATTATCTAATCGATCAATTTTAGCAGTTGCATCTGTTTTAACATTCTTTTTAACTCTTTCCACGACTTCTTCTGGTGGAACTGCAATATATTTTATTGGTTTTCCAATCTTCATTACTATGAAGCCTTTTTTCTCTAAGCTTTCTAATACATCGTAGCTTCTGCTTCTAGGAACATTTGCGATATCGCTTAATTCCCCTGCTGTGCTAACTCCTCTTGACAGAAGAGCAGTCCAAATCTTTACCTCATAAAGATTTAGCCCGAAGTATCTCCTTAGTTTGGTTAGAAATTCTTCTTTTACTATCATTGTTCTTACCCCCTAAAAAGTAGGATCAATCACCCCTTTTTAATATTGAAAACGCATAACTACTATTTATATGTTACTGTTTTTTACGCTTTCATAATAGTCAAAACTTAAGAGCTTTATAAAACTATGTCTTTTTTTGAAGAAAAAATTATTTTTTCACGACGACAAACCATTCATTTGGGATTTCAAAGAATTCATGACTTAAACCTTGTTTTTTTAGGTCATTTATAAACCAATTTCGTTTATTTTTACTAATTTCTTTCCTTCCTCCAAGGCTTGTTTTTGTAAAAGAAACAATAATAAATTTAGCATTTATTGCTTTTATTATATCTTTAGAAACATTTTTTTTGATAGTTTCAAATGAATCTAATGCTTTGAAAAGAAAACAAACATCTACTTTGTACTTTTTTAATTCTTCATAATCTTTAATTAAATCTAAAGCAAAAGCTTTACCTTTAATTTTGTTTTTTTCAAAAAAATAATTTATGAAAGACATATCTTTGTTACTTAAATCACTAGCATAATATTTTGGTTTACATCCTAAATATTCATAACTTATTGGATTTAATCCGCAAGCTAAATCAAGTATTTTTTTTGGTTTATTTGTAATTTTGAAAATTCTTTTGTAAATTTCTTCATAATATAGATATCTTTCTTCAGAAGATTTATGCATTAGTAGAATTTCTTTTGTTTTATTTTCTTTTAGAAAATTATCTCTTTTATCAATATTTTTTTGAATAAAAACACCATAAATTTCTCTAAGTTCTTTTCTTATTGATTTTATTGTTTCTTTATATTCTTTACTTTTTTCATGATAAGAATTGTTTTCTAATTTTAATTTTATTTTTTTGTTTTCTTTAAAGAATAATTCTAGTTTTTGTTTTATAAAATTTTCATCTAAGTTATTTAATTCTTTTTTAGAAATAATATCTTTTATTAAGCGGTCCATCGTAAAATTCCTGCAATTCCAGAAAGAGAATCAAGTTTTTTTGATGCTTCTTCAGAACTTATAATGTGAATTGTTCCATCCATATTTTCACATAGTTTCATTAAATTTTCTAATTCTTTATATTTTTGTTCTTCTCTTGTTTTTTGTATATGTGAATAGGTTACTAATAACTCTTTTACAGCCCCAGAGTTTATTTTTTCATTAGTCTCTTTCATCCCATAACAAGCAGAGTCTTTTGAAATATTTGTTAGTAATTCATCAACTAATTTTGTTTCTTTTGATATTCTGTCTTGTTCTAACACTTTTTGAAGTTCAGGTCTTTTTATTACTTCATTAATTGCTTGTTCACCAACTGCTGAAACAGTTGCTTGAGTTATTTTCTTTTTTAATTCTTCAGGACATTCTTTAAGAAGATATTCTTTCCAAAATCCAGGACTTGCAACAATAATATTATCAAATTTTTTATTCTGATCAAGCTCAACCATTTTTTTAACAACTTCTTTATAAAATCCGCCTTTTGCTTGATGATTTTCTTCTTTTTTCTGAACTTCACCTTTAATTTGAGAAAGAAGTTCATATCCTTGTTGTTTAAGCAATGCAAGAAAAGCTTCTTCACGATCAAAAACAACTAATAAAATATTATTTTGTTTAGTACTAACTGCTTCATCAATTTTTTCTAGTTGAAATTTTAACCATTCTTTTTTTTCTATAGTAATAACTGTGTTTGTTTCAACATTAAAAGTATGATAACTGCCTTTTGGAACATCTTCAGGACCTTCCATAGTTGTTCCAGAAACTCTTAACATATCTGAATATTTATGAAACTCAATTTTTTCAATTTCTAATTTTAAAAAAATAGTTTTCCTTACAACTTTAGCATTTCTTTGTTCTTCCCCGCCTATTTTTATTTTTCTTTCAGTCTTACCTCTAATTAAATTACCAGGTTCGACAATTTGGCTTAAATACCAAAGATCATCAAGATTTTCTGTTTTGAAAGTTATCTCTCCTTTCTTCAGATTCTTCTTAATTATTTTCATACTTTTCTATAAGAAAAGCTTGTTTAAAAGTTTTTAGCTTTTTTACTCTAGAAAAACCAATAAATTTATATATCAAAGTCACAGTAATTTAACATTATGTTAAGAAAGAAAGGACAGGCAGGTCCAGGAGCTGGTGGTTCTGCAGTTTTAATAATACTAATTGCAATCGTTATGATTCTATATATTTTATTTTTACCGCCCGATGATAGAGCTGAACTTTTAGGCGAAAATGGTACCTCTACTAGTGATGATACAACTCTTTCAGGAATTAATAAAACTGTTTTAAAAGAACATGTTGGACGATTAGATTATCTTAGATTTGATTATAGAGTTCATGATATTCCTTCTTTTAGAATTTATTCAAATATAGAAGGAACAGTGTTAAAATCTTTAGATTCATTATATACTAAAACAACTATCTTTGATGAAATTTCAAAAGAAGTAGCTTTTTCATCTGATGAAAGCTTAACAGATAATGTTTTACTTTCTTTTAATGTTAAAGAAGGAAAAGGAAGATTAATTATTTCTTTAAATGATCATGAAATTTTTAATCGAGAAATTGATGACGGAACTCCTAATCCTGTTATTATTCCAAAAGAATACTTAGAAGAAAAAAATTCTTTAATTTTTAAAGTTTCTAAACCAAAATTTGCTTTTTGGAGAATTAATGATTATTTATTAGAAAATATACTTATAACTGGGGATATAACTGATCTTTCTCAAAGTGAAAGCATACAAAACTTTTATTTGTCAGATGTTGAAATAAACAATATTGATGCAATTACACTTAGATTTTACCCAAGTTGTGATATAAAAGAAGTTGGTCCTTTAACAGTTAAACTTAATGGTTATAAAATTTATTCTACAGTTGCTGATTGTGGAGTTTATACTTCTTTATCTTTAGATGAAAATGATTTGTTTGAAGGAAAGAACGAATTAGAATTCTTAACACCTGAAGGCTCATACCTTATTGATAGAGTCAGTATTAAAACACAATTAGAAGAAGTATTATATCCAGTATTTTATTTTGATTTAGATGATTCTTTGTTTGATGAAAATGATGATTTGAAAAGCAATTTCAATGTATCTCTTGTTTTTGAATTCGTTAATGATGATGAAAAAAGAGCCGAACTTAAATTAAATGGAAGAAGAACTCATTTAAGAACTTTCGACTTAGAATATGCAAAAGAGATTAATAGTTATGTTGAAAGTGGTTCAAATTCTATAGAGATAATACCAGAAACAGTGATAGATATCAGAGAACTTAGAGTAGAGATAGAAGAAGAGGAATAAAATATTTTTAAAAATGGATTCTGGGTATAAACCTAGTATAAGAGGTGGATTCTTTTGGGTGCACTAGGTGTTTTTGGAAGAGGAATAGCTAAAGGAGCAGCCAATGCAGGTAGTAGAATAGGCGGAGAACTTATTAACAGAGGATTAAACAGACAAGCAAGAGCAGAAGAAAAAAAAGAAAGACAAAATAATTCTGGTGTTGATGATGAAGCTAAAAGAATTTCAAGAATATTAAATCCTATTAATAATTTTAGAGAAAATAGAGCTTATAAAAAAGAAGAAAAAGAATATAATAAGCAAGCAAAACAGGATTTGAAAGATGCTAGAAAAGAATATAAACAGGATTTAAGAGAAGCTAGAAAAAATCAAGATTTAACTTATGAAGAAAGACAAGATGCACATGAAAAACTAAGCGAAATAAAAAGCGAAGATAAAGATAATCGATGGTATAACAAAGCTGGAAAATCTGTTGGTAGCAAAGTTAATAATTCATCCAAATTCTATGATAACATGTTTGGTTCGGATGTGACTCCTAACATTGATTTGTTATTTTTCTTGGCTTTAGCAATTCATGTTATTGATTGGGTAACTGGTTTTAATCGTCAAAGTAATGGTATGCTTTATCCAATGTTTGGACTTTACATTTTTTTAGCATTATTTGCTGTTCTTTGGGTTTTTAATACTGGATTTGGTAGAGATACAAGCAAATATGTTGGACTTTCTTTATTCACTTTTTTCTTACCCTTCATAACAACTTATGTTCAAACAGAGTGGGTTGGAGGAGTACTTATTTTTACACCCGTATGGGTTCTTTATTTAATGTTGCATCCTGGTGGTTCTAGAGGGATTGCAAAGTTTGGAAAATGGTATATTAATTTCTGGATAATAATAGGTTTAATTTCATTTACTATGAATATCACTTTTGCTGATGGAATGCAATCAAGAGGTATTGATCCTGTTGGAGCATTTCAATATGTTGTAGAAGTTGTTAGTAAACCAATAAAAACCGCTTGGGAAGGAACCAGATCTTTACCTGGAAAGATTGAATTAGCAATTAATCAATCTGTTGGTTCGAGTTATTATGCTGGTGAAGTTGAAAATAGTAAAGAAGCTCCCATAGGTGTTTATCTTGAAGATATTAGACCTGCAGAACCAACGTTTTATGAAGGTTCACCAGTAACTATTTGGGCAAATATTCGAGGAAAAAGTTTCAAAGGAAAAATAATAGTCAATAATAGATGTAAAACAAAGGATGGTGTTTATGGAACCATTGATCCTGTAGAACCTTTAGAAATGATTTATGAAGAACAAAATACTATAGCTTGTAATTTTGAAAATGGATTTAATGCAGGAGATCAAAAAATAACAATCTCTTCAACTTTTAATTTTGAAACTTGGGGTTATTTAACTTATACATTTGTTGATAAAGATACTTACAGAAGTTATTATTCACAAAATAGAGATATTCATGCAGAATTAGATATTGATGAAGAAGTAGATCCTATTTTTACAAATGGTCCTGTTGGTATTGGTATGCTTGCTTTAGATCAGCCAGTTGTTGTTGATACAACTTTACCTGCATCAAACGAACAAGATTCTCCAGTTATGCTTCCTGCATTTGGAGTTACTCTTGAAAATAAATGGTCTCATGGAAAAATTGAGAAAGTTGAGAATTTTGAAATAAGAGCTCCTGAAGGAATAGGTTTAACAAGATGTGATCATTCTCCAACTCCAGATAGTCCAAGGTTTGAAGATGGTTTTAATGTTTATGAATTTAGAATTCAAAATCCAAAACAATCATTTACTTCTGTAACTTGTCGTTTATTTATCCCTGATGCTTTTAGAGCTTTAGAGTTTTTAGGAACTGGAGATAAAGCAATAAAAACTTTTGTAGTAACTTCAAAATATATTTATACTGTTGAAAAAGAATTAACTATTGATGTAGAAGAATGGACTTAAAAATAAAAATTTTATTAGTGTTGTCATTGTTTTTAGTAGCAGGTTGTACAGGAGGAAATAATGTTGGTCCTTTATCTCAGAATTATTTTGAAGGATATGATGGTTTAGAAATAGAGTTTATCGAATCTAAAAATCCTTTAACTGTTTATGAAAGAACACCAATTCCATTATCAATTTTAGTTAGTAATGATGGTGCATTAGATATTGGAATAAATAATTCTGGAAAATTATCTTTTACTTATGATGATTTCTATTTAGGATACAATGAAGAAGATCCTTTATTTAATGAAGTGATAATGCTTCATGGAAAATCTTATTTTTATCCTGAAGGTGAAAAATCAATTGTTATTCTTCCCTCATTTCAATCAAAAGTTGTTAAAGGTCCAAGAGAAGAACCAGAAACAACACTGTATGTTAATCTTTGTTATCCTTATAAAACATTATTATTAGAAGAAGTTTGTATTGATATGACTTCAGTAACTCATGATGCTAGAGAACAAGTTTGTGCATTTGAAGATTTATCTTTTTCAGACCAAGGTGCACCTTTAGCCATTACATCCATCGAAGTTGAAATGCAACCTATTGGTCAGGGTGTTAGACCAGTATTTGTAGTCCATGTAGAAAATAAAGGTTCTGGAGCTTTGTTAAGTCCTGTTCCTGAAGATAAAATTCACGAAGCTTGTGATGTTCAATATTTACAACGAGCTAATTGGAGTACTGTTAAAGTGTCAGCAATTCTTTCAAATGATACTCTTACTTGTTATCCTGAAACCATGAAATTAATTGGTGGAAAAGGATTTACTAGATGTATGTCTACTATACCACAATATTCTGCAGCTCTTAATTATTATTCTCCTTTAAGAGTTCAGCTTGATTATGTTTATACAACTAGTATTTCTAAAGATATAAAGATTGAAAGAACAATAAATTATGATTTAGAATCTCTTCCTTTAGGTGAATGTAATTATTGGGAAGTTAAAATAGGCGGTGTTTGTATTGATAAATGTAGTTTTTGTTCTTCAAATCCTACTAATCAAGAATGTTTAAATCTGAATGTTCCTCAAAAAGCTAGTTGTAGTTGTACACCTGAAGAATGTATAATCAATCAAATGGCCGGTAATGATGATGTTTGCTTGCAAGATACTAGTTTATGTCAAGATCCATATTTTTGTTGTATTAGTGAATAAAACAAGAAATTTTATATATAAAAACTCCTAGAGGTGAATTATGAAAAACAAAACAATTATCTTATCATTAATGTTGATTATTCTTTTAGCTTTATCAGCTTGTACTGGAAGTAGAAATCAAGTCGATACAAAATCTGAACGGTTTTATCAAGGAAACGAAGGTATTCGTATGACTGTTGAAAATGGTGCTCCTCCTGCAAGAATTTATTATTATAGTGATGCAACAAATGATAATTATAATGCTTTTACAATCGACTTATTACTTGAAAATGTTGGTGCTTCTCATGCTAAAGGAGGTGTTTATGTTTCAGGTTATGACCCTTCATTGATATACTTTAAAGGTGTTAACATTGAAAGAACTGGCGGTGGTTGGTGGGAAGATTGTACTTTAAATGCTAATTTTTTAGGAACAGATTTTGGTTCTTGGAATGATTTTGCAAGTACTTTTTCAGGATTTTTAGGATGTACTTTTGATGATTCTGGATTTTGGTTTGATTATACGGATGAAAATACTTGGCGATTAGAATTAAATAATGCTTGTAAATGGTTAATTGATGATTGTCCGGAAATTGATGTTACTCTTGGTCAAAATGATGATGGGATAACTTATGGTTTTGACCTTACAAGTTTAATTTCAACATTTGGGGCAGATATTGTTTATCATGGTGGAGGATTAATTTTATCTTTAACACCTATTGTTTTTGATAGATTTTTTGGTCAAGCTTATATGTTGCAAGGAGATAATTATGAATATCCTGGTGGAGAAATGACTGTTAACTCTTTTGAAGGAGAAGTAAGAGATTCTTGGCCTACAGGTTTAGACGAAACAGATGTTACTTTTTTGATTACTAATTGTTATGGATATACAACTTATGCAACTCCATTAGTATGTATTGATCCAAATCCTGCTTCTCAAGAGGAAAAAGTTTGTAGACCTGGGCAGGTTAAAATGAAAAGTTCTCAAGGAGCTCCAGTTGCGGTAACTAATATTGAACAAGAAAATACTCCAAGAAGCTCTATTTTTACAATAGAGATACAAAATGTTGGAAATGGAAAAATAATTGATCTTCCTTACTTAGAAAGATGTAGTCCTTATTATCCTAACCTTTTAATGCCATATCAACAAGATGTTGTTTATCTATATGATATAAGGGTTTCTGGAAGCGACCAAAGACTTGATTGTACACAAGATTATAGAATTAAATTAACAGATGGTAGAGGACAAATAACTTGTACTTATGAAAATGAATATGAAGGTTCAGCATATAATGCTCCTTTAATAATGGAATTTTGGTATGGTTATTCAGAAACACAAAGAAAGAATGTTCATATAAAAAGAGTTGGTTAATACTCTAGAGTAGAAAATAAAAAGATTTAAATATAAAAAAAGTTAAAATTTAATATTATTAGGAGGTTTTGTAAAATGAAAAAATTATTATTAACGCTTTTGATTATATTATCATTAGTAATTACTGCTTGTGGCGAAGGTGAAGTCTCAGCAGATAATACCAGATCTTTCTTAGGAGGAACAACTGGTTTAGCAATTGAATTTGTTGAAGGAGAACCACCAACTGAAGTTGTTGATGGAGGAAATATGCCTTTTACAACAACTGTTAAATTAATGAATAAAGGTGAATGGGCTGTTCTTAAAGAAGATGTTACTATTACATTAAAAGGATTTGACTCTGCAGATTTTGGAGTTACAACAGCAGACCTTGTAGATATTAACCCTGCAGAAGATATCTTAAAAAATGATATTAATCCAGATACTGGAGATGCAATTAATGCACCTGATGTATATGTAACTTTTGCAACTTTAAATTTTATGAGAGTTCTTTCAGGAAATCAAGAATTTCCATTTGTTGTAGATGCTTGTTATCAATATGGAACTATAGCTAATGCAAAACTTTGTATTAAAGAAAACTTACTTGATACAACTAATGAAGATGTATGTATTGTTTCAGGAAAGAAAGATATTGAAAATTCAGGTGGACCTTTACAAGCAATAACATTTGACGAATTTACAGCAGGTCAAGACGCAGTTTCATTCACGGTAACTTTAAAGGATCAAGGTACTGGAAAACTTGCAGCTCTTGGTTCAGGTTGTGATCAAACACCTGCAAATAAAGGTGTTGTAAAAATAACTGTTGATACAGGTTTAGCAGATCTTTTCTGTAGTGGATTAACTTCTTCAGGAGTAAACGGAACTGCATTCTATGGGAATACAAAATTAACTGTTGGAGAAAAACCAGTTAGATGTACTCAACCAATTGCAGATAAATCTGATAAAATTAAAATTGTTGATGTAACTTTAGAATATGATTATTTAGAATCGGCTGCAACAACAGTATTAATTAAACACATTTAATTTATTTTTTTATTTTTTTCACTTTTAATTTTTTTAAATAAATACCGACGACCAGAGACGACGTAAAAATGACTAAAATATTAGTTGTGGATGACAGAGAAGAGTACAGAAATCTTGTTAGTAATTGTTTCTTAAGTTATTTTCGAAATAATGGTTTAGAAGTTGATGTAGCTATGAATGTAAATGAAGGATTAGAATATTTTACTAAGAAAGGTCCTTATGCTCTTATAAGCTCTGATTGTAAAATGCCTGGTTTTGATAATGAAATGTCTGGTGAAGCAGGTTTAGAAATGATTAGTAGAATTAAAGATGTTCAATATCAAAAGTTTGGAAATAATGTTGAGTTGTATGTTCCTATAATATTTGTAACAGGATCTAGCATTTCTAGAGAAAAAATTGATTATCCTGATATACAAGTATTAGGTGTTATTGAGAAATTTAAAGATTTAAAAAAACATGAACGAGAAACTTTTTGGAAAATTTATAAATTAATTGTTGATTCGGGCTTAGAATCAGCAATTGATGAGTACGAATTTGCTAACTAATGCTTCTAATTGAATAAATTCATCACTCCCTTCAACCATTCTGAATTCAACTTCTCCACATTCTTTTATCATTTCTAATTTTTTCTTATCTTCTACAGTTAGACTCCAAATTTCTTTTTGAATTTGTTTAATAATATCAAGCCCTGAAAGTCCATATTCAAGCATTGTTTTTAGAAGTAAACTTTTTGATTTAAGAAAATCTTGTTTAACGGCCATTTCAAGAACCTCTTTTACTTCTTTAGGTCTTGCAACACTAGCAATTTCATATATGAGAGTATCAGTTATTTGATTACTGATTGCAGCACTACTCTGAAGAATGTTTTCAACTCGTCTACAATCACCCCCAGATACTTCATATAAGGCTTCTTTAGCCGTTAAATCAACGTTTAAACCTTCATTCTTAGCAACATTATCAATAATAACAAACAAGTCTTCTTTCTTTAAAGGTTTAAATCTTAAAACAGTACATCTTGATTGAATAGGATCAATAATTTTTGAAGAATAATTACATGAAAGAATAAATCTACAAGTTTGAGTATAATTCTCCATGGTTCTTCTAAGAGCTTGTTGAGCTTCTTTTGTAAGAGCATCACATTCATCTAAATATATTATTTTAAAAGGAACTTCACCAATAGATCTAGTTCTTGCGAAATCTTTTACTTTAACTCTAATAACATCAATTCCTCTTTCGTCAGATGCATTTAATTCAAGAAAGTTTTCATGCCATGTATCTTTAAACATTTCTTTAGCCATAACTAATGCGAGAGTTGTTTTTCCTACTCCAGCAGGTCCTGCAAATAATAAATGAGGTGTATTTCTTTGTTTAACAAAAGCTTCTACTCTCTTAACTATTTCAATTTGACCTTTAACTTCAGAGAATGTATGTGGTCTATATTTTTCAGTCCAAATAGCAGCATTCATACTATTAAGAGAAATATAAGGTATTTATAAAATTATGTAAAAAAAAAGAATTAAGATTTAGACAATATCTTCTTCTGCTACAACCATGAAATCGCCTATTGCTATAACTGCACTAAATGGAATTAAAATATCTCCTTCTTTAGTTTTTTCTAACTCAAGCTTTTCAGTGTAAGATGTAGGATTTGATAAAAGTAGATGTATTAGTTCTCCAGAACTAGTTTCGAAAATAATGTCACCAACTTCTCCAAATTTTTTACCTGTTTTTGAAACTACGGTTTTTCCGATTAATTGTTTTGAGAATTTTTTTTCCTCTTCAGCCATGATTACCACCTTTGATTATTACTAAATATTACTAAATTATTGAGTAGCAACAACTATTTAAAACTTTTGATTTTAAGACTTAGAACCTATGAAATATTTCCGACAAAATTCACATAAGATTTATAAAATACCAAACATTGTTTTCATTTATGACTTCACTTATTGCATGTCTTTCAACAGGAAAAGGAACTTGGGGACCAGTAGTTAAACTGATGAATTCTCAAGAATGGGATAATATTTTCTTAATAACAAATAATTTTAGTCAAGAAAAATTCACAACTGAAAAAAAAGTTACCTTTGTTTTAATAAATTCAAATGATTCAGTTAAAGTAATGAGAGATTTCATCATTAATGCTTTGTCTAATAAAATTCTTGATACAGAAGTTGCACTTAATTTAACTTCAGGTTCAGGTAATGAACACTTAGCAACTTTATCTGCAATAATAAAACTTGGATTAGGAATAAGATTAGTTATTGCTTCTGATTCTGGTGTTGAAGAAATATAATTATTTGTTTGTTGATTTTAGGAATGAACCCACCATAGTTGTCACAAGAGTTATTCCTATAGTCCAAGATAAAAGTGCTTGAATTAAAACTTTAGGTCCATAAAAATAATACAATATATAGGCTGCAATCAAACCAATTAATATAGGAATTGGTAAATACTCAGTATAATAAAATAATCTTTCTCTGAAATTTTCACTTATTCTGCTTTGATGAATAAGTTTTTTAATTCCATGTTCTAATTCAGGTGTTTTTTTATCCATTATAAAAATCTAGCTTTGATGATATTTAAATCTTTTTACTAATATATAATCTATATCCACTTTTTTTAGCAACAGTATCTACATTTCCAAATACAGATTCCATTTTTTCAGAAAGAGTTTTACCACCTTTATTATGTCTTGCAACTAATTGTAATATACCATCTTTTTTTAGAAATTCAGATGAGTCTTCAATTATTTTAAAACAAACATCTTTTCCTGCTGTTTGAGGAGGATTAGTGAGTATAGTATCAAATTTTTCTTTTATTTTTTTAAATAAATCAGATTGAAAAATCTTCATTTCAAGATTGTGTAGTTTAGCATTCATTTTAGTTAATTTTATAGCTCGCATATTAATATCTGTTAATGTTAATTGTGTTTCTGGATAAAGTTTTTTTATTGCAATTCCAACAACCCCAATTCCACAACCTAAATCTAGAACATTCCATTCATCTTTTATAATCACATAATTCAATAATACTTCAGTTCCTTTATCTAATTTTTTTTTAGAAAAAACTCCTGAACCAGAATACAATTCAAAAGAACCACTCTTTAGTTGAATGTTAATTTTCATGAGCCTTAACTCAGAAGTTTGTTTTTCTGAAAAATAGTGTGTCATTTTATATTATTTTTAATAAATGATATGTAAATGCATCTGCAACTCTAATTGATTCATTCTCATTTTGTGCCATTAATACAATACAATCATCATTTAGGAAAGCAATATTTTGTTCTCCTATTAACATATATATAAACAAACATATATATCAAATAAAGCAAAGCAAAG